>Ga0272441_10002554_pt1 | contig 36499 bp, 32 predicted proteins | sample SSMProp6N_FD_193582 | JGI IMG/M metagenome (GOLD analysis project Ga0272441, IMG submission 193582) | Marine sediment archaeal communities from Little Sippewissett salt marsh, Falmouth, MA, United States - SSM-Prop-6N | ecosystem: Environmental > Aquatic > Marine > Wetlands > Sediment ...
CTTTTCTCATTTTCGGATGCGACAGAATTGAACATGATGAATTTAGTGCAACGTTAGGTGGATATGATGCCTGGGTGACATCGAATGATGATCAGGACCTTGATTTAGCCAGATTTGAAACGGCAACGGAAGCAACCGGAGTTCTTTGGGGAAATTTAAAACCTCACGAATCAGGTTTTCTTGCAGGATTAAACGATAGCGAAGCAGGCGAAGTGATCCACCTGAGTAATGAGGGCGCTTTTGTGAAATCGCTTTTTGAGTATTCGGATCAGTGCTACGGCGCGTTCGATCCAACTCTGCAGATTCTATGGGATGTATACGATTTCGATCTCGGCGGGAGGTATGTGAGCGACGAGGAACTATCAGATGCACTTGAGCTTGTTGACTCTTCCCTGATTGAGATAACCGATGAATCGATTCTCAGGAAGGATGAGAACGCGAGGATGGGTTTCGGTCCGACAATGCAGGGTGCATTGACCGACGGTTATGTCATAGCGTTTACCGAGTCAGATTATTCATACTCGAGGATTCATGTCGATCACAGCCTCTATTACTCCACGTTGAACGAAACCGACTGGGATTACGAGTTCAAATACCCGCTCGATGCGGTCGGGCCGGATGAGATTCAGCTTGATTTCGGGACAATTCGCCTGATTCCGGGCGATTATCTCGCGGCCATGGACAATGATGAAAATGGGTTTTTCGCACATGGGAATTTCTATCACATGGTTCTCAGCCCGGTCGATGGCCGTCCGGTCGATGGGATCAAATGCGCGATAGTTGTGTCACGCGAGTCATGCCTCCAGGCATCGGTATTCTCCTATGCCCTGATGGTGATGGGCGTGGACAGGGGAATGGAATTCCTCGACGAGATGGAGGGTGTCGAGGGATTGATGCTCACCGACGATGACGAGATACTTGTATCCGGCGGACTTGCCGACAGGTTCTGGCGCTAAGAGGGGATCACCTGCTGGAAGCATGCCCCTCTTTCATTTATAATGCATCCCCCGTGTGTAATTCCATAAAATCAGTGTCCGATGCAAAGAAGATGGAGCAGCGGCACGAGAGAATCGGGACCATCCCCGAGGCGATCGCCGACCTTAAGGCCGGGAAATTTATAGTTCTGGTCGACGATGTGGATCGCGAGAACGAGGGGGACCTTATTTTCCCCGCGCAGAATGTCAGCCCGGAGGTTATCAACTTCTACGAAACCCACGTTCGCGGGTGGATATGCGTCGCGATGTCGCCTCTTGAGGCTGACCGCCTTGAGCTTCCGCTGATGGTCAACAGGAACACCGAGCGGCATGGTACTGCGTTCACGGTAACGGTTGACGCGGCAAACGGCACGACAACCGGGATAAGCGCGGCCGATCAGGCAAGAACTATCAATCTTCTCGCCGATCCGGAATCGAAACCGCAGGATTTCCTCCGCCCCGGACATGTCAGACCGCTTCGTGCACGGTCAGGGGGAGTTTTGGAGCGTGCGGGGCATACCGAGGCTGTTATCGATCTGATGAAGTTTTCCGGATTCAGTCCGGTTGGTATGCTGTGCGAGGTCAAAAACCCTGACGGCTCGATGGCGCGGCTTCCCGAACTAGTCGAATACGCCGAGAAGCATGATTTCCGCATATACACGATCGAGGACCTTATCGCCTACAGGCTTTTAAACGAAAGCCTGATCAAACGTGTTGTCGATTCAATGGTCGCGACAAGATGGGGCGAGTTCAGGGCGATTGGCTATGAAAGCGTCGTCCGTGACGAACAGCATCTCGCTCTTATTTATGGTGACCTTGCTGGAATGGCGACGGGCGAGAAACCTGCGCTTGTGCGGGTGCATCACTCGCATGTGCTCTGCGACATCTTCAAGGTCAGGCCCGAGGAGGGCTACGATCGCATCGACGCCGCGATGAAAAAAATCGTCGCGAACGGCAGCGGCGTGTTTATTTATATTCGATCGAGGCTTCGCGGGCAGAGGATGCTCGAACAGCTTGGCAGGATGGAATCAAACGGTCGTGAAGCGCTTGAGCAGGAGCAACTGAGGGAGGTTCCGCCGGAGCATGTAATGCGGGATTACGGTCTCGGTGCGCAGATCATCCATAACCTTGGACTGAAGAAGATTACGGTAATGACCGACCATCCTAAGGAGCTTGTCGGCTTCGCGGGATACGGGATCGAGATCGAGGGCCAGACCCCGCTGTCGCCGGACGCTTCTGATTAGGCTGTAAGTCGGTTACAATTGCATATTGCTGAATAAGTTAATGGAGGCCACGAAAAAATGGTCAAGAAGATAGAAGGAACACTCGACGGTGCCGGGCTGAAGATCGCGGTCGTGCAGTCGCGATTCAACGATCTGATCACCGGGAAACTCGCCGAGGGCGCATTCGACGGCCTGACGCGTCACGGTGTCAAACCGGCGAACATCTCGCACATCCTCGTGCCTGGATCGTTCGAGATACCAATCGCCGCGAAAAGTGCAGCAGCGAGCGGAAAATACGACGCGGTCATCGCGATTGCAGCGGTGATTCGTGGCGCGACGTCACATAACGAGTACATCGCGTCCGAGATGACGAAGGGCATCGCGCAGGCTGCGCTCGAAACAGGCGTGCCGATAATCTACGGCACGATAACATCCGACACACTCGAACAGGCGGTCGAACGTGCGGGCGGAAAAGGCTCCAACAGGGGATTTTTAGCCGCCGAGGTGGCTATCGAGATCGCGAATGTGCTGAAACAGGTGGGGTAGTTGACTACGATGGGCCCGAAACAGCCGGACCAGCATGAAGGCGGGCTTCCCGATGCAAGCTCCGAGATGCAGCTTGTTCGCATACTCGACCGTACCCTCAGGGGTCGCTACCCGGACGGTGTCAGCCTGATCCGGACGCTCGAGGGCGGATCGGTCCTCGAACTCCATCGCCAGATTCGGCTGCCGTTCGACCCGTACGCGTGCGCGAGATCGACCGAACTTACACAGTATCTATGGGCTGTCGGACGTCCGCCGTCACTCGAACCCGGCGGCGGGGTGACGATCCGGTCGAGGGGATCGACCGACAAGTTCAACGTCGGACGCGCCTTCTACCGCGAGGCCGAGGACGAGTACAGGCTCCTTCACGCGATGATCTCGGATGCGCTCGGTAAGCGTTCTCCATAACAACAGAAACAGGATTCCGGAATTATGATCGAAAGATACACACGAGAGGCCATGGGGAAAATCTGGGGCGACGAGTATCGCTTCAGAAAGCAGCTCGATGTCGAGCTTGCGGTGTGCAGGGCATGGGGAAACCGCGGACTTATCCCTCCCGACGATCTGAAAACGATCCTCGATAAAGCGGATTTCGATCTCGACCGGATCAATGAAATTGAGAAGGTTACAAACCACGAGACAGTCGCGCTGATCGAGGCGATATCGGAGAAGGTCGGACCCGCGAGCAGGTGGATTCACGTCGGGCTGACGTCATCCGACATCCTCGACACATCGTTCTCGCTTCAGGTAATGGAGGCGTCCGATATCCTTCTTACCGACCTTCGCGAGATGCGTGAAGTTGTCGGCCAAAAGGCGCTTGAACACAAGGACACGCTATGTATCGGGCGCACGCACGGCGTACACGCGGAGCCGATCACGTTCGGCATGAAGCTCCTCATCTGGTACGAGGAACTCGGACGCGACATCGTGCGGCTTGAGCGCGCGAAGGAGATCATGAGGGTGGGTAAGATTTCCGGGGCGGTCGGTACGTGGGCGCTTCTCGATCCCGAGCTTGAGGAGGAGGCGCTCGGGTATCTGGGGCTGAATACGTGCACGATCACAAACCAGGTCATTCAGCGCGACCGTTACGCGGAGTACATGGCCGCGCTCGCGATAATCGCGGGGACGTTCGAGAAGATGGCGATGGAGATTCGTCACCTCCAGCGAACCGAGGTACGGGAGGCTGCGGAGCCGTTCGGGAAGGGGCAGAAGGGATCGAGCGCGATGCCTCACAAGCGTAACCCGATGACGTGCGAGAGGGTCAGCGGACTCGCGAGGGTCGTCCGGGGCAACCTCCAGGCCGCGCTTGAGAACCAGTCGCTGTGGCATGAGAGGGACATCTCGCACTCGTCCGCCGAGCGCGTGATCTTCCCCGACTCGACGATAATCATCGATTACCTGTCGGCGAAGCTGATCCATATCTTCGGGAACCTCGATGTCAACACGGAAAACATGTGGAAGAATCTGGAGATGACAAAGGGCGCGGTGTTCAGCCAGAGACTTCTGATCGCGCTCGCGGAGTCGGGGATGAAGCGCGAGGACGCGTACCCGATAGTGCAGGCCGCGGCGCATAAGGCGATCAGGGAGGGGACCGATTTCCGGGACGAGATCAGGAAGGACGCGACTGTTCTGGAACGCGTCGGGGATAAACTGGACGAGATATTTGATTACGGGTACTTCATCCGCCACCGCAACGCCGCGTTTAAGCGAGCGGGGCTGTTGTGAGGGCTATTTAAATAATTTTCTTAACTTGCTGAAAAAACCAGAGTGGCCACGACTATTTTTCTTTCTCAGCTTTGCATGTAGTCTTGAGTGTTCCTTATTCGACATTACCGTTAAGTTAGATTTGCGGAAATTTCGTTTATTTCCATCTTTATGATGAACGATCCGCTTCTTACCAATTTTGCCGCCAATCATTTTTTCAGCGACGGCTCGGTGAACTAATTTACCTGTGTCCTTGTATCGGGGATATCCTTTTTTATCGATGTAAATTTTACTTGCCATTCATTTTGCCCTTGTATATATATTATATTAATCACATACCACGGCACTTAAATTTTGTCAAGTTGCCATGACCGACAACAACACCATTCAGCCTAAGGGGATGCGCGATGCAGCCCACCGGAAATTAACGGGATCTTTACTCTTGTAGGGGCGCTGCTTGCCGCGCCCCAGATAAATTTTATGTTTATCCGTGTCCGGGGCGCAGCAAGCAGCGCCCCTACAATGATTTTTTTGATCTGATTTGGTATGTGGTAAAGGGTGCAGCAAGCAGCGCCCCTACATTTTTTTTAAATCTGATTTGGTATGTGGTAAAGGGCGCAGCAAGCAGCGCCCCTACATGGGATTTTTTGTTATGTTCAGATTTGGTATATGGCAAAGGGCGCAGCAGGCAGCGCCCCTACGATTGTAGAGTGGTTGAATTTAGATAGTTTTCATTCCGTAACGTCTGTATTCATGTCTCCATACGTCTCTCCCTGGTCAATATGTTCTGTGATCTCATCGGATTAAGCGGTAATTTTCTTTTATTTCGCGGTCGGTTGCGCTGATAATGGTGTTGGCGGTCTGATCAGCCAGTAAACATTATATTTATAGAGCTGATCCGAAAAATCCCCCGAATTCCCGAATCCGGAAATTCTAAAATATAGCGAGTTATGTACTTGCGTAATACGCTATAATGTGGTATATTGCATGACATAGCGATACTGCGAACCGATAATCGCAAACCCGTCGTGAGGCGGGGACGCAAAGCCAGAGGTCTTGGAAAGTCTGTGTGGTAAAGACGGCTCGGCTGCCGAAGTTCGTTATCCAGGCCACCCGGTACGGGGGCGTGATGACGCAGCCAGAGCCCCCGAAACAGGATGGCTTTTTTCATTTAGAGACTATCACATTCACATAAAGAAATACTGCCGGAAAGGCATCAGGAATTTTTTTTCACATACCATTAAATTAGACCATTCGGAGGTCATATATGTACTTCAAAGCACTCAGGAATGAAAAGGGACAGGGTCTTACCGAGTACGCGCTGATTATCGCCCTTGTGGCTATCGTTGCAGTTGCGGCGCTGACGTTGCTCGGAGGCCAGATTGATACAATCTTTGGCGACATCACCAGTGAACTTGGCGGAGCATAATTCGCCATCACCTATTCAGCGGTTTGGGAAGCGGGGGGCGCACTCGCCCCCCCGAATAAAAACAGCAGTCTTTACAGAATTCTTTAAGTTACAACCGGCGATGCCGGAAAACCATTAGAAAACGAGGTGCTTATATATGTTCAAGGCTTTAAGAAATGAAAAAGGACAGGGGCTCACCGAGTACGCTCTCATTATCGCCCTGGTCGCGATAGTCGCGGTAGCCGCTCTAACTCTGCTTGGAGGCCAGATCGACACGATCTTCGGCGACATTACCTCAGAGCTTGGCGGCGGTGCGTAGGCAGGCTAGTCCTCCTTCACAAATGGCAAGCAATCAAGCGGGGGCCTTACGGGCCCCCGTTATTTATTTTAGCGAAAATATTTACCCCGCTCACACTGGTTCAGAATATTTCTGACCGGGTCGATATTATAAATGAGATTTAATGCACCGGACGCAAAAACTATACGGCGTGCCGGTGTCCCTGTGTAATCACTTCTCCTCGAGAGGGAGATCGTCATGGCAAATGCAAGACCATTCATAATCGCACTGGCGTTCGGACTCATAGCGGTCGTGCTGGTGTATTTCTACATCCAGAAGGTCCAGAAAGAGGCGAGTACGGAAGAACTCGAAATGGCAATAGTCGTTCGTGCCACCGAGGGAATTCCCCCTGGGCGCACGATCACGGAGGACATGGTCGAGGAGATCGAGGTTCTCGCGAGTCAGATCACTCCAGACACGATGACCGAGATGGACGAGGTTTTAAACCAGGTGTCACTCCAGATGATTCACCAGAACGAAGTTCTCCTGAAACCCATGTTCGAGGCCGAGGAGCGACTAGAGATCCTCTCGCGACGGCTTGAATCGGGCGAGCGTGCTGTCACGGTTGGGGTATCGGAGGTCAGCGGACTTGGCGGAAACCTCAAGATCGGTGACCTTGTCGACGTCATGGTGACAATTCTGAACAACGACGAGGTCGGCGTTGCCTCCACCTTCACCGTACTCCGCGGTGTCGAGGTCATGGCGATCGGGCAGGATATCGCGTTCGATGAAACCGAGCTTGAGAGCGGGTCGGGCCAGGTGTCGAAATCCGTCACGCTTAAGGTCGAACCGGAGGAGGGCGAACTTCTCACCCTCGCGAGCGAGGTCGGTAGTATACGGCTTGCGCTTCTCGATCCGGACGAGACATACCTTCCGCTCACTGAAGGAACCGCGCTGACAGAGTTCATCAAGTACACTCCGACGCGCGAGGACAACATCGAAGAGGAGCAGAGGCTCGCCCAGGAACGAGAAGCCGAGCATCAGAGGCAGCTTCAGCTTATGCAGGCAGCGGCCGAAGCGGGTCGTCAGCAGGTGCAGTACCAGCAGAACCAGGACACCGGCGAAGTTGAGATAGTGGAGGTTCCCGAACTCGGGCCGCCACCGATCATAATCGAGCTTATACTCGGCGGACAGAGCCAGCTTGTCGAACTGCCCGCGGATAAATAGATAACACGAAGCCGGTTTCGGAAGATCGGAATCGGCTTTTTTATGATTTAAAGCATTAAGCCTTATAAAGAGGCAACAATACCAAGGTAAGAGGAATCCGGACCGGCTTACGGTCCAAACCAAGCAAGGTGGACATGCAAAGATGAATATTCAAAGCATATCCCCGTCCCGATTCATCGGGCTGACACTGGTGGTAGTACTCCTGATGGGACCCCAGGCGATCGGATCTGAGGACGCATCCCTTATTTCCGACATCGTCGTTCGATCCGACACAAACACGGTTGAACTAAGGGTGGATGGCTCGATTGAATACGGTTACTTCCCGCTTTCAGAGCCGTACAGGCTGGTGTTTGACTTCCCGGGAACAACCTTAAACGGTTATGACGGGCAGGTGATCGACGAGGAAGTGGAAGGGTCGAATATCAGGGAGATAAGGCTTTCGCAGTTTTCGGTAGATCCACCGATAGCCAGGATGGTGTTCTATCTTGTCGAACCTGCGTCGGCAGCGGTCAATTTTTCACCAACCGACGGACTGCTCACGATAAGGGTTGACGGGGAAGACCTGGAGACCTCAAGTTCGAACCAGCAGGGTGAGCTGACTGACCTGTTCTCCGTACAGGAGTCGGTCGAGGTTGAAACCGTCAGGGTGATGTCATCGGAAGCCGCATCGACTGCTACGGACAATGAACCGGAAATTCAGGTAACCCCTGTTACTGACAGCGACGTTTACATTATAGATGCCGCACAGGCTGATCTGACGATCACCTGTCCCGGACTTGAACCGTCGCAGGTGGTTGCCGAGATACTGCCATTCCCGGACAGGCTGCATGTCAGGATGTTCACGTCGGGAGAAATTTCCGGTGAACGTCCGCGATTCGAGCAGCTTGACCGTGGAAATATCTGGAACGATATCGCAAAGCAGTGGGCGAGTTACATAGACCGGGACGGACGAGGAATTGTCGACCTTACGGTTTATCTCTATCCGGACATGGGTTTCACGCAGTCGGTGAATGCGTCCGGAAATCCCATGATAGCCCTGTTTGAACTACCACCGGAAGTAATAACTGAAGTTGCGGTTGCTGGTTACCGGGAAAGTGATGAGGTAATTGCCGAAGCGGAAACAATAGAGATTTCCGAACCTGAAGCGGTCGAGTCGCCGCTTGAAACAGAATCCGAAAACGATGCAATCACAGAAGATGAAATAGTCATAGTGCATGCGGAAGAGACAGTCGAAGTTATTGAGGAAGCTCATCTGGGTTACGAGATACCTCCTCTGAACAACGTGGTTGAGGATATCGAGGCCGGGGAAGTCACACTTCAGGCATCGAACCGTCCGCAGCAGGACGAACGAAGGCAGGACACGCTCATACAACCGACCACCAACTACTTCTCTTCCTACCAGAACAGCGACGAAGATATATACCTGAGAGTTGGAGATGTAAAGGTAATAGGTGTTGAGAACCTTGTCAGGGTGACAGTCGGCAATCCGGACATCGCGATCGTCAACGTCATCAGTACAAATGAGATCCTCCTTACCGCGCTTGCACCCGGTAACACGACACTTCTTACGTGGGAGACCGGGAGGGGCCATATAACGCGGTCGGTAAGCGTTCTCGATGCGACGGAAGCCAGGGAAGAAGAGATCCAGGCGGTTATAGGAAGCGATGATATTTCGGTCCGGATAATCATGTCAGGCGGGACCGATCCCGAGCCCGGCGTAATACTCGAAGGAATTGTTGACACCGAGGAAGCCAGGGCGAGGGCGCACATGATAGCCAGCCTGTATGCCGGCGACGAACGTGTCTCAAACCTGATAGAGGTCAATGACCCGCGCCAGGTACTTGTCGAGGTCAGGGTTGTCGAGATCGACAAGAGGGCGCTTGACGAGCACCTGTCACAGTTCTCGGCGGCGGCGCGTGCGGATAACGACGATTTCACGATCGGGATAATCACCGATATTCTCGATCCCGAGAATCCCGGTGGCGGGCTTATGGATTCACGCGTAAGGCCCGGTATTGTGAACGGTGACGTTGAAGATGTCGTGTTCGACCCGATCGATATTGTCCTGAGCGAGCTTGAATCGAACAGGGAGGCTAACATTCTGAGTGAGCCTAACCTTGTTGCCCTGAGCGGACACTCGGCGCATTTCAGGGTTGGTGGCGAGATTCCCTACACGTACCTGAACGAAAACGGAATCAACGTTGTTGAGTTCAGGGAATTCGGTATCTCACTCGACATGACCCCGATTGTGGATAGCCGGAACAACGTGATGCTGACAATCAATCCGATTGTAAGAACTGTAGATATGGCGCTTGCCATATCCGGTATTCCGGGATTCAGAACACGTGAGATGAACACCGATGTACAGCTGAGGAGCGGTGAGACTCTCGTGATAGGCGGACTGCTTCAGAGTGAGATCACGAAAGTTGTGAGCGCGGTTCCGATACTCAGCGAGATCCCGATCCTTGGGGAACTGTTCCAGAGCGAGAGGTTCAATGAGGACGAAACCGAGCTGGTAATCTTTCTGACACCATGGGTTCTGAACAGCACCGAACAGGCTGAAAGAATCTTTGGGGTTGAAGTTGAGCATCCGAGGCTGGATCCTGAGGAGTAAGAAAATTCCATTATTCGAACATGATTATCGACCCGGAAACGGGTCGTTTTTTTTATATTTCCAAAAAACAGTCGGGAGGAAATAATCGAAGAAATGAGCGGATGTTTTGGTTTTATAAAGAAATCAGGCCGGGCGGTCATATGATATTAATACACGGGACGATAATGCCGGAAGCTTCGAAGTATTATCGGTCCGTTTATATATCTGCCTTATTCTGCGAGGTAAAACGTGTCCAGTGCCAACGAGATTACACTGCTGATAGCTGACGACAGCGAAGAGATGCGCGAGACGCTGAAGACGCTCCTGACTTTCAATGAAAAGATCAGGGTTGTCGGGGAGGCTGCCGACGGTAAGGAAGCCGTTGAGAAGGTGATGCAGCTTAATCCCAACCTTGTTCTCATGGATATCAACATGGGAGTGATGGGCGAGTCGGATGGTATCTGGGCAACACAGGAGATCAGCGTTCAGAATCCGCAGACAGGTATTATTATCATCAGCGTACAGGACGAATCGGACTACATGCGGAGGGCAATGTCGGCAGGTGCCCGGGACTACCTGGTGAAACCATTCGATTCGGACGAACTATTCAAGACGATCGAGACGGTTGCCGAGAGGGAAAAGTTGAAGTGGGGCAACCTGCCACTCGAGTCGGCATCGAAGAAAACCTCGGGAAGCACTGCAAGGATCGTATCGGTATTCAGCCCCAAGGGTGGAGTTGGAAAAAGTGTTCTGACCGCAAACCTTGCGGTTGAAACACGTACACGGACCAAGGGAAGGGTCCTGATAGTTGACCTGGACCTGCAGTTCGGGGATATCGCCCTTCTTCTTAACGTGGTGCCCAAGTCATCGATCGCGCATATTGCCGAGAACCTGCCGCCCCAGATGGATGAGGATTTCCTGGAAACCCATATCTCCGATTCTCCGAGCGGGGTCAGAGTACTCGCCGCACCGCTGAAACCGGAATACGCTGAAGTGGTAAATGCACAGGTCATCACAGCGGTACTGGAAGCCGCTAAGGGACTGTATGATTACATTTTTATAGATACCGTTCCGTCGTTCTGTGCGGAGACACTTGCTGCACTCGATGTGTCGGATGACATATTCCTGGTTGTGGCTCCCGATTTTCTCGCGCTTAAAAACGTGACGCTGGGCGTCGCGGTTATGGATACCCTGAATTATCCGCCTGACAGGCTTCACCTCGTTCTTAACAGGGCGCACAGCCTGTCATCGGTTAAAACCAAGGACGTGGAACGTGGACTCCAGAAGAAGATAGTCGGTGAGGTGCCTTCGGACGGTGAAGTAGTTGTGGGGAGTGTCAACAGGGGGCAGCCGTTTGTGCTGAGCAACCCGCAGTCTGCGGTCGCCAAGGCGATTGGAGATCTTACCGAGATAATCACGGGCGACGATGGTGGTTCGGGAGAACACTCGGAAGGATCTGGAAAGGGCTTACTCGGAGGTCTTTTCGGAAAGGGTAAGTAAGCGGGGGATTACCGGATGTGGATTGCAGGGTATTTCAGTGTATGCGCTCTCGGCGCATATTTTTATTGTTAATGGCGCAGGATTAATTTCTATTAATTCGTATTAAATCACTCAATAATACAGTATTACAGGTGTTATTAAACATGATATAGACCCCTGTCGTGATAATAATACAGCGGGGAGACTCGCTTCGGAGGTTATAAGTATGTCATTGATGAGTAGAATTCGTCTGGAGCAGCAGGCGAAGGCATCAAACTCGATGGATGAGCCCGGACGCCCCGAGCGTAAGGGCAGAACAGATCCTTTCAAGGAGCTGAAGAGCAGGATACATACCGAGATCGTCCAGGAAGTCGATCCGCAGCTTCTCGACAGCAAGGATAACCAGGATGTTGTCAAGCAGACTGTTGAAAACATCATTATCGAAAAACTGGCACAGGAAGAGAAACCTCTGAGCAGGGCCGAGAGGGAGATGATCCTGAGCGACCTCCTCGACGAGGTGCTCGGGTACGGTCCCATCACCAAGCTTCTCGATGACGCCACCGTGACCGAGGTAATGGTCAACGGACCTAACCAGATTTACTGTGAGCGAAACGGAAAACTGACGCTTTCGGATGCACTTTTCTATGACGATAATCACGTACTTCGGATTATCGAGAAAATTGTCGCCCCGATCGGTCGAAGAATTGATGAATCGACTCCGCTTGTCGATGCGAGGCTTCCCGACGGCAGTCGTGTGAACTGTATTATCCCGCCGCTCAGCCTTGTCGGGCCGACGATCACGATTCGAAAGTTCTCAAGGGACCCGTTCCAGGTAGAAGACCTGATTAATTTTGGAACGATTACCGAAGAGATGGCGAACTTCCTTGACGCATGCGTCAAGGCAAGGCTGAACATTGTGGTTTCAGGCGGTACCGGTTCCGGTAAAACGACAACCCTGAACGTGCTTTCGGGATTTATCCCCGATAACGAAAGAATAGTGACTGTCGAGGATGCCGCGGAGCTTCAGCTTCGCCAGGACCACGTGGTTACGCTCGAGAGCCGTCCCCCGAACATCGAGGGCAAGGGAGCGATAACGATTCGCGACCTCGTAAAGAACTGCCTGCGAATGCGCCCCGACAGGATTGTCGTCGGTGAGTGTCGATCGGGAGAAGCACTCGACATGCTTCAGGCGATGAACACCGGTCATGACGGCAGTTTAACAACGGGTCACGCAAACTCCCCGAGAGACATACTCAGTCGTCTCGAAACCATGGTTCTTATGGCCGGGATGGAGTTGCCGGTACGCGCGATTCGCGAGCAGATTGCCAGCGCGGTTCATCTGATCGTGCAGCAGGCAAGGCTTCGGGACGGTTCACGAAAAGTAACGCATATTACGGAAGTTGTGGGTATGGAAGGCGACAAGATCACCCTGCAGGATATTTTCCTGTTCAAGCAGACCGGTGTTGACGAATCGGGACGTGTGGTTGGTGACTATGAACCTACGGGCATACTTCCCAAATTCCTCAACATGATAGATGCGGAGGGTATCGAGTTGTCGAGAGAGATATTCTTCCCACGCGGCGGGATGAATATCTAGGTGTATACATCAGTAACGAGAGGAAATAACAATGACTTTATCGCTTGTCCTGGGATCAGTTTTCTTCGCGATAGCGCTGACGGGCTGGGCTTTCAGCCAGTCCCTTGCAAAGAAATCCGCGTCCAGCGTCTCGAGCAGGCTCGCTTCGTTTACCGAGAAAGTTGAGAAATCAACGGTAAAAAAGGGCAGGTCTGGTGCGCAGGAAACTGACAAGAAAGCCGATATCTGGGGGGAGATCGATCAGCTGATCGAAAAAAGGTCTTTCGTTCAGAAGATGATTCTCGAATTCGAGAAGGCGGACCTTAAGCTTCGATACAGTGAATACGTCGGGCTGTACCTTGTTGTGACTATCGTTCCGGGAATAATCGGTTCATTTATCACCGGTAACATTGGCGGGTTCTTCATGCTTGCGGGACCCGGCCTCGTGATTCCCCGGATGTACGTGAAGTTCCGCCAGATGCAGAGGATAAAGAAGATCGATTCGCAGCTGGTCGACGCCCTGATTCTGATTTCAAACTCGCTGAAATCCGGTTACAGCTTCCTCCAGGGAATGGAGTTAGTCGCCGATGAAGCCCCGAACCCGATAGCCAAGGAGTTCAGGCGAATGCTTCGCGAGGTAAACCTCGGGTATCCACTTGAGCAGGCTCTTGACGGAATGACCGAGAGAATCCCTTCCGAGGACCTTGACCTGGTCGTGACGGTTATCAAGATCCACAGGCAGATCGGTGGAAATCTGTCGGAGATACTCGACAAGATCGTTCATACAATCAGGGAGAGAATCAGGATAAAGGGTGAGATCAACACGCTTACCGCACAGGGCAAGCTGCAGGGCATCATCCTGACCCTGCTTCCCCCGGCGATGTGTGTCGGAATTTACATGATGAACCCGGAATTCATGGAGCCCCTTTTCACAACCCTGCTTGGCAAGGGTCTTCTTGTCGCAGCATTCATTCTGCAGATGATAGGTGGATTCATGATCAAGAAGATCGTGGAGATCAAGGTATAAGAGTCAGAGGGAGATCGAAATGTTTATTGCAATAGTCGTTGTTATACTGGCGTTTGCGTTATCGATGGCGTTTGCCTTCAATAAGAAGGACACGCAGAAGGTCACGTTCGAGGAACGACTTCGCCAGATGTCGAGGGATCCTGATAAGATCAACCTCACTGAGCTGGAACTGTCCAAGCCTTTCAGTGAGCGTGTCATACAGCCGATCCTGGAGAAAATCGGTGTTGTCATTACAAAGATAACCCCCCAGGAGGTGCTCAGGGAGACCCGGAAGAAGATCGTCCAGTCGGGGATGAAAATCAAGCCCGCGTCTTTCATTACGATGCAGGTTATTCTCGCGGTAGTAATCCCTGCCTTAATGGCGATGACGGGTATTATGAGTAAAGCAGGTGGGCTTAAGGGGGTAGGGATTCTTCTCTTCTGCGGACTTATAGGTTATTTCCTTCCCGACATGTGGCTGAAGGGCAAGGTCGGGGCCAGGAAGACTGAGATCCAGAGAAAATTACCGGACGCCCTTGATCTGCTTACCGTATCGGTCGAAGCCGGTCTTGGGTTTGATATGGCTCTCGCTAAGGTTATCGAGAAACTGAAGGGCCCCCTTGCGCAGGAATTCGGGAAGGTGCTGCACGAGATCAGGATGGGTAAACCGCGTCGTGATGCTATGAAGGCAATGTCTGAGCGGGTGGACAGCCCCGATGTGAGCCAGTTTATTTCGGCGCTCGTACAGGCGGACAAGCTCGGTGTGAGCATCGCGAACGTGCTCAGGGTACAGTCGGACCAGATGCGCCTCAGAAGGCGTCAGCGAGCGGAGCAGACCGCCATGAAAGCCCCTCTGAAGATGAGTTTTGTGCTGGTTTTCTTTGTACTGCCAGCGCTGATGATCGTCCTGCTCGGTCCTGCCGCGATTTCGGTGATCATGCAGCTTACGAACAATGACAGTATTTAAGGCGCCCTTGAAGGGCCTGAGAAATGGCTGAGAATAATAATGAAGTCAGGCTAGTCAGCAGCAGTGGCGACAGCATTCACTGCAGGCGTGCTGATACTTTTCTCTCCCGTTTTATGGGGCTTATGGGACGTGACAGGCTTCCGGAGGGACAGGGGCTCCTTATTGTACCCTGTAACTCGATCCACATGTTCTTCATGAAATTTGCGATTGATGTCGCATTTCTCGATAAAGAGTACAAAATTGTGAAACTTGTTCGAAACCTGGCACCGGGCAGGATAATCGGTACTGTCAGGGGAGCTTTCCAGGCGGTTGAGGTCAGTGCCGGGGGAATGCCCGAATCGTTTGTCGAGGGTGCAAGGCTTGAGGTCGCGGGAAGTAGTTGAAATCCCGTATTTTAGGGGAACGCGTCCGGTCACTAATCCGTTAATCAGAATTATCTTAACATGGACTGTATGATAATATGTGCGTGTGAGTAGTCGCACCGAATATATTTTATTTTTATGTTTTTTATCCGGGTTCTTTTTGCTGAGCGCGTATCCCGCACATGCCGATGGTGTTCACCTGGTTCGGATCGAATCCATGGATGGCGGTATGTGGCAGGTTTCAGAGTATCTGGATAATTCCCTTCTGGAAGCGCAACCCGGTGATAACTCAACTGATGCTGTAATTCTCAGGCCCGCTTTGACAGCAGGTAATAACGAGCCTGTTATCGTATCAGCGGGAAGCGAGCCACTTGTAACGTATTTCAACACTCATATAAGCGCTCTTGAGGAGCGACTTGCAGATGATTATGTGAACACGGAAAAAATAAAACTGGACAGGGAATCATCCGAACAGCTTGTTTCAATATTGTTCCGCATACCCGCCTGGCCATACATCGCAACGACAGAACTCCCTTTTGGACTGGTGGATTTTTCAGTGCGGACAGGTGTCGAATACGAGAGAAAAAGCTCGTTTCCTGCCGCGAACTATTCAGGCTCGATGAATGTCAGTTCATGGGAAGTTATGCATTATGACGGTAATACGGCTGAACTGGCTGAAGTTGAGGGAGATGGCACGGGACGGGGCATAGTGCTTGAATATATTATAAATACGGGGCTTACTGAACTGGGATTCGATTACAGGGATTCTGCCACAATTTCAGCCTTATACATCGTTGCTGAAAACCCCTGGAGCTTCAGCAATACCGGTCGGCAGCTGTCATCCTGGCAACTGCTCGGTTACCTTGATGAAGCCTCTGCGGAGCTTCCTTCTGATATGGTGTACGCGAGTGATTTAATCAGCAATGGCGGGTCGGTTGTCGGAAGGCATCTTGTCACCGGAGAAACTGACGAACCGTTACGCCTGGTCGGATCAGATGCCGCCACATTGGAAAATGATGGAATTACTGACCCCGGGAGTATAAACACATCACTTGTTATTGTTGCCTGCTGGATATCATTCAGTTTATTGATTGTGCTGATGAATTTTCTCTTTAAATTTTCGAGGTTCGACACGATAGAGCTGGCGATACGTTCGTTATTGATCTACCCGCTTTTTTTATTTATGAGCCTAATAACAGCGGGATTCTGGGGGCTTGGTTTTATACCCGCCGCGATTTTTGTTCAAAGACTGATTTCCGTAAAGGGATCTGAACTGTACGCGTCGTCCGCTGTAATTGCGGGATGTTTTATCGTCATGTTTATTTCATTAATTATTATCCCTTGAAATAAGTTTAAGTAGTTCGCGAATTCTGCTACAATGTTCCGGCCCGAGGGGGCTGGCGAATATTATGTCGAAAGAACCGGTAGGAGATACGGCGCCTGAGCGCAAAGCCCGGGAAGATAAGGGCGCAGAGAATCCGAAGAATAATCCGAAAGAGCCTCAGGAGAATACTCCCGGGAAAAAGGATGTATCTGCGGATAAAGCGCCGGTGGACAGCGTCCCTGCGGATGCGTCCGTAGGCGAAACTAAGCGGGCTGCATCCGGTCAGCAGAAGGTTTCGCGTCTTCAGTATCCTGTGGGTATGGAGATGCCGAACAACCGTTTCAGGGTTTTCCTGGGACCCGGTTCTATACCCCCGGTAACTGAAAAAAAGCATTTTGTGGCAAGGCTTAAAAAGCTTGATGTTCTGGATGTCAGGATACTTGAGGGTGAGAGCGAAGAGGCGGACAGGAACAGGTTTGTCGGTGAGATAGGATTGACAAACATAAAACTTCGCGAGGATGGCAGGGCCGAGATAGAAATTGAATTCACGTTAGATGATAAAGGCATGCTGGCCGTTTCACTGGCAGATCGAATTAGTAACACGGAGAGCATAGCCAGGTTTGTTTTACCCCAGTTCATGCAGGAGAGCGATACTGAAAACAATGTAAGCGGACTGCCCGTGGAGGAGATATCCGCAAAAATCGATCTGCTTGAACAACAGATGCTGCTGCTTAAGGGAGAACTCGCTGATCGCAGGGAGAGGGAATAACTGGCCCTAACAAGGGGTAAGGAGGCCCTCTCGTGTCCAACGAGTCCCCACTGGTTCCTCCCGATAAGGGGGAGGAGGAACTGGTAGTTCATAACTTGCCCGGTACTGGTAATGGGGACACAGACCGTGTAGAGAATAATATCAGGCGAATCGCCGAGGTTCGCCTGGGCAATGGTGCACATCCGGATAAACTGCAGAGGGATTTGAACCATCTTAAGGCTGAACTTGCCGGTCTTGTCGCTCAGGAAAAGGAACTACGTCTCGAGAAGGTACGCCTGGTTCCTGAACGTGATGCACTTCGCGAGAGGGTAATTAATCTCAAGAGGGAAAGAATGAAAAAGGATTCGCAGCTTGCTTCGATCAGGTCAAAAATCAACGAGGTCAGGGAAGCCAGCGGATCGGAAGGTAACGGCGAGATTGAGCGTCTCGAACGCAGGATAAGGGAGCTTAACGACGACATAGACGCGTTCAGGGAGACACTCAGCATGCACAGGAGGGACCGGTTCAGGGTGCTGGACCTGCTGATCGAGGCGCAGTCACGTCTTCAGGACAAGCTGACGGAATCTACACTGTGGCAACTGCTGGACCTTGAGAACGAGGTTAGTGATGATGAAGGGCGAAAAGGCAAATCCGGGCTCACGGCTGAATTACTGGGAAGGTTGCTTCTGCTTGAGAAGGAAGAGGCACAGATATGCAGTTATTTAAATAGAAATCGTAATAGACCAAACATTGGAAAGTGAACCTAAAAACGTACTGTGAACATGAAAAGGCCAGTGAAATATGGTATATTCCACTCCACGTGATTTAGTGGAGGTTTTACTAGATGACGAACGACCGAGTTGTTGAGCTCGAAAAAGAAGTACGAGAGCTCAATCTAAAGCTGGAAATTGAGCGCCAGAAAGTACGGAAGCTCGAGCAGGAAAACCAGAAACTCAAAGACAAGCTTACGCGTCAGATGCGTAGCGAACGTCCATTGAGGGTTGCTGCCGCGCCTGGTGGAGTACCATCAGGTGGTGGTATGGATACTTCGGAAGAAGAAATGATGCAGGGCGGAGTTTCCGAAGAAGAAATCGATGAGATGCGTGAAAAGCTGAGGACTTTGACCTCCCAGAAGGATGCCAGCGAGCAGGAAAAATGGGACCAGTCAAAGGAAGTCATCGAGCACAAGGAAAACCTGCAGCGGCTCAGGGTCAAGAAAATCAATATCAAGAAGGATATTGACGAGTTGAACGAGCGACTTGACCGTAAGGAAAACCAGAACTTCAAGAGCCGCCTTGAGCTTACGGACCTGAAGAAGGAAGAGCGCAAGACGAAATCTGTCGCTGATGAAGCTGAACAGGACAGGATCCGTCTCGAGGAAAAAATCGCACAGCTTGAGGGTTATATAGAGAAGGAAAACCAGAAGCTGCGCGAGGAGAAGGTAGCATTCGATAAAGTAAATTACGCAATGAATCGATCGCAGAGGATCAAGGCGGAATACGAATCGCATTTTCTTGCACGTTTTTATAACAAGTAGTAAATTCAATTTGAAAGGGGCGACATCCCTTACGGGTGAATGCTCATGGATCAACGTCAACTTGAGAGAGAACGCATACGGCTGACCCGCGAGATCTCAATGCTTGAAACACAGCTGGCGTCCGCCCAGCGTGGCAAAGAGGAGAAGCTGGAAGAGAACAAGCAGATCCGTGAAGAGATCGCCGGCCTTGAAGAGGAAAACAAGGGTCTGGAAGAGGAGACCCAGAGGCTTGACGAGGAGATCGCAAAGCTTGACGAGGAATTCAAGCAGGCTCAGCTTGATGCTGGTCGTCTGAGGCGCGAAATTAAAATCAATACCGAACGCGCTGAGTCAGAGCAGAAGCAGGCTGTTGACCTTCGCAATAAAATTGCCAGGCTGGAGAAGGAACTGGATGATCTCAAGCGCAAGGTGAAGCAGGAAATTGATGGCAGACGCAACCTTGAAAACAGGCTGAGAAAAACCAATGCCCAGATAGACTCAATGAAGGAGCACAAGCTTGCCGGTATTGTAACCAGGCGGCTTGAGAAACAGGACTGGTACCAGCGCCAGGAAGAACCGCTTCCCGAGTTTGAACCCGAAGAGCCCAAGATCGAGGAACCTGCCGAGGATGTGGCTGAAGAAGCCGCTCCCGAGGAAGCTGTTGTCGAAGCCGGTGCAGGGGAATCGGAAGAGAAGAAGGAAGATGATGGCGGAATCGACTTCAGCATGGATTAAGGGTAAAAAAAAATATAGAAAAATCCGACGCTCCTGTGGGCGTCTTTTTTTTATCCGTGCAGTTAAGAATAAACTATTCGGGAATATCCGATGAGAGCACTACATCCGGTCCTTCCTTTATAAATATGGCCTTGTTCACTTTTTCACGTATATGAATCCTGGCATTTTTAATCTGGATACTCACACCGGGATATATGGACTTCCTCGCCTCGACCCTGCCATCTGCTGCCTGCTGAAGTTCTTCCTGGAGCTGTGAAATCTCATCTGTCATGTCATGCATATCATCCTTTAGATCTCCCAGTTTTTTTCCAAGCTCCTTATATACGGCCAGGCGATCTTCATTAAGCGAACCCCGTCCGGCCATCTGGCTGAGTACCGCAAAGTTCTTGGATTCAGCCTCGAACTCGGTCTTCTTGACTTTTAGATCATTGTTAAGTTCATCCAGCCGTTTCCTGACATGCGGCAGGACTCCGACCTCTATAAGAGTCTTGACAGCCATTTCCGAGCCAATGAAACTCGATTTCACAATGTTTCCGGTTTTTATATTGCCCCCGAAAATACTCCCCTTGGTATTTGTCACTTCAACCGAGTCCGTGGCAGATGTTTCGGAATGAATGAGCGCCTCGTCCACGATTACCGAGATGCCTGCCGATACATTGCATCTCTCGATAAACCTGGCGAAGATATTTTCCCCCGCATCCACAATACTCTTGCCAAGTCCCTTGATTCCACGCTTAAGAAAGATATTGCCACCGGCGTGCAGGTCGGCTCCCTCAACCGTGTCGCTGCAGGTTATATCTCCCGTTGCTTTTATCACGAAGCCCGAATTCACTACTCCCCTGACATTGACATTGCCGTTAAAGTCTATATTACCGGTAGAAAAGTCAACGTTGTTTACCACCATTACATCATCGACATTTACTTTGCCGTGCTGAAGTTTGGGTGCGCCGGGAGTAGATGCGACGAGAAGGTTTTCATCTGCATGTGAGATTTCAGTGTTTTTACCCTTTGGAAGTTTAACATCCTTGCCCGGGTTTGCCTTTATATCCTTGCCGTTAACAAGCATCCCGGGGATTCCATCGGTCGCGGGAATTTTTTTTACAAGAGGTGCGCCTGCTTCCACGTTCTCGGTGAGATTCAGGTCCCGGAAATCCGCTATATCGCTATCGGATATTTTTGGACCCGACTTCGCGTGGTAGGCATCAAACAGGAATTCAATTTTCGCATCTTCTCCGTCAACGGGATCTCGGGCACCGGCAATCCGTCTTTTCTCAAGCTGGGTGTTATTTTCCAGTATTTCCTTTACTTTGGCTTCATCCACCCCGAAAAGTACTCCGTCTTTCCTGATATTATCAAGTGCCTGTTCGAGTGACAGCAGTTCTCCACCGAATGGGGGGGTATAGCTTATGTATGCCGTTCGCTGGTCTTCCGATATCTCGACTCTTACCTGGGCGTCACGTTTTTCCGCTACCTTGAAAACAGCCGATGTGCGTGCCTTCTTTATCTGCTCTATATTTCGCCTGAGGACTTCGGTAAGAATGTAATATCCGGTGATCCCCGCTGCCTTGAGTTCATTGAGAACGTCCGTTTCGGTCGGTGGCCGTCCTGAACCAAGTGGTGGATACACAAATGCCTTAACAACACCCTTGACTTCGTCATGATCGATCCAAACGGCCGCGGAAAGCTGTTGTGGAAGCTTTGTTGCGAGTTCGATCTGTGTCGCCGAGCCTTTTTCAATAGCTTCCCTGATTTCGTCATGCTTTTTCGTTTCGATACCGTATTCATCAATTGCACTACTGACCATCTCAAAAGAAATTGATGCTGCTCCATAATCCAGCAGAATTAAATGTGGTTTTCCCTTTAGAGAAAATATTTTGAATCCCTTAATCAATCCCCAGGCTCCAGATAATTACTTACTTATCTCAAATTAGGATAAATCAACACACATGAACACCGACTGGTGTCAAGGTATCGTTACTAACATTAATAATATCAACCCTGACAGGGACAATATGACCCATTAAAATATCAGTATTTTCGCCTTTGAGTTCCAGGCTGATATAGTTATCGGTGAGTCCTGTATAGCTGCCTGAATCTGTTAACCCGGTTTCAATAAGGCAGTTCCTGACCTTCCCTGCCTGGGATTCCAGAAACTTCTTTCTAAGCCTGAGATCGACTGCGTGCAGGTCCGCAACTCGTCTGCTGATCTCGCGATTTGGAACTGCTCCGGACATTTTAATAGCGCCTGTTCTCTCTCTTGGTGAGTAAGGAAAAACATGGAGGTAGGTCAGGGGAGAGTCATTGAGAAATTTCAACGTGTTAGTAAATGCTGACTCAGTTTCGCCCGGGAATCCCGTCAGAATATCCGCTCCCAGTGAAACATCCGGACAGGTTTCAACCGCTGCCTCGAGAAGGTTTTCATACTGGCTTATAGTATGACCTCGGCCCATTAAATTAAGGACGCCATCGTCCGCGGACTGGAGTGGAAGGTGGAGATGGGGGCAGACATTGGGGATTGACAGGAGCCTTCTGACAAAATCGGGATCCAGGTCCATCGGTTCGAGCGAACTGAACCTGAATCGCACGTCCATATCAATTTTCTCGATCATATCGAGAACAGCGTTAAGATCGGTTCCGAACTCATAACCCCAGCGTCCGAGATGAACACCGGTGAAAACGATCTCACGGTATCCGGCTTCTGAAAGGTTATGAATATCCTTTCTGATAAGATCAAGGGGACGGGATCGTTCCGGCCCACGTGCTCTCGGGACAATGCAGTAAGCGCATCCGCGACTGCATCCATCCTGGATTTTTAAAAACGGACGGGACCTGTGCATGTAAAGCGGAGTAGGGCCGTCGATTCCTCCGGACGGAGGGCCTGTAATAATGGATTTCTGATTTATCTCTTTTTCAATAATTTCGTCTATTGCCGCACGGTCCCTGATTCCGACAACAAGGTCAACTTCATTCATACCGGCCCATTTTTCGGGATCGACCTGAACAGCGCAGCCCGTAACAATTATCATGGCATCGGGATGCTTCCTTCGTGCACGACGTGTCAGTTTACGTGCGTCCGCATCGGCACGGCTTGTGACGGTGCACGTGTTGATGATAACGATGTCGCATTCCGAACTCCATGGGTCGGTAACATCATGTTTCCGGCTGAGAAGGGTAGCCATCGTTGAGCTGTCAGACTGGTTCGCCCTGCATCCGATTGTAAGTATCCCGATTTTCATATTTTCCGGTTATTCATTCAGTTTTTCGGTAAGCCGTCGGATATCTTCCTCGATTCGCTTCGCATGTCTCTCACAAGGCGTTCGTGTTCACGTCGGTAGTCACGCCTTGATATCCTGCCGGATTGCAGGTCATCAAGAAGGACGCGTTCTTTGCCGTAGTATGACTTGCCCAGTTCATGCAGGTTACTCTGGATTCGCTTCAGCCTGAAATTTATATAAACACCGATCAGGATGAACCCGACAATAATGAGCAGGATGACAGGAAGCGATCCCGAGGTCATCCACGAGGGAAGTGTCTGCGGGGCATCCGGGGCAGACTGAATGCATATGGAGATCAATGGCATGCTCAGGAGTTATTATTGCCCGAATTTTTCATGCGGGCAACCGTGCATTTAAGCGCGCATCGTAATTTTAACGCAAGCCAGGCGAATCCCCTGAGGAGTGACGGGCCGGGAGATACATGTTTCGTTATGTACCTGTAGGCGGACTGGTGGAAGTACCTGATAGCCGGGACAGGATTTCTGGATGTGCTCGCACCCGCTATGTGGTAAAGGGTTGCACCGGGATAATAGACCACCCGACATCCCTCGTTGTGAGCGCGCTTACAGAAGTCCGCATCCTCCCAGTACATGAAGTAACCCTCGTCGAAACCGCCCACCATATCCCAGCATTCGCGTGTTATCAGCTTGATGGTACCGGCGACCCAGTCGACATCGTACGGCTCGGTTTTATCCGGATCGACCATCAGGTTCCTTCCGGCAACTCCTCCCTTTCCCGCGAGTCCGAGTTTCTGGAGCAGCTTTCCTAAGAGTGTGGATCGACCGACCAGCCCGGTTGAAACATTCGGAAATCCGCGTGCCGTCTGTTCCAGGAAACCTTCGGGTGTCATAACCCTCAATCCGATGATTCCGACATTGTTCGTTGACCTGAGATATTCAACAGGGCCATTAAATGATTCTTCACGGATTACCCCGTCCGAATTAACCAGGGCGATTATGCTGCCTGTCGCAACTTCCACTCCACGATTGTTCCCGCCACCGAACCCGATATTCTTGTCAAGCGCAAGGAGGGTAATGTCGGGATGAGCTTCACTGATGAGGTCGACGGAGTTATCACCGCTGTTATTGTCAACGACAATGATTTCATATGGCAGCCGGGGAGGAAACTCCTTCAGGCTGTCGACAAGCCTGTTCACAAGTTCCGGTGTCTGGTAATTAACGGTGATAATACTGAGTTCAATGTTTGTCATCTGAATAAACGACCTTGTGCGCCGATGATCCTCCCCTAATCATTTTCCGAAAGCAGCCTGTACTGAAGAGCACGCGAGAGAAAGTCGATATGGTGATCGAAAAGTTCGTTATCAATTGCACAAAGCGCCTGTCGATGCTGCCATACGTAGTTCACACTGTCCAGTTCCATCTGGGTTGTCAGGATGGACGACGGGTCTTCGGTAGATTCCAGTGCATTAAGCTGATGGCATAACATTGTCAATCCGCTCAACAGATTAACGTAAGACTGAAAAGCGTACGGATGCAGATATAATACGTATTCACCGATTTCCTGATCCATTACCACATAACCATCAAGTGGCTCGATGTGGAGATGCTCCGATATGCGGTCGCTCGGTACGAACTCTCCGGTATCCGAGTCTATGTACGTCTGGCTGTAATCAAACTTGATGCGATCGGTTATCGGGAAGTTCTCAAGCGAAAATTCAGCCGCAAGGCCGAAGCGTGTGAAGAAGATTTCGATCAGGTCATATTTTTCGATAACGTTGCCGTTGTACGGTGGAAGCCCCGCGAAATCGCAGTTAGCCCTTCGCCACTGGTAGTCAGAGTGATACTCCCACCTGTAACCTGTCGGCCTGTGATTGCCTGTAGTTCCGTCCTCCGCAACATCCCATGCACAAGTCAGCACTGATATCTCCTTGATTCCCGAAAGAACGGTCCCGTCTTCCGAAATTGTCAGGGTGAACCTGTGGCGGGCATCGTCAACGCTTATAAACTGCTGACATGTATCGAATTCGGAGTCGGGGACGTCGATGTAACATTCCTCGCGGTCCGGATCGTTGTAATGGGTTGTATATACAAGCACCTGTCCGTTGAAAGTGGCGGTTTTGTAGCGGGCATACGCTGGGAAGAAAAGCGTGACACTGGTGCCCTCGACGGTTATCTCGACAAGATTCCCCGACTGCGTGATCCATGTGCCATTTATGTTCGCTTCCGGAACGCCTGTTTCATCCGCCTGGTTGTCCTGTGCGGAAACTGATGTAATCAACAGGATGAGTAATACCGGGATTATCGGTGATATTCTCTTCAGCATATGTAAAACCCCTCTCCGCAATTCATTGCCTCTGACTGTATGATACTTATCAGACCACCCGGAAACCACAAAGTTATAGATTTTATTTAAGCAGATCATCGAAAAAACAGGGACGAATAATGTAAAATAATCAGGTCATGCATTTTAAGAAAGGGATTGTAAGGAAAGGAGATCAGATTGTATTGTCGTAAATGTGGCCAGGCTCTTGCCGACGATTCACGGTTTTGTCATAAGTGCGGAAGTCAAATAATAGCCGAACCTGCCGGATTTGAATACGGGAACCATCCTGTTTCGCAAAATCCCGCACCCCCTGTTCGACCGGAACCAACGCGTGGAAACATCAGGGACCAGCAACAAGCGCAGCATGATATGCCAAGACCTGACAGGGTTTTCCACGGGAACGATACACCTTCGTGGGTGGCCAGGACTTTTAATTCGCCGATGGTTTCAACGGAACAACCCCGGAATACACAGGCACCACCGGTACAGCCTGCAGGACCACAATACACGATTCCATCGTCGCAGATTGTTCTCAAGGGACACAGAGATAGAGTACAGGCTGTGGCTTTCAGTACCGATGGAAATTTTGCGTTGAGCGGTGGCGGGGATAATAACCTTATTCTCTGGGACCTGCAAATTGGTAGAAAGATTCGGGAATTGTACGGCCACACAGGTGCCGTTACCGCTGTGGCATTCTGTCGGGATCAGCGGTTTGCTGTTACCGGGAGTGCTGACGAGTCTGTAAGGTTATGGGATGTATTCCAGGGTGTGATGCTCAGGGAGTTTGAAGGTGAACCTGATAAGCAGAATGCAGCAATTACATCGGTTGCCGTCAGTCCGGATGGGAGGTTTGCCTTATCCGGATCCCGTGCCTCAACAATGAAATTGTGGGACGCCGCCGGCGGGTTTGAAATTTTTACTTTCGCCGCGCATAAACTTCCGGTTAACTCAGTTGCATTCAGCCCCGATGGCAATCGAATGCTGTCGGCCAGCTCGGACAAAAAAATCAAACTCTGGGATCTTCGTACCGGTCTCGAAATTCGTGAGTTTCTCAACTTTTCGGATATGGTATTTGCAGCGGACTTCAGTCCAAACGGACAGCACGTTCTGACGGGATGCAGGGACGGGATGATATACCTCTATGAATGCGAAACGGGTAACGAACTGCTGGAACTTCAGGGCCACACAGGATTCGTGAAGGATCTGAAAATTTGTAGTGATGGTATACATGCGATATCCGGTGGGCTGGACAAGATCGTTCGGATATGGAATCTGGAGTCAGGTTCGCAGGTTGATGAGCTTCATGGTCATACCGGACAAATCTGGTCGGTTGATTACAGTCCATCAAGCGGCCATGCGATATCGGGCAGTGAAGATAAAACAATCAGACTTTGGGACCTTAGAGGTATTGTCAGAAGTTCTATAATCGATGCAGGGGTTTCTACAGCTTCGGCAGACGTACAGCCAGCAAACTTAACGGCACCTCAGGTTGTTTCCGGAATGGTGGACACCGCCCATATAGGTAAAGTCTGTCCTTACTGCCAGACACCGCTGAAACCGGGTGCAAGGGTGATTGTCTGTACCGAATGCGATATGCCACATCATCAGGAGTGCTGGGAATCAAATGGAGGGTGTACCACTTTCGGCTGTTCGAGAAGCGCACAGCGCAGATTTGGAAATTGAAAATAACCGGTACTGTCGAATCGATTCATTCCAGCATGCCAAGCGCTTCATCTTCAGTAAGAATGGGCACACCAAGTTTCTGCGCTTTATCCATTTTACTGCCCGGTTTTTCCCCTACCAGAACGTAGTCTGTTTTTCCCGAGACGCTTCCCGATATCTTCGCGCCCGCAGCTTCGAGTTTTTCCTTCATCTCGTCTCGTGTATGACCTGTGAGTGTCCCGGTCAAAACTACGGTTTTACCGGTGAAAGGTCCGGCATCCGATTCAGGTATTACCTTCTTTTCAACTTTTTCAGTAAATGCCTGCAGTCCAGCGTTACGCAACTTCTCTAGCATGGATAATTTCAACGGATCGCGGAAGAAGTCGTGGATATTCTCCGCCAGGACCGGACCGATCCCCTGTATCGATGCGAGGACCTCGGTGTCCGCGCGTGATATCGCGTCGAGACTTCCAAGGTCGTTGACAAGCAGTTTTGCCACTTCGACTCCGATTCCCGGAATCGATATGCCGTGTATCAGGCGCCATAGTGGCTGTGTTTTCGAACCCTCGATCTCAGACTTTAGGTTATCAGCGGACTTTTGCCCGAATCCTTCCATCTGACTGATTTCATCGAAGTCCATGTAATAAAGGTCCGGTATATCCTTGATCAGACCTGCGTCAAGGAATCGCTCGATTATTTTCGGGCCCATGCCCTCGATTCGCATCGATCCCTTGCTCGCAAAGTGTTCGATCTTTCGCTGCACGACAGCCCTGCAGTCGGATGACATGCACCGGTAGTTGACCCCATCAGGGTCCCTGACCACTTCTGACTCGCAGATCGGGCAATTGTCCGGCATCCTGAATTTCGGACGCGCAAGGTGTTTCTTACCGTCGGGATCAAGGACCTTGATGACCTTAGGTATGACATCTCCACCTTTGGCTATAACCACACGATCCCCTACACGGATATCCTTCCGTTCTATTTCATCCATGTTGTAGAGGCTTGCATGTGTAACGGTCGAGCCATCGAGAAACAGTGGTTCGAAAGTCGCGACCGGTGTAAGGGTTCCGGTGCGTCCGACACTCGCGCGGATATCGAGAACTTTCGTAGTTCCCTCTGTTGGCGGGTACTTGAACGCGATTGCGAACCTTGGTGCACGTGCTACAAATCCGGCCTTCTCCTGCATGCTGAAATCGTCCACCTTGACCACAAGACCGTCGATCCCGTAATCCAGTTTGTCCCTTATCTCCTTCTGCTCATCGCAGATAGCGATAACTTCCTCAATCCCCGAAGCCTGCTGTCTGAACGGAGTCGCCTTGAATCCAAGCTGCGTAAGACGGTCGAGTGCGTCATGATGATGGGTAAGGCCAAGTTCCCCGTAATTACGAATCGAGTGCATGAAACAGTCGAGTGGACGTTTTGCGGTAACACGGCTGTCGAGTTGTCGAAGGCTTCCGGCTGCCGTGTTTCGCGGATTCGCGTACGTTTTCTCCCCGCTCTCTTCCTGTTTCCTGTTAAACCTGAAAAAATCTTCAAGGCCAATAAAAGCCTCTCCCTGGACAACGAGCACTCCCCTGAATTCAATTTTTAGCGGGATACTTCTGATTGTCTTGGCATTTTCCGTGATGTTTTCGCCCTGGGTGCCATCACCTCGGGTCGCGGCAAGCACCAGATCACCATCTTCATATGTAAGACTTACCGCAAGCCCGTCGATTTTATGTTCTACAACATAGCTGATTTCCGCGGTTCCGACAGTTTTTTCAAGTCTTGCGTTGAATTCTCTCAGCTCTCCGGGTGATGTCGAGTTCTGGAGCGAGAGCATCGGGAACCTGTGGTTAACGGTTTCGAATTCATCAAGCGGAGCACCGCCGACCCGTTGTGTCGGGCTTGATGGTGTTACAAGGTCGGGATTTTCCTTTTCGATTTCCTCAAGTCGCCTGTAAAGCGCATCGTATTCACCGTCGGAAATAATCGGATCATCGAGAACGTAGTACCTGTGGCCGTGATACTCGATCACGCGCCTCAATTCGGCGATTGAACTCCTGTCGTAATCCTCGGGTTTACGATCGAGGCTTACGGGCACATTCATGGCCGGATTATCGAAAAGGTTGCCTGTTGCCATGTGCGGAATTTTAACATACGGACGCACAATAAGACCGGAACATTCCCGTTTTAAACTTTTAGTGCAAGCTAAATATTTTTAATGTATTATTCATTCTGATGGCAGAGAGGATAATACAGTCAAAAAAACGTGCGGATGAGGTGGAGGTTGTTACCCTAAGGCCGAAGAGACTGCAGGATTACGTGGGGCAGTCAAGGGTGAAGGGCACGCTGTCGGTCGCGTTAGAAGCATCGAAATCGAGAGGTGACGCACTCGATCATGTTCTTTTCTACGGTCCTCCCGGGCTTGGAAAAACGACACTCGCGCATATCATTGCCGAGGAGCTTGGAGTAAAGCTGATCACAGCTAGTGGACCTACGCTTGAAAAGGCGAAGGACCTTGCGGCGATCCTGACGAATCTGGGTAAGGGCGATGTGCTGTTCATTGATGAGATACACCGCATGAACAGGGCGGTTGAAGAGACGCTGTATCCCGCGATGGAGGACTACCTGATCGATATCGTCATTGGTTCGGGTCCGCACGCGAAATCGATACAGCTCAAGCTTGAACATTTTACACTTGTAGGTGCGACAACCCGTGCGGGACTGCTGACAGGTCCATTGCGCGACAGGTTCGGACTTGTGCTGCATCTTGATTTTTACAGTAACGAAGAGCTTGAGATAATTCTGAATCGTTCAGCTGATGTACTGAAAGTTCCGTTGAACAGTGAGGGGGCGGGGGAGATATCGAGAAGGTCGCGTGGAACTCCGAGGGTAGCTAACAGGCTTTTGAAACGTGTCAGGGACTGGGCGCAGGTCAAGGGAGACGGGAGTATAGATGCACAGGTAGCGATCGAAGCATGCGAGGAGCTTGGTATCGATCAGAAAGGACTCGATCCCCTTGACAGGCGTTTTCTCAGGCTGATCGTCGAGTACTACGATTGCGGTCCGGTCGGGGTGGAAACACTTGCAGCTACATTAAACGAGGAGAAGGATACGATTACAGACGTAATGGAACCCTATCTTCTGAAAATAGGATTCCTGCAGAGGACACCGAGGGGACGGTGTATTACACGTCACGGGATCGAGCATCTCGGGCTTGATGTATCAGTGCTTAAAGGTGATTCATCGCAGGAAAGCCTGTTTGATGATCAGGAAAATAAAGTAGACCCTGATGGGTAATAAATAATCAGCCTGACAGGGGGCGAATCTTGTACTGTCCTGATTGCGGGGCGACAAATCCCGAAGATTCTCTATTCTGCAATAACTGCGGACGCAGGCTCGGTGGCGGAGTGGAGGATTCAGCGGCCAGGCCGGTAAAACCGGTCCCGGCAGGACCGTTCGCCGGTAAGACCTGCCCGTACTGCCTCAGCCCGATCAAACCTTCTGACATGATCATTATCTGTGATTCCTGTGGAATGCCGCATCATGTAGACTGCTGGCGCGAAGGTAAGGGTTGCACTACATATGGATGCAGGTCGCGTGAATCATCACGCCCGATGCCCAGAACTGCCGGGGAAGAAAATCAGGATGGTGATGGTCAGCGATTCCGGGAAAGCGATTACCTTACCGGAAGTCCTCTCGAAATTTCCTCCGGTCCAAAAGCCCCCGCTTTCGTTATTATTCTAATCGTTACGGTAGTCCTTTTTGGGATTGCGTTCATAACTATTCCGGGAATAATCAGGCTGAACCATGAGAACCGGATGCTCGATGCGAGAAAAATGCTGAGAAGGCTTGGAGACTCGCAGCTTGCTTACTCGCACGGGAATTTCATGGAGGACTTCGGATCATTCAGGTCGCTGAGGGATGGTGGATATCTATATCCCGAGGCGACTCCCGATACGCTTACGGAACAGTATTTTTACGTATTTGATATGGAAGCAACAGGTCGCGGAGCGGACAGGAATTCATTCACGATCATGGCATATCCGAAGGATCAGCGGGACGGGTTTCTGAAGACATTCGCGATCAGGGAAGATTACGTGGTGCGTGAATATAATCCCGGTCATGGGAACCTGTGGGAAGATGTGACAACCTGGGATCCTGTACTTTAATACCCATTATAAGTATAAGAACGTGGAAATTTACGTGACATTTGCCGATATATTTAATCAGTGGCAAAAAAGATTGTGAATTCTTTCGCAAATGCTTGCGTGAGCCGTGGAATTCAAGTATATTACCTGCGGCCATGCATTCGGTATTAGGGGCAGGGGCTTCGAAAAGGCCCCTTTTGTCATGCCCGGATGGCGCGGGAGTCGAATAACAACCAGGAGTTTGATCTTATGGATCCAAAAAGTACGTTAGTAATTTTTAGTGATATTCACTCCAATCTCGATGCACTCGAGCGAACACTCGGCAGGCTCAAGATGATGGAGATCACCAACCACAAGAAGTTTATCGGTATTGGGGACATCATCGGTTACGGGCCGCAGCCCAAGGAATGCGCCACGATTGTCAGGGATTTCGCGATGCATGTAAGGGGAAATCATGAGAGGTATCTGGGAACAAAGGGAAGGCTCCGCGGTGTAAACCCGAATGCAAAACAGGCTATTGAACTTACTCGCGAACTTCTGTCTAACGGGAGTAACGAGCTTCTTGAGTGGCTGATTGAACTCCCTGAGACGTTCGTACAGAAGACCCCAAAAGGCTACAACCTGATGTTTACACACTACGCCCCCAACTCCGACCTCGGCTACGTTCGCAACAAGGAGGAAGCGGCGAAGTCATTTGAGGGTCTGGATAAGGAAGTAACAATCTGTTTCGTTGGCCATACCCATCAGCCGGCACTCATGGAACTCAGGCAGGACGGTAAGGCCGATTTCCTTCCCGGCCAGGACCTTAAAAAACACTTCGGCTGGGAGAATCCAATCACACTCGATCCCGACTCACAGTACATTCTCAACGTGGGATCGGTCGGACAGCCCCGCGATGGCGATCCCAGAGCAAGTGTTGTTCTTTACGACTTCATGGCGCACGAGATCAAGTTTCTGAGGGTAGATTACGACGTTGAGAAGACCCAGGAGAAGATCCGAGATGCTGGCCTTCCGGACCATCTTGCCGACCGCCTTGCGGATGGAAAATAGAAAGCTCTGATTTTTAAATATTCGCAGTTTTAGGAAGAATCCCGCCAGACTGGCGGGATTTTCTTTATCCGGGTATTTTAAGCGCGATTTACTTGACATGATCGTTTATTTTGCTAGGCTTTAGGTGGTTTTACGTTGTAGGCATTAAAACGTTAAGGTGAATATAATGACTAATAGTGGACAACCCGGGACAATGGAAATCAGCACTAAGGAGCAGGTCCTTCATGATCAGATCAATGTACTGAAGGAACCTGTCCGGTTAAATATTCATAATGCACTTTCACGTCCGCGTACGCTTGCACAGGTCGCGAAGAAACTGGGTCTGAAGCGTGACTCGCTTTACTACCATCTTCGAATCCTTGAAAAAGCGGGTCTGGTGGATGAGTACGAGCGAAGACAGGTCAGGAACCTGAGTGAAGTAGTCTATATTGCAAAGGACCTTGTTCGGCTTCCGGATGACGATAAACCCATCAAGGAGAATACTCAGGCAATGAGGGCGCTTATCGGACGGGAGATATCGGATATAGCTGAGGAAGTAAGACATGCTATCGAAAAGGAACCCTGTTTCAACGTCGGGATTAAAAGAATAAGCCTGCGACTTTCCGTGAAGAATCTCAAGAAAACTATTCCACTGATTATGGAACTAAGAAAGGAATTCCTGGAGAAGGTCGAGCAGTTCGATGAAGAGGATGGTGACATGGAATTTTGTCAGGCAACAATACTGTATGAACTCATACAGGATGAACAGGAATAATAAATAGATAATTAACATCCCTGGAGATAAAAAATGAACAGGATTTTCAATTCGGTATCCACGCTGATTTTAATCAGCATCATGATTGCAGGCTGTGCAGACGGGGTGAATCCGGTATCGCCGGATGAAAATGATGCAGGTGTAAGCCTTGAACGGATCGTGGAAAAATCGGGAGCCCCAATTCTGTGGGGATACTACGATCTTCGTTTCGATTTTGAAAATTGTGAAATTGAGGTGATTCCGAACAGGATTGTCGAATTCAACGCAAATGTTGTGAACTTCCTCAATAACAGCTCTTCCGGATTGTCTATTGAAATCAACGACACTCCAACCGGACCCGGTTACGTGGATGTCGATATCGACATAACATTACGGCACCCTTTTCCCGGAATGCAGCAGTATAACGGTTATGATGTCAGGGGAGTGTTCATGGGTGACGGTTCGGAAGTCCTTGAATCTACCGGTGTGACCTGTGCGGTAAATGGTCCCGACCAGTTCATGATGCCTTCTCCGGATACCGGACATGGTGGTCCGGACGGTTATAGTCGCTGGTATAACTATCCGGAGTTCGCCACTGGCGGAATGCCGCTCCTTTCATACACGCAGGGCAAACTTGCAACACCGGGATTTGACGGAAGCGCAACCCTGAACCCGTACATGTATTTCGCAGACGGTCTTGGCGCGACAGATGATCTCTGGGATTATCTCCAGCAAGATGGAAACCTGAACGGAGTGTTTTCATCGGGAGCGGTCAACACCAGAAATTACTACCTGAGATTCCCGTCACCATCACCCGGAGTAGTATACGGTTACGTGGTTACTGCATGCTGGGAAGGAGTCGATGATGATGACCATCCCGCAAACGCATCCGAGGCGGTGGCATGCAAAGTTGTCGATAACAGCAATGTGTATTACATCGATGAAACCGAGAACGGAGGAGGTATAGATCTTGAAATCAGCCTGTTCAACTGGGTGGGACTGCCATCAGGGATAATTGTAGAATCGACTGTTCTCGAGAATCCACACAATCTTACATCTTCCGAAATGGTGCCTGTTGGAAGCGGTGATAACTATTCAACGTGGGCTGTAGAGATTCCCGCGGATGAGGTCGATGGTCCTGACTTTCAGGAGTACTGGATCATCGCGCAGTATGAACCGTTTGATTACTCCAACGACTTTGGTGTCCCGAACGATGCAGAGGATGAAATTCTCACAGCATATTTCAGGTACGATCTTGAAGTTCTGGGTGAGGTTCCATGCCCGTCGCCGGTAGTGAACGGGATAGATTTCGATCCACCGAATGGAGTCGTAAATCCTCCAGCGTCCGTATTCACTGGATGCGAACTGTACGGGACAAATTTCACAGGATCGGCTGTAAGTATAGAGTTTATCGGAAATGATGAAATTCCGGTTGAGAACATCAACAGCAACGGAACGGACCTCGTGATATTTGATGCTGATTTTTCGCAGGCATCAACAGGTGATCTGTATGATCTGTACGTTGAGAATGAATGTGGTGGTAACGAGACCTGGGAGGATTACATTCAGATAATGCCGATGATTATTCCGTGGGGAGGACAGCCGGGTCCCGGCCCGATTGTTATAGATCCCAGTGTCAACGGAATTGAAGCTGTAGATATAGCCGTTGTCGGCGAAATTCTCGATCCGACGACAGAGGAGGTCCAGGAAGATCTGTCAGGGGCGATTTTCTTCATCTACAAGGTCAGTGACAGCGAAGTAAGGGTGGATCACTTCGATCCGACCGGTGCGACGGTTCTCGATACAAACAACATTAGTGGAATCTCCGGTGTTGAAATTGGATACGGAAACACGGTCATTGCTGCTGCTAAGGGTGATCAGAGCGAGGTCCCTTACATCTGGCGTGAAGGTGTCGCGGGACTGATCGGACCCGATGTTTATTTCCATGGACATGTAACCCTTGAAGATCTTCAGTTATGGTACGACTGGGGTGCGGGACCCGCTCCCCATCTTGACGCGACGTGCCACATGATCAATGACATAACCTACAACGAGTACACAAGCGCCGCTGGTCATTCGCGGGGTACATGGGGATCATGGATCTGCACTTTCCATAAATACGTACCTACTTACGGCACAGGCGGTAACTACACGCAGATTACAAATGGCGATATCAACTTCGACGGCGCGATGGACGGGAAAGTAATTGCCCTGGGGGAGGGTGGAGCAAACATAATGGACTACGATCCGGTCGCATGGTGTGCGCACGAGGAAAGTCCGCACCTAAGGAGATACAGCGACAGCGGATTCGCAGCGTGGCATTCATCCGGTACAACGGCGGGAGTTGAGGGTACTAATGACGGTGAGATTCACGATCCACTCGATATCACGATCGGAAATTACAATAACAGGCTGTATGCGTTAGATCAGCCGGAAACAGGATTAACAAGAATTCAGTGTTTCGATGCAAAGACCGGGGTATTTCTCGCGACATCAGTCAAGTACGACATGTCAGCGGAGGGCGGGGGAGCGCCATACCGACTTGACTACAACGATTATGAATCTCTGATCTATGTTCTTTATGACAACAACACTTTCCAGGTATTTAAAGATTTTTCCGAATAAGTCACTGACAATAAAATTTGAGTAAGCAAAATCCCGGTCAGCCCGGGATTTTTATGTTTTTCTGTCTGATGATTCTACTAGCTAGTTATCTTCGCCCTCGTCGGGTTCGTCCTGGTGACGGATCACGTCACCGGTGACCATGAAGTAAACATCCTCCGCGATGTTGGTGGCGTAATCCCCAATTCGTTCAAGATGCCTAACTGCTGAAATGGTATGGAAAGCCAGATCGATAATTTCGCACTCGCTGTTCATTCGCGCCAGGAGTTCCCTGTATGTTTCCCAGTGGATCTCGTCGACTGTTTCGTCCATTGCGATAACCGATCGCGCCAGTTCAGCATCTCCCCTGATAAGCGCATCAAGACTTCGACGAACCTGGCTTTTGACAAGGTCGGCCATCTCATCGATTCTGGCAGGAGTGCCAATCGGTGGGTGCTTGGTGAGGTAAAGCGCACGGTTGGCGATATGGATTGCAAGATCGCCCATTCTTTCAAGGTCGTTGTTCACCTTGAGGACCGCAACAAGGTATCGAAGGTCACTTGCGACAGGCTGGTGAAGCGCGAATATTTTCAGCACCATGTCCTCGACTTCGAGCTCTTTGTTGTCTATCGCGTCATCCCCCTGCAAGACCTCTCTCGCGAGATCCGCCTGTCGATTAACAAGCGCGTTGATCGCTTTTGTCGTGGCTTCCTCAACCATACTTCCCATCGCGAGAATTTCCCGCTTCATTTTTTCCAGGTCTTTAACAAGATGTGCTCGCATAACATTTATACCTAACCGAATCGTCCGGTTATGTAGTCCTCCGTCTGTTTTTTAGCAGGTTTTGTGAAAAGCTGTTTCGTCTCTCCAAACTCAATTATATATCCTTCGTAGAAGAATGCGGTATAGTCACTTACACGTGCCGCCTGCTGCATGTTATGGGTCACAAGAACTATGGTGAATTTCTCGCGAAGCTCGGTGATCAGTTCCTCGATTTTCGATGTGGCGACCGGGTCGAGTGCGGAAGCAGGCTCGTCCATGAGGATAACATCCGGTTCCACCGCGATTGCCCTCGCGATACATAGACGCTGCTGCTGTCC
>Ga0272441_10002556_pt1 | contig 36489 bp, 29 predicted proteins | sample SSMProp6N_FD_193582 | JGI IMG/M metagenome (GOLD analysis project Ga0272441, IMG submission 193582) | Marine sediment archaeal communities from Little Sippewissett salt marsh, Falmouth, MA, United States - SSM-Prop-6N | ecosystem: Environmental > Aquatic > Marine > Wetlands > Sediment ...
TCTTGTTTGCCTGGTGCTTTTTTCCACCGCTTCTATCAGTGCTTTTATTATCGATTCTTTTGTCTTGTTAGGTGAGAATATGAGCCTGGTATATTCTTTAAGTATTAAGTGGATGATTCGGCTTCTGCCGCAGTTTGACAAATTCAATCCGACAAGCTTCATAGTTCCTGCAAGATTGTTGAGCTGGTTGACACTTGCCAAATGTGCGTTATTCATGGTGTTTATTCAGTCTGCCATACTTTTAGTGCTTGCTTTTATTACCTTCGGTTGTCGAGAGATTGCGAAAATAATTGTGTAACTTATCGGTAGTCCATATACGATTGTTCGTTTATTTTATATGAATTTACGTGATGTAATAATTTGGTTTGTCTGTCTTCTCGTTGCGGTTATTTTCCTTTTCGCCGCCGGTTTCCAGCTTGATTCCATCAACCGTCAGCGTCAGGATATGAACCTGATTATCGACAAACCCGAAAATATTCCTCCTTCGCTGGCGTTTGCGACTGTAGCGACGGGGGCTTTTCGAGGCCTGGTGGTGGATGTTCTATGGATGCGGGCCGATCAGCTTAAAGAAGAGAAGCAATTCTACGATGCCAGACAGCTTGCGGAATGGATTACTATTTTACAGCCTCGTTTCGCATCTGTTTGGGAATTTCACGCATGGAATATGGCATATAATATTTCAGTGACCATACCTGCGACACAACCTGAGCAGCGGTGGCGCTGGGTAAAAAACGGTTATGAACTGATTCGTGACCAGGCTATCGACAAGTATAAACTCAAGAACATTACACTTTATCGTGAGATTGGAAGGATTTTTCAGCATAAGATCGGAGGTGTTTCCGACGACGCAAATAAGTATTATAAGCTGCAGCTTGCTTTGGCTTTGCAGCCTCTTCTCGGCTCGGCTGATACTCAATATTTCGATGCCATTGCCGATACGCCGACTACCTGGCGGGAAATTGCAGGAGATCCTAATTTCACCGATCTTATCGAAGCCTTGAAATCGGCAGATGAGATTTTTACCGGGGATAAAGAATTTATAAGTAATTATTTATCATTAAAGCAGGATCCTAACAGATATAGTCCTGCTGTCCGTGAAATTCTCAAAGATCCCAAACATTCACGGGCGCTGGACCAATTCGATATTTTTGCAAACGCCTACCAGCTTCGCAACACATGGAAACTCGATCCTGTTTTTATGCGAGAGCTTAATAATACATATGGTCCGATTGACTGGAAAGATCCGAATGTGCATTTGCCTTTGGATTGGCGACATCCCGATACCCATGCGATTTACTGGGCTGTCAAGGGTTTGCAGGTTAATGCTCGTGAAGAATCCCGTGAAATCGATATACAAGAAACGAACACCGACCGCATTGTGGCTCACAGTCTGCAGAATCTTTTCCGGTATGGCAAATTATTCGTCAATGACTATGTTATTCAAGTACCTTCAGCGGATCCTTCGCAGGAACCCCAAAGGCAGGTAAAGCAGGAGGTTTTTTTAAGTCCGGATTTGAGGATATTCGAACCATATAATAAATCTGCACTGGCGATTCTCGAAAAACATAATACGGAGGAAGATAAAGGTGTCTATGAATCTCTTCAAAACGGCCACCGTAATATGTTGATAAATGCCGTTTTTTCCTTTTATCAGGCGGGACATGAACGCCAGGCAAAGAAAATTTACGACCAGTTGAGGGAATTATATCCGCGAGATGATTTCAAGGTGCCGATTGAAGTTTTTGCACGAACGCGTCTTATCGAGGAGCTCGACAGCATCGGCATTCATGACGTCAGGGAGCAGATTACTTTTATACTGATTCAGGGCTACTATTATTATGCGATTCGTGACGATGAAGCGGCCTTTGACAGGGAAAAAATGGCGGAAAATCTTTATAATCATTATCAAAAGGGACACGATGAATACAGGATTGACCTGCCGGAGTATCATGTATTAAAATACTGGGCGCTGGTGAGTTTCATTAATGACCAGTTATATCCTCCTTATTTTAAACGAGCTTTACTCGAAAGAATAAAAGTAGAAAGGCCCGATCTTTGGAAGCAATTGATGGCCGAAGAAGAAATACAGTCAAAGAAGTCAGAACAGTCAGGATGATCCGGCACTCATTGAGCATAATCCATGCGCGACCGGTGCGGGACGGTCGGTATATTTTATGGATGAGCTACTGAAACAATTAACACCTTCCCAGAGAAAAGCCGTTTGTCATAAAGAAGGACCTCTGCTGGTGATAGCAGGTCCGGGCAGCGGCAAAACACGCGTTATCACATATCGAATTGCAGCCCTTATAGATTCAGGAGTACGGCCGTATAACATATGTGCGATAACATTCACGAATAAAGCCGCCGAGGAAATGCGACAGAGAGCTTTTGCGCTCGGGGCATCCGCGGGCGCTCATATAAGCACTTTCCACTCGTTGTGTGTCAGGATTCTCCGGCAATATGCCGATAGAGCCGGAATTGCTTCAAACTTCAGTGTGTATGATGATGCCGACCAGTCAAGGTGTATGAAACAGGCGGTAAAAGATTGTCGGCTTGATGCGACAAATTTTTCTCCAGCCCGTATGCTCGATGCGGTTTCCACTCTCAAAAATAAGCTGATAGATGCCGAGTCCTTCAAGGCCGAAGCAGAGGATTTCTTCTCCGTTAAATTAGCTGAAATATATCAGGCGTATCAGGATATCCTGAGAGAGAGAAACGGCCTGGATTTCGATGACTTACTTATGAAAACCGCCTTTTTGCTGCGAGATTGCCCTGAAGTTTGTGACGAGCTTTGTGAGCGTTTCAAATTTCTTCTTATTGACGAGTATCAGGACACAAATCATGCCCAGTACAAAATTGCCCGGGCGCTTGCATCACGGCATAATAATATTTGCGCCACGGGCGACCCGGATCAGTCCATCTATCGCTGGCGAGGGGCCGATATCAGGAATATTCTGGCGTTCGAGCACGATTGGCCTGATGCGACTGTTGTTAAGCTTGAGGAGAATTTTCGCAGTTCCGCTAATATTCTCATGATGGCCGATGCCCTGATTGCATATAACCGCAATCGAAAGGAAAAAAAGCTTGTTCCCGTCAAGCCCGAGACCAGAGATGTTGATATTGCCGCTTATGAAGATGAAACCTGCGAGGCTCAGGCTGTTGCCCAGAAGATTAAAGAATTAACACAGCAAGGTATCTCTCTGAGGGATATCGCCGTTTTTTATCGTGTTAATGCGATGAGCCGTGTGCTCGAAGAAGCGTTTGTTGGCAACAAGATTTCCTATCAGATTATCCGGGGTGTGGAATTCTATCGGAGAAAAGAAATCCGCGACCTGCTTGCTTATTTGAAAATCCTTGTCAATCCGGATGATGAAATAGCCCTGATGCGTATTATAAATACACCCGCTCGCGGCATAGGTAAAGTAACGATAGAAAAGGTTAAAAACTATGCCGTCCGAAACAGGATATCTTTTATCGAAGCTCTGAAGAAGGCAGGGAATATTGATATCCTTTCCAAAGCGGTCAAAGCCAAACTGGCAGTTTTTGTCAATATGATCGAAGAATTTCGAAAGGATATATCAGGCTCAATCGCATCGCTTGCCGAAAGAGTCTTTACCGAATCCGGATTAGCGGATTCTCTTCGAGCCTCCGGCCCCGATGGCCAGAACGGGCTGGAAAATGTGGGTGAATTAATAAATGCCGCTGCGCAATATGACCGGAGCACCGAAGAGCCTTCGCTTGTCGATTATCTGCAGCAAATATCGCTGTTTAGTGATACTGATGCTTACGATGCCTCCGGTGAATCAGTTGCATTGATGACACTTCATGCCGCAAAAGGCCTCGAATTTGATAATGTTTTCATTATCGGTCTCGAAGAAGGCTTACTGCCGCACGAGAGGGCCAATACCGACCATGACGACGAAGAGCTTGAGGAGGAACGTAGACTTCTATTTGTCGGGATAACCCGGGCCATGTCCGGCTTGTATATTAGTTATGCTCGATACCGAACTGTACGGGGGCAGACGTTGAGAACAATCCCTTCAAGGTTTCTTTTTGAGCTTGGTCGGGAGATTAAAGGAAATTCAGATCGAGATGAGTATTATGACGATGATAATCATTGTTTCGAGAGTGGAACTCATTTTGAGCCGAATCAATTAGTACGGCATCAAATCTTCGGACTTGGCAGGATTAAGAAATATATTGATATGGGGCAAAACAGCGTGGTTGTCGTGAAATTTAATTCTGGGCAGACAAAATCGCTGATGGTACAATACGCCAACCTTTCTAAGATTGATATATAACTGATGATGTATTTGGAAATATTATATATAAAAGGAGTTTCAAGTTGAGCCATTCTGAGATTCGGTTCTATTATAAGAATGTGACTTCGGAAGTTATTGGCGATGAACATGGCATATCATCCGAGCAATTCAGGGGATTTGCCGAAAAGACTTCACCATTAATTTCGAGACTAAACGAAGAACGAAAAAACGGCAAAACTCCCTATCGGGAACTTCCTTTTAATACGACAATATCTCAACAAGTCAAAGAGTTGGTTGCACAGCTAAAAAGCGGATGTGAAAATCTCGTTGTATTGGGTATCGGCGGTTCGGCCCTTGGGAATATAGCTTTACAAACGGCTCTAAGTCCTTATATGTACAATATTAATGACGGTTATAGGATCGGGCCGCGTCTGTTTGTCTTTGATAATGTCGATCCACCGCAATTTTTTTCTTTTTTAGAATGGCTTGGTGACGGACTTGGAAAGACTATTTTTAATGTAATTAGTAAGTCAGGCAGAACATCGGAAACTGCGGCTCAGTTTATGATTATCCGACAACTACTGTTGGATAAACTTGGTCCTGAAAGCCTGCGAGAGCATGTTGTAGCTACTACCGATGCAAAACAGGGAACACTTCGTAAGATTGCAGATGATTCGAAATTGCAGTGCCTCGAAGTTCCGGACGGAGTCGGAGGAAGATTCAGCGTATTGAGTGCGGTCGGTTTGTTTGGCGCCGCAATGTGCGGGATAGATATAGATTCACTTTTAGCGGGCGCACGAGATATGGATGAGCGGGTAAGCTGTGAGGATTTCTATAAAAATCCCGCTGCTATTAATGCTGCAATTAATTATCACTTCTATAACCAGGGCAAAAAAATTTCCGTAATGATGCCTTATAATTATGCCCTGAAGGATTTGGCCGACTGGTACCGGCAGCTTTGGGCTGAAAGTCTCGGTAAAAAGGAAGATTTGACAGGGCATAATGTTTATATTGGCCCAACGCCGGTCAAAGCTCTTGGAACGACGGATCAGCATAGTCAGGTACAGCTATATCGTGAAGGTCCTAATGATAAATTATTTACTTTCCTGCAGGTCGAAAACTTCGACAAGGATATAAAAATAGGTCCGGCGCCGGATTGTGCCCCCGAGCTTGCTTTTCTTGCCGGGAAAAACTTAAGCATGCTGCTGAACAGCGAAAAGACAGCAACGGAATTTGCCCTTTTGCAGGACAGACGTCCATGCCTGTCAGTTATTTTCCCCAAAGTTGATGCTTATGCCGTAGGGCAGTTTATTTATTTATTCGAAGTGACAACCTCAATTGCCGGTGGACTATTTAATATTAATCCATACGACCAGCCGGCGGTTGAATTGGGAAAAGAAGCCACATTTGCTTTGATGGGGCGACCCGATTATGAAGATTTAGTCCGGCAAATTCAGCCGTTCATCGAAGTTGATGAGAATTTTTTGATTTGATATAGGTCGAAATTTATAATCAAGGTTTAGCAGGTACGCAAATGGATTATGCAGTAATAATGGCGGGGGGCACGGGTAAGAGATTGTGGCCTTTGAGCCGGGAAAAACGCCCAAAACAGGTCTTAAAATTGCTTGACGGCGAAACCCTACTCTATAGATGTTTCGAGCGGTTAAGGCCGATTTTCGATGCAAGAAACATCATTGTTTTGACAAATGCCGGCTATGTGGATGTCGTCAGGGAAAATCTCACGGAACTGCCCTATGACAATGTGATTGCCGAACCCGCGGTTCGGGATACCGCAGGAGCTATCGGTCTGGTCTCGTCGATTATTGTCAAGTATGATCCCGATGCGACAGTAGCAGTTGTTAGTGCCGACCAGATAATAAAACCTGCAGAGGTGCTGCAAAAGGCTATTCAGGATGCTTTTATTTTTATCAGGAACAATCCTGAAAGTATGATCACCTTCGGGATCCAGCCTTCTTTTGCCAGCACTTTGCTTGGCTATATAAATTGTGTTGATGCTAAGGAATATCCGAACTGTACCAACGAAATTTATTCGGTGAAAGCATTCAAAGAAAAGCCGGACGAAGCAACGGCAAAAACATACATTAATTCGGGGCAATATTTTTGGAATTCCGGCATGTTTGTCTGGAAAGCCAAAACAATCTTGAATAACTTGGCGAGATTTTTGCCTGAGGCGACTGAGCCGCTTTCCAAAATACAGGCCGCCTGGGACAGTCCGAATCAGCAGAAGGCACTTATGGACTGGTTTGTAAAATTACCTAAAATCAGCATCGACTACGCTGTTATGGAAAAAGCAGAGAAGCTCTATGCTATTAAGCTTGATTGCCAATGGCTTGATATGGGCTCATTTGCCGCTCTTGCAGATGTAATTAATTCCGACAAGGATCATAATATCGTTGTTGCCGGCACCAGCGAGTTGCTTGATTGCAGGGACAGCATTATTATTACCGAGGATCAGGGACATCTTATTGCCGCTATCGGGCTGGAAAATATCGTTGTGGTTCATAGTCCGGATGCCACGCTTGTTTGCCCGGTGAGCCAGACTCAGAGACTTAAGGAATTGCTTGAGCTGATAAAAAAGCGTACCGGCGACAAATTTCTATAAATTAGCAGTTAGTTGGGCGATGGCGAATTAATACATGAGATATCTGGCGATAGATTATGGCACAAAACGCACCGGATTGGCGGTATGTGATCCTACCGAGACCATAGTCTCACCTCTGGCTGTGATACGGTCGGACAAAGGATTGATCGGGAAAATCTTAGATGTGGTTAATTCTGAGAATATAGGAGCTATTGTGCTCGGATTGCCTTTGAATATGGACGATTCTCAGGGGCCTCAAGCCAAATTAACATTGAAATTCGCCGAAAAATTGCGAAAAAGCCTGCAAATATCTGTTCATCTCCAGGATGAGCGTCTGAGCAGTTTCGGAGCACAGGAAAAGCTTTTCTCTGCCAAATTGAAGAAAAACGAGTTGGCGGAACGGCTTGATGCCGTCTCTGCGGCGGAAATTCTTGGGTCCTTTCTTGAGGATAAAGGCTCAGAAAAAGACGCCGAAAAATAAAAAATCTCCCTTTTTAATCCTTTTACAGAAAAGGCTTGCATATAGAAGAATGGCAGATTAATATACAAATTTTATAATTTAAGACAGAAATTTACTTAAAGTATATGTTTGAAAGGAATTGGTAGTAAAATGCTGACAAAGCAGGAAAAAGAGAAAATTGTTGATGATTTTGAGACGCATGATGGCGATACAGGCTCGCCCGAGGTGCAGATCGCATTATTGACAAAAAGAATAAACGATCTTACCGAGCATCTCAAAATCCATCGCAAAGACCACTCCTCAAGACGCGGTTTATTGAAAATGGTCGGGAACAGATCGGCATTGCTCAAGTATGTGAGCAAAAAAGATGTCAAACGCTATAAGGAAATAATTTCCCGGCTTGGTTTGAGAAAATGACAGGAAACCAAAATGCAAATACACCGCGGTTGTACGAATTGTGCATAAGTGGCGGGAATACACTTGCCAATGAGGTAATATATGTTTGAAGTAGCCAGAGCAGAAAGACAAATAGGGGGAAGAACTTTATCAATCGAAACCGGCAAAATCGCCAAGCAGGCAGACGGGGCAGTAATAGTACAATACGGTGATACCGTTGTTCTTGTTGCTGCAGTTACGGCGCCACCCAGATTCGAGGATATAGATTTTTTCCCGTTAAGTGTTGATTATCGTGAAAAGCAGAGTGCGGCAGGGAAGTTCCCCGGCGGCTTTATTAAACGAGAGGGAAGACCCAGCACAAAGGAAATCCTCACAGCCAGGCAGATCGACAGGCCAATTCGTCCGTTATTTCCAGAAGGTTATTTTCAGGAAGTACAGATTATGGCGAATGTCTTGAGTGCCGATCGTGAAAATGATCCCGATATTCTGGCTATGATAGGTGCCAGTGCTGCACTTACGATAAGTAAAATACCATTCTTAGGGCCTATTGGAGCCTGTCGTTTGGGTAGAGTTAACGGTGAGTTTGTAGTAAATCCGACTCATAAGCAGCTCGCAGAAGGTGATTTGAATCTGCTTCTCGGCGGTCGTAAGGAAGCGATAAATATGATTGAGGTCGGGGCTAAAGAATTGCCGGAAGAGGTTGTTGCCGATGCTATATTAACCGCGCAAAAAGCAGTCGTTCAGGTTTGTGAAATGATCGAGGAGCTTCGTGAAAAAGTCGGTGTCGAGAAAGAAATCCCTTTGGTCGAGACCGATGAACAGTTCTATTCGACAATTCAATCCCGGGTCGAAGATGAGCTTTATGAGCTTAAACAAATACCCGACAAGCAGGAACGCAAGGTCTCTGTGCAAAGACTTTTTGAGCAGATTTGTTCAGAATTTTGTCCCGAAGAAAACCGTCCGGTTTTAGAGGATGACGATGACAGCCAGGTAGGAGACAGAGAAAACAGGATTGATAAAGCAATTGTCAAAAGGATACTTGACGATATCGAAGGCCAGGTTGTAAAAAAACTGCTACTGGAAGGTAAAAGAGCTGACGGTCGAGATTATAACGAGATACGTCCTATATCCTGTGAGGTTGGTATTTTACCCAGGACTCATGGCTCGGCGTTGTTTACCCGTGGTGAAACACAGGCAATCGTGAGCGTTACTCTTGGTACTATCAGGGATGCGCAGATAATCGATGGTTTGTTGGATGAATATGCACAAAGTTTTACTCTCCATTACAATTTTCCGCCGTTTTCTGTTGGCGAGGTGCGACCCATTCGAGGGCCCGGCAGAAGGGAAATCGGTCATGGGGCGCTCGCGGAAAAGGCATTGGAGATGGTACGACCCCCGGACGATGAATTTGCTTACACTATAAGAATCGTCTCGGATATTACAGAGTCAAACGGTTCCAGCTCAATGGCTTCGGTTTGTGGCGGAACATTAGCTCTTATGGACGCAGGTGTTCCGATAGTCAGGCCTGTCGCAGGCATTTCAATCGGTTTGGTAGGCGACCAAAAGGGACGATATGAGCTGTTAACGGATATTATCGGTGAGGAGGATCATTTCGGTCTGATGGATTTCAAAGTGGCGGGAACTACCGAAGGAATAACGGCGATTCAACTCGATATAAAGGCCGAGGGGCTGGAGCATAATATTATGGTCGAGGCTCTGGAGCGGGCAAAATCCGCCCGACTCGATATTTTAGATAATATGATCAAGACTATTAGCAAGCCTCGTCCCGAGTTGAGTGTTTATGCACCGAAGCTGGTAAGCATAGAGATCGATCCTGAATTTATCGGTAAAGTAATCGGCCCGGGCGGCAAAATGATAAAGAGCATTCAGGAACAGACGGATACTACGATTGAAGTTGAAGAAGACGGGACCATTTATATAAGTTGTCTCGGTGGTGACGGCCACTTAAAAGCCAGGGATATTATCGAAACTATAACACAACCACCTCAGGTCGGGCGAATTTATCATGATTCGAAAGTGGTTTCTTTGAAAGATTTCGGTGCATTTGTTGAAATAATACCCGGTGTTGAAGGTCTGTGCCATATAAGCGAGTTGAGCGATAGTTATGTTAAAAACATAGACGATGTTTGTAAGGTTGGTGACTTGGTGCCGGTCAAGCTATTATCGATAGATGATCAGGGCAGATTGAAGCTTTCTCGTAAGGCCGCACTTGCCGAGATAAATAAGGAAGAAAAGGCAGGGAAAAAATAGTTCTGCATTTTGCAGCCGGTTTTGTTGTTGCAATGCTATTCATTGAGCCGCTTATTTATTTTTGCTTAAATTTTCCCGCTGTGCAAATCAAAGCCGGTATAGCGAGGTTTCGATGCCGGATAAAATTAAAAAAACTGAAAATAAGGGTGTTGAACAGCTCGAAGTATTAAGTAAGCTGACCGGCCAGCTTGCTCATGAGATTAAAAATCCTCTTTCTACAATCAAAGTTAATTTGAAACTAATCAGTGAAGAATTGAATGAATTGAATTCTGTCGAACCTGTCTACAGCGGGCAGGGGGCAGGCCAGAAGCTCACAAGGGCACTAAGAAAAATCGCTGTTATTCAAAAAGAGACGGACAGGCTGGAACAGATACTCGATAGTTTTTTGCGTTATCTTGACAGGGATGAATTACGGTTAGCGAGTGTCGATATTAACGAGCTAATAAGCGACATGATTGATTTCTTTACACCACAAGCTTATAGTTCCTCGGTTACTATTCGCCAGAGCTTATATGATAAATCTCTTATTTGCAGAGTTGATGCGGACATGTTAAAACAGGTAATATTAAACCTCTTTATTAATGCCCAGCAGGCTATGACAAAAGGGGGAGATTTAATGGTAAGAACTGCTCAGCGGGGAAAAGATGTGGTGATCCAGATCAGTGATACCGGCAGTGGTATAAAACCTGAAGAATTGCTGCATATTTTTGATGCTTATTATTCATCCCGGCATAGAGGCATGGGGCTTGGTTTACCGACAGCAAAGAAGATTGTTGAATCCCACGGCGGAACGATCGGAGTTGATAGTATCCCGGGAAAAGGAACATCCTTTACTATTAGATTACCTATTCAGGTTTAATGAGGTGCCGGTTTGAGCAATAAGTCGGGTATAATTCTTGTAGTCGACGACGAACGTGACCATGCTGACGGGATCGCCGAGGCACTTGAAAAATTGTCCGCCAAAGCAATAGCCGTTTATAACGGCAAAGACGCACTCGAAATAATCCATAATGAGGATGTCGATGTTGTTGTGACCGACTTAAAATTGGGTGGTGATATTGACGGGTTGAAGATTCTCACAGAGACTAAAAAGCATGACAACAAAACCGAGGTAATTTTAATTACAGCTTATGCAACGATTGATACCTGTAAGGAAGCCATCAAACTGGGGGCATATGATTATTTGGTCAAGCCGATAGACATCGGCCAGCTTCGCTCGCTTGTGATTCAGGCCGGTCAAAAGGCGGCTACAAAGACCGGAAGGTCTCAAAAACAAAGTGTCGGTAAAGAAGATTTTGTTTTCGAGGGTGTGCGAGGCAATAATCCGGCAATGCAGGGTATTTTCGAAGTTCTACGACGTATCGCACCGACTAATATATCTGTACTTATCGAAGGTGGATCCGGGACAGGAAAGGAGCTGCTTGCACAGGCGATTCATAGAAATTCACAGCGTTGGAACAAGCCGTTCAGGCCGGTAAATTGTGCCGGTTTAACGGAAACCTTACTGGAGAGTGAGTTATTCGGTCATGCCAAAGGAGCTTTTACGGGTGCGGCTAATGACAGAAAGGGTTTATTCGAGGTAGCTGATAAAGGGACATTATTTTTAGACGAAATCGGTGATATGGCACAGAGTTCCCAGGCGAAGCTGCTGAGGGTAATAGAGGATGGCGTTGTTATACCGGTCGGCTCGAATAAGCCAATCATGGTGGATGTTCGAATCATTTCTGCGACCAACCAAAATTTGCCGAAACTCATAGAAGAGAAAAAATTCAGGCAGGATTTATATTTTAGAATCAAGGGCGTCAATATTTCCCTGCCGGGCCTTAGGGATAGGGTGGAAGATATTCCGTTATTGATCGATTATTTTCTCGGTGAGGCAGTTTCTGAAGTCGGCTCTAAAGTGACAGGTATAACCGATGCTGCTCTGGCGATATTGTCGAAGTATGAATGGCCTGGAAATATACGTCAGTTGCGGCACTGTATCAGAACTATGGTTGTGATGTGTGACAGGGACATGCTCGATGTCTCAGATATACCACCAGAGATAGCACAGAGACCACAGTTATCCGCAGGAAGCAGCGCTACGGCTGTTCTTGCGGGGATTTCACTTGATGAGCTGGAAAAAAAGGCCATAGCGGAAACGTTAGCTAAAACCAAGGGTAACCGTGAGCAGGCAGCAAAAATTCTGGGAATCGGCGAAAGAACACTCTACAGGAAAATCAAGGAATATAATCTGTAGTTTTGTGTTTGCGGTGTTTTTCTCTCCGGGGTACGGGCTCAAGCCAGAAAATAGGCCAATGTCAGTAGGATGTCAGTTCCTAATACGGTTATTATGTTTGCCTTCAATGCTGGAATAATTTTCTCTAAATTATCATAATATCTTAGTGAAAATATAATCGCTTTTAATGCAAAAGGCATTGTGGTAAGGGCGATCAAAGTTATAGCCGGCATAAATTTCGATACGACGCCGCCGATAATACAAAGATAGGTCATTGCCATTATACCGGCATATAATCGTGAAGCTTTTCTTTTGCCAAGCGCGATAACAAGATGATAGCGCCCGCCTTTTTTATCGGCTTCATAGTCTGGAAACTCGTTAAGAAGCAGCAGGTTTGCAGTCAGCAATCCCGGAGTGAGGGAGACTATAAATGCTTCGATGCCGTACCGGCCGGTTTGAATAAAATATGTTCCCATAACGGGTAATGTCCCCAGGCCAAGCCCGGCAAGAAATTCTCCGACAAGCCATTTTGTCAGATATGGGGTGTAAAAGTAAATAATGCCTCCACCGAGAAAAATCAACGGCAGAAGTTGCCAGCCGGAAACATATGTCAGATATATTCCGATCGGAAAAGCAGCCGCCAAACAAACTAAACCGAATCTGTACGCGCTTTTCGGTTTTATTATACCTTGAGTGAGAATCCCACTTCCTCCGGAAAATGCCGTTCTTGTTGTATTTAGGTCTATGCCGCTTTTATAATCGTAATAATCGTTAAGAACATTAACGCTGGTGTGAGCCAGGAGCAGACCGAGGGTTGTTAGAAGGAATTTTATCCAGTCAAAGCAACCTTCGTGCCATGAGATCGCCGATCCGAGAAGGACCAGCACCAATGAAAGTAGAAGAAACTCAGGCCGTATTTCCATGAACCATGATTTAAGTTTCATAAATTTATTTTCTATGTTATCGGGGTTTTATCATGCTTTATTGCTTTTATGTATTTGGTCCGAAAATACCAGGATTTGATTGAAAAATTATTTTTCATATAAAAGGCACTTATATACAAGTCAAACTAATTTATAGATATTTTCTTAGTCCGTTTTTTAATGATGCCGTTTTTATATCATTATATTGAGAAAATCTCTTATATATATTTTATAAAAATACCAAATTTTCACTGATAATCTATACGTTAATAAAATCGGGTATCGTTTTTTCTGTAATAAGGTTTTTTATCAATCGGGTAAGCTATATCCGATCGCGGTTTTTCATCACTTGAGGGATATTTTTCCTAACCTTTCAATAATATCATGCCGATAGTGTTTTCGCACAATTGCTACAATTGGAATGTTATCGGAAGTGAATTTATTAGTAACGATGATTAAATGATGCAGAAGAAAAAAATTCTTGTTGGATGAACAACTCACATGAAGGATACGAAAGTGGATTATTTCTACGGAAGAGAAATCAGGCGGTTGATGCAGAGTTTGTTTTATGGATATTTAAGAAGATACAACACAAAAAAGTAAAGGCGCCCCAGTGTATTGATTAGGATTTGAAATTGTTGCAGATTAATAAAATAATAAGTTTTAGGTTATATATACTACTTACTTTATCCGTATCTCTGCAAGTAATACCGGCCTTGGCATATGATGATAAATCTGATCTGAGTCGCGAATATCAAATTAAAGCGGCATTTTTATATAATTTTATGCAGTTTGTAGATTGGCCCGAAGAGAAGGTATCAGATAAAAACGCCCCTGTTATATTAGGCATCATTGGCGAGGATCCATTTGGTGATGCTTTCAAACCGATCAAAAGCAAACAAATTAAAGGGAAAAAAAGTCTTATTAAACGGTTTGAAGGAATAGAAAAGCTGAAAGAATCAGATGATAAGGGTCAATCTAAAATCGAATTTATAAGACAATGTCACTTGTTATTTATTTGCTCCTCTGAAAAAGAAAATCTTGAGGACATTATTAATCTTGTCAGTGGATATGACGTTTTAACGGTTGGTGAAACATCCAATATGCTTGAATCCGGAGGAATCGTAAATTTTCTCGTAGATGAAAACAAAGTGCGTTTCGAGATTAACCTTACTGCTGCCAGGCGGGAAAATATCAAGATAAGGTCGCAATTATTACGACTGGCAAAAAAAGTAATAGACAATAATAATTTGGCAAAGAAATGAACCGATGATGATATTGATGCGGCATTTAACAATTAAATATAAGCTGATAGCAATTACAATGCTGACATGTTTTGCGGCACTGTTTTTGGCAGGGAGCGGGTATGTACTATGGGAATGGACTAACCTTCGCCGTATCATGGCGCGCAATCTGCAGACTCAGGCGGAGCTGATAGCAGAGAATTGCAAAGCGGCTTTGGCATTCAATGATGCTCAGGATTCATTGGAAATACTTCAGGCTCTTCAGGTCGAACCGTCTATTGTTTTAGGTTGTCTTTATAACAGAAATAATGAAGTTTTTGTAAGCTATTATAATCAACAGGCCGGATGTGATATTCAACCACCAGATTTTAAAATAGATGGTTACGAATTCGATGATGGTTATTTAACCGTCTTTAAAAGTATTGTCCTCGAAGATGAAATAATCGGAGCCGTATGTCTACGGTCGAATTTGCAGCCTATGCACGCAATGCTCGGTCGTGGTGTATATATTATCGTCTGTGTAATGTTGCTCGCATTTTTTACGGCTTATCTTGTATCATCCCGGTTACAGAGAATTATCTCAAGACCAATTCTGGATCTTGCTGATATAGCAAAAGATGTTTCTGAAAAGAAGGATTTTTCTACCAGAGCCGCCTCTCGCACAAATGATGAGGTAGGTTTACTTATCAATACGTTCAATGAGATGCTTGAACAGATTCAGCAGCGGGATTCCGCTTTAGTAAAGGCAAGGGACGATTTGGAAGAAAGAGTGAATTTGCGAACGGCAGATCTTACCGCCGCCAATGAGCATCTAACCAGGGAAGTAGCCGAGCGTGAGAAGTCTGAAGCCAGACAGGCCGAACTTCTCAACACAATAGCCAAGACAAATGAGGAACTAAAAGATTTTGCATATATTGTATCACATGATTTAAAAGCTCCTCTTAGGGGAATAAGTACTTTAACGGAATGGATAATAAGCGATTATGGGGATAAATTGGATGACGATGGTAAGGAACAAATGAAGTTGTTATCGTCACGTGTCGGGCGGATGCACAATTTGATTGAAGGAGTTCTTCAGTATTCCCGAGTGGGACGTGTGAGTGAAGAAAGAGTTCAAATCAATCTTAATGAGTTGATACCGGAAGTTATCGATATGGTTAGTCCGCCGGAAAACATTGCGGTTACAATTGAAAACGAGTTGCCTGTAATTGCCGGTGAGCCAACCCGAATCATGCAGGTGTTCCAGAATCTGATTAGTAATGCCATAAAATATATGGATAAACCCGATGGTTGGGTGAAAATCAGCTGTGCCGACGAGGATAACTTATGGGTATTCAGTGTTGCCGACAACGGACCCGGCATCGAAGAAAAATACTTCGAGAAAATCTTCCAGATATTTCAGACTTTAATTTCACGTGACGAGTTTGAAAGTACCGGCGTCGGTCTAACAGTGACCAAAAAAATAGTAGAATTATACGGGGGCAGAATTTGGGTGGAATCAAAAGTCGGGCAGGGAAGCACGTTCTTTTTCTCATTTCAAAAACAAGAAAGTGAGGTGTATAATGCGAAGTATGAAACCAATCATGTTAGTTGAGGATGATCACGTAGATGCTATGACACTCAAACGTGCGCTTAAGGATCTTAAAGTAGCAAATGAGCTTGTTCATAGAATCAACGGTGAAGAAGCACTGGAATATCTAAGTGAGGAATCAAATCCGAGACCTTGTGTTATCTTCCTGGATTTGAATATGCCGAAAATGAACGGAATTGAATTTTTGCAGATCGTTAAAGCCGACAATGATCACAGAAGAATTCCGATTATAGTTTTCACCACGTCCAAGAATGAATGGGACAGATTTGAAACATTCAATCTAAGTGCCGCCGGGTATATTGTTAAACCTGCGGATTATAAAAGCTTTGTCGAGGCGATTAGGACTGTTGAGCTGTATTGGACTTTGAGTGAATTTCCGGACGAAGCTCCCGCATACGCCGGCGAAGAGACAGAAAGCCAGGTCGAATAAAATATCATCTTATTTTTGATGTTAATCGGCATTTTGTCTTTAACATATAAACGCACTCCGCACCCGGTGTATGTTGTCAAAATTCTAATATGCCCGATGATTAGCGTAAAAAGCTATGAAATTTTCCGTTTTATGGAAAAGGACTTTTTCCCGGGTAATATTAGCCTTCTAAGTATTCACCCTTAAGCAGATAGTCCTGGACGTATTGTTTTATCGCGTCTTCAAGTGAAATGGTTGTTTTCTCATAGGCGGATTTGCAAAGTTTGGCTGTTTCAGCACATGTGTAATATTGATATTGATTTCGGATGGAATCGGGCATTTCAATATATTCGATGTTCGGTTTTTCCCCCATCCCGGCAAAAACTGCCATGACTAAATCATTCCATGTGCGAGGCTTGCCTGTTCCAATGTTATAAATTCCGTTTATTTTTGGATTGTCAAGAAAGAAAAGTGTCATGTCCACTGCATCGGTAATGTAAATAAAATCCCGAACCTGTTGGCCGTCCTTGAATTCTGGTCTGTATGATTTGAACAGGCGGACTTTTCTAGTTGCATTGATTTGTTCGAAAGCTTTCATACAAAAGCTTCTCATGTTGGCTTTATGGTACTCGTTGGGCCCAAAGACGTTAAAATATTTCAACCCTACAATCTTTTTTAACAGGCCGGTTCTTCTTGCCCACAGGTCAAACATATGCTTTGAATATCCGTACATATTCAGTGGTCTGAGGCTCTCCAATGTATTTTCATCATCGTTGAATCCCGCTGAACCATCCCCGTACGTTGCTGCGCTTGAAGCATATATGAAACGAGTATCAGTATCCGTTGTCCATTGAGCCAAGAGTTTGGTGTACTCATAGTTGTTTTTTAGCAGGTAGGAAGCATTCGTTTCTGTAGTGTCTGAACATGCACCAAGATGTAAAACGGCTTCGATAGAACCATCGAGCTTGTCTTCGATAACCATTTCCAGGAAGTCGTCTTTTTCGACATAATCGGCGAACGAAAGATTACGAAGGTTTTTCCACTTTTGATCGCTGCCTAACTGGTCGACGACCAGAATGTCTGTGACCTTCCTTTTGTTAAGTGCTGCAATTATTGCTGAGCCGATAAAGCCGGCTCCACCGGTAACAATTATCATTTTTTGTACCTCTAAGCTTTTTGGATTGTATAAATTAGTGTCTCTGGTCCGGCGTGTCAATTAATTTAGTTGTCAGGGCGCATAAAAAAGCTGCCCGAATCCGGGCAGCGGGGGAAGAAATCAATAATTATACTACTTAACAAAGGGCGATATAACTGGCAATGGCGAGAATCAGGATTCGCCTTTTGTTGAATGTAAATGGAAGCCATGTTTCGTAGTAAAATTGTTTCATAATATCTCTCGATAAAAAGTTAAAATATCGTTTGATTTTATGCTATTATAATAACCTATCTGGATATTAAAATCAAGCATAATCATTTAGCGGCAATCTTAACTGCTTATAGCAAAAGAAGATACGTTCTTTTGGCGTTGTATTTTTTTTGCAAATCAATCGGATTATAAATTACCGGTAATAGTAGATTTTCGCAGGTTAACTCATAGCCAAATCATTTTACCCTTGATATTTAATAGCCGAAAAAAACAGATATAATTATCGATGTTTGGTTGGAGAATTCTATTTTTGTTAAGAGATACGTTTATTGTCCATATATGTGAAAATCAATTTGCTTGACCTTAAACATTGACTGCATATAATCTTACATATATACGTTTTTGTCATTTCATAATCTGTAAGGCAGGAATGTAAACCTTGGCAGGTTGCCATTGCGGTTGACTGAATGATACAAATCGCGTTATAATAATGCGATAGGAAAACAAGGAGACTATAATGATTGAATATATGCGATATATTGTTGGTATTGGCTGGCCGCAGGGACTTGACTGGTTGTGGATATTTTTATTTGCTCTCCTTATATTTGGGGGCAGACGGCTGCCTGAAATTGCACGAAGTATAGGCAAGAGTTTGAACGAATTTAAAAAGGGTATTAAGGAAGTTGAAGACACTACAAGTGATGTTGTAGATGATGTTAAAAAAATCGGAGATGATGTAACCAAGGAAGCCAAAAACGCCGCCGGTCTAAACGAAAACGACCACTAAAATGTGGGAACAAAGTACCTGTATTTTCAGCCTTACCAACCAAAATGGGCATCAAGAAAGATAAAAAGAAGGCACGACCCCCCCACGAGACCACCATGAGCCTGGGTGATCATCTTGAAGAATTGCGAGGCAGGCTCATTTCCGCAATTATTGGTCTTGTCATAGCTCTTGTTATTTGTTTATGCTTCGGCAAGTACATCGTTGCATTTATAGAAAAACCGTATATAGATGCGATGGGAGAGGATGCAAAGCTGCAAAGCATCGCGCCGGCCGAGGGTATTATCAGTTATATGAAAATAGGTTTGATTGCCGGAGTGATCCTGGCATCACCGTGGATTTTTTATCAGTTGTGGCAATTCGTCGCCGCAGGACTTTATCCGCATGAAAAAAAATATGTCTACAAGTCCATACCTTTTTCGGCGGGACTGTTTATTACCGGGGCATTATTTTTTATCTTAGTAATAGCACCGCAGACACTGAAATTCTTTGTATTATTCAATGAACGTTTTCTGGGAGTCAAGTCCAACTTTACCTTCGCTAACTACATCTCGTTTATAGGGATGCTAACACTGATTTTTGGTCTTGCCTTTCAAACCCCTATAGCAATATTCGTTCTGTATAAAACCGGTCTGGTTTCAATCACGGATTTTCGTAAGTTCCGTAAATATGTAATTTTTGGTATCATCGTTGTTGCATCTGCGGTAATACCCGGCAGCGATCCCTTTTCTCTTTTCGCCTTAGTGGTTCCGATGGTGCTTTTATATGAGTTAGGGATAATGTTGAGTTGGTTGTCTGAACGGAAGAATCAATCGAGGGATACGACCGATTAGTTCTATCCGGTGTGTTTATCTGTATTATGTGAACATAAAAAAGGCCTGTGCCGAATTAACCGGCAAAGGCCCTTTGTAATCTGATATATTAAGTTCTTTAGTTAATTACCGGATGGAGGTCGGTTCAGCCTTATATCATCAATGAACAATATCCCTGAGCCGTCGGGTTCCGTCGCATTCCTTTCACCAATGCCTATTCCAATGGAATTAACATTAGTAAGATTAACACCCTGGTCTGCAAAATCCTGCAGGTTGATATTCCATTCGGTCCAGTCACTTATCAGGGATGCATTCGGGTCCTCGTGGTAGATAACGGCGTTATCGTTGAGAACTATGTACATCGGCTGAGGGTCGTTGCTGGGTATTCCAATATCTACGGCGTTCCAGGTCTGGTTGCTGCCGGTGCCGGTTATCGAAACGTTAGAAAAAACTGCTTCACAAATTGCTTCGGCATCATGGCTGGTTACCGCCAGTCCGACGTATATTGGAAAGCTCATCGAAACTACACTTAAATCGAATCGTTCCCAGCTGGAGCTGGAACCATCTTCAGAATAATACCCCCTGGTTAATCCACTTGATAAACGCTCAATTTTAACCCAGTTTGGTGCCCAGTTGGGGTCATTGGCATCATTTATGAATAAAGTATCCTCATAGTTGCCATCAGCGGTGAGACGACGCTGGAATCGTGTCCCGTTTTCAGGAGTGACGAATAGACCTGCATTCCTGGAGCCTGGTTCCAGGGTATCACGAACCATCACACCGGCCTTAGCATAAGGATTTGTATTATCCAGACTATCAATCCTTGCAATAATCGTGATATTGCCGCTTGTAATTTCCTTATAGGCGAAATGGAATTCATCAGCAGCGCCCCAAATATCCGTACCTGAAGCGGCAATTGTAAATGTACCGGCTGCCGTATCTTCTTCGAAACTGCTGACTTTGGCTGCGCTACCAAGGAACCATAAAGATAATGATTCGACATTATCTACCGTCCAATTGCGCAGGTCTGTTAATTGAAGCTTAGTTTCTGCATAAAACGAAGTTCCTGTTGTTTCGAGGTTCGTACCTTCGTTTACTGCTCCGTCAAGGTCATAAGTCAGCGGCATGGATTGCATACCGCTGTGAAATATGGTCTGTTCGATAGAAGGAGTACTGAGATATCCAACGGTCATTCCTGTTTTGTTAATAAAATAATCTGCCCATGAATCGTATATTATATTATTGACGTCATCGTAGTCCTCAAAGTCATCTAAAACAATAAAGTTCGCCACTCTAAAGCTCCAAACGTTACCTTTTTGTATAGTGGTTCCGTCGGCTTCGACCTCGTCGATCCTCCAATAATAAGTTTGGTCGTAGTCCAAAAGACCGGGTGGATCGAAACTAAGACTATCCTGGTTTTCACTTAGCAGGACATTTCGCGGATCGGAAAGGCTGGCCTGATTGACGTCATCGAAATTCGTTCCGAAGTACACATTGTGTTTGACGGCCGTATCTCCCTCGGTCCAGCTTAAAACTGAGTCCCTTGGTACTTCTAGCGCCCTGTTGGCCGGCAGCGGCAGAGATGCCGGTAGTGTCAGGGCGGCTCCTGCGGCCATCACATTCTGAATCTCTTGTTCTGTTAAGGCGCGGCCATAGATTTGTACGTCGTCGAGCAAGCCGTAGTATGGACGGCCGCCACCGCCCATGCAGCCTAAAACTATAGTATTGAACGGATAGCTGATATTTGTCCAGTCATAGGGGATTTCATGTAAAAGACGACCGTTTATATATAATTTTGCATTACCGTCTTCGTTGCCCCATGTGCCGACAATATGATGCCATTGATTATCATCCACCAAAATCGGGCTGTTGGGTTCATTTGCCGCGGTATCGCCTTTGTTGGGATCCGAATGGAGGTGAACATTGTTGGGATCACCTTGAAGGTAGAATCCGAACTCTCCTCCTAACCAAATGTTTGCTACGGGAATTTCTACATGAATGTGTGTCTCATTTTCCGGACCAAAACCACTTCCGCTGGTATCACCGGCCCACCATATTGTATTAATTGTTCCCGTGGATGCAACATCGTTAAGTTTCATCCAGAATGCTACCGAACCTGAGTCGGAGCGCAGCCCCATATTCTCTGCCGGAAGATTGACATCTATATTCCCGTCGAAACCAAGACATCCGTCTATTCCGTCAAGTACCCAGTTGGGATCTCCGCCTTCGGCATTTTCGTCGATTATCTCGATTATACCATCGTTGCATTTGATGCTGGAATCGACTGCGATGTTGCCGGATGTCTCATCGAACTGATAGTGGCCGAGGAGCTGAGCTGTGGCATTATCGCATAGGCTAAAAAATGAAACAATACATAGCAAAAAACATAACCTTCTACACATAATACACCTCCTTCAAAAAGTGTTGGAATGATCAAATACTAACCTTGTTTATGAATTGATAAATATAACATGTGCCTGTATAGCGTAATGTTATAAAAGACTTATGCCACCTCCTTTCAGGGATCAACCTGACAATTCAAGATGAAAAGTGAGCTTAAGCGAGACAATTGATTATCATAGCTTGATTATTTGCCCTTTTTCCTATCCGAAGAATATGCTTTTTGAATTTATCCCTTTTTAAGCGAAAAATACTTGTTTTAGGTAATCAGAATTTTCACTCCATAAGTATATACATATCAAATAATTTCATTTTGCACAAGGAAAAAATACCTGTTACAGCGGACAAAGCCCGTTTTTTGCTTATAATAGAGGATTTATATAGGACTTTTAGGGCGATGTTGGAATACTTACTCGAGTATAACCTTGTCCTTGTAAGCTGGAATAGAGACCGACCAGCCCGTTTTTTCCTTTATATAGTCGGCAAAATGTCGTGCGCTTTCGGCTTCGCCATGTACTATAAACAGCTTTTTAGGCGGTTTTTTCAATGCACTTAACCATTCCAGCAGCTCCTCTTTATCTGCATGAGCCGAGAAGCCGTGTATCTGGGCTACTCTGGCATTGACAGAATGTTGCTGTCCGAGTATTCGGACTTCCTTTTCACCGTTAACGATTCTTCTGCCAAGAGTGCCGATTGCCTGGTAGCCTACAAACATTATAGTATTTTCCGGTTTTGCAATATTATTTACCAGATGATGTTTTATTCTTCCGCCGGTACACATTCCGGAACCGGCGATAACCATAACCGTGCCTTTAATATGGTTTATAGCTTTTGATTCGTCGGTAGTTCCAATAATTTTAAGACCCGGAAAATTAAAGGGTGACGTATTATTGTTAATTAGCTCTGTCATTTCCTTGTCGTATAATTCACGATGTTTTTTAAATACTTTAGTGATTTCCGCAGCCATTGGGCTATCTAAAAAAACCATTAAATGCGGTATTTCATCGGCTAACAGTAATTCGTTAATGTAATATAATACTTCCTGGGAACGCTCCAGAGCGAAGCTGGGGACAATAATATTTCCACCGGCTTGTTTTGTCGAGTTAATGACCTCTGCGATTTTCGTTTTTATATCTTCGGGTTCTTCGTGTACCCGGTCGCCGTAAGTCGATTCGATAAGGATATAATCTGCTTCCTGAATTAAAACGGGATCGTGTAGTATAGGTCTGTTCGGCCTGCCTATGTCTCCCGAGAACAAGATGGATCTATGTTGCCCGTTTTGGGTTATTTTGACCTTGATTACCGAAGAGCCGAGGACGTGACCGGCATCACAGAAAATCGCTTCGACACCTGCGCCGATATCGAGAGCCTTTTTATATTTGACGGGATTAAACAAGGGAAAACAGGCCTCTGCATCGGCTGTGGTATAGAGCGGTTCTTCCGGATGAGGACCTTTTCGGCCTTCTCGTTCGTGCCTTTTACGTTTGAACTCGGCGTCTTCCTGTTGTATCTTTGCCGAATCCAGTAATATAATTTTTGCGATTTCTGCCGTGGCTTCAGTGCAGTATATTTTTCCTTTGAACCCCTCCTTGACCAGTCGCGGCAAAAGACCACAATGATCCAGATGAGCATGTGTGAGCAGGGCTGCATCTATACTTTCCGGCGGCAAAGAGAATGCTTCCCAGTTTCTGTCTTTGAATTGTCTTTCCTGATAGAGTCCGCAATCTACCAGAAGCCTGGTCCCGTTTACTTCTAAAAAGTGGCGCGAGCCGGTAACATTCTGGGCTGCTCCGAGAAATTGTAGCTTTATCGACATTTCTTACCTCAATTTGTGTAATATCAGATTTCCAAAACCTTATTTTACAAGAATTTGCCGTTAGTGTCAAACAAAGAACGGTCTATTGTTTATATAAAGAGTCACTAAGGGATTTAACGGGTAAAACATGTATTGATTTATCGGAACCTTATGTTATAATTCCATCTCGAATATAGCAGGATAATGGTTTTTTGTTGCTGATTTTAGTTGCTTTTCACGGAAGGACGGCAGTTGCAGGGATGGCAGTTTTGGTAGGTATAGACGAGGCCGGTTTCGGACCGATTTTGGGGCCTTTGGTAGTTTCTTCCAGCACATTTTCACTACCTGATAATCTTCTGAAATCTGATTTATGGCAGATTTTATCGAAAAGTGTTGCGAACAGGCGGAAGTATCTTGCCGGAAGGCTGCTTATAACCGACAGTAAAAAGGCCTACAACAAATCCCTTGGAATTAAACACCTGGAACGGACTGTTCTTGCTGTTCTGAAATGTCACGGGAAAGAGCCGGCTGCGCTGAATGAGCTTGCAGAAGTCCTCTGTCCGGACTGTCTTGAACGGCTTAGTGACTATCCATGGTATAATGATACAAATACTTATACACTTTCACCTGATGCCGGAGATATTAAGATTGCCTCAGGTGTTCTGTCCGATGATTTAGCTTCGAACGGCATCGAGCTGAATGAGCTTGAGAGTTGTTGCCTGGATGTGGCGTATTATAATAAAATGGTAGCGGCGGTTAAAAACAAAGCGAGTGTGCTTTTTACTGCTACCTCACAATTAATCCAAACCGCTTGTAATAATTTTATCGGTGAGAATTTGCACATAGTAATAGACAGGCAGGGGGGGCGGGTGCATTATCGTCAAAACCTTCAGAGGATGTTTCCTGATATGAGTTTGAGTATTATCAGCGAAAGTCTGTCGGTGAGCAGCTATAACCTGCGGAATGACAGAGGGGCAATGCGCTTGCATTTTGTAGTTGGCGCTGATCGGCAATATCTACCGGTGTCCCTGGCTTCGATGGTCAGTAAATATCTCCGCGAAGTTCTAATCGGCTGTATGAACCGATATTTTACCGGTTTCAATCCCGGTATAAAACCCACAGCAGGGTATTGGCAGGATGGCTTGCGATTCATAGAGGATTTAAAGACAAATCTGCCGCATATCAGTTTCAGCCAGAATCAATTGATACGTAGTCGTTAGTGGATTGAAAGTTGTAATCCGGATGCAAATAGCGATAACAGTATTATGCTGAGATGATAATTCTTTACTCGGATGACTGTTGGTTTTTCAGTTGTTCGGTCAGCAAACGGATGTGGCGATTTTCTTCTTTTATTATTTTATCGATTGTCTCCATGGTTGCCGGATCCCGGGCAAAACCTTTTAAGCCGTTATAAAAAACAACGGCTTCCTTTGCCCTGTTAATCGCGTCTTTGAATATATCCTTTATGTTCTCCTTGCCGAGGGGGCTTTTGAGAGAACCTGCTTTGGTGGCAAAGACGGCAAGACCGGCCATTACATGAGGATTGGACAAGACATAGTTATTCGGGTCGAAAGTTCCGAACTCACCGGTTTTTTCCGAGAACCTTTTCCTCCTTTGCGCAAGGATCTTTTCATGTCTGGCTTTCCAGCTCGCCAGTTTGTAACAAATATCGCGAAATGCCGGATTGTCGAATAATTCCGCAGTTTTAAGATAAAACTTGGCGCCGTTGTGTTCGATTTTCTCGGCTATTTGGAGGATTTCAAAAACATTGAATCTCGTCTCCATCACATCGCCTTTAAATAAAGTTCTTCACGTTCCCCTGATTCTAATGTTGTTAATATAATCAAGATACTCGATTTATGCGGCCATTTCAATCGTATTATGTATGCATCAGATCGTCTTCAGGGACTCTTCGTATATCAGTAATAAGCATTTATTGAAGTTCAAGAGCGTTGCTTTCTTCATCGCGAATTATCTGTTTAAGTTGTTTTTCAAAGATTTTATAATTATCCCTACCGAAAAGGCAAAAAACAACCTTATTCAGAGTGGTTGATCCCTTTATATATTTTATGGTTGTATCGAGCATTATTTTGGCACATCTGTTAATTGGGTAACCGAAAATGCCTGTGCTGATCGCCGGAAAGGATATGCTTTTAATATTGTTTTGGTCTGCGAGTTTCAGTGAATTTAGTGTGGCGTTTTTCAGCTTTTGATCCTCATTTCCCTCGCCTATACGGGGCCCGACTGCGTGAATAACGTATTTTGCTTTTAAATTTCCTGCATCAGTTATTACTGCTCCGCCTGTGAATGTCCCCCCGATTTGATTACACTGTTCCTGGATTTTCGGCCCTCCTTTTCTGCGAATGGCCCCCGCCACACCAGCCCCCAGAATAAGCTGCGCATTAGCCGCATTGACAATTGCATCGGTTTCCATCTCGGTTATATCGGCTTCGATAACTTCAAGAATGGTATTTCGTAACTCCGCTTTCATATTGCGCGTATTTATATGAAATAACCGCCTGTAGTATTATAGAGAGAAAATTTTGTCCGTAATTATTGTTAATCAAAAGATTTTGTTTCGGTCTTTTACAAATCTGTCAACCTTTTCAAGTACGATTTCTTTGATTGGCTGTCTGTCGGCGATTTTAATTTTACCGATTCCCATCGACTTCAATTCCTGCTCAATTTTTGCGATAGTATCTGCCGCCTCGGCCTTAACCTGAGATATTGCTTGTGCTTTTTCTTCTTTAATTCTTGCTATTTCCTCAGCGTGCAGTTTATCCTTCTTTCGTGTCTGTGCTTCAATCTTTGCTCTTCGTTCAGCTTCGTTTTTTGCGTGCTTTTCTGCTTTAGCTCTTAATTTTGCTTCGCTTTCGGCTCTTGCTTCGGCTTTGACTCTGGCTTGTATTTCGGATTTTATTTTTGCCTGAGCTTTTACATTTGTTTCGGCGTAGAACCTTGTTTCTTCTTCTGCTCTTGATAGTGCCTCATCATAAACTTTGAGTTTTTCTTCCGCTGTTACAATTGACAGTGCCTTGGCTTCGAGCTTGTTTTGTAAATCGGATTCACTTATGTCCTGTTCACCGGGTTTGAAAAAAAGAGGTTCATTAAATCTGAAAACAACACGATGTATCTGGCTGCTTAGCTTATCCACGCGATGTACACAGCCGGTCCGATTGAAAAGTGCCGTATCGAAGGAATCTCCGGAGTAAAAAAACGGTACCGCGAAGTTTGCCGTTAGATGCTGTCCGGGATATGGGCAATTTTCATCGGCGTGACAAAGAAATGCTATCCCCTGACTCGAAACATCGACAATTTGACCGGGAGAAACCTTATCGATATTATCATGAGTGAATTTTACCGGCCAGCGATAACTTAATCTTTTCTCTGCCCTTTGTTCGTCGGTATTTTTCATCCCTTATTACCCAAAATCCTTCATATATCCATTTGAGGCAGCAAAAAAGCAATTATTTTCCAGTTTAACAAGGAAAAAGAACAGGCGGCGGCCGGATTCGAACCGGCGTATAACGGTTTTGCAAACCGTCGCCTTAGGCCACTTGGCTACGCCGCCGAAAATTATATGTAAATTAACGCAAACGTGGCCTTTTTGTCAATTCTGAACCTTATTTTTTCATAATATGTACTAAATATTATTTTATTAGGTATTTACAGGAGCTTATTCTTATTTATTGGAATTTGGTCATAACATATGTATTGTGTATAAAATGCCAATAAAATAGCTATAATATCGTTTTTTTAGTAATATTCCTGCCTTATGAAGCGTCTTAATTCTATTGATAGGTACTAAGGAAGGTATTCACCTTTTATTTTATGCCTTTTTACCGTATAATACGAGTTCAAATGGATTTGATATCAATATAGTCGCGAATGATAATTATCTTATTCTTTAAGATATCGGGGTAGAAACACATGATATGGAGAAAAGAATCTGTACTTATCGTTTATATAATACTTTGCATTGTAATAATTCTTGGTTTTACCGGTGCCTGCCGCAGCCCGAAGCAACTCGTCGCCGAAGCGGATCAGGAGGCGTATCAAATTATTGAAAATAAATGGCAAGACGACTTTGGGCAAATGGCAAATTATAAGATCCGCGATTCGGTGCCGGCGGAGGATGAAATTGCTGCATTAGTCCCTCCTTCGCGGATTCTTACTCTTAATCAAGCGGTTGCTATTGCTACTCAATTCAACCGGGATTATCAATCCCGAAAAGAATCTCTGTATCTCTCCGCTCTCGATTTAACAATGACCCGGCATTATTATGCAAGGCAGTGGTTTGGTACTTTTGATGGTCAGTACCTTAATTCCGACGGCACCGAAAATAATACGCTTTCATCTGAGGCCGGTGTCGATCAGGCATTCATTACAGCAGGGGGGATCATCGCAGATGCAGGTCTTAGTATCGACTGGACACGTTTTCTTAGCGGGGATCCTTATACTACATTAAGTTCGGTTCTCACTGCCAATGTTGCGGCGCCTTTACTGGGACGTGGAGGTGGAAAAACCGCGTGGGAGAATCTGACCCAGGCCGAGCGAGAGGTATTGTATCAAATACGAACGTTCAACCGGTATCGCAAGACCTTTGTGGTTTCGATTATCCGTGATTATTACGATGTTTTGGAGCAGATGAAGAGCCTGGATGTTATCAAAGCCAGCTACGAAAGACAGGTTGATTCGACAGATCAACTGAAAATGCAGGTTGAGGTCGGCCAGCTTGCTCCTTCCGAAGTTTTTGAAGCCCAACAGCAATTACTCAGCGCCGAAAATGGTGTTGTTTCAGCCCAGCAACGTTATGCCCAGGTTCTCGACAGTTTTAAAGTCAGTTTATCTTTACCGACCGATGCCGATATAACGTTGGACCCGAATGAGCTTGTATCACTTGGAGATATGGATATAAATCTGCCGGAATATACGGTAGAAGATGCGATTGCGATGGCATTGGAGCGTCGGTTGGATTTAGCTAATTCAAGAGGCAGACTTGAGGATACGGAGCGAAAACTTGTTCTGGCGGCGGATGGGCTTGGTGTACAACTGGACCTGATTGGCAGTGTCGGCGTCGAATCAACTGAAAAAACTGATTTTACCAGATTGCGGTTTCATGAAGGCACTTACTCTTTGGGATTTGAAGCTGACCTGCCGTTTGACCAAAAAGCCGAACGTAATGCTTATAGAGAGGCATTGATATCTTTGGTACAGCGGCAGCGAGGATATGATGAGGAAGTAGAGAATATAAAACTGGCTGTTCGCCAGTCTTATCGTGATATGGAAGAGAAAACAAAAAGTTACCAAATTCAAAAACTTAGTGTGGCACTCGCTGAAAAACGTGTCGAAGAGCAAAGGCTGCGGCTGGAAACCGGAACAGGTATAATAAGGCTTTTAGTGAACTCAGAGAACGCTTTAGTATCGGCAGAAAACGAACTGACAAGTGCCTTAGTTGCATATATGAATGCTAAAATGAGCTTTTTTAGAGATATAGGTATTCTTGAAGTCAGACCGGACGGTATGTGGGAGCAAGGTATATAATGACAAATAATCAAAACAAACAACAAAGTAATAAGTCCCGCACAAAACTACTGTGGCTATTCCTTATATTAATTACGGCGGCAATTACAGTCACAGTTGTTATAGCAGCATCAAGAAAGACAAGTGTAGCATCGACCAGTGCCGGTACTTTCACCGTACGTAAAGACGACCTGTCCATTATCGTCACCGAAGGCGGCAGCATCAGGGCACATAAATCGATACAGTATAAATGTCAGGTCGAAAGAAGAAGAGATATAAGCGAGGTAACGATACTTAACATTGTTCCTGCGGGCACTTACATCACACAGGAAGATGTGAACAACGGCATGGTACTGGTGGAGCTGGACTCATCGGTTTTGGAAGATCGATTGGTGCAGGAGAGAATGTCACTGTCCAGCGACCAGGAAAACGTCACTTCTGCGAAAGAAGCTTACGACATTCAGATTATAGATAATGAAAGTGAAATTGCTAACAGCGAACTGGACGTAAGATTCGCCCTTTTGGAACTGCAGAAATATCTGGGAGCCGAACTTGCGGAGAAGCTGACCAATGACGTTAATGAAGCATTGAACCCGTCCGCACACATAGCACCTTTTATCGAGAAAGTCGAAAAAGACCCGAATTTATTAGCGGGAACAAAATCGTGGCAGGATATAAAAGAACTGCAGGACCAAATTATTCTGGCCGAGGGTAATTTGAAAACCGCACAGGACACCTATGCCGGAACCTTAAAACTCCACAATGCCAATTATGTTTCAGATCTTGAGTTGGACAGGGACAGGTTGACTGTAATCAATCGTCAATTCCAGGCTGACAGTGCCAAAGTCTCTCTGGATTTATTCATGCGCTATGATTTACCGAAAACTACAGAAGATTTACTGAGTAAATATATTGAGGCCAGACGTCAGCTCCAACGAACACATGCACAGTGCCGTTCGAGGCTGGCTCAGGCCAAAGCAAGACTTAGTAATGCTGAAACAATGAAAAAAGAACAGGAAGAGCAGGTAAAAGAATTCGAACAGCAGATCGAATACTGCACCATAAGAGCGAAAGCCCCGGGGCTGGTCGTGTATGGAACCGGTGATACAAGTGATATGTACAGAGCCATGCGAGGCAGGGGTATGAGCAGCGGAATTATTGCCGAAGGCGAAGTTGTAACCGAAGGACAAGCGATCATTTCAATGCCGGATACTGCGGCGATGGTTGCCGAAATCAGTGTCCATGAAACAGAGGTCGATAAGGTACGCCCGGGCCAGCCCGCAACAATTGTTATGGATGCCTTTCCCGACAGGATATTACAGGGTGAAGTACTTGAAGTGGCTCCTCTGCCCGACCAGCAGCGTGGCTGGTTAAATCCTGATCTTAAGGTTTACGAAACATTAGTCAGGATAAATGGAACTCATGATTTTCTCAAAAGTCGGATGTCATGCAAGGTTAAAATTCTCGTTCGACAGTTGGAGGATGTCTTAATAGTGCCAATTCAGGTGGTTTCAAATCGCCGGGGGAGAAAAGTTTGCTACATAATGACACCACAGGGGCCGCAGGAGCGCGAGGTGCGAACAGGAGAATTTAACGATACCTTTGTTCAAATTTTAGACGGTTTGAAAGAAGGTGACGAGGTTCTGCTGAATCCTCCGAATATTACCGAGATGAATGCGGCAGCCGATGAATTCGAGGGTGTAGAGTCACTTCCACAGGAATCAGATTCGTCAAATAATGCAAACTCGGATGGTATGGGATATCAATTTCCTTCGGGTGACCAGACAAGAAAAGGCGCGGGGCGATCGGGTGTGGAAAGACGAGGTAAAAGTATGCCCGGTATGGAAGGATTGACCGAGGAGCAGAAAAAACAATTAAAAGAATTAGGTGAAAAAATGCGTAGTGGGGAAGAATTAACCGAGGAGGAAAAGGAAAAGCTACAGGAGCAGATGAAAAAGTTCCAGGAGCAGTTCGGAAGTATGGGACAAGGTATGCGAGGCGGAGAAGGTTTGAGTGAGGAGCAGAGAAAACAGTCCATGGAACGGCTCGGAGGTCGTGGAAGCAAGCCAAGTATGTCGGAAAACAGTAGTAATCAGTAATCAATTAAGCTTAAAACGTTAAAAAATGAAAGGAACAAAGCGAGATGGTCATGCAGAAGGCCCGAGATACCGTTGAATTCGATGGTGATATACCTATTCTAAAAATGAACAAATTATGCAAGAATTACCAGCTTGGCACGGTGGAATTACGGGTATTGAGGGAAATTGACCTGACTATCACAAGCGGCGAATATGTTGCCATAATGGGGCCCAGTGGTTCGGGAAAATCTACATTATTGAATATGATAGGCTGCCTTGACCGGCCTACAAGTGGAGTTTATCAACTCGGAGGCCAGAGTGTTTCTGATTTAAACGATGATCAGCTTTCGATGATACGTGGTACCCGGATAGGTTTTATATTTCAATCATTTAATCTTATAAGTCAGCTAAATGTCATAGAGAATATACAGGTTCCGATGTATTATCAGGGATTAACCGAGCACGAAAGCGCCGAAAGAGCAAGAGAGTTAGCTGAAATGGTAGGTCTTGGTCATCGTGTTGATCATAGACCATCGGAGCTAAGCGGTGGTCAGCAGCAGAGGGTTGCTATAGCCAGATCGCTGGCTAACGATCCTTTAATAATTTTGGCCGATGAGCCGACAGGGAATCTTGATTCGACAAGCGGGGCTGAGATACTTGATATATTACACCGCTTGCATGAGCAGGATAAAACCCTGATAGCTGTTACTCATGATGAAGGTATCGCTGTTGGTGCCGAACGAGTCATACGCCTTTTTGACGGGCGTATCGATAAAGAGGAATATAATAAACAATAAATAGACTATGTTTCTATTTCGTCTAAAACGCACATTAAAGCTGGGAATCAAGAGTCTTTGGATGCATCGTTTGCGTTCGACTCTGACTGCATTGGGTATAATTTTCGGAGTCTCTTCGGTTATTGCAATGCTGGCTATAGGGGAAGGTGCCAGTCAGGATGCACAGGAAAAGATAGCCCAGCTCGGCAGTCATAATATTATAATAAAAACTGTAAAGCCTACCGAGGATCAATCCGCACTCGGTCAACAGCAAACCCTCATGGAATATGGCCTGACCTATGCAGATGCCGAACGCTTTCGTAACGCAATACCGAATGTTACGGTAATAGTGCCGAATCGCCGTCTTTTCGAGCAGGTACAGTACCGAACTAACAGAATAGCCATAGAAGTAGTCGGTACAGTGCCGTGGTATCCTGAGATATCCTCAGTCCGTATTAAATACGGAAGATTCTTGAGCAGTATAGATATGTACTACAAACGGGGCATTTGTGTTGTAGATGAAAAAATTATCAACGACCTTTTCGGTTTCGACGATCCGCTGGGGCAGGATATAAAAATTGCGAGTGATTATTATCAGGTGGTCGGTATTGTATCCGAACAGACCAAATCCGAGACATCCAGCGGTCTTGAAGAAACAGATGCGACGGGGGCAAAGAAGGTCGGCGCGAATCTGGGAGGTATTTATATCCCTCTGAACACAGTCCGGAATCGCTTTGGTGAAATGTCACTGCAAATCACCTCAGGCAGCCGTAATATAGAAAAAGTCGAGCTGCAGGAAATTATTGTAAAAGTTGCCAATATAGACCAGGTGCTGGGAACACGTCAGAGCGTGGAGACGATTCTAAAGCGTTTCCATAAAAAAGAAGACTATAAAATAACTGTTCCACTCGAGTTGATGAGACAGGCAAAGGAATTTCAGCGTATTTTTACCGTTGTTCTCGGATCAATAGCTGCAATATCGCTTTTGGTGGGCGGTATCGGTATTATGAATATTATGCTGGCTACTGTAAGCGAGCGTACACGCGAAATTGGTATTCGTCGTGCACTGGGAGCCAAGAAGCGTGATGTTATTTTCCAGTTTCTTTCGGAGACTTTGATTTTAACATTATCCGGCGGTTTTCTGGGAATTTTCCTGGGTTGTCTCATACCTTATTGGGTGACATATTTCACTGAAAGGCGGACTGTGATAACAACCCTTTCGTTATTGCTGGCCTTCGTAATCAGTGCCGCGGTCGGGATTATATTTGGTTTGTATCCTGCCTATCGGGCCGCAAACATGGATCCAATCGAATCTCTGAGACACGAATAAAGGATCATTTCTCAGGGATCTTCGTTATCGATGGAAATTTTCTTTTCGTCGTCTTTTGAAATTGCGCTTCCCAGAGCAATCGCCACCCAAATACCGCAGGCTATAGCCATTAAGGCGCTTATGACCACAAATACCAGAATAACGATTTCCATCTTTTATGCTCCGTTACATTCGACTTTGTTCAGTACTAGTTTTAGGATTACCAAAACAATGACCCAGGAAATATGCCAACAGTGCTGAGATTATTGCCGGTATAATCGCCGGGATTCCAAGTGGATCGGGGATGATGAATTCAAAAAGAACAGCAACAACCGTACCTGCTGCCGTCGATAAGATTCCTGCGAGGGGACGTGGATGTTTAATCCACAGACCGATGACCAAAGCCGGCAGTATAGCCGGCGCCCAGATGGTATAGCAGATGAGTAGGCCGTCAATGATGCCGGGAACAAAAACGGCACCGACGGAGGCGATTATTGCAATAACGATAGTGGCTGCACGGCCAATATTCAGGGCTCTGCCGTTTGGCAATTCAGCAAATGGCTTAACAATATCCTGGGTAAAAGCTACCGCACCGGCGTTTAGCAGGGAATCGAGACTGGACATCACTACCGAGACAATAACAACCAGTAAGAGTGCGTAACCGCTTGCCGGCATGATTGATCGGACTAAATTCAACAGCACGCGGTCTTCATGTGTATCCATTGGAATGACGATTCGAGCTGTGATTCCCAAGGATATCATAACTAAAAACCATACGACGCTGAAAATACCAGCCAATATAAAACCGTTCCGTGATACCTGTGTTGTCTTCGAGGCCAGTGCCCTGTTCGCATAGGGTGGTATGAGTGTTTCACCGAGCAGGAACGCCGCCACAAGACCGACTATCTCGATTATTGGTGTTGCTTTTATTCCTTCCGTGGTGGCGGAAATGGCCTGTGAAGTAAATGTGGCGGGGCCGCCCTTTAGGTGGAATACAAGTACAAGCAATAATGTCACGGGAAGTAATGTGGCAAATGCTGTGAATTGAAACGCGTCTGTTATTACACTCGCTCGCAATCCTCCGAATGTTGTATATAATGCCGTAATGCCGACAACGATAGCGACAGATGACCAGTTTGGTAAATTAAAAACATCATTTAAAACAACGCATCCGGCTTTTGCCATAACGGCGGAAAAGCCCGCGCATAGACCAACAGAAATAATACCGGCGAGAACCTGACATTTTCGATCATATTTTTGACCAATAACATCGCCCAGTGTGTGACAATTATTCAGAGACCTCAGGCGAGGTGCTATGAGCAGCCCGACTAAAATGTTCTGGAGGCAATACGCCAGACCTATGCCGAGAAAAAGGAATCCATTTTTAAAGCCCCTGCCTACGAATCCGATTGAATATCCCGGTCCAACATAAGTTGCGGCAAGACTCCCAAAGACTAATGCCAGAGGAAGGGCCCGTTTGGCCAGTGAGAATTCTTCGAATTCGCGAGCTGCCCGCGCACGTACTGCTACAAATGTCAGCAGAACCAAATAGGCTACGACAACAGCCACTGGCACGACCATACTCACAGTTTATGAACCTCTTTGGTTTATAATTTTAGTACTAAAATCGTTTTTGAAAAAAAGTCAATTTGATTATCTTTTGCTGTTTTGCAATATTTACTAACTATCTTTGGAATCACCATGTCCGGCCTGGAATATTTCTTCTTCCAGCTCGTTGATTATCGTATTGAGATCGGGCTCCGTACGAATCCATCCAAACCTTGCATCTACGAGGAAGGTGCGATACCATTGAATTAAGTTTTTTGCGAAATCTGCGTCTTTGCAGTAGATTCCGAACGAAATCTCTCCCGCATGCGAGCCGGTCTTTTTTGGTATTTGTGGAAAGGCAAGCAATACAGAGGTTCTTGTTAACAGAAACTCGATATCGGATACCTGGCTGTTGTAAATTCGCAACCTGCCCGATTCGATTGCCTCGGGATACTTGCGAAACAAATGACGTGCGGCATTGGAAAAGCCGGGCACGCTCAGGTTAAGCGCACGGTGTAACCTTACATCGGGATAATCCTCTATGATTTCGTACAAAGCACTGAGGTAGTCATCCACGGGCTGCCTTTCCCCCTCAAACAGCATGCACGTCCAGAGTTCGCTGTTACCGGTTGCATCAAGCTGTTCCTGAAGCATTTTTTTCGCGAGACTATAAGTTTCCCTTCGGCTGCCTAATACCTTCAGACGCCTTTCAGTTAGTATTTTTGCCCATGGAGGCATCTGTTCCGGCAGAGAACCAGGTGGACATACACCGAGTCGTGTCAGGAGCCTGAGAAACTGCTTGTCTGCCGAACCGTAGAACCTCCTGCCGACGACACTGCCTACATTGCCGTTGCATTCCATACCGTATTGCTTGTGATAACCGAAAGACAACAGGTGAATGTCATAGCCTTTGGCAGTGAGCATTTTTTCCAGTTCGCCGATTAAGTACACGGCTTGCTTTTCAGGAGCTCTGTCAACGGAAAGATGCACATTCGGACAAAGCAGGATGGGTCGTTTTCCAATGAGTTCCGAAAGTGCCTCGAATTCCTCCGCCGCTTCCTCAAGCTCCTCTTTGCTGTCGTATATTTCTATGCAGACGAATACGACCAGAACATTTCTATATGCCAGCCTCGGTTGTTGCTGCGAGATTGTCGCAGGATCGATCCGTGAGGATTGTTCCTTATCCTCAAAATAGCAGGATGAACATTGGTGACAATCTAAAATCATATCTGCTTCTCAGTTTTTTCCGTTTTCGAAGTTGTCTTTGTGTTCCTGTTGCTGCGCTTTTGAGAAGGAAAACGGCCGGCGTGTTTGCGTTGCGACAGTGCTCTCGCTTTTTTCGAGCGGGATACAATATTGGCATCGACCCGTGACATAAAAAGGCCGACATCCGCAGTCACGGCTTTGTCCGCAAATCCAACGCCGTTGAGAATCCGGACAATTTCGGTGGCATCCCAGAACTGTTCGGCGGAAGCGATTAGTCGTGCTTCCTCGCGCGTCAGCGATTTCAGAAACGAAGGAATACAGCCGTCACGCAAAGCACCGGCATAGTCAACCAATAGTTCCTGAATTTCTCTGTTCGTATCGGACATTTGAATATGACCCTTTATAAGATGCAGAATTATTCTGCTTGATAGGAATCTTTCATTAACTTCATTAACTTCAATATTGCTCTGAACTTCAACATTTTCACTGCTCCGACGGTTGTCTTGAGCTCGTTGG
>Ga0272441_10002557_pt1 | contig 36486 bp, 34 predicted proteins | sample SSMProp6N_FD_193582 | JGI IMG/M metagenome (GOLD analysis project Ga0272441, IMG submission 193582) | Marine sediment archaeal communities from Little Sippewissett salt marsh, Falmouth, MA, United States - SSM-Prop-6N | ecosystem: Environmental > Aquatic > Marine > Wetlands > Sediment ...
GCCGCCAGCACCCCGGAGACCGTGGGAGAGCCTTCGTGACAGGCTGAACCCGTCGACGCGAAGACGCCATCCATGTGCGAGAGGAGCGTCAGTGCCTCCATGCCTTTAAACCCGATGCTCAGTGTGTTGGGGAGTCGCTCATCGGGATGTCCGTTGAGGCGCATGTCGTGTCCCGCTTCCACTAACCCCTCATGGAGACGATCCCGCATGGCCCGCATGTGGGTCATGTTCTGTGCGAGGTCCCTGCGGGCGATTTCGCAGGCCTTCCCCAGTCCCACAATCTCCAGGACATTCTCAGTCCCCGGCCTCATGTTGCCTTCATGCCCCGCGCCGTGCATGAATTTTTCGAGAACCCTTCCCTCACGCACGTAGAGTGCACCGATACCCTTGGGTGCATAGACCTTGTGTCCCGCCACCGACAGGAGATCGATGCCCAGTTGCTCGACATCGGTGGGGATCTTACCCACCGACTGGGCCGCATCGGTATGGAAGGTGATGCCGCGATCCCTGGCAATGGCGGCAATTTCTTCGAGGGGTTCTATGGTGCCGACCTCATTATTTGCGTGCATGACACTGATAAGGATGGTATCCGGCCTGATGGCATTCCTCAGTTCCTTTACATCGATACGGCCGGTATCATCGACGGAGATATAGGAGGCCTCGAAGCCCTGTTGTTCAAGGTACCTGAAGCATTCTTCCACTGCCGGATGTTCTACCCGTGATGTGATGATGTGATTTCCCCTGTCCCGGTTGGCCCAGGCCGTTCCCTTGATGGCGAAGTTGTTCGATTCCGTTCCTCCGCTGGTAAAGATCACCTCACGGGGACTGCAATGCAGGAGATCGGCCACCTGTGTCCGGGCCCTGTCGACGGCCTCACGGGCCGACGTGCCGTAGGCATAGAGACTGGAGGGATTGCCGTAGTGATCTCTCAGGAAGGGGAGCATGGCATCGGCGACTTCGGTGTCGATGGGTGTCGTTGCATTGTAATCCAGATATACGGGTTTCATCGCTCCTGATTCCTCTGTTTCGTCCATGCACGGGAATGCCTGTATCATAGCAGACTTTCCATGGATAACGCATCAAATATTTTTGCCCCTGCGGCGCGAGTTTGTGGCACTGCCGTCGTGTTCCCAAACTCCGTCGGTCTTGTAATGCCCCTGGGTATATGATAGCCTTCGGCACGAATAAACGGTTTGAGGGCTGTTACAGAGCCTTGAGGGAGATGGTGTGACTGGGACACTCGATGCATTTTTTGAACCCCGGAGCGTTGCCGTTATCGGGGCATCCGGCGTTCGCCATAAACCGGGGAATGACATTCTTCGAAACATCGAAGCCAATGACTACAGGGGAAGACTCTATCTCGTTAACCCCAAAGGGGGCGAGATCATGGGGAGGCAGGTCTATCGCTCCATCGGCGAGCTTCCCGGGGGAATCGATCTTGCCGTCATCATCCTCCCTGCGACGATGAACCCCGGGGCAGTGCGGGAATGCGCGGCCCGGGGAATCGGTGCCGTCGTCCTCGCCGCCGGCGGTTTTTCGGAGGTCGACACCGATGGTGATCGTCTTCAGCGGGAACTGGAAGCGGTGATAGCGGAAACGGGTATCAGGGCCATCGGGCCCAACACGTCGGGACACACGTCGACGCCCTGTAACTTTACGTCCAGTTTTTTTCCCCTGGGGAAGATCCCCCGGGGACCGATTTCCTATATAGCCCAGACGGGGAATTTTGCCACCCATACCATGCGATACATCAGCACGGGGGAACACTACGGTGTGGCACGGGTCATGGGGGTAGGCAACAAGATCGATATCGATGAGAGTGATGTGCTGGAATATTATGCCGCCGATCCCGAGACGAAGGCGATTTTTGCCTATCTCGAAAGCTTCAAGCGTCCGAGACGGTTTCTCGAGATCGCGCGGGAAACGACGCCGCACAAACCGATCATCCTCTTGAAGGGGGGCAGCACCGACGGTGGATCGCGGGCGGCACAGGCCCACACGGCGGCCCTTGCCTCCGATGACCGCATCATCGACGGGGCATTGCGGCAGGCAGGTATTACGAGAATCTACAAGTACTCCCATCTCATACAGGTAGCAAAGGCCCTTGCCACCATGCCCGTGCCGCGGGGAAACCGTGTGAGTTTCCTGGCACCCTCCGGTGCCATGCTGGTCTGTATGGTCGATATGTGTCACCGGTTCTGGGGACTGGAAGTCCCCGAACTGGAGGCAAAGACACGTGCACGTCTCCAGGAGATAAGTCCGCCCTACATACGCATGCGCAATCCCGTCGACATATGGCCCGCTGCCATCGCACACGGTATCGAATTCGCCTACCGGGAGGGGATGGAGGCGGTGCTCAGTGATGCCACTGTCGATGCCGTTGTCCCCATCATGATGCTGACCGATGAGACGGGCATCCCCGATCTGGAGTTTATCGTCGATCTCAGCAGGCGCTATCCCGACAAGCCGATCTATGTGACATTCAGTGCCGAAAAGCGACATATGGAGGCGGCGAAGGGGTATCTCGAACCCAGGGGGGTGCCAACCTTTCCCATGATAGAGGAACCCTTCGAGGTGCTTTCCCTGTTGACGGAATGCCGGGCGCAGATGGAGCGTCGCTGAGGAAGCCGGCCTATGATACTGGAACGGTGTCCCCCGGGATCGGTGGAAGAGCATCAATGGTTTGCATCCGGTGCCGGAGGTCCGACAGACACCGGAGGAGATAAAAAGGGATGAGTATGGATATCAGGACACACCAGACAATCAGCAGGACACTGTGCGGGGTCCCCCGGGAGGTGGCCGACGGTTACAGTCGCGTGGGATTGATCACGACGGGAGAAATGACCGTCGATGACAGGGGGCTCGTTCATGGCGGATTTATCTTCGGACTTGCCGATCACGCCGCCATGATCGCCGTCAATGATCCCCATGTCGTGCTCGCCTCGTCCGGTGTCAAATTTCTGAAACCGGTCCGTGCCGGGGAAGAGGTCGAGGCCGAAGCGGTGGTGCAGAATCCCGGAGAGAAGAGACAGTCCGTGTCCGTGACCGTCAGGAGAGGGGAAACGACGGTGATGACGGGCGAATTTCTCTCTGTCGTGCTCGACGGGCATGTACTGGATCTCTAGGATTTGTTGCCCCAAGAGAGTCCTCTTTCGCTTACCTCGTGCCGTGTCGAGATGTATGGGCACAGGGTGCCGCACTGACCAGGGCAAGGAATTTTCATCGGTAACAGGATATCCCGGCACCTAGAATATTTCCAAGAGGACGAGGCCGAGTACGACATTGACGAACATGATGGTTCCCGTGATACGACCTGACCAGTGATGGATCGGCCGCAGTCTTCGGTGCCTGAACTGAAGGGATCCCAGCGCCGGTGTAATGAGTCCCAGGGCGATACCTGCACTGCCGATGAGGGCATGGGGTGTCCCCCAGTGCCCCTCGCCGGACAGTGACAGGGCGACCATCGCCAGCAGACCGCCGAGACAGAGCGCGCCTGTGGTACCATAGCCGGCACGTCTATGCGCCTTCAGCCACCACGCCTTTCGCCGGAAAAAGAGGGCGCACGCTATCCCCCCGAGGGCGAAGGCAAGACCGGCCGTCATGATGAATCCGTGTATGAGAATCATGTCCTGTCCCGTTGACTACTTTCCCACTGTCAGTTCCGTCGATTTCGATCCGAAATAGTTACACCCCGCCTTCACCTTTATCGTATCTCCGTCCTTCGCCGGGACAGTGTACTCGACGGTGAAGGTGTCCTTGTCGGACTGGCTCTTATATTCATGTTCCGACACCTTTTCACCATTGACGCTGATTGAGATGTCTTCGATGTAGTGCTTGGCCGGGTTTTTCACTGAATGTGTTATGGTGACGCTCAATGTCTGTGTCGCCGACTCGTACTGCAGGTCCACACGCTTGGGCCTGTGGGCCGATGCCGTTGTCGAGAAGAGAAATAGCAGGGCGCACAGTATGACTGCAACCGGCAGCACCAATCCCGTTGATGGTCTTCTGTTTTCCTGAAACATGCCAAAACCTCCTTTATCTATGATGAGTTACTTCAATGCAGCTATGGTTTTTCCTCACTGTAATCCAGGGTTATTCCTCCTGGATTCCCTGTGTCCTCTCTGGGGAGATGATTCTGAAATCGTCCAATCCCCGGTGTAAGATCCATGAAAAAGACAATACCCTTTCCTGACAGACCATGGTAATATCAATGAAAATACTGCGTGGGGTTTACCGGTGCGCGAGGTGTGGTAACAGCGGGCGCTAGAGTCTTATTTCCATGTCCTGACTGACGGCGAAGCACTGAAGGGATGAATGCTCCCTGGCGATGATCTCCCGGCAGTCCTCGACGATGCGATCCAGCTCTTCATCTTCCCTGTCCTGGTTGTGATGAAAAAGCCCGAATTGCTCGACACCGGCCTCCATGGCAAGCCTGAGGGCATCGACGTATTTGCTGTGACCCCAACCCCTGGTGCTCTTATAGTCCTCTTCGGTGTACTCGGCATCGTGGATGAGCAGGGTGGCGCCGGTGCAGAATGTGAGGTAGTCCTCGAAATCGAGCCCCCCGGGGTGTTTTAATGTCAATTCATTGTCGGTGAGAAAGACAAGGCTCCTGCCGTCCTCTACGAATTTGTATCCGTTTCCCCAGTTGGGATGGCTCAGAGAGATGGGGATTACCTTCATGGAACCGACGGAAAAGGTGGATTCGCAGGCCGGCTCGTATATGATCTCGGCCCTCAGGTCTTCATAATCGACGGGGAAATTGGGGGACGTCATGACCCGTGATATCATCTCTTTGATGGAGGCATGGGCGAAGGGGCATCCGAGCATCTTGAGACGTGTTTCACTCTTGTAGAGGGGCCTGAAAAAGGGAAATCCCATGAGATGATCCCAGTGCGCATGGGTAAATATCATGTTGTATTCGTAGCGATTCTGAGCAATGAGGTCGTTTCCCAGTCTGCGAATGCCGGACCCCGCATCAATGATGATGATATCGTCATCCTTCGTCCGGATCTCGATACAGGTAGTGTCGCCACCATACTTGATGTACTCTTTCCCTGAAACGGGGATCGACCCCCGGGAGCCCCAACATCTGAATATCATCGTCTATTCCTCTGTCTGAACCTGTCCGTATTGTTCATTGATCCAGGAACGGTACTCTTTGTTCTGTATCCGCTGTACCCACTCACTGTTATCCAGGTACCACGATATGGTCTTTTGCATGCCCGACTCGAATGATTCGCGGGGGAACCAGTTCAGTTCCCCACTCAATTTCGAGAAATCTATGGCGTATCTCCGGTCGTGACCGGGCCGGTCCTCTACAAAGGTGATCAGATCTCTGCGTGATCGGTTTTCTCTGCGGTCTGGAATGTCATCGAGGATATCACAGATCATCTCGACGATCCTGATATTTTCTACCTCCGTATTGCCGCCGATGTTGTATGTTTCGCCGCGCCTGCCCGACTTCATGATTGTCCAGATGGCATCGCAGTGATCTTCCACATAGAGCCAGTCCCTGACGTTCTTCCCGTCTCCATAGACGGGAAGCTTTTCCCACTGCAGGGCATTGAGTACCACGAGCGGTATCAGCTTTTCCGGGAATTGATAGGGACCGTAGTTGTTGGAACAGTTGGAAATGGTGGTGGGAAGACCGTAGGTCTCGTGGTAGGCCCTGACAAGATGGTCGGAAGAGGCCTTGGATGCCGAGTAGGGACTGTTGGGTCGATAGGGGGTTGTCTCGACGAACTGTCCCGTCTCACCCAGACTGCCGTATACCTCATCGGTGCTTATGTGGTGAAACAGATCAAGGGAATCGGCATGCAGCCGTGCAATTTCGAGGAGATTGAATGTTCCCACAATGTTCGTATTGATGAAGGCATCGGGTCGTTTGATCGATCTGTCGACGTGTGATTCCGCCGCAAAGTGGCAGATCGCATCGCAGTGGTATTCAGTGAAGATCTGTTCCGCCAGTTCGAAGTTGCATATGTCGGCACGATGAAAAATATACCGTCCGGGATATTCCTCTTCCAGACCCTTCAGATTGTCGGGATTCCCGGCATAGGTCAGTGCATCTATATTTATTATCCTGCCCGAAAAATCCCTTTGTCTGAGCAGATATCGGATAAAGTTGCTCCCGATGAAGCCGCAACCGCCGGTTACCATAAGATTTCTCATGCGCGCCTGTGCCTTCCCTTGAACTGGACATTGAGTGTTTTTTTTACTCAAAATTCAATTGCTTGTCAACGAAATACTGAAATCTTGACAATGCATGGTCTATTTTCCTATACTTTACGAGAGTTGGGTGTGTCCCCCTCTCTCAGCATATCCCGTCTCTTCGCTCCCCGGTGGTCGCACCAGCTTTACTGACCCCTCTACCGGCAGACATCTGGAGGTAACAGCAGGCATGTCGTTTGATGAGTTGATCCGCATATATTCGAAACCGATGGATATTATCCCTACGGGCATCTCGGAAGAGGGAAGGCCCCCGGAGGTAATCAAGGCGATTTTCTTTGATGTCTACGGGACACTCCTTATGAGCAGGGCGGGGGATATCGGCAGTGCGGTGAAGGATTCGAGAGAACATATGGCGGATATCGACGCCATGCTCCGGCGCTGCCATATAGGGAAGGAACCCGATGTATTCCTGCAAGAATTCTACACCGCGATAGAAGAGGAAAAGGAAAAACGAAAAGCGTGTGGTATCGACTATCCGGAAGTGGATATTGAGACGATATGGCAGACCGTGACAGGTATTGAAGACAGGTCACTCATCAGGAGATGTGCCGTTGAATACGAACTGCTTGTCAATCCCGTCTATCCCATGCCCCATGTCGTGGAATTGCTGGCACGCTGCCGTGAGAGGGGAATCCCCATGGGGATTGTATCAAACGCCCAGTTCTATACACCCCTCTTCTTTTCTTCACTGCTGGGAATGGACCTTGCATCCCTGGGTTTTATCGATGATTTTATATTCTTTTCCTATCTCCAGGGGTACTGCAAACCGTCACTGGTGTTGTTCGAGAGGGTCGCTGCGGCAATCGAGGCGGCAGGCATACCCATTGGACATGTGCTCTATGTGGGTAACGATATGCTGAAGGATATATGCCCGGCAGGAAGGATCGGATTTCATACCGTTCTCTTTGCCGGTGACGGAAGATCGCTCAACCTGCAGAGGGGAGATGAACGGGTCCGGAATGTACGGCCGGATATGGTAGTGACCGACCTTTCTCAGATCCTGGGATGTATCGTGTAAAAGGTTCAGGAATACCGGCATGGGTGGGTATGCCGGTTTTTTCCGCGAAGAGGGGCGATACCTCACCATCGGTATCATCGGTGCGGCATGATGTGTCCCGCCCCTGTCAGACGATTACGAAGATTGACATATCTGACATTGTATAGTATCTTTAAAAGCGATATCACGTGGTTTGAGGCTGGTATGCTCTCCGGTCACACCGGATCGATGGTGCTGAAGGAAAGGGTACTGATTACTGATAGAATAATGGTCGTTCAATCCCCGGTGCACAGGAAGGCGGGAGGCTGACATGGCGCGTAAGACAAAGCGAACAATTGTCCTGAGTATTGTTGTCCTGATCATACTTGTGCTTGTCCTTTTCTTCGGGAGGAGTTATTTCTTCCCCTGGGGAAAGGCGTTAATAAACGAGGAACAGCCGAAGGTTCTCACAGAGGAACAGCAGTTCGATATCAGACCCGAGCCCGAGCCCCCCGCGCCGGAGAAAGAGACGCCTCCTGCGGCGGTACAGGAAGAAAAACCCCCCGAAACGCCCGTCCCCCTGCGAAAACCGCTGAAGGTGAAAAAGAGTGATTATGAACGGGTGTCCGATGACGTCCATGTCTTTTTCGATTATCTCGATCAGCAGGATTACGTAAAATCTTACAAAATCAAAGGCGGTAGCTACGAACATGCAAAGAGACTCATTTCACGGCTCGCCGCCAACCCCCCCGTCGTGTCGGGTGAAACGAAGGACCTCTTTTCCATACTGCGCAATATGGCCCACTTTTACCGGACATTAAAGCGGGAAAATGTCTCATTGATAAAGGGTGTCCTCTCCAGGGAGGAGGAGATAACTGAGGCCTCCATGGATATGCTGTTTCAGTGGATCATCATGGAGACGGAGCGAAAAAACAGTGAAATACAGGTGTCCCTGGCGAATCTCTACGAGTATGCCGGTTTCTTTCTCAATACGCTGGCCGGTAAGGCCTATCTGGCACGAAGGGATTCCAGGACGCGGATACTGCTTACCTACTATTCCATCGTTATTCTCGATATGGCCAATCAGAAGAGGCTGAACCGCCACGGTATCGATATCCTTCCCCCGCTGAAACTGGCCATCGATGATATAAACAGATACATCGGACTGGAATACAAGAAGAAATATCTCAAAAAACTGAAGACCATCAAGGCGGGTCTCAGAAACCGAACCTAGCGAAAAATCCCCTTTGCCGCCGGTACCAGATAGTCGGAATGAGCCGGTAGAGTATCCGTGACAGGGGGCCGATATATTCCCGGTCTCGCTTGTCGTACTGGCATGCCTCGATGATCAGTTCCCTGATCTCCTGTTTGCTTCCCCCTTCATTGAAGATCTTATAGGCACAGTGAAAGAGGGGGCTGTACATGTTTCTCTTTTCCAGGTATCGGTGCACATTCTTTATCGTATGCGGTCCTTCGGGTGTTCCGTCTATTTCCGTGAGTACCTTGAGGTGCGTTTCTATGGGATTGCCGTCGAAGAGCTGGTAGAAAATTTTGCCGTACCGGTAATTTTTACTCGCCTCCGAAGAGATGGTCACATAGAGATCCCCCACACCCGCCTGGCTGTGAAAGGCCTGAAAACTGCCCCCCAGGAGCTTGGCGAGTGACCGTATCTCCACGCCCGAACGGGCAAAGATGGTCCCCGGGATGGAACTGCCGAAACCGAGGGAATCACTGATCCCCTTGAGATTGGCCACGATATTCTTGAGGGCGCCGCAGGCCTCGATGCCCACGGTGTCAAAGTTGTAATAGGAGGTCAGCTCCCGCCTGTTCAGCTTCAACAGGTCGTTCTTGACGATCTGCGCGATCTTTTTCTCCCCCGTCACGGTTACGCAGACGGGATTCCCCGTTGCGATATCGACGTCGAAGAAGGGTCCGCCGATGCAGACCACCTTGAATTTCTGCTTGAGATCGAAGAGGGCATTGTTGATCAGCTGTGAGGGGGTGATCAGTTCTCTCGTCTTTTCGTCGGAGGTAAGCCCCTTGATGGGTGATATGAGGCAGGTCTTTTCCTTCTTTCTGGCTATGAGTGGTCTCAGATAATCGAGCAGTTCGGGGAGCCGGTGCATCGTGATGGCCAGGATAATGAAGTTGTTTTCCTCGACGATCCTTTCCAGGTTGTTCGTCGCGCTGACCTTCCGGGGCAGGGGGGGGACCTTGTCGTGACCTCCCAGCAGCCGGCTGAGGTCTTGTGTCAGGTGCCGGGGGTTGAGGCGGGTCTCATTGATCTCCCGGCACAGTTCACCGTCGTGATGATATATGGTGATTTCCTTGTCATCGCGTCCGAACTTGTAGGCCAGTGACGTCCCCAGCCGGCCCGGTCCGATTATTGCCAGTTTGGACAGGTCAAAACTGTTGGTCTTCCCATTGGTTCGCACAGGTTTCCGTCTCTGTTGCCATCTCTTCAGTATCTGCATATGCTACTACCCTTATCACATCCCCTTCGATATGCCAATATGTTGCGGTAAATATGCCGGCGTCGATGTACTGTGAACCCGGTACCCCCTGTTCTGTGCGGCCGCCGTTGAAAGATCCGCCATGATAATTCGTCTTGTGGGAATATAGTGCTTGACTCATATGCGGATATTTTCTAAACTTTCCTTCACATTTAAAAATTGTTTCACGGACCTTTCTGGAAAGAGTGGCTGTACTTAACCCTTAACAAAGTATATTTTGGAAAAGGAGGTATGGTGATGAAATTGCGTAAACCGTTACTGGTTTTTGTAATTGCTGTGGCAACAGTTTTTTTGGCGGGCCAGATAATGGCTGCGCCCGTTACCATTAACTGGTGGCATGCCATGAAGGGTGCCCGCGGTGACGTGGTCAATACGATGATAAAGGCCTTCAATGATTCCCAGTCCGATTATGAGGTTGTCGGATCATACAAGGGGAATTATGACGAGACAGTCAATGCGGGAGTCGCGGCCTACCGGGCAAAGAAACACCCCCATCTCTTGCAGTCCTTCGAGGTGGGCACCCAGACGATGATGCTCTCCGGTGCCATCTATCCCGTCTACAAGCTCATGAAGGATGCGGGATACAACATAGACTGGAAGGGGTATCTCCAGCCCGTCCTCTCCTACTACATGAATGCCAATGGCGACCTGATGTCCATGCCCTTCAATTCATCGACGCCCGTCATGTATTACAACGTGGATCTCTTCACAAAGGCGGGGCTTTCCATGCTCGACAAATTCAAACCCGTTACCTGGGACGAACTCGGTGAAATTACGGGAACGCTGGTAAAATCGGGTGTTCCCGGAGGGATGGTGACGGGCTGGCAGTCCTGGACACAGGTCGAAAACTACAGCGCCATTCACAATACGGCCTTTGCCTCCAGATCCAACGGCTATGAAGGTCTGGACTGTGAGCTCCTGATTAACAACGATAAGGTGGTCAAGCATATTGCCATGCTGAAGGAATGGATGAATGACAAGAGATTCTTCTACGGCGGCCAGAAATTCCAGGGGCCCAAGGCGGAATTCATTGCCCAGAATGCCGGCATCTACATCGATTCCATCAGTGCCATTGCCAAGCTGCAAAAGGCGGTGAAAGACTTCAAATGGGATGTGGCGCCGCTTCCCGTCGAGTCATGGATGACAGAACCGCAGAACAGCATCATCGGTGGCGCCTCCCTGTGGGTATTCAAGGGACACAAGAAAACGGACTACAAGGGTGTGGCGGCATTCCTGAAACACCTGGCAAAACCGGAGATGCAGATATACTGGCACAAGAACACGGGCTACTTTCCCATCACGCTGGGCGCCTATGATGCCCTCAAGAAAGAGGGATACTACAAGGAAAATCCCTATCAGGAAGTGGGAATCAGTCAGCTGACACGCAAGGAGCCCACCAAGATATCGCGCGGTCTCCGCCTCGGTTATTTCATCCAGATACGCAACATCATCAACGAAGAGCTTGAGCTGGTCTGGAACGATACCAAGACACCGCAGCAGGCCATGGACAGCGCAGTGAAACGGAGCAATGCAAAACTCCGGGAATTCGAACGGACCTACAAGTAACAGTGCTGTTATGAGAGTATACACATCTGGCAACGCTTCCCTGCGGGGAGGCGTTGCCGCTTCCCGTGGTGTTACATGATTAAACGATCAATCTTTTCATCGAGGACACTGCCCTATCTGCTCATTCTTCCCCAGATTGCGATTACGCTGACCTTTTTCTACTGGCCGGCCGTCCAGGGACTGATGCAGTCCGTCCTGCTCAGCGATCCCTTCGGACAGCACAGTAAGTTTGTCTGGTTTGATAATTTTATTACCCTCTTTACCGATCCCCTCTATCTCACATCTATTGTACGAACGTTATTGTTCAGTATCGCCGTGGCTGCAACCTCCATATCCCTGGGCCTTTTTATAGCCACCATGGCCAATCGCGCCCTCAAGGCAAAGGCGCTGATACGCACCATGCTGGTGTGGCCCTATGCCGTGGCCCCTGCCATATCGGGAATCCTCTGGCTTTTTTTGCTCCATCCATCCTATGGTGTTGTAGCCATCGCGATCAAGCGGTGGTTCGGTATCGACTGGAATCCCGTCCTGAGGGGTGGCGATGCCATGGCCATGGTCATCATGGCCAGCGCATGGAAACAGATCAGCTATAATTTCGTCTTTTTCGTGGCGGGGATGCAGGCCATTCCCAAATCCCTCATAGAGGCGGCTGCCATCGACGGTGCCGGTCCCTTCAGGAGGTTCTGGACGATTACCGTTCCCCTGCTGTCACCGACACTCTTCTTTGTGACCGTCATGAACATTATCTACTCATTCTTTGAAACCTTCGGCGTCATTCATACCATGACACAGGGCGGACCGGGAGGGGCCACGAACATACTCGTATACAAGGTCTATCAGGACGGCTTTATCGGTCTGAACCTGGGGGCGTCGGCCTCTCAATCCGTGGTCCTCATGAGTCTCATAATTCTCATTACGGCCCTTCAGTTCAAGTATGTGGAACGAAAGGTTCAATATGTGGGGTAAGGACAGATGGTAGAAAAGACACCCATTCTCGATACACTGACATACATTTTCCTCATGACGGGAATCATTATCGTCGGGTTTCCCATCATATATGCCATCATAGCCGCCACACTCCCCATTGAGGACGTGTCCCGAGTCCCCATGCCCATGATACCGGGGGACCAGTTCCTGGTGAATATCAAGATGGCCTGGGAGAAGGGGAACCTGGGAAGCAACCTGATGAACTCCTTCATCATGGCCTCGGGGATCACCATCGGAAAGATCACCATCTCCATGCTGGGCGCCTTTTCCATCGTCTATTTCGACTACCGCTTTCGGACGGTGGCCTTCGTATCCGTCTTCTGTACATTGATGCTCCCCGTCGAGGTCAGGATTCTTCCCACCTATGAAATGGCGGCCAATCTCTTCGGCCCCCTGCAGAGTCTCTGGGAGATGCTTCACCTGGATGGTCTGGCCACCTGGATAGCCGGCCACGACATCGAGGTCAGACTGGAGTGGAGCCTCCTGGACAGTTACACCGGTCTGATCATGCCCCTCATCGCCTCGGCGACCTGTACCTTCCTCTTCAGACAGTTCTTCCTCACCATACCGGAGGAACTCTGCGAGGCGGCAAAGATGGACGGTGCCTCGGCCATGACCTTCTTCCGCAAGATACTCTTCCCCCTGTCAAAGACGAATATTGCGGCCCTCGTCGTGATTGAGTTTGTCTACGGGTGGAACCAGTATCTCTGGCCGTTGCTGATTACGACCAACCCCAAGATGATGACGGCCGTCATCGGCCTGCAGCACCTCATCCCGGCAGCCGATGATCTCCCCTACTGGAATGTGGCACTGGCGGCGGCCCTCATCGTCATGCTGCCCCCCATACTGGTGGTCCTCTTCATGCAGCGATGGTTCGTGAAGGGGCTCGTCGAGCGGGAGAAGTAGGTAAAACAGGAGGATAGGCTGAAGGCTGAAGACTGAAGGCTGAAGACTGAAGGCTGAAGGTTTTATGTCGGAAATGTCCGTGGGGTGATTTGAGGGACATATCATGCGCGATCACACAAAACTTCGGGCATTTGAGTTGGCCGACGAGGTAGCTGTATTAACTTATCCTGTGACAGCAGGCTTTCCGAGAGAAGAGTTGTATGGACTGACTGCTCAAATACGGCGAGCAGCGGTTTCGGTTCCTTCAAACATTGTGGAAGGTTGTGCACGCGACAGCCAGGCAGATTACCTTCGATTCCTCAATATTGCTTTCGGATCATTGAGGGAACTTCACTATCAGCTATCTTTGTCAAAACGGTTAGGCTTCCTGCACAATCAGGAATCATCCATGATTGAACCGAAGATCGTCGAGGCAGAGAAGGTGCTGAATGGCTTGATTCGAACATTGCGGCATAAATGAACTTCAGCCTTCAACCTTCCACTATATTACGAATTCCAGTCACTGTGCGACGAGATCCGGGCACTCTTCAGACAATCCATGATAATTTCGGCGGGATCAAAGGCGGGAAGCGACGCCGCGTGTTCCAGTTGTGTACGGCAGGCACCGCAATCGGCGACCAGCATGTCGGGACTGCCCTCCCTGATGGCGGCGGCCGATATCTCACCCAGACGCCGGGCCGTGGCGCTGTTCTTGCTTTTATAGCCATAGCTGCCCGATAATCCGCAGCAGTGATCGTCGATGATACGGCACTGCAGACCGGGAATCTGCTCGAAGAGCCGGGCGGCGGGGTGTCCGATGTCGAGGGCCCGCAGGTGGCAGGGAATGAAATAGGCAATCTTCTTGTGCAGTGGTCTGAAGACCAGTTCCATGTCGTCCTCTTCCATGAGTTTTATGATGTACTCATGGACATTGTAGGTGTTCTCGGCTATCTTTTTCCCCTCCGGCAGTTCGAGAATACCGGGGTAATCCTGTGTCAGCGACAGGCCGCAGGACGTGCAGGAGTAGATGATATCGTATCCCCTGTCGATGTATTTCACCAGCATGCGGGCATTTTTCCGTGCATATTTCAGTGCCCCCTCCCTGTCTCCGTTCCCCAGTGCGGGGAGGCCGCAGCAGACCTGGCTGGGTATGACCACCCGGAGCCCCATGGAGGCCAGCAGGTTGCGGATGCCCCGTCCGATGTCGGGCCGGTTGTAGTTGAGGAAACAGCCGTGGAAGAAGACCACTCGTCGCCGGCTCTTCCTCTTTCCCTTCCATCGCCAGCTGGTGCGGAGGCTGCGAAACTGGAAGCGGGGGAAGGGTATATCGGTGGATATGCCCAGGATGCCCATCAGTCTCCTGAGGAACCGGATCGAGGAAAGCCCATTGACCACCGGTGCGGCCAGGGAACTGAGGGATCCCAGGAAATTGATGTGGGCAAACATCCGGTAGGGCAGGGACCGGAAGTGTCTCGCACCATAGGTGAGCTGTTCACGGAGGATGATCTCGGCGGGATTGACGCCGTAGGGACAGGCCACCTCGCATCGCTTGCACTGGCTGCAGAGCCGGATCCACTCATCCCTGGTGAAGTCTTCGTCGACGCGGAATCGTTCCGAGTCGGGTCCCGCCTGCTTGGGACCGGGGAAGGCCGGATTGACCTTGAAGACGGGACAGTTCTCCACGCAGATAGTGCATCGTATGCAGTGCTGGAAATCGTAGTTCACCGGATATATTCCTCACACTTCTCGGCCGCCGCGACACCCGTGGCGACGGCCATGCCGTGACCGCACCCGTATTTCATGACCTCTGAAAATGCCAGGATAGCGCCGCAGACAAAGAGATTTTCATAGGGTGAGTCGACGGGGCGGAAGGAGCTGTCCACCGCCACGCCTGCACGTTCCACGGCATGACCGGTGGTGAAGAAATCGTCTGCGAACCACTCTTCCCGGTCCCCGGGAATGTGCACGGCAAGACCGAAGACGCGTTCCTCGATGGCATCCATGGTCGCATAGAGGCCACCGCTGACGAAGGACCCCGTGGCCAGGATGAAGGCCTTCCCCTGCACGCGGGTTGCCCGGCCCTGGTTGCTGAGCGTGACGGCCTCCAGCTGATGCCCCAGTCGTTCCACGCTGGAGATGTCTTTTCCCCAGTAGATGGCACCCCCCCGCTCCAGGAAGGTGTTCTTCAGTGTCCGGAAGAGCCGCAGTCCCGGTATCGACGGGGGCAGGGTGGGGATCTCGAAGATCGGTCGCGACAGCTCCCGTGAAATCTCTTCATATATCCTGCCCGTGGACCGTGTCCCCAGGACGGCGGGGAGGGCTATCTTCCCCTCGGGGATCTGTTGACCTTTCAGCCAGGCGATGAATTCACCCCGGAATGCCTCCTCCTCGAACCGTTCGGCAATGGCCGCCGTGGAGGCCACCCCGGCGTTGAATATGCTGCGTCCCGAATTTCTGTACCGGGACGTAATGTATCCCGGATAAAAGTCCTTGATATTATTGAATGATATAATGTGGAGATAGTCATTGACATCACAGTCGGACCATTCCATCGTCTGCGGAACGAGACAGGTAATCTTCCGGGTTCCCAGCGGTGTCAGGATTGCCCGGTTGGTGGTGGCGTCTCCACAGTAGGGAAAGGCCGTGTCACGCATGATGTCCATGAACCATGCCAACGATTCCCTGCAGACCCTGTCACCGGCGAGGCGGTAGGGATGGGTGTCGGGAAGCGACGCAATCCCCGCCAGGGGATCGCTTTCATGGGCGAGGACATCGATACATCCCGTGGAGAGACAGCATGCGGGATCACCGCGGGAGACCACGGCAACCCGTTTCCCCCTGTCGGCCAGTGTCAGGGCGGCCGTCAATCCCGACATGCCGCCGCCGATGACGACGGTATCATAGGTGTCCCGGTTCATCGTTCCTGCTCCATGGCCAGTATGCCCAGGTAGATACTCTCTACGAGCTGTTCCTCGCGCAACTGATCACCCCAGAGGGCCGGTTTGATCCCCTTGAATCGCCGCTGCAGAAATTCCCTGAGCATATCCGTCGATTCACGGGGCGTCAGCTTGCCCGTTTCCTGCATGATTCCCAGTGCCCGGTAGGTACAGAACCCTCCCTGGCAGGGACCCATGCCGAGCCGTGTCCGGTGCTGTATGTCACCGATGTGCCTCGTTCCCACCTTCTGGGCCACCCGTTCCACGTCGTGGCGGTTTACGAGCTCGCACTCGCAGATGATATCACTGATGTCTCTGAGGCGTTTCGACAGCGGATAGCCGCTCAGTTCCTCCTGCCCCTCAAGGGGAAGGTCCGCCGTCGTGCAGCGGGTCTTGAGGCCGAAGATATCCGTGACGGTGTCTGTCATCTTTTCCGCCATGAGCCGGTAGGTGGTGAGTTTGCCGCCCACGATACTGAGCATGCCGTCACGGTGATCGATAATTTTGAACCCCCTCGATATCTTTCTGCCGTCGTCGGATTCGGAGGAAAGGAGGGGGCGGACGCCCGAGTAGGTCCTGATGAGACGGGTGTCGCCGAATTCGGGGACCATGGCCGTCGCTTCCTTTGTGAGGATGTCCACCTCAACGGGGTGTACCTCCAGGTCATCGGGATTTTCTACGGTCAGTGATGTCGTCCCCGAGAGGCACACCGCCTCATTGGGCACGAGGAGGTCACCGTCGGATGCGGGCCGCAGGCGGTTCAATACCATGTTGGTGAGGCGGTGGTTGGCAATAATGAGACTCCCTTTGGAGAGGCTCAGGGGGACACTGTTTCCCGCCAGCGACGCTATCCGGTCACTCCAGGCGCCGCCGGCATTGATGATAATCTTCCCGCGGATTTCCTTTATTGCACCCGTGGCCTGTTCCCGCGCCCTGACACCGACACACCGGCCATGTTCCTTGATTATTTCGATTAACTGATGATGGGTCAGTATTTCACCACACCGCTTTTCAGATGAGGTGACATTGAGCATGCACAGCCGGAAGGGGTCGATGGAACAATCGGGGACCGTTATCGCCTCTTCAAGGGCGGGGTTGAGGTTGGGTACGAGGTCGAGGGCCCTGCTGGGAGACAGGACCTCCGTGGCAATCCCCGTGGCGGCGCAGCGTTTGAGGAAGCTGTCGCGGTAACGTTTTGAATCACCGGGAAGGCGCACGAACAATCCTCCCGTCGGCTCGACGCACTTTTCGCCGATCTTCCGGAGGATCATGTTTTCGGAGATACACTCCGCCGCCGCCTCGGGATCATTGACGGCATATCTGCCGCCGCTGTGGAGGAGGCCGTGACAGGCGCCGGTTGCGCCCGAGGCAAAATCGTATCGTTCGATGAGGCAGTGGGGTATTTCCCGCAGGGCAAGATCACGTGCGATACCGCAGCCCGTGGAGCCGCCACCGATGATGATCACATCCGTTTTGAGCATATAGTGCCTTCCCGGAGACAGATAGTGCGAGTATTGATGCGTCAATTCTATAGTGTCTTTAGACTGTTGTCAATGGGAATGAAACTGAGTGGGTAGAGTGGGGTCAGTCGTTGACTATTGACTGGACGATGTCATTACGCCATGGGAAAAACGGTAACATTATCTCATACGAGTCCTCAAGATCGTTTCAGGGAAAAATCATTGATTTCCGCTTGTACTCTTCACAAAATGAGTTGTTGGGGTAGTTCTGCTACTTATCAGATATCCGAACTTTGCAAACTTGTGATTCAGTTACGATATTCGAACGCTATCAAAACTTTTATGTAAGAAAGATGGAACGACTGAATTCAGAAGACGCCAGGCAAAAGCCGAATGACACACGGCGGCACCTGTTCAATTTGCAGATTACTATAATATAAAGAAAAGCAATGAAAAACAGAGATAGCTTTAGAAGTGTGCCGCCGGGACTTAAACAATTTAGCTGTCGGGATACAAAGCCAGACTCAAGGGCTACCGCCCCTGGTGGTCGTCTGGAATGATTTGTTAGCTATTTTTAAGGATCTCGCGGCATGATGAAGCCATTCTCTGTGCAACTATCTCATCACACTCTGTAGAGCCAATGTCGGAAGATAATACAATTATTTCCGTTAGAACTCGACTGTCAAAAAGCATGATGCCATTCATCCTAGCTTTGGATTCACCACCACCTTGGAATCCTCTATGTCCAACCATCCATCCAATAATAGGGGTGCTACTTTCCTTGAACCAGGCAGGAAGATGTCCCAAGACTTGAGGTGAATGGCGCCGAGTATCTTCAAGTGTATCGCTAAAATCACGAATATGTCCCACTTGAACTGGATCACTATGTTTTTTTGCTTGTCCAACAATACGAAATCTGGTTAATCCCGAACATTTAGGGAAAATGCGTGGACGTTCAATTAAGGCTAGGAAATCAATACCACCTTCGTTTCCTCTTGGTGTAAGATGAATATTTGATGCCCCTAGTTTATTACATGCTAAGCAACATAGAGCTTCATATTCACGATCATTTAAAGATTCTATTTTGTTGTAGATGGCAGGACGCATCGCAAGGCGACAAGATAACCTAATTGCTCGTTTATTTCGAAAGCGACTTAACTTGGAAAAATAACTCTCAATTTTATGAGTTTCTTCATCAACGATATGTGCGATCGGATTTATACCAAGTTTGCTTTCTTTCCTAAGCATTGAGACAAAATTAGCCCATAGAGAATTTACGTTTCTGTTTGCATATTTCTCCGCTTCAGAATAGCCAACACCAAGTGACATTCGAGCCGCGGCTACTACGAGGTCATCGAAGCTTATGATTCCAGATGGGAAATTATTCTGCAGAAACCAGTTCAGAACTTTTTCTCGCTTACTAGGTTTGCCCATAGGATGGTCACTTTGAAGCTTCTTCAATTGCAGCAATAGCAGCCTTGAGATTCCCCAACTGATCAAGTAGTTTCAACTTGGTGTCTTGGTTTCTCAGCATTTTGAACGGTAGATTTTCAAGAGAATTGTTGCAAGTTTCGATGGAGTTAAAAACTTCTTCTTCACGATCAATTGTTTGTTCATATTGCTGAGAAAGCACCTTTGCATAGGCTGATTCAATTTCTAGATCGCCGCGTCTAAAATCCTCGAAGGCATCTTTATTGTTTCTCAAAATATATGAGAGCCGACGTAAATCATCTCTAACCCTTAATCTTCGATCCTCCCAAATACCAAGAATTCCATTAACTTCAGGATCGTCTGGTTTTGGGTACAACCACCCTACTAGCTCATTAAGTCTCAGTGTGTTTGTGAATTGATAGGATTCGTCATCCCAATTTAGCCACTCTCTAATGGGTATACTGCTTTTCCCAAATAACTCTTGGAAAAATGGGTACGACTTTTCATCCATCTCCTGAGAATAGTCCGATTCTTCCGATGCTTGAATGAATGCATGGTAACCACGGACCCATTGTCCAGCTCCAAAGGCAGTTAGTCCAAATCGTTTTCCTACTTCAGTAAGAGTCAGTTTTTCATCTTCCATTTGTGTCACAAGGAGTTTCGCTTTGTTGAATGCTGGCCAATCATTTATGCCTGAGATATGACGAAGTCCCTGAAATGTCCAAGCAGCCATGGCGTCATCACCCGTATATTCCAAACAAGGGATAATAGCCACGCTATTGGAAATATCTTCTGGGATGGTATCATCACGAGCTGCAATTCGCTTGAGTTCCTTGGCTGCACATATTCGTCTGTTGCCCTCTAATACCAAATAAGCTTTGTCCTTAAGTTTTCTTACTATGACCCTATCGATTGGCAAATATCCATTTATCTCCATATTCGAACGCAATCTTTCTATGTCAAACTTGTTTTTGAGGCGCCTTTGAGTATTATCTTGGATGGTATCACTGAAAATATCAGATTCTGGAATGTCTTTCCAATTGCTTCCAACAAATCTAGGATTGTTTGGATCAAGATATAGTTGATCTAAGGGGATTTCAATTGCTTCAAGATCAGTACCAATAGCATATGCATAGTTAGCCATAATTTATTTTTACCTCCTCTTTGCTAGGAATTTGTGACAAATTATTGGAATAGCAAACGTCTATCTTGAGGAGCGCAAATGCAGCGTAGCGTAATGAGCGTCCCTCTCAAAGATGTTGTTATAATTTTACCTTTCCCGATTTGATTTTTGACTTAGTAACGCAATCAACAAATTCTTCTGTCATTCGATATTTGGGAGTATTTGTATGTGTAACGTCATATACAAATCCTTGATTTTCGAGCAATTTTATTTTATGTTTTAAATTATCGTGTTGGTCCTCAAAATAAAATAGATACCTTTCCCCGCCAGAATTAAACGCAACACGATTGCTCGGAAGTATAAAAAATTCACGTATTACCGTGAATTCAGCCTTCGATAAGTCTTCTTGAATTTCTTCGATAAGGTTTGGCATCATTTGCGCTATGCTTAGATATTTTTTACGGGTTCCTTTATCTCTCTCATTGTCTCGCCGCTTATCAGTATACTTATCGGCCAGATATTTTCCAGCAGCCCCGGTAAAGGCACCTAAAATAAAAGTAATAAAATATGATATCATTTCCCCCTCAAATTATAACTATTATTTATCCGTATCCGGATAAAACCCCCGCTATACCCTCAGACACACAAAACAAAAAACCCCGCACTCTTTTTTTAAGAATCGGGGGCCTTTTTACAGTCAGTCCATGATGCCTTCTCTTTTTTACGATAAAGAATTAAGGTCACTGATACATTTTAATTTCAAAAAAACATGTTTGAGTGTTGATAATACTCCCTTAACATAAAAAGTCAAGGAGTTATAAAGAGGAGTTATAAAGATGTAAGACTACCAAGATATTACAACCATATCTGTACTAATTGCCTTAAATCTAAAAGTGCAGATATCTTGCCAATACATAACATCGACGACCAGTAATTATCGTCTGAAATGCGCTATTGTTGCCGGTGAAGAAAAATAACGGCTTAAGGAAGACATTGCCAATCAGTCTGAACTGCAGTTCACCTACCTATACATAACATATTCAGTATTCTCTATTTATAATAGTATGTTACGTTATGTTTAAGATTTTATAGTTTCTTTGCTCAGAAATATTTTAGTTTTGTGTCCCCGGAATTCTGGAGAGTGATGTAAAATGATGTCCCTAGTTTTTCACAAAGCCATCGATACCGTCGGTGATAAGCTCCTGCGGATAAATTCGAGAGTCTATACTCCCAGATAATCCTTCAATTTACGAACCGCCTTCGCATGTTTTGACGGGTTCATTTGACGTATATTCAAGAGCTTCCATTCGACGGCAGGAAGGTTTTCAACACCATCAATTCCTATCAGGTCCCACTGAGGCACTCCTTCTTTGACGGAGACAATGAATAGTTTTTCCTCCATGGTCAGTTTCCCTGCTATCATGGAAACCAGTTCTTCCCTGGTCTTTTGCAGGTCCTCACAGGTGACCTCTTCCATCGTCATGCCTTGAAATTCGGATTCAAAGGCAGACCGGATATCGGTAAATCCTGGATTAAGAACTTCCACCATGGGCCGATCGTGACTGATCAGATACACGACAAATGCCTTTCGAATGGCGTCGTTGAAGGTACCATATTTGAAAAGCATCATGATATCGAACAGGTCCCGTGGATGCTGTCGATCCAGGGCAGCACATATTTTACCCGCATATAACTCGTGTTCTGACAGGGTTTGACACTCCACTGAAATCTCAAAGAGATCGACTACTTTCGGGGAGATAACCTTTCTTACAGGTAGATAAACGGACCCGCGTATGACCGAATTCACTTCGATCTTAACAGCCGTTTGCTGCCGCCGAACAAACAATCCGATGACATAGCCGGTCTGTTTTGCTGTTCGGGGAATGACCTTCGTTTCGGGAATCCTTTTCTCGATTTCCTGAGATATCCGTGCAAGAGCGGCACTTATCTCACCAAGGGACAAATTCCTTTCACCAACAGGAAGATAGACAAGGTCGATATCGACGGAGATGCGCGGGAGATCACGGGAAAAGAAATTGATAGCCGTTCCGCCCTTGAGGGCGAATACGGTTTCCCTGTCGATGAACGGAATGATTCGAAGAAGTAATTCGACCTGTTTGAAGTATATAGAATCGATCATGCCGGTGTTCCTTCACGATCAACAGGGACCGTTATCTGATATTTTGCGTCATACCGGCCATTCGGCACGATCATCCTCTTCCCTTTCCCGCGATCGATTTTCGATATATCCAGCTTCGACAACCAGGGATGCTCTTGTTTCTCTGCCATATAAAGAAACAGCCTTTTTACCTTTACCGACCGGCACTCCGTCAACAATCCCTGAACAACTGCGGGACGAAGGGTACTCAGATTCTCCATGATCAATTGGGCTTCGTCGAATCCGACCTCTCCGGGTACCAGATGAAGCATCTCCATGGCCGCGCGTTCCGGTGCCGCTATTCTGACCGCATAGTCGCGTTCCTGGAATTCAGTAAATCCCGGCCGGCTGTCCGCGGGGAAGAGATTCGTTCGCGTCACCACACACTGCACGTTGAAACGATTTCCCTCAAACCAGACAGGTACTATCAGCCCTCGCTGACCGTAGAGGAAAACCTTATACTGCTTCGCCCGCAGGTAATGGGCATATCCCTTCAGTTCAAGGGCTGTTTTTCCCCCGACATGGACGGGGAGTGCAAGCTGCGTCTGGAGTGTATAAAGGGCGCCCAGCCAGTCTATAGTATCTCCCGAAAGAATATAGGCGCTTCTCCCGAATTTATCCACCCAGCCATTCTCCCTGTACCTCCTCAGGAGCTCATAACTGAAACCCAGAGACGTGAGATAGGAGGTAACGCCGACCGTACCCTTCGGCCATTGACTGATAAGACGGTTTATTTTTGTCTTTCTTTCTGCATTCATGGTACCTAAAGAACCACATTTTTAAACTAATATCAAGGGAAAGTTTATATATGTGCTGAAATTGCAACTTATAGTACCAATATATTGATATCTATGAACCATACAGTACCGACAGATATATTATTTAAAAGTTATTGTGTGCAATCCCGCGCATTACGATCTCATCTGAAACATATTCCAGGCATTACACCGGAGGTATCCCTGATACGTTTCACATAACGGATATTTTTACATCAGTACTCTGCGCGACTCTATTCTCTTTCATCACACTCTCTGTGCGATGAGGAGGGTCCTTCCCACCGTTCCCAGGATGCGTCTGTCCTGCATCTTCTGCACCTCGTTTCCCGTCAGGCGTTCCGTGGAGAGGGGACACTCGATCCGGTGGGTTGTCTGCCAGCCGGTTTGTGACAGGAGCCGGTGGTAGTCGAATAGGGTGATCGATCTGTCGGATCGTTCTTTTGCGGCGGGTGTTGATTGAAAATCGCGCCAGTCGGCATTGAGGAAGGCCATCCGTGTCGTTTCCTTTGACTTTTCGTGGGACAGAAGAAAGAAGCCTCTCAGGAACTCCTCATAGTCTTCCTTTGTGCCGGATGATATGGGAGGGGTTTTCTCGGGTGCCTTTTCTCTGTATTCCTTCTCTTTTTTGGTGAAGTAGGGCGGGTCAAAAAAGATCAGATCGGGTTTTCTTGTGATGGGCCATTCCCAATCCCCGGGGTCCCAGTAGTGATAGGGGATCTCAGGTCGTGTATCGCTCGGGACCATATCAAAGGCGCGGCACTTCCGTTCGAAGACCATGCAGACATCGGGGACGACACCGCCGCCGGCCATGGGATCGAGGACGAGATCGCCGGGTTGTGTGAAATAGAAGAGTGTATGGGCCACCAGTTGGGCGGGGATACGTCCCGGCCAGTCGTCTCCGAATCGTTCGTCGCATTCTGTGAAATTCCACTGGTCCCAGGTGCGAAGCCCCCAGCCGAGTTCTCTGAATCTTTCCTGATCCGTCATTCCCTCCAGTCGCACGGCCCAGGCAAGGGCAAGATCCATGTTGTAATGCCGGGCGATATAGTCCATGTCATGGCCCAGGGAGAGTAAATTACCAATATTGCAAAAATTTGCATTATTGGTAATTTGGGAAATTCTCTGTTGATTTACTCCCACTGTTTTCGAAATTCTCTGCTGGGACCAGCCGAGGCGGCTCAGGCGAATGATACTGGTGTCCCGGCCTGCCTTCTGCCTGAAACGGATATCGGAGATCCAGAGATGTACCGTCTGATGCGTTACATCTAGTTTTTCTGCCAGGGCCGTTTCCGTCCATCTGCATTTCCGGTCTTGCGATGCGATGTCACGGGCGACGCGTTTCTTGTCCGTGGTGCTCAGACGATCGCCGTGGGTGGTGTTGCACCGGGCCGATTGGAGGAGGAGGGCTGTCTTGTATTTCTCGTAATCGATGGGTCTGTCCTTCCATGCAACGGCGGGAATCTCTTTGATCCCCCGTTCCTTGAAGACATGGCAGCGGTGGATGCCGTCGATGATTAGCGTTGCTTCTATTTTTTTGTTGTTGCCTGACGGATAGTTGAAGACCCGCTGGATCGTGATGGGCGGAAATTCGGCGCCTGCGGCGAGGGCCTCGGCATAGGCACTGATGGTCTTGTCGCTCTTCGCTGCACGGGGATAGATAAACCTATCCCACGTCAGATCAGATACAGAAAAAAGCAGTGGTGTAGTTGTGATGTCTCCCTTTGAATCCATGGATTGTGCCCTCCTGTAGACCCTGTGTGCCCGATCTTCACACCGGGAGGAAAGAAACCATGCTGGATGATGAAGGATACAACACTTTGATTGATTTATGCAACGGGACATATACAACGGCCCGTCGATTTTGCAGGCATGCTTACTCCTTTTATGATATTTTAGCTGTCATGGATTCGTGTGTCCATTATAGTGATTCACCTGGTGATCGCGACGTTTTGGTCTGACGTGGGACAGGTAAGGCGAATACCGCCGTTCTGCTGAGTGGCGCCCTTTTATGAAACCAACAGGAGCAGGCTGTGATTACAGAGGACCGGCGAACATGAAGGCAGGGCGAGTAGTTGTCACAGGCGGCGGCCCGGCGGGACTGATGGCTGCGGGGCAGGCGGCCGAAGCAGGAGCCGATACACTGCTCCTTGAAAAAATGAAACGGACGGGTTTCAAGCTCTGCATTACGGGAAAGGGTCGATGTAATATCACCAATATCGTCGAGGTATCCGACTTTATTTCCCATTTCGGAAAAACCGGTCCGTTTCTCCGGCAGGCCTTCGCCCGGTTCTTCAATACAGATCTCATGGAATTCTTCAATGAACTGGGTCTGGATCTGGTCACTGAACGGGGCGGGCGTGTTTTCCCGGCAAGCGGCAAGGCCTCCGATGTCTGGAGCGTGCTGCTCCAATGGAATAAAAGGTCGGGCGTCGGGATCAGACATTCCGCTCCTGTTGATACACTACTGATACATAATGATCGTATCACCGGTGTTGTTTCCCGCGGCAGGGAAGTCCCCTGTGATGCAGTTATCCTTGCGACGGGGGGTGTCTCCTATCCGGCGACGGGTTCGACGGGAGACGGCTACAGGCTCTGCGAATCGGCAGGGCACAGGGTAATACCCGTCCGCCAGGCCCTTGTTCCCCTTGAAACTGCGGGAGATGAAGCAAAAAAGATGACGGGACTCAATCTTCGCAATGTCAACACCCGACTGCTTGTCAAGGGCAGGAAAAAAAGGGAACAATTCGGCGAGGTCGTATTTACCGAATTCGGGATAACGGGTCCTTCGATTCTTACCCTGAGCGGTGACGCAGTGGACGGACTGCGCAGGGGGCACACGGTTACCCTCTCCATCGATCTCAAACCCGCCCTTGATGAAAAAAAGCTCGATGAACGTCTTCAGCGCGACATTGTTTCGCGAGGTAAAGAGCACATGGGAAGCCTCCTGCGGGGGCTGGTCCCCCGGGAAATGGTTCCTGTCTGCCTCAATGCCATTGCTGTACCGGCCGATCGCCTGGTCTGCAATATCACTGCAAAAGAACGCAGGCGCCTCGGGATCTGGCTCAAAGATTTTCGTCTGGAGGTTACCGGATACAGACCCTTTGCCGAGGCCATCATTACGGCAGGAGGAGTAGACACGAGGGAGATTGACCCCAGGACGATGGAATCGAGGATAACAAGGGGACTCTTCATCGCAGGAGAACTGCTCGATATTCAGGGAGATACGGGTGGGTACAATCTGCAGGCGGCATTCTCAACGGGCTGGCTGGCAGGACGAGGTGCCGCAGACATACCGTACAAGGCCCTTGAGGGCTGACTTTACACTCCGGCAGGACATCATGGCTGACACTACACAGACAGACATTGTTATTCATACACCGGGGCCGGAAGATAATGAGCAGTTGAAAAGGATGGCAATGTGTCTATAAGAGAGCGTAAGGAGCGTTGATTATGATCCCACCTCTGGCAGAGATGAAGGCGGAGAATCTCGAAAAACTCCGGGGCATCTTTTTTGATATTGACGATACCGTTACGACGGGCGGCAAGCTCTATGCCGAGGCCTTCAGTGCCCTCTGGAGACTCAAACAAGCAGGCATAAAAACCGTTCCCATAACGGGGCGCCCTGCCGGGTGGTGTGACCACATCGCCCGCATGTGGCCCGTCGACGGCATCGTGGGTGAAAACGGCGCCTTCTATTTCCGGATGGATGAGAAAGAGGGGAGGATGAGAAAGCGTTTCCTCGATCCGTCAGCGGTGCGGGCGGAAAAACGCGACAGGCTGGAGGCCGTAAGAGAGGACATACTGGCCTCCGTTCCCGGAACGGCCGTCGCCAGTGACCAGCTCTATCGCGAGGCCGATCTGGCCATCGATTACTGTGAAGATGTCTCCCCCCTCGGTGAGGAGGCCGTCGAAGAGATATGCCGCATATTCGGGAGGCACGGCTGCCGCTGCAAGGTCTCATCCATCCATGTCAATGGATGGTTCGGCGACTATGACAAACTGGGGATGACGAAGACCTTTGTCCGGGAACAATGGGGCATGGATCTCGATGACAGCAGGGAGACGTTCCTCTTCTGCGGTGACTCACCCAACGATGAGCCGATGTTTGCATATTTCCCCCATTCCGTGGGCGTTCGTGGCGTGCTTCGCTTTGCCGATGGTATGAAACGGCTTCCTTCCTTTGTAACAGCCGGAGACGGCAGTGACGGCTTTGCCGAGGTTGCCGACAGGATACTCAGATACAGACGAAAATAATCGCTGGTCCCGTACACAGCGAAAGGTGCCGGTTTTTGGGGACACAAGGATGGATGGCGGGGTCCTCCGCGCTATGCCTCTGATGAGTGAACTAATTTGGAATTATTGAAGAATTCCGACTGCGCAGCGTCACGCAGGTACGACTGCGGCGTCGATCGAAAGAGGTGTTTCGATTGCAGGTGGAAATGCCTAATAGACCGATTTCGTCGATGCGGCATCGAATATGTGGAGGTGATCCAGATTCAGGGCAAGTTTCAGTGTGCTCCCCACTTCTATGATCCTTCGTCCCTCACTCTTGGCGGTAAACTTGACGCCGTTGATGTCCATGTGCATATTGGTCTCGCCGCCCAGCGGTTCCACCACCTCCACGGTCCCCTCTACCATCCAGTCCGGCGGGTAGCCGTTGGTCCCGCTGTCGATGGTGAAGTCTTCGGTGCGGATTCCCATGATGATGTCCATGCCGTCACTGATGGCGGCATCTTTCCGCTCCGGAATGGGGATATGGAGCTTTCCCTGAAAGTCCATCAACAGTCTCGATTCCTTCGCAATGATCCTGGCGGGGACGAGGTTCATGGGGGGGCTCCCGATAAATCCGGCGACGAAGGTATTCGACGGTTTTTCGAAGAGCTCGATGGGCCGTCCGATCTGTTCGATATATCCATCCTTCATGACGACGATGCGGTCGGCAAGGGTCATTGCCTCAACCTGATCATGGGTCACATAGACAATCGTCGCCTTGACCTTCCGGTGGAGCAGTTTCATCTCGGTGCGCATCTGTGTGCGCAGCTTGGCGTCGAGGTTTGAGAGGGGCTCGTCGAAGAGGAATATGCCCGGTTTCCTGACCATGGCCCGGCCCATGGCCACCCGCTGGCGCTGACCGCCCGACAGCTCGTAGGGTTTTCTCTTCAGATACTCGGACAGTTCAAGGATCTCGGCAACTTCGTTGACCCTGCGCTCTATTTCCGGTTTTGGTTTCTTGTTTATCTTCAGGCCGAAGGACATGTTGTTGAAGACATTCATGTGGGGATAGAGGGCGTAGTTCTGAAACACCATGGCGATACCGCGGTCTTTGGGGGCCACGTCATTGATGACGCGATCTTCTATCAGTATGGTCCCCTCGGTGATCTTTTCCAGCCCGGCAATCATGCGGAGTATGGTGGATTTCCCGCATCCCGAGGGACCGACGAGGACGATGAATTCACGGTCGTGGATCTCCAGATTGACACCGTGGACCACTTCAACCTTTCCGAATCGCTTGACGACATCCTGCAGGACTACATTTGCCATTGTAATTTCCTTCTGTGCCGCTTTCGTGCGGGGATGATAACGTGTCTGGGTGACTTATACGTTCCTATCAAACTACAAAATTCAAAGTCAAGCATTCTTTCGCATTACATCATCTCATACTCTTTGAGCTTCTTGTGCAGTGTCTTGCGTGTTATGCCCAGCCGCCGGGCCGTTTCGCTCTTGTTTCCCTGTGACTGCTCCAGCGTCTTGATGATGGTGATTTTTTCCACTTCGTCGAGTGAGAGATTGTCGGGCAGGACGAGGTCTCTCTCGTTGCCCTCATCGATGGTAAGGGCGAGATCCGACTCATCGAGATAGTCCGACCGGGACAGCACCACGGCCCGTTCGATGGCATTCATTACTTCACGGATGTTTCCGGGCCAGTCATACCGGACGAGACGGTTCATGGCCTGCGGCGTGAACCCCTGTATCTCCTTCCTGTTTTTTTCGGTAAAGTGATTCAGGAAGTGATGGGCAAGGAGGGGGATGTCGTCCCTGCGATCTCTCAGGGGGGGGAGGGTGAGCGTCACCACGTTGAGACGGTAAAAGAGGTCTTCCCTGAATCGCCCCGCCGCGACTGCCTCCTTGAGATTCCTGTTGGTTGCCGCGATGACCCTGACATCGACGGTGAATACACGCTCGCCACCGACACGGGTAATCTCCCGTTCCTGGAGGACCCGCAAGAGCTTGACCTGCATGGACAGCGACATCTCACTGACCTCATCGAGGAATATGCTCCCCCCGTCTGCCAGCCTGAACTTTCCCTCCTTGACCCGTTCCGCCCCCGTGAAGGCGCCCTTTTCATGGCCGAACAGTTCAGACTCGAGGAGTGTCTCCGTGATGGCCGAACAGTTCAGCTTGATGAAGGGACCCTCTTTCCTGGCACTGTTATAGTGTATGATGCCGGCGATCAGTTCCTTGCCCGTGCCCGATTCACCTTCGATGAGGACCGTGGCATCGGAGGGGGCCACCTGGGCCACCGTTTCGAGAAGCCCCATCATGGCGGGGCTCTGTCCGATGATGTTCCGGCTGTCGAAGTGGGTCCCCAGGCTCTCTTTCAGGAGCCGGTTTTCCTCTTTCAACTGCCGGTGTTCCATGGCACGTTCCATGGCCAGCTTGAGTTCATCAAAATCGAGGGGCTTGGTGAGATAATCGTAGGCCCCCTTTTTCAGGGCATCGACGGCGGTTTCGACGGATGAGTAGGCCGTCATGATGATGACCGGTATGGCGGGATTGATGGCCTTTATTTTCGGCAGTGCCTCCAGCCCTGACATCCGTATCATTCTGATATCGATGAGGACAAGGTCAAAGGGGTGCCCCTCGACCTGTGCTATGGCGCTTTCGCCGTCATCCGCCTCGGTGATGTCGTATTGCCATCCCGACAGGAGGGTGCGCAGCATGGTACGATGGGCGGTGTCGTCATCGACAACGAGTACGGCAGTTTTCGGTTTCATACCTTCAGATCCTCACTCTCAATGCTTTCTGTGATGTACCGTTCACCGGTAAGGGTCGGCAGTATCACCGACACCGTTGTCCCCTGTCCTGTTTCGCTCTGAACCCTGAGCTCTCCGCCGTGTGCCTCGACGATACGATGGACGATGGCGAGCCCCAGACCGGTGCCCGATGATTTGGTGGTGAAATAGGGATCGAATATCTTTTCCAGATCTTTCGCTTCGATGCCATGGCCCGTGTCCGATATCTCGATCTTCACCCGCCTTTCATCGTGCATGGACAGCTTTACCGAGAGGGTGCCGCCTCCTTCCATGGCGTCGAAGGCGTTGAGATAGAGATTGAGGAGCACCTGACTGATGCGGTCCGCATCGATGGAAAGGTTCGCTCCCTCCGGTGAGAGGTCACTGACAATCGTGATATTCCTGTCGGCGGCCTGGCTTGCAACCATGGTGAGGGAACGCTCTATAAAGGGCCTCAGGGCAACGGACTGTAACTGGATGTGCATGGGCCGGGCGAATTCCAGCAGCTGGCTGATTACCCTGTTGAGCCGGTCCACTTCCTGGACCATGATATCCGCCGTCTTTTCATCTTCCGGTACGTCGCGGTACCGCTCCCTGAAATAGGTGGCGAAGCCCTTGATGGAACTGAGGGGATTGCGGATTTCGTGGGCGACGCCGGCCGCCAGCCTGCCGATCGACGCGAGCCGCCTGCTCCTGTCTATTTCCTTTCGCAGATGCTGTATCTCGGTAAGGTCCCTGAAGAGGACGATATACCCCGGTGACCGATCGTCGTCTTCCATGAACTGGGTGGCAATAACCTCGAGCGGCATGACCTGTCCGCCGGCCATCTCACAGTCGATTTCCCGTTCTATAACACCCCCTTCCATCATGATCAGATCGATGATGTCCGCCAGTCCCTTGGGGACGACGGCGTCGACCCTGTTTCCCATGCCCCTTTCAGAGGAGAGATGCAGCAGTGATGCCGCTGTCTCATTGAGCGACGTAATGTGCCTGCCTTCGTCGAAGGCCAGAAGACCGATGGGGACATGTGCCACCAGGTTTTCGGAAAAGGCCCTGATCCGGGAGAGCGATGTCCGGGCCGACCGGTATCCCTGGGCCAGGAAGAGCGAGATGAACCCGGCGAATCCGATGAGGAGCAGGATGACGGCCATCACAACGGCACGGCGCGTATCTTCCTTCATTGCCTCTTCTATGGGTGCCATATCGAGACCCACGAAGATGATGAGGGGGGGAGCGGGTTCATCGGGACGGTGACCGAACTGGGACCGGAACCATTCTTCATGCGTCATCGCGGCGGGTTGTCTCCGCGGTTTCTGCAGGGGAGAAAACTGTTTGTAGACCTCAAATATGTGGTCTTTCTGCCTCCACTGGAGATCTTTTGACTGGGAAATGCCTGCAAGGTCCAATTCCCTGCCGGCGTACTGACCAATCTCTGAAAGATCGCTGTGGGCGACAATCTTGCCAGTATCGTCGGTGATAAAGAGATAGATGATATCGCGTTGCTTCGACGTTTCGGTGAGGAGGCGCTGTACCTGCAGGCCCCCTCGCCGCATCTCCATCATGCCGGTCCGCGTACCCGCTTCGAATGACCTGATCAGCGCCGCACCCTTTTCTATGAGGAGTTTCTGGGTGTTTTCCTTCTGCGTGCTGATGGTTTCAAGGGCGACGAAGATAAATATGGGTGCCAGCAGTATGACGGCACCGATAATGATCCACGGCGGTATGCTGACCCATCCCCTGTCTTTACGTGGTGCCACAGGCATTCCTCTCCCCTGCATGCGGTGATCCGGCATGTTTTAACGGCGGTGCCGCTTTCCCCTCATCTCAGAAGCCGAGATCTTCATTGATCAGTACGACCTTTATCCTCCCCTTGGGAAAGGATTTCTCCGTGATGGACCAGCTGTTACAGATGCGGTTTGTACCCTTGCACTCCTCGCAGTAGGATGTCTTGGTGCAGGGGGTCTTCATATCGAGACGCATGGCGTTGATCGGTGCCGCATAATTCTTGACGCGAAACATGGCGTCATCCAGATCGGTGGCGATCTTGTTCCTGCCTGCAAATATGACGACGTGCCGGGGGCCGAAGGTAATGGCGCTGATGCGGTTGCCGAACATATCGAGATTGACCAGTATGCCGTCTTCGGTGATGGCGTTGGTTCCGGTAAAATACAGATCAACGAGGAGTGCCTGTCTCCGCCACTCCAGTAATTCCTCGCGAGGGATCTTCTTGTTGTAGCCATCGATGACGGTTAAGTCCGTTGAGTCCTTGAGGGCGTGGTAGAGGCCGGTGGCGATAAATGTTGCCGAACCGCCCCATGAGACGCTCTGGGCCTTCAGGGGAGGCATGATCTCTTCCAGGGTGATCCGCTTTGCCTCTTCTGTATTTGCCGCCTGGTATACCTCGAAATTGTTTCCCTCCAGGGCTGACCCCAGGTCCGCCAGTCTCTTCTGCCAGTAGTTGTCTATCGATTTTTTCATTATTTCCCTCCATTACATCAAAGTGCCTGTCATTGTTCTCGACAGAGGTACAACACGAACCCCATGTCTTACCGGGGGATAGTACCCTATCGGAGGGGAACAAGTCAAACGGGAGAAATCCTCGTGTCAATCGGTGAGCACGGACCGGATGGCCCTGCCAAAAAGGTCCCCTGCAGTTTCAGCACGCAGTCATACCGGGGGACCTGGTCGTACATGAAAGGGGTCAGGTCTCAACAGGCTGCATCACGCGATGGAGATGTCAAATGTTGAGACCTGACCCCGTTACCGGTTACGCAAATGCCGCAGACGATGCGACGATCAATCCGATGGCAAATATAATTGCCGCTACGCCTGCATCTGCCACTCCAAAGAGCGGGGCCAGGCCTGTCAACAGAAATCCGAATGCAAATCTACCTTCACCTTTTTCCATTGTTACCTCCTTGACGCTTTTCATCATATTGTTTCTCCACACCGACGGCGGATATGGCAGGTGTACTGCGCGCGAAGATGTTCTTGACCACAACACCGAGAACGTCTACGTGATCGCCCCGTTCTATCTTTCCCGAGGGTGTCGTGAACATCATTACCCTGATGGTTCCCGTATCGTCCCTGACGATAAAGTGCGGTCTGTTGAGCCATCTGAAACTGACCTTGTCTACAGAACCGGAGACCCTGACGGCCGTGCCGGTAGTGTCCAGGGTAATCCGTCCTATCTTGAAAGGACGACACGAGTCGACATAGTGACCCGCCGCCTCTGCAAGACTCCTGCGGCTCATCCACGCCAGTGTCATGGGGATGATGATGAGCAGGATGAGCCCCGGAATTGCAAAGAGCAGAAACTGCGCATTCCCCGTTGCCATATAGTGCAACGCTACCGCCGTCGCGCAGACAAAGAATGTTATCCATGCGAATATAGACAATCGTGACCTCTTAATCCTGCGGGACTTCGTTTCTGAACATCAGGTAATAGGCCACGCCGATGAAGAGAAATCCGCCGAATATGTTCCCAATGGTGACGGGTATGATATTCCACCACCACACATCGATCCAGGTGAGCCCGTTGTTGGCCGCCAGCAGTCCGCCTGCCTTTCCTATCACCGCCGGATACCAGTCGACGAGGAATTTTCCCGTGGGGAGGAAGTACATGTTGGCCACGCAGTGTTCAAAACCGGTGGACACGAAGGCCATAATGGGGAACCAGATCCCGAAGAACTTCCCGATCACGTTGTCTGCCGAGATAGCCAGGAGAATCGCAATGTTAACCAGGAAGTTACAGCCGATGGCCTTGATAAAGCAGGACCAGGCACCGGCGGCACCGACGGCCTTGTAGGTCAGTATCTTGCCGACGGCGATATTGACTGCCGTCATGCCGAAGGCATTGACGGCCATGGATCCGTCGGCCTGTCCCGTCACAAAGGGCCCCACGGCCATGATATAGGCATAGAAGAACGACCCGATGATGTTTCCGATATAGACCCAGAGCCAGTTTCTCCATACGGCGCCCCAGCCGATTTTCTTCATCATTGCCGCCATGGGAACGAGCATGCAGTCACCGGTAAAGAGTTCCATGCCCGTCAGGACAATGGCGATGAGACCGACGGGGAATACGGCGCCTCCGATGAGTTTCGAGATTCCAGCTCCCAGATGGGGTGCAACGCCGGTGACGCAGACGGTACACAGTGCGCCTCCGATAGCAATATAGGCGCCGGCCATGAAACCCCTGATCAGTAACTGAAAGACCGATAATTTCGATTTGTAGGTTCCCGCGTTCGATGCAAGGCCTACTATTTTAGGTGGTGCGTTAAAAGCCATCCTTATTCCTCCTTCATCATATAATTTAGATCATCGACATGACAATCTTTACAACCCGTGTGCCACACTGCATCAGGCAGCCTCTATCTTGACCGCACAGACCTTGAATTCGGGAATCTTACCGATGGGGTCCAGGGCCGGATTCGTGAGGCGGTTGACCGCCGCCTCCCTGAAATGGAAGGTCGCAAAGATCGTTCCCACGGGAGAGCGGTCCGTGATCTTTGCCCGTGCAGTCATGCGTCCCCGTCTCGTTATGATGGATGCCTTCTGCCCGTCTTCGATGCCGTATGTGCCCGCATCGGCGGGATTGATCTCTATCAGGCTCTCGGGGTATCGTTCTGACGGTCCCTTGGTCCGGCGACTCATGGAACCGGTATGGTAATGATAGAGGACCCGTCCCGTATTCAGAATGAGGGGATATTCGTCGTCGGGGAGCTCTGCCGGGTCTAGATAGTCGATAGCGTGAAAGAGACCGAGTCCCCGGGCGAATGTGTCTTTGTGGAGATACTTCGTCCCCGGATGGTCGGTGTTGATGCAGGGCCACTGGAGGCCTTCCGCTTCGATGCGCTCGTAGGTAATGCCGGCGTAACTGGGTGTGACGCCGTTGATTTCCTGCATGATATCCTCTGCCGAGGTGTAGGGCATTTCGTATCCCATGCGGGTGGAGAGATCGGCAATGATCTGCCAGTCCGGGCGTGCCTCGCCGGGGGGATCGACGGCCTTTCTGATCCGCTGGACCCGCCGTTCCGTGTTGGTCAGTGTGCCGTCCTTTTCGGCAAAGCAGGCCGAGGGGAGAACGACATCGGCAAGTTCCGCCGTTTCGGTGAGAAAGATGTCCTGTACCACCAGTATATCGAGGTGTTTCAGTGATGCCTCGACATGATCCAGATCGGGATCACTGAGCATGGGATTTTCCCCCATGATATAGAGCCCCCTGATACTGCCATTGTGGGCTCCGTCCATGATTTCCATGATCGTCAGTCCCACTGTGCCGGGAAGGGAGACACCCCATGCCTTTTCAAAGGTATCACGCGCCTTCTCATCGGTAACTGCCTTGTAGGCGGGAAGGACGTTGGGAAGGGCACCCATGTCACAGGCCCCCTGCACATTGTTCTGACCCCTCAGGGGGTTGACACCTCCCCCCTCGATACCCACGTTGCCGCAGAGCATGGCCAGATTGGCGCAGGACTTGACGTTGTCCGTTCCCGTGGTATGCTGGGTTATGCCCATGGCGTAGAGTATGGAGGCCGCTCCGGCCGAGGCGTAGAGCCGTGCCGCCTTTCGCAGGTCTTCGGCCGGTACCCCCGATATTTCTTCCACATATTCGGGGGTGTATTTCGAGAGGACCTCTTTCATGGCCTCGAAATTTTCCGTCCGTGTCTTCACATATTCCCGTGCGTAGAGATCCTCCTCAATGATGACGTGCATCAGTCCGTTGAGGACGGCGACGTCCGTTCCCGGTTTCTGCCTGAGCCATATGTCCGCATACTTGACCAGGTCGATGCCCCGGGGATCGATGACGATAAGCCGTGACCCGTGCCGCCTGACGGCCCGTTTTACCCGGCTCCCTATGACGGGATGGTTTTCCGTCGTATTGGTTCCGATGGCCAGGATTACGTTGGAATACTCTATCTCGCTGATTGAATTCGTCATTGCACCACTGCCGAAGGCGGCGGCCAGACCGGCCACCGTGACGGAGTGTCAGAGACGGGCGCAGTGATCGACGTTATTCGTCCCGATCGCTGCGCGCATGAATTTCTGGAAGAGGTAGTTTTCCTCATTGGTACAGCGTGCCGATGAAAGTCCGGCCAGGCTGTCCGCGCCATGGTCCTTCTTTATGGCGGAAAAACGCTCCGTGATAAAGTCATAGGCCTCGTCCCAGCTGGCCTCTTCAAGGGTTCCGTCCCGTCTGATGAGCGGTGTCTTGAGACGGTCAGGGTGACCGACAAAGTCCATGCCGAAGCGCCCCTTGACACAGAGGGACCCGTCATTTGGTACCCCATAGTCACGATTACCGGTGACCTTGACAATCTTTCCGTTATGGACGTTGAGATCGAGCTGGCACCCCACGCCGCAGTAGGTGCAGGTGGTGCGCACCTTTTCGATCTCCCAGGGACGACCTTCAAATCTGGCCTGCT
>Ga0272441_10002558_pt1 | contig 36486 bp, 38 predicted proteins | sample SSMProp6N_FD_193582 | JGI IMG/M metagenome (GOLD analysis project Ga0272441, IMG submission 193582) | Marine sediment archaeal communities from Little Sippewissett salt marsh, Falmouth, MA, United States - SSM-Prop-6N | ecosystem: Environmental > Aquatic > Marine > Wetlands > Sediment ...
TACCTGTATGCTTGAAAAGCTAGAGTAAACTCAAAACTTGTTTTGAGGATACTCAATTGCAAAGCAATTGATGACTGAGATGATTGGTAGTCTGTTATGATGGTTGCTTTGCAACCATGTCCTCAAAACAAGTTTTGAGTTCATAATAAATTTTATTCATATGACAGTAATTAATCATAATAAATACAGTATTTCCATAACCAACCACCCATGAAAATTATTTCAAATTTCCTCGGCACAACCCGCCTGATAATATTATAATCATTGCTATAATATTCTATAAAAACCATTAAATTGTATACGTTGTCTCAAGAGCATTTGACTTGTTGGTACTATGTTTTAGAAACCCAGATAATTTCGTCCTAAAATTATGTAGTCGCCTTGCTGACCGTAAAGAAATGTGGAGATGATAATAATCTTTTTGCAAATAAATAATGCAACACCATCATTTAATTTATGCCTTTATTTTATTTACCGTTACAACACCTAAAAATAGAATAAGAGGGGCGGTGTTGCAAATCAAATTAATGATCACCCCTCTTATCAACTCAAAACTCAATCTATATACTTCTGTTAGTTTTTCTTGTCTTTTTCTTTCTCTTTCTCTAATATATCAACTCTTTTGCTAATTAATTCAACTTCTTTCTCAATAATAGTACACCAGTCGCCCATTTTTTCTGTAAGATTATCTATCTTATTATTCAATTGTTCCATATTATTATTTAAGTCATCAACATTTTGTCCTGACCAAATACTATCAACTGAGGTATGGGTCGTACAAAGAAATCCAATTATAACACATATACCTAGTACTATGATTAGTAAGTTCTTCCAACTCATGTTTACTATTGATTTAATTAGTCCTGTTTTTGTTTCTTTTTTTATGTATTTTGTTTTTTCAGTTTCTTCTGCCATGTTATATTATCCTATTGTTTATCTTATGTTTGATTAAATTTGGTGGGATAGCTACCTCTAACTTTGTTAGATTAAAATAACTATCCCTATTCAAGGAAGAAAGGAGAAAGGAAATTTATGCGGGCTCTACGACAGCACTTTCTGTTAATGGTTTCCATTTACAGTGCCAATGAATAGTTCCAGTTGTGCCTACACCAGTTTGTTTATATTTAATATAAGTGGTTCCGCCGCCACCAGTTAATTCTCCAACAGCAAATTCGGCAAAAATATAACCAGTTGGTTCTGATAGCCAACAACTTGTTGCGTCACTTTTAGTCAAAGCATTTGCTGCTGCTGCTGTTTTAGACACCAAGCTATTAGCTGGCAAATCTGATAAATCTTGACCACCAGCAGAAGTTAATTGTACTGTATTTGTTCCATCATATAGTATTAGACTACAAACAGTCGTATTAGCTCCAGTAGCTGTAGTTACATGGCCCCATATATATTCAATCTTAACAGCGCCGGTTATCTTGAATAAGTTCACAGTTGTATTACCAGGGATGTCCATTTCTTTGTAAATTTCGTTCGGATAAACAATCCCCATTTCGTTAGCACTGTCAATATCTCGCCACTTCCCATCGCCAATTCCGCTAATACATTTTTCTAAAACCCAACTACTTGAACCAGTATCAATGTAATAACCCGCATCAGTATGTCCGATGGATATACATTCGCATAAAACCCCGTTGTCAGCGGAATTGCTAATTTTATACCCTTTAGTTGCACCAACGCCAACGGTTCTGCAGGAATACAGTTTTTGGGAATTAGCCTGAATGTCAAATGCAGTCGTTGTCGCACTTCCAGATGAGCAATCTCTTAAGAAATGTCCTGCACCAGTCAATTGATAACCAGTTCCGCCAGCGTGAACCTGGATTCCCTCGAAAACCCCCCGAACGCCTGTTACTTGTAAGCCAATCTGTCCCGCTGCTGGTTCAATGCGCAATTTGCCTGAAATACTGCAATAATCACCTGAAATTACTAAAGCTGTACCAGTTGCTGGATCTATAATAGAACCAATCTCAAAGTATAATTCAATTGAGTTATTTGAAAGATCAAGTCCAGTTTCTGTATAGGTTCCAGCTTTGATTCTGATTGCGTCACCATCTTGTACTGCTGTGAATGCCTCACCTATTGTTTTAAATGAGCAAGCAGGACATTTCCCGTCACCAGAGGTTGCTATATCACCAGCTACGTACCATACGTCACCTGTGTACAACTTTTCGTGATTACGGTCTAATGGTTTGTGTTCGAAAAATTTGTTACCACTCATTATGCTCTCCCTCTTGCTGCTACTAGTTTATCACATACCATCATTTTGCCTGCACCGGCACCTGGAGGTGTTACTGCAACAAAGCCTTTCTCGTAACCTTCGGTAATTAATGTGACTGTTGAGCCAAGTACGGCAGCTACGCCATATTGTCCATTAAGTCCAGTTACGCCAGTTATTAGTACGATATCTCCAGCTACTACGGAGGTTGGGGCTGTCATAGTAACAACAGTATTGTCTGTACCAGATTTTGTAGTTAATACAGCGTCAATATCTTCTGTATCTGTACTTTGCCCTAATATCCATACTGGATCACCGTACTTTATTTGCTGGGTTGGTATGATGACTTGTGTGTTTGGTGTTAATGTTTGATATCTCATTCCGTAGCCAGATGCGTAGTTGAATGTTGCGTTGGCTTCGGTGTCAGCTATTGTCATGTGGACTGTTGCTGATAATGTATCAAGTACTGCACCAATTTTTGTTTGGACTGAGTTATCACTATCGACATAGTAGTTTTGTAGCAGTTCAGATACGTTTACCCATGCTAGTGAAGTTGCTCCAATTCTGACTGGGTCAATTAGTTTTGACCAGTTGTTGAATAGATATCCATCCATATTAATCTCCTAGATATATTGTTAATGTTTCATTTAATTCTTTATTACTTTTGATGCCATGTATTATATCGATTATTTCATCGTTTTTCATTAATAATACTGTTGGCACTGATTCAATAGTAAATTCATTATAATTTTCCATATCATTACTATATACATCGATAATAGTTAGTATATCATCTATTGGATAGACATCAAGTTGTCTTTTCATTATCTTGCATGGATTACAGGTTGATGATGTGAAAAATAATATTTTCTTATTAAGTTTATTATACATTCTTTAATTTCTCCAGATAACTGATTTCTCTGTCAATTTCTTCATTAGATAGATCATTAAATCTTTGTTTATCATTCCATTCAATTGTAGCAGACTTAACAGTTATTTTTTCGATGATTTTACGGTCTTTATTTTGTTCATCGGGATCATCGTAAACATCATCTATTTTTTCTTCGAATTTAATGAAGTGGATTCGACCGTGACAGTCTTGATATTTGGTAATATCATCACTTTCTACTTTAAATAGGGGTCTACCACCTATTTCGATTGTAGCATCTTTATATATGGGTTTTGCTTTGTTAATATCGCTAACCTCATATAAAATTTTTTCTGTCTGTTTGATAATGTCAGTCATTTTATTTCTCCTATTTTATGGTCCTGATTTTCGTACCCAATCAGACACACCGTCTGAATGTAATGTCCAGCATTCACCTGCCGATAAAGCAAATGCACCAAACCCCATAACTGTGTCAGTACCATTAGTAGCTATAGTTACAGAGCTCCCAGCACCAAAGGTACCAGAACTCATGATTTCCACTACCTGCTGAGCAGCCGATGCCGCTGGTAAAGTAACAACACGAGCGACTCCAGCAGCGGTAGCATCCATATCTACCGTATAATCGTCTAAGTCTATCGTATGGTTTGCTGCGTATTTATTATAAGCTTGAACTCTTCCCGTTCCTTGAATATAACCACTTCCAATTAAATCAGTTGTCAGATAAATACTGCCATCAACTTCAAGGTCTGCTCCAGAGAACGTTAGTCTCTGAGTACCACCAGCATCATCGTAATAAACTTGAGAATCATCATCAGTGCCGAACCTAATGGCAGTATCGTCTTTCAAGATAACATCATCATTAAATAAAGAATCACCAGTTACTTCAAAAGGCTGTGTTGGGGCACCAGTAAATATTCCAACTCTGTCATTACCAGCATCGACAAATATAGCGTTAGCGTCACCATCAGATTCAACTCTAAAATTGATATCTTGGCTACTATCATTAAAGACAGTTTCAGTTGTATCTAAATTTAGTCTTGATCTTAAAGTTCCACCAGCGTCTTTTAATAGTAATTCCCATCCACCAGAAGCTGTAGCAACTGTATTATACATAACCTGACCAGCATCACTCCAATACTGGTTATAATCAAGGTCATCGCCCCAATAGAGAAACTTGTTATCAAGCAATCTAGTGTATCTTTGAGCATTAAAAACTATGTCTGAGTTAGCAGTTCCTGTATGAATTTTGAAGTAATTATTACCATCATCCCAATAACATTGAACATCTGATACATCACCAAACTTTAATTGATTATCATCTGTTAATTGAATATCATCACTTACTAAAATATCAGCACCATCAAATTCAAGCTGGGTCCCATTAAAGAAAGCAGAGACATCATCAGTAGCACCCCAGTAAAACTTAACATCATCATGTTTAATGTGAACATTTGCATTCAAGTATAATTCTTGGCTTGCTGGTGTTGAAGCTACCATTTCTCCATAAATAATAGAATTTGTTCGTGCAGCAGCTTCGGTAGCCTCGTCGAATGAGTGAATGAATAATTTATTTGATGCTGTTTCGTCACGACCTGAAAACGCCCCAATACCTATACAATTACTAGATGTCGTAGCATTAATAAATGAACCATTACCAATAGCAGTCATAGCAGTACCAGTTGTTAACCTTTTTAGAGTTTCCGTACCAACACCAGTATTCAAACTTCCGCTAGTCAAACTACCTAAAACTAAATAACCAAAACCCATATTAAAGTCAGCAGCAGCTGTCATTGCCCCTGCCCAACCACCTAATACTTTATAACCTAAGCCAGAATTATATTGTGCCCCTGCACTTCGACCTAATCCAGCATCTTCACCAATCATAACATTAAAATTCTGATCTGTTACTTCAAGCCTAGCAACGTTCATTCTAAGCCACTGACTAGCAGGAGCAGTCTGTGCCATAACTCCATAAATAATAGAATTTGTTCGTGCAGCAGCTTCGGTAGCCTCGTCGAATGAGTGAATGAATAATTTATTTGATGCTGTTTCATATTGACCCGCACCAAAACCAAAATAATTACTATTAGAAACATTTGACGAATATCCAGTATTAGTTCCAAAATGTGAATTACTATCTCCTGTTGTAATCCCACGACTTGACCATTTACCAAATGAACAATTATTATTTGAAGCAGCGTCTAAATTATATTGTGCGCCATACCCAAATCCCGAATTACTATTTCCTGTAAGAGTGCCATTACAATAACCAGCAAATGCACCAAACCATGTATTATGGTATCCTTGATTTTTTGCTCCCGATCTATAGCCAAAAGCTGAATTATAACCAGTTGCACTTGGAATTGACAACCCCCCACAGTCATAACCAAAGAATGAATTACCTACTGAGGTTGTAATAGGTGCGCCAGCATTTGCTCCATAAACAGTATTATAATCACCAGTTGTAATATTAGCTAAAGTATTATGACCAAAAGCAGTGCAATAGGTAACGCCTACAGCAGTTGAGGCAGCCCCTCCAAGTGTGTTGTCGCCAACTGCTACATTATATTGAGTCGCTGCGTCTCTGCCAAGTCCAGCATCTTCACCAATACAAATATTATTGTTACCATCAGTTATTTCAAATCTGTTTCCGACTTGACGAGTGTAATCGGCTGTAGAATCAATTAATAAATGAGTTCCAGTATAAGATATTTCAGCATCATCAGTCGCACCAAAATACAATTTCTTATCATCGGCTAAAATGTGAACATCATCTAAAGTTACCCACTGGCCGCCTGCGGAGTAAATCGCCCAGTTATTGGTAGCTGCGTTTTGGTTTTCAAGATATATTCCATAATGATTTGTGATAGTTCCTGTTGCTGTCGGGTCAGCGACGTAATAACTATATAAATTCGTTATACTACCAGCAGCATTTAGTTGTCCACCGCCTGCATAATAGCAGTATCCATTAGTTATACCAGCGGGTGTGGTATTGTTGTATACATAAGAACTAGAACCATATGCGTCGGGTATAGTTCCTCCACCTGTTCCTACATTATATGTTTGGAAAAATCCTGCAAAAGCCTTGGTCATAGAGCCAGCAGCACTATTGGTTGCCTCAAACCTTCCGCCATATGCAGTGGATATTGTATTATTCTGCCTATTTAGTATTTGATATAATCCTCCATACCCTCTGGTTAGTGGAGAATTTGCATAATGTTGTACTTTATTGAACACACCATACAAAGTCGAAACAGAATTTGTATTATAATTATCCATTTCGATATATGCGCCAGCTAATATTCCAGAAAGAGCATTTGCGCCTCCAACTGAACCTAGTACTAACATCGGGTAAAAAGTATTGGCCGAATTAGCAGTTGGAGAATAAGATGCCGCAAATTTGATTGGATTTGTGACAGCTAAAGCAGGGTCTGTAAAGGGTTCACTATAATATACCTGCGGAGCGGACATTCTTAATCTATTATTTGCTGATTCCCATGAAAGATATGATTCATTCGCAGTACCAAAATAAGCCTTCATATTATCTAAATGGTTTGTTGATTTGCTGAAGCCCAAAGTATCAGCACCATGAAGATATTCACCACAATCTGTATCACTAATAAAAGCCCTACTTGGATTAGCTGCCGTTCCGTCATTAAAACCAACATATCCTGTTCCGTGAGGAGTTAGGAATATTGGGTAATTTGTATTATTAGTTCGCAGTACAAAAGCCGTATCAGCCGTAGAATACAAACTTTCTGCTCTCGGTGCTGCTGGAGTATTACCATAAGCCTGAGAAACGTCATCTGCTTTGAAGATACCACCTGTTGGAGCAATCCATCCATGAACATTTAATATACCATCTGTTCTGACAGCGCCAGTTTCATAGAAGTATAAATCTAAATCCCACTTACCACCATTATCAATTGGTTTGAAGAAAACAGATTGTTTATCAATAGGAGTAGCGTCAGAATCGGGTTCTTCTAACCATCCCATACCTATTGTCGTATCATATAGCCACCAAGCAGTTCCAAGAACACTTTCTTCTTTCATATAATGGCGTTTACCTGAATTAGTTATGTAAGCATAACCATCAGTTGTTTCACCACCTATTAACTGTGTTTTAGTAATATCTTCTGCATAATCGAATTGCGTACCATTGTTATCAGTTTCGGTTGTCTTTGCAATACCATCTATAGCTAGGATAGCAGGAGTGAACTTTAATTTATTTTCGTAATAACCATCCAGTGTTTCATATTCATAACCAAATTGTCCATCATAAGTATTTGCTGAGCTACCTAATATTTCCATCGATCTGAAACCATTGGTTAGATCGGTTCTACATGCTTGTACTTGTTGTTTACTTTTTACATCAAGAGGGTATCCTGCAGGTGCTATCAGAACAACATCTGAAGGAACTTTGTCTATTCCTTCATTCTCTAAATTTATTTGCAACCCAGAAGTGATTGCTCTAGCTAGTGCTTCAGATCTTTTTCTGTTAGCTTTTTCTCTTGCAACGGCTTTTTTGGCTTCTTTAAGGTCTACTTCATTACCAGGACATAATAACCCTTGGAATATAGAGTCTATTGGGATATCTTCCCCTGGGAACCAGGTAAATGGTGTCCATGGGGGTGTATAGCTACTTGTGTTATGTGTTCCATATACATACCACATACCTTCTTTCATACCAGTTTCGTGTTCGTGTCTGGCTTCTGGGTCGAAGACTATATGACACATATGCTTGTAGGGCATTTCTCCTGGTGGTTTCATTGGTCGTGGTTCGAATTTTAGGGGAGCATCAAAGAATCTATCAAAATAGAAGTATCCTTTTGTCCATGTATGGTCAGAATTGATATGCTCGTTATATTTATTTTTACCTATATTATGTTTATCAAATTCAGCATGCCCCGGGTGCTGTGGTCCGTATCTTTCCCATGTTTCATATGCCATAGTGGCAAGGTCGGGTCTTTCACTACCCATTAATTCTAAGGTAACTTTTGAAGTACCAACTCCGCCACCTATTTTTTCTTTACTGAAGTCTGTAATTTCTACTTCTGCTGAAGATGGATAACCGTCACCATTATAAGCATTTAGACCGAAGCCGTTATCATCTGGGCCAGATTCTTTTAGATTTCTGGCTAGTGTGCAGACTCCGTTTTCATCGAATTTGTTCCAGAAGAAACTATGTGATCCAGTATTACTATCTTGTATTAGTGCTCCGTTTTCTACAGTCCAAAATATTGTGCTGTATTCTCCGCCTTCTTGGTCGATTGCGAATTGGAAACATTCTACGGCAAGTCTTTCTTTTGATTTATCTTCTGATCCTTGTATAACAAATGCTGATGCACCGTATGGTATTGGTTTACCTGAGGCAGCATCTTTTCTTGGTTTTTCTCCGAATTTGTTGTAGTCTTGGAATCTGTCATCTCCGTCATCCCAGTTTTTTACTAGTCTCATACCAGTTAGTGATTTTTCGGTATCGTCGGTATCACCTTCTGCTGTGGTTTCGTGGCTTCCTTCGCCAGAGGCTACCATTTGGGAATAGATATTAGTTGCGAATAGGGTATGACCCCATGCATGTAGTTTTGGGTCTGGTTCTTCTTCTTTTTCCCATAATACTGAGTTTACTAGTTTTCCTTCATTCTTGGTCTTATATTTTCTATTTCCTGGTCCTGGTCTATTTTCTAGTTCAGCTACAGCTTCAACGCTAGATTTTTGGTAATCTAGTTGTGTTTCATGCCTTACTATTCTGAAGTGGTTTCTGAAAAAGTCATTAAATGTTATCATGGTGTGTCTCCTATGTTCTTTCCAGTAAATCTATCTAATTCGTGCTTAAATGCTCTTCTAAGTTTGTCAGGCAGTAATGCGTATGCTTCTTGTGGAGGGGCAGGCACTGATGCAGTTATCTTTGTCGAACAATAAGTATCAGAAATTTGATAAGTTATAGTTAGATTTGATACTGGATTAATTGGATGTAGTCCGTTAAATGTCATCTCTCCGACATACCAAGGCATATATCTATATTCTTGTATTGCAACTTCAGTTTGTGCTAATATTTCCAGTTGGTCTAAATTAATTGGTTTATCTAGAATAGCATTTACATCTGGTGTACCAGTTCCTTCTAGTGGTTCTCCGCTAGGTGATTTTTGTTCTTCTTGCCATCCGTATCTTGCTACTTCCATATCACAATAAACATCACCATCTATATTAGCACCTTTATTTTCAGAGTTTATACTAATACAGAAATTCCTATCAATACTATTTGGTATTAACGGATTAGCAGACATAACAGTTGCAAATTTGAATTCTGGTACTTTTTTACATTCGGTCAGATTTACGTATCCTAATTCTGGTGATGTTGAAGGAATTGTATCAAGGGTACCTGGCTCAAAACAATAATGTACATTATGATAATCTTTCATTTCAGATGCTTCAATAATTCCAAGGCCAGCGTCAATAGTTTTTATATAGAACGGAGTAGGTGCCATATTCAATATTTCTTCAATAGTTTTATCGTGGATTTCTTCATTTACATTAGACATTGCTAGATTGACTTCTTCACCTTGGGCATTAGCATCAGCTAATTGTTGCATAGTTGGGGAATCAATATAATTACACCAGATTGGAGATGGTTGGAGATAATTAGTTGTCCAATCTACCATTGCAACATCATTTGGCATAAATTGTGTGAACATTCTTCTAAGGTTTGGCTTAATCATAAATGTGCGCCACCATGATCTGTCTATACTCTGAAGAATAGCTTTTTTACGTTCATCATATTTTCTAGCTGAGGCTAAAGATTCAAAAGTATCAGTAACTAAATTCTTTGACCAGTAATCTGTTTTCCATACACTTTCATACCATTCATTTAATAAACCATTGGGATCAACACCAACTTGATTCATTAATACTAATATTGGAACCCATGACCCCCTTGGAAATACTCTTTCTATGCCATCAACATCTAATGTCATAGTATAAGGAGTTTGGGCAACATTTATTAAATTATTCTGACCCCATATTTCTTCAGGTATATTCTCAGAAACATCAACAACACCTATTCGTTTTTCTGATGAAGGAGTAACACTAGAAGGTTCAGCTTTTAATAGACCAACTTTTCCTGCAGAGACTGATACACATGGTTTAGACATTGGTATGCCTTCAGTACCTTTCTTAATCTTATAAAGGTCTTGTATTATTTCTTCTGGTGTATATAGCGCTAAATCAGGATCATATTCATATATTAAAGGAACACCAATTAATTTCTTGAAATAACATCTCCATTTAGCTGGGCATAACTGAGCCATATATCTTTTATATATTAACTGCGAGTCATCAGCCCTCCACTGAATATCTGGAATAATTTCATCTAAATTAGGTGGTTTGGGATCTTTTTTATCAATCAATTTATGAGCGTAAATTTTACCATCTAGATGATTACAGATAGCAGTTCTAGTTAAAGCAGATAACTTATCAATAGCTTGAGCTAATGGTACTTCGTTAAATGTAAGAAAATCTGGAGCAGCATCTGACCAATCACCAACAGCAGTAACTTTATTAGTAGACCCTATCCAACCACCAAAATCAGCACCTAATCCTTCTCTCAAAAATAGATCAAGTATCTCGATAGCATTATAAGGACTACCATCAGATTTTACAGACCAGTTTAGATAAGATTGGGCTTGGAAAAACCAATAATCTTCGAAAGGTAATTTCCCTACTGCACCAGGTGATATTATAAATTGTATTGCGGGGTCTTGTAGTCTATAGTTATAACATCCGCTAACTAATTGATTTAATAATTTCATTCTAGTGTCCATAACTATAAACTGTGTATAGTATGGATCTATATATCTTCTTTCTGATATATATAGATTATCAAATAAAAATTCTACTTCATCAATATCATCATTACCACCAATTTGATATTTAGCTTTTATATCAATCTTTTTAAATGGTCCAGAAGTATCCCATATTTCACTAGCTGATGCGTCATCAATACTTATGATTGCTATACTAGGATTACCGCCACCCATTAAATTCCATACAATAGGCGCTCCCAAAGTAACAGGAATACCTTTTATGGTAACTTCAGGCGGGGTTAATACTTTTTTTGTAAATTTTACTACATCCATTATTATAATCCAAAAAGATTTCTACCACCATACGCATCTGTAATCGTTGTACTAGGAGGAGCTTTATCATCACCTATTGCGTATTTATAGGTGTAAGTTCTGCTCTTATAATATATTTGATACTCAACATCATTAGCACCAGTACGATACCTATGAGTAGAAGCCTCATCAACATCTATCAGCTTCCAATTCTTATCGGGAACAGTAAAAACCTTAAATACATCACTATCTACTGGATTATTAACTGCTTCAGCCTCAATCTTAATAGCTCTGATAGCTTCAGCACCAGGAGCAAAAATTTTATATGTGAAATGCTTACCATCTAATATCTTACGATAAACATCACCAACTAATAATTTAAATGTAGTAGTAGCCTCTAACCTAATTAAATCAGTAGTAGTTACATAAACCAAATATTCAGTCTCTACCATCCAATCTTGAAGATTTAGAGAATATGATCCTTCAGGAACATAAACCTGTGAACCACTATAAATAGTCTTTAATTTATTAAGAACAAAATCCTTAAGAGAAGGATAAATACCATGAATAGCCTTAGCAGTAGTATAAACCTCACTATGCATAGCAAATTTAGCAGAACATCTCCAAACCTCAGGAATTTCATTACTTCCAAATTCAACTTCCTTCTTAGTACCAGCATAACCCTCAGCGGCCATCTTACCAGTAGCAGGGATATCAACCTTAGCTTTACCAAAAGCCATTTCTATACCGTATACTCTTTGCAATCTAAAATCATGCTGAATAGCACCATTAACAGTAAGCTGATTAACATTGTACCTATATAAAATCTGGAAATTAATAAATTTATCTTTATCATCATCCTTAAATGTTTCAGTAATAATATCATAATAAGTTTCATCTAGACTATACCTATCTTTAATAATATGATCAGCAAAAGCAGCAGCACCAGTAGTATCATTCATGTAATTAGAATAAGCATTATCATCACCAACAGCACTTTTAGTAGCTGTATAAACACCAGTAATCAATATAGAATGAATTTGAGAAGAAGTATAATTACACTCATTAGATGATATTAATAACCCCTTCTTATAATAATCATCAGCATCTTCAGCAGCCAATTTATCAGCTAGAAATTTACCTTTACAAATAAATCGATAGACTTGCTTTAATCCAAAAGAACCATCTGGAACTTTACGAACTGTACCAATAATATCATAAGCAGTATTATCATCTTTACTAAAATCTATAATATTTCTAGCCATATAATCAACTTGTAAAGCAGCGTCTTTTACATTCAATGAATCCATAGCATCTGGAATATAAATTGGATCTTCTACTACAAAATCTTGTTGGAAAGTCCAAGTATCATAATCTTCAGTATAAGTATACTTATTAATAGGATTAGGAATAGTAAAACCATTATAAACTACTACTATTGATGGATTTCTAATTGTCATTCTATTCCCCCCTTAATATCCAAAAAAGTTTTGATTTGGATCAGCCATTCTTTCTTCCAAAGGTATCTTCCATTCGGGCCTTTCGTAAGTAGGGCCAAATTTTTTCTTTTGAGAAGCCGCAGCTTTCTCGTATCCCTCTCTATCTCGAACTGCATCTTGCCTATCAACATACCTTTCATTAGCTGCTTCCATCCTAGTACCAGTCAACAATGTATCTCTAGCAATCCTATCTAATTGCTTATCAGATAAACTAATACCAGCAGCAGCCAATTCCTTAGCGATACCACCACCAGCTTCTTTAGAAAATTTAATAGCATTAACAATTTCTTTATGACCAGTCCTAATAATATCAGATAAACCCTTACCAGCACCACCACCAATAGCACCCCCAACAAGAGCGCCAGCAGGACCACCCATGATACCACCAATAGTAGCACCAATTACACTACCACCACCAGTAGTAGCAACCTGGGCAGTCTGAAGATTAGCCTCATAACTAGTTAATTCATAATCCAAATGCGCCGCAGCACCAGCCATACCAGCCTGGCCTAAAAACCCAGCAGTACCAGCAATGCCCTTTAAGAAATTAGCCCTACGAGCCAATCTTGGAGCCATCGCCCTACGAGCACTAGCCATACCACCTAAAGCCATTTCTTGAACTGCAGGCTGAGATTCATCTAATTCTGCCATTTCAATTTCATCTAGTATGCTTTCTCTATATCCACTTACATGTTTTCCTTCTTTAATCCTACGACCAAATTTCCTCATCACACCCGGATGAAATTCCTTTTTATATTGTCTTTCAATTTCACTTTCTTCCCCATGATCTAACATTGGATCCATCCAATATCTAAATTTTTCTATCTTTCCTTCAAAAGTATCTGGTTTAGCACCCTCTTTCTGTGCAGCAGTATTCTCCTTGATAGCATCGACCAATTCAGCAAACTCAGTCTGCATAGCAGCCTCAGCACTACCCTCCATCTCAATACCACGACGATGTTTTCTAACACTACCTCGAGCTTGATATCCTTTCATAGGATCAGGCTCCATACCAGCCTCACCAAGACCCCACACCTTAGTAGGACCACCCATCTGAGTATACTCAAAAGGATTACCACCACTAATAGGACCAGCAGGAGGATTCAACGGAGTCAATTTCTTCTTCTCATTTCCATAGACTGTTTCAGAAAATTTTAGATGTTGAGAATAAGACTCATCAAAAATATAATCATCAGACCAAAGTGGTAGATTAGGCATAATTAATCCCCCTCATAACTAGAAACAGCAACACGAACAATACCAATATGAATATAAACATCATCAGCAAACTGCTTAGGACTCACAGTATTAGTAACATAAGCAACCAAAGGAATATTATTATCCTCGCCCAATAACTCAAATAATAAAACCAATTCCTTCAAATATCTATTACATTCAATAAGACTAGCCTCACCATAAGGGTCATTATGACGTTCAACACCGACCACAATATCTATAGAATAATCTTCCAAACTAGAATGCTCTGGAAGATGTGTACCATCATTAGGCATAATATAAAAAACAGGCTTACGATCACTACGAAGACGACCATCACTAACTTTACTAGCAATAATAGTATTAGTATACCCAGCCCCAAGTATTACGGCCTTAACGACATTAAGAGCAGTATTGCGATCCATTTATTATTCTCCGTCATAATTAATCCCAAGTTGAGCAAATAAATATTTCTTACCCTCTAAAGGATTTTCAAGAACCATAGCTAATCTCAACAGCTTATAGTTATTATAGATTTGAACCGCAGCAGTATACAACTTCCTATTTTCATAAGGCATCAATTTAATATCATTAGAACTAAATACAACACCATCATAAAGATCATCTATATAAGGATTATTGACAGCACAACTAGCCAAAAATCGATCTAATCTCACAAGATCACTAATCTTTGGTGGATCGGCCTTTTCAGGATAATTAGCTTGTTCAACAGTAGGAGTAAAATTATTAGCTTTAGGTTTAGCCTCTACTGGAATATCCTGGGGAGAATTATTACATTTACTTAATTCTCCTGTTATATTGGGCATTCTAGCTCTAAATTTATCTTTTATTTTTTCTTCTTCTGATTTATCAACTTCAGCAGAAACATCTTCACATGTCTCTAAATAATCTAGAGCTTCATCAGATATTTTTACACCATGTTGCTCCAATTTTTCTTTCTCCGACATTTCTTTCTCCTTGAATTATAAACTTCTAAATTCTACCTCGATAACATTATTTGACTTATCGAATAAGAACATAAAATTAATAGAAAGCATTACCCTATTAAGAACGGATAATCTTACAGCATTTGTGATAAGAGGCTGAACAGCATTACCACTAATATACACACCCCTATCTCCAGTACGAGGCTCAATACTTAATTCACCAAGCCATTTCGGGTCTTCATAAATATCAGTACCAGGAGTGATATCCCCAGGAAAACTAATTTCATCACCATCAACAAAACCACCAAAAGCAGACTGTATAGTATTCTCATCAACCTGTAACAGACCAACAGATACTATAGGGGATAAACCAACAACATTAGACATAATAGGAATAGTAGGATATTCCTCACCAAATTCATAATCAATCTGAGGATTAAGATCCAAAGTATACCCAGCTTGGGTAAAACCCAGCACCTCACCATTATAAGTAAGAACACTGGGTTGTTTTATAGTTTTCGCTCTATTCATCGCCATTTAATTAGCCCCCAATTATTAAGTTTCGTCTCCATAACCCGCTGTAGCAGGATCATCATGGGGTAGACTAATACCAAAATTTCTTACCCACCAATACTGAATAAAGCCCTGATCAACAGCCTGAGAATCAGTCCAATATAACCTATCATCCTTCTCAAAAGCAACCTGATCAGCAAAAACCTCAACATAACGACCAGCTTGAGTATAAAAATTCATACCCTTAATAATATGATCATCAAGATAAATACTATTAGCACCGTGGCCTGTCTTCTCAACCTTAGTATAAAGATTTTCAGTCCAGAACTCATCAAGGTACTTAACCATATATAACCGATGCCAGCCAGTATGCATTGAACTAAGATTTTTACCAGCACCATAATTACCAGAAGCATAAGCAACTGTCAAAGTAGCAGTAACATCATCAGTTACTGAAGCAATAACCCTTGCATCAGCAATAGTATCATCAGTACTATTCCAAATTAAATCGCCAGGCTTTAATTCTGACAAATATTTAGTTCCAGCACCAACAAGATTAACAGAATTAGCAAAAGTTGTAGTACCAGTAGCAGCACCAGCCAAACCATCAGCAGGAGACTGAACCGTCTGGCTACCAAGAGTTAATGTAATACGACCATCAGCAGTAGCATCCTCATGACGATAAGCAACACTAGTAATATAAGGAGTATACCTATCAAATCTATCAGCATTAAGATAACGCCACATACTTCTATCTTCAGCAAACTCAGCAGCATCACCAGCACCATCAGGAAGAGTAGAAGTTCTAGTACCAAGTCGAGGATAAACAAACTCAGTAGTATCCTGAGAAATATCAGACCAATTATCAGATTCCCAATTACTAAATCCAGTAGTTGCACTAAATGTAGAAAAAGTATCACCAAGAATTAAACCAGAACTAGAATAATTCACAGCATTAAATGTCTCAATTACAGTATTAGCATCAACTAAAGCATCACCAGAAGTAGTATCAACATACTCAACTGGAGTCATAGTAAAACTACCACCATAATAATACTTGCTACTATCATGCATATCATTAGAACAGACAACATTCCATCTACACGGTGTCCTGTCTGTCTCAATAGCATAACCTAGCCAATCAGTTGAATGACTAACAATAACACCAGCATTAGTTTCATAAGTGATATCACCACGAGTAATATCTCTAGACAAACATTTAGCAGGAGTATCATCCATATGTTTTTGGATATCCCTGATAATTTGTTCATCAGTAGTACCTGATGAATTTAATTCTTGGGCCATCATAAGTAATATTCTATCTATAATACTTATGTATTTGACTAACATCTTCGCATAATCACTACGGAATCTTTTAGCATCATTAACATAATCAGGAAAACGGTATTCATTATTAGCACCTTCATCTTGGAAAGCGTCAGTCATGCCAATAACATTTCCAGTAGCTAATGAATTGCCAAATTCAAGAGTCTCTTGAAGCAATTTTTGTTGCGCTTGTAATTTGTTAAATATTGTTAAGAAACTCATTGCTTCTCCTATTGTTTAATTTCTCTCAACTTCAATTCCAGAATTATCACCACGTCTAGGGTCATAATTTTCTTCTTCCCATTTCCCTTCTTTATTAGCCCTCTCGATGCGAAGTTTCTTCCTGCCTCGATTAGCCTTCATATCCAGATCTTCCCATTTCCCAGATTTATTAACCTTTTGGACTTTCAGATCCTTCTTACCCCTTCCTATAGGAGGAGAGCCGACCCCGACAATAATAGTGCCAGGGCCACCTGCTTTATTTTTATCTGTAGTATTATCCATAGCCTTCTGATTAGAATTTGGTCCTACAGCCCTATTAGGTTGTAAAATTTTATCAATCTGGACTTTAGCATCCTTACCTATTTTCTTTAATGCACCACCAAATCCAAACGGCATCTATCTTACTCCTTTTTATCTTCTACAGATTCACCAGTTACTTCCTTTGATATAGCATCTACATCAAGTTCATTAACCTTAGGAATAAAATCCTGTTCAATAACATCAAAAACATCCATATAAGCCTTATGCGCAATAGCGTCAATCTTTGTCACTACTGAAATATCAGCTTGTGGTTTGTTTTTAAGTATTTCCTCAAAAACACGTAGAGCATTCACAATATAATTTGCAATCACACTGTTGTTTTCAAGTTGCATACGTAATTCATTTCTGTCCATTTTGTTTCTCCTTGAATAATTAAGATATCCTCAATGAGGTTGGTAAAGTTTCAATAAAAGACTCATGTTGAGTATATTGCTGTTGTTCTTGCTCAGAAAGAGAAGTTAAAGTACCATAGTACCTATTTCGTAAAGCTATCCTCAGAAACTGCTGAGCATTTGATAAATGAAAACTAGCGTAAGCACTATTCTCAGCAAAAATATAAAGAAAAACCATTCCTAAAGCCTTACAAGCACCCTTATCATGTTTATAGTCATCATAAGGTTCATCACCAACAGCAGACTCGAATAATTCAATAGCATCTTCTGCAGCAGCAGTCATAATAGCATTAGTTATACTAGTCGCACCTTCAGAAAATTGATTAGTTAAATCAATCAAAATCTTAGAAGCATATCTAGTTGTATTCCAAGTTACAATATTAGCTGCCGAAATTACTGCCATATCTTTATCCTCTTATTTCTTCAGACTATTAATATATTTTTTATCACAATTAATAATCTTCAACATCACAAAATCAATTTTCTTCTCTTCTTTATGTTTGACCAAAGCATCATAGACAATTTTAGCCTCAGCATTAGTTAACTCAACTTGTTTAGAAGGAAGAGTTAACATATCATATGCTTTCTTCATATAAATCTCACCATTAGATTCAGCCTTAGCCATTTCCATATTCTGATTGAAAAGATTATTAGACATTTGAGCATCAACACTAAGGAATTTAGGTTTTCTAATAGTTACCTTCTTAGTGCCTATCTCAGCATTTTTATCATCAAAGATTTTTTCCTGCTCAGATTCACCAGGATCAAGAGTGATCTGTAATGATCCTCTTGTTAGCATTAAATAATACATTGCCATAATTTCCCCCTTGAAAAATTTAAGGGGTAACCTAAGGCTACCCCCAATAAATAGTTAGCCAATTCGGATAGTTCTATAAGGATTATGAGCTAAGAAACCCATATTCGTTTTAGAAGCAAGAACAGCTTTGCTTTCTCGGATCCACACTTCACTACCTTCACCAAGGAAAGCTAGTGAGAATAAGTCACCAAGACCATTACCATTATCACCGAAACCAACATCAACACCATTTCTGATAGCTTCACCTCTTTGACCCTTAGACGATTTGAATGGGTTAAAGACGATCTGAACTGGTTGCTCACTTGGGCTGCAGCTCATATCAGCAAGGAAGACGTACCATTGTGTAGTACTAATATCAGTTAAATAAGGGCTTGGGATAAGGATAGGTTTATTAAGAACCGTACCATCTGCAAGAACGTTAGACTGTGGTGAATTGTATGCAGTACCTTGACTCATTGTCATGTATTGCTCTGCACCAAACACGTTATTCATAACTTCTTCAAGCTCTGGTGGGAACATAATCACAGGCTGGCAATCTGCTAAAGCAACACCCGCCCAGAAATACCTATTTGTACCAGGAATCTTAGCCGCACGTAACTGTTTCCACGCAACCCAGAAGTCATTCTCAACGTCTGGAGGTGTAGCACCAGTATAAGGAGCAATATTATCTAAAACTCCACCATAATGGCTGTTAGCATATAATGCAGCAGCATCATAACCAAGACAACTATAACCTGAAGAAAGAACACCAAACTGACCAGCATTGTTAGTAATAAACTCAACAAAACCAGCATGAATAGTATCACCCCAAAGAGGATTAATCTTAGATGTGACTTCAGATACCGTATCACCAATCGGTTCAACTTCAGCTAGATCATCCATTCCAAAATTCCATGAAGCATCTTTAGCTTCAAGTGTAATGGTCTTTTTGTAGGTAAAGATATCACGTTCTGTGATAGCAGCACCTTTTGCACGATGTTGAGCTATATCAAGACCAGCCCAACCTGGACTATTAGTGAAAGAAAGACCATTAGTCTTCTTTACACCACAAAGTTTGGTAAGAAAATTCAGATTAATTTTAGAACCCCAAAAGGCGTTGTTTAATCCACTTACCATTGACTTAATTTCTGTGGCTGTCATGCCCGAAATATCAATCATTTTATATCTCCGTAATTAAATGTTAAAGTAAAATAAACAACCCTATTATAGACCTGTTCTAAACCATACTGTATAAGTAGTACCATCAAATTCAGTAATAGTACCAACCTTATTTGTACCTGCAGTCTGAGTCAAATCACCAATGTCATCTGAAGTTGAATAAACCGCAGCACCAACAACTGGAGTACCAGCAATAGCAAGACCACTGATCTCTACAGAAGTATAAACAGGAATATTCTCACTAGTTGTAGTAGACTCACGTAAAGCGATACCAGCAAAAGCATCTCCATCTACATAAGGAATTGCGCCATTAGCGCCATTTTGCTCAAGTAACGCACCAAAATAGATAGTACTTACACTTCCACCGTCAACATAAGTATTACCAGTCACTTGGTGGCTGTTACCTTTAGCATTAACACTTCTTCGTGCTGTTAGGGCCATATTGACCTCCTTTTATTAAAAAATTATCAAATTCATTTTTACCTCCATATTAATAATTGTGTCATATTATTTTTGAATGGAAATAGGGGCAACTAACATAATTAATTACCCCAATCAAAATCATTAACCAATAGCGTTTGAACTATTATCAACAAACGTAATATAAACAGTAGTTTCACCAGCAGAAAGAACATCCCAGTTATTTACAGTTGGGGTTAGTCCTATCCAAACAGAAGTCGCTGTAGCTGAAGCAGCGACTAAAAAAGTACCGCCTGTAGCGCTTGAACCAATATCATTCAAGTTGTTAATATTAGCAGCAGCCATATATTGATTGCCCGATGAAGCATTACCAATCTCAGTTGATAGACCAGTCTCATTACCTGACGAACCAGTCCAATTCTCATTACAATGAACAGTAACATCAAGAACACGACCCAAAGCTGGAATCAAGTTAGTACCAATTTCATAGTTTTGTTCACCCTTATTAGCATTAGCAGTTGTAGTTTGATCAGCAGTAGCATGACTTGGCCAACCAATAGTATATTTGTATGTTACAACATTAAAGTAACCACCATTGCTAGAATTCTGTAGAGTTGAATTACAAACAGAAGCTTCATCAAGTTCGATTCCACCAAGAGCCCTAGAAATAATAGTAGTTCTTCCAATATCAACACTTGTACATGTTGCACCACCAATAGCGATTGTTCCATCATTATCGATGTCAATATTAGCAGTACCAGCCGAAATATCAATACCACCAGCAGTACCAGAAGCATCAATAACGATAGCATCAGGTTGTTCCTCTGAACTTGTTATTGTGATTGATTTAGCAGCATCAACATCAACACCCCCAGCCACAGCATCAATATTAATAGCGTCATCGCCTTCACCTTGATCCGCACTAATATGAATACCATCAGATGTACCACCATTCGAACGAATATAAATCGCTTGAGCATCATCTTCAGTAGCAGTGATATTAACCGAACCACCTACCGATTCAAGAGTTGCATCAGCAGATGCACCAGTTACAGTAATATTAACAGCAGTAACACCATCAATGTCAACTTCACCAGCAACAGAATTAATATCAATATCACCAGTAGTAGCCTCGATAGCGACACCAGTACCACCAGTTACCTCAGCATTAGCTGTAGCATCAATATCAACATCAGCACCAGCGCCAACATTCACATCGGCATTTGTTGAACTAATATCAACATCATGGGTTGCACCACCAGCTATAACATCAACACCACCACCAGAAGCATTAAGAACGATAGCATCGGCAGCTACTTCAGTTGGAACTATACTAACAGAACCACCACCATCTACTGCAAAATCACCATCGTCTGTAGTTATTGTTGTTTGGTCAAGAGTAGTAACCCCGTCAACATCAAGGTCAAGAGTAACATTAACATCTTCAGTAACATTGACATCCTTAGTAACATTAACATCTTCAGTCACATTGACATCAACAGTAACGTTTACATCACCAGTAACGCCCAAGTCACCACCAACTGTAGCATCGCCAGTAACACCCAAATCATTACCAATAGAAGCATTGTTAGAAACAGCAATGTCAACAAAAGTACTTGTACCTTCAGCAGCAAGACCTCTCTGGAAATGAATATCCCAGCCAGCAGCTAAAGTACCTGATTCAATCTTACCAACAGCAACATTATAAAATGCAGTTCCACCAAAAGTCTCAGTAGGATTTGTAGTAAGATCAGACTCATAAACAGCTGTAGCAGCTAAACTCGAGCCAGTTGTTCCGCCATAAGTACCAGCTAGAGTCAACGATGTATTATTTGTGATTGAAGAAATAACAAGAGCTTCAGTAACACCGTCAGCAGTAACATACATTGAGTCACCGACATTAAGCTCTAACATGTAATAAGTGCTTGTACCTGTAACCGTTGGATTTAATCCTGCAGCAATATTTGAAGTACCACTAAGTGAAGCAGTATCACCATCTGTGACATAAGCATTATCAGAAATATCACCACCCGTACCACGAGTCTTAAGATAAACAGTACTACCAATCTCAGGACTACCAGAAACAGTTTTACCCTTCAAAGTAAAATCCTTATACATAGTAAGAACTGCTGAAGCTGCTGTAGTACCAGCATCAACAACACCACCATATACCAATGGAGTAGTGCTTGAAGCAGCCTGACTAGCAACCCACTTATCATTAGTAATGTCCCAAGTTAAGATAGAACCACGATAAATAGCATCGCCGTCGCCCTTACAAGTAACACTTTCTGGAAGTTCACCATTTTGAACGATGGCCAGAACATTTTGATCTGCCGTTAAATTAGGCATAATAATCTCCTATATTTTATATTAAATTTTATTCAGTATACGTTTTATAGTATAACTTTTTACGCTCCTTCACATCTTTATTAGGATGTAATTCAGCCATATAATCCGAAGGAGACTTACCTTTCTCATCCTTCTTATTCCAATCACTAGTATCAGGAAGACCAGAACCAGACTCAAAATTCACAGGCTTATAACCAGAAAGAGGTTCATTAGGAAAAATCGTAGAAAAAGCCTGCATCGTATCCTCAAAACTACCAGAAATAATAGCCTTATAAACAGATAACATCTTAGACTTATCAACAATAGGAACCTCATCATCAACAGCATAATTCTCAAAATTAACAGTATTCAACTGAGACTCAAATTGTTCAAGGGGTAGAATAGATTTCTTTTTATTCTCTTCCTGCTCTTTATCAAATTCCTTATCTTCCTTTTTCTCTTCCTTAGTCTCTTCCTTATCATCAAGGATATCAACCTTCTTCTCTTCGGTCTTCTCTTCGGTCTTCTCTTCGTCTTTTTTCTCTTCCTCGTTATTTTCAGTCTTTTCCTCTTCCTTCTTTTCTTCTTCGTTATTTTCCACTTTCGGTTCAGGTAAACGCTCTAAAATAGTCTTCTGATTCTCAACCAATTGAGTAAAGAGTTCAACCAGTTTATCATCATTTGAATTATTCTCAAGAGCAGTATCTTCCTCAGATTCATTTAATTCACCACGCTCAGCCATACTATGAGCAACAGCAACTGCCTGATCTTGAGCCATACCTTCCTTTTCCACAAGATAAGAAATCTTGTCAGAAATCTTTTTCTTCATTGCTTCATCAGCCTCAAAATTGACAGGTTTATCAGTTTTATCATCGACTTTCAAAAGCTTTTCATCGATCTTTTTATTAGTAGCAGATTGCTTACCCATATCAGATCCTCCTATATTGAATTCAAAATTTATAATTTCATTATTTTTGCTCTCAAATGACTCATTATTACCCATACGAGGCAAATGCATCCAAGGAGTCTCAGAAGGAGTCAAAAGAGCCAAATGATCAACTTCCATCCTCTCTGGAGTATCAGGACTATCATGCTTAGGAGCCAAACCAATTGACCTATCAGCCAAATACTCAGCATCAATCAAATCAACAACCCACTCCTCCAAATTCATCAAATCAGCAATAATACAAGGAGTAGGCCGAACCTTCAAAATCCCATTCTTATCACTAACAGGATATTGAATATTTTTGACCCGAAAATTCCTCAAATAACCAACCCTAATAGGTCTCTTCCACTTAGGAATCTCCTTATTAGGCTTATGATGAATCAAAACAGGCAACTCAGCACCATACTCAACTCGAGTATTAGCATTAGTTACCATATCATGTAACTCTCTAGGAGTATAAGAATGAACGCCCCTAACCTGAGGAACAAAAGTCTCAACCCCTCTAATCATCCAGCGAGTTTTACCATTAACCTGATATTCCTCTCTAGGATATTTACTTCTTGGTTTCATAATAATTATTCCCCATTATCTATATTATCAGGAGATAACTCCTTAATACCAACTTTAGCAACCTCAATTGCTTCCTTATAATTACAACCCTCAAGCATAGCATTCCCAACAATATCAACAAAGAAATCATACTTATCCTCAGAAATACCCTCAAGAGCAGATATCAATAACTTAGAAAACTCTTCCTGATGATTCATACCAACCTCATAATTCTCATTATTAGAACGTACCCTCTCAATAATAGATTTGACTCCCCTAACCGCAGGAAAAGCCATCCTAGCAACAGAAGACAAAATCATCAAAGAACCAGACCCAACAGGAATACCAGGAACAGAATAATCCACAATATTACTAATAGCAGCAATCTTACCAGCAGTAGCAGGAGCAACACCCAAAGCCTTCAAATTAGAACCACCAATCTGACTATACCAAGTCAAAGGCGTAATCAAAGTACGACCCATAGTCTCAACAGTCTTCCTCAAAGCACCCTTATCAACATCACCACTCAAACCATCAATCTTAGATAAAACCTTATCCAACTTCTTCTGAATCTTCTCCCTCTTAGCCTCAGAAATATCACCAGAAGCCTTCTTCTCAAGCTGAGCCTTAGTCTGAGCCAAATCCTTAGACTTCTTCTCAACAGCAGCCTTAGGACCCAAACCAAAATACCTATTCAAGCCACCAGAAGCCCTCTTCAAAGTATCAACAGCCTTCCTAATAGTACTCTTATCAGACTTAACAGGCTTATCCAAAACAGCAGTACCACCATCCTTAGGGGCAAACTTACCACCCTCTCGAGGATGCTTAGACTCATCCCAATCATAATTATCATCCTTCTTATGACCCCACAACTTAGCCTGCTCCTCAGCACGCTTCTCAGCAGGAGTCTTCCTACCAGAAGGCTTACCAGACTTACTACCTAACAACTTAGCCTGATCCTCTGCCCTCGCCTGACCAACAGATTTCTTCAACTTAGGCTCACTACCTAACTTAGCAACCTTGCCAGTGGCAATATTATACATAACCTCAGCCATATGCTGCATCTGAGCAAACTGCTTAGCAGCCTCTTGCAACTGTTCAGGAGTAAAAGAAATACTAGGAACATCACCCTCTTTAGGAGCAAACTTACCACCCTCCCTAGGATGCTTAGACTCATCCCAATCATGATTCTTCAATTCCTCTTCCATCTTAGGAAGACCAACTTCCTTATCATAATATAAAGGATGCTCTTCCAAATGATCAATAGCAATCTTCTTAGCTACCTCAGGATCATCAGTATGCTCCATCTCAATTTCAATACCAGCCTTCAAAGCCTGATCAGAATATTCAACAGCAAAAATATGTAATTTCTTATTTTTACGACAATTACCAGCCATAGCTTTAATATCAGTAGGCTGTAAAGCAGATGTATCTATCATTAATCCCCCTCAGCAGTTTTAATATCTTCCATCTCCTCACCAGAATCATCACGACGAATAGCTTCACCGTTCTCATCCCTTGCTAAATCTACGTCGAACTTGTGCTCGAGAGTCTCAACAGTATAATCATAACCAGCTTCCCTAATAGCTGTAAACTTCTTAATCTCCAACTCAACATCAGGCTGAGCGTAAACCAAACGAACCTTAGGAAGATGATAAAAAGACTCAACACCCAACTCTCTAAACTTACCCTCATTCAAATAATAAACACGTTCCATCAAAACAGCAATACGTTCCTCAAGAAACTCACGATCATCATGAATAAACTGCATAGCCAACTGAGTCTGAGACCTATTAGCACCATAAGTCTTACTCTTAGCCATCTGAGCATCACCAGCACCCATAACACAATCAGCAGCAATCTTCTGCAAATGCATATGCAACTCACGCATATCCTTCAACTTATCCTTACCAATATCAATCATCTGAATATTAGCAGGAGTAGGAACACTAAAGAAATTACCAGCCTTCATCTTCTTAAACTGCTGCAAATAACTATCCAAAATCGACTGCAACTTAGCACCAGCATTAGCACCACCAGTAGCAGGAGCAAGAGCAGGATGAGCACTAACAGCAACAAAAGGAACAGTAAACTTCTCAGTAAACAACTGCATCAACTCTTCCAAAAACGCAATAAAACGCCACAGAAAATAAATCTTATTAAACTCACCAAGACCATAACCAAAAGTAAACTCAAAAGGCTTATAAATACTAATAATCATATTAAGCCTCTCCTGCTTAGAAAGTGGCCTAACATCCATATCAACACCATCACGAATACCCAAAAGCCTATTCTGCTTCAAATCACTATCAGCAATATAATACCTAAAACGCCTATTATCAACATGATGAACATCAGTAGGACAATACCAACCAAACAACTTCTTATACTCAACAAAAACACCCTCAAGACCAGTCATAATAGCCTTATGGTTATAAGTATTGAACAACTTAAACTTAAAATGATTAGTATTTAATAATAACTTATAAACCTTCTCAACAGCAGGACGATTAACCTTAGACAAATCAGCAGGAGAATCATTCCAATCACAACGATGCTTATCAGTAACCGATAAACTACTACGCATAGCAACTTTACTAGCAATAGTACTAGAAAATTCAATCTTAGTCAAGAAATCATGATCATTACTAGTAGCCCAAGGAGACATCTTATCAACCCAAGGCTTGCGAAACTCAGTAATAATACGCTGCAAATGATCATTATCAACATCAAAAGGAAAATTAACAGTCATCAAAGGTTGATCATCAGATGCTCCATTCTTTTGCTTTCTATTCTTTTTACTAAATATTTTTTTAAATAAACTAGGCATATAGTCCTCAATAGTATGTTTAATTAAATTTGACTAGATATATACCATAATGCTATGGATAATCCTAAAGCAAAAATACCCAGTATTACTATTATATATACTAATATAACATAAAAATCGCTGTCACTATCTTTCATAAATTAAATTTGATCAAGAATACTAAAATCTAACTGAACTGGACCATAATCCCTCTCCTGACTATCAACCAAATAACGAGCAGAATCAATTGAATGATTATCCTTATCAATAGGAACATTCGCCTTATCAGACCACATATAACTCTTAGACTCATCAATAAAATTCTCACAATTACGACAAACAAAAACCTCATCACGATAAAAACTAACATCCAAAGCAACAACACTATCAAAAACAGGACGCTTAAAAGCAGCACAAGCAGGCAAACCATACTCCGTAAACTCCAACCAAGTCTGCTTCTGATGATCACAAAAAAACATCTCAATATCCCATTTATCCCTCAAAGCCTGAGCATAAGGTAACACCTTCGTAATAGCCTCATCCTGAGTCACATACTCATCAACCAAATACCACTTACCCTTAAAAGGAATACCCACAGTAATAACAGTCTTATCATTAGCACCAAAATCAACACCAGCAAAAGCCTTAGGACGAGGAAACCAATCAATAAAAGAAATATCACTATGAGAAATAATATGCTGAGGACGAAAACTCTGCAAACACAAACCAGAAAGACTAACAAAATCACCCAAAAACTTCTCAGCAAAAATCTTCTCAGGTAATCTAATCTTATTCAACTCAATCTCATCCTCAGGAATAAACGGAGAATCATAAGCAGTCCACTCAGTAAAATAACGATTACTCGACTCCTTACCAATATACAAAGTATTATCAAAATCCTTATTAGCCATAATAAACTTACGAAAATCAGGATTACGAGCATCATTAGTACTCTGAACAACAACACTACCATGACGATTCATCAACCTAGTAGGTAACTTCTCAATCATCCACTGAAAACTAGTATGCGGATCACCAGCCTCACATATTACGCACAAATCTATCTCAATACCCTCAAGAGCGCCAAGATTCTTAAAACTCTCACACTTAATATAACTAGGATTAGGACTATCAGGATAAAGAACAATATAAGGCTTCGTACTACGAGACAACTTATACGGTATCTTTTTCTCAATCAACAAAGGCAAAATAAAATTCATCACCCAATCAAACGTAATAATACTAAACTTCAACTGACTACCAGCAAAAATAATATGCTTCCCAGGAATAAACACCAAAGCACCTGCCTCAGCAGCATTACTATAATCCTTCCCAAAACGGTTAGGGAGGCAGCTCATAAAATGTCTCTCCTTCCGAAAATGGAAATAATAAAAAGGACCTGGACGACCAGTAATCCTAGAACGCCAAGGCTTATAACCACACTTCACACCATTATGATAAAACTCAGCAAAAATACACTTAAGCCATCTAAACCACTGCAATAAAGGGATACCATATCTCATTTAACCCTCACACCATCCTAGCCCAACGATCAGTCTCAACAGTCCAACCAGTAGTATATTCATTACAAGACTTCTCAAAAATACACAACCTACTAGTCAACTCCCTATTCTCCTTAGCTAACTTAATATTCTGATAACTAAGAATCAAAATAACAATAGACAAAAAACCACAAAGAAATACAAATATTATCATTACATATCCTGGTAAATGTCTTCTATAAGTCTCTTAACCTCATATCTTTCCCAAATCAACTTATCATTAAGCTTATCCCAAGCCCTATCCTTAAGAACCTGAGCACCAGCCAACATAACCCTGACAACATGATCCTCAAAATTAATCTTCTCCTTCTCAGTAAGATCAGACCACTTTAACTTGGTTAACATCTCATACCATAAACTCTTCTTTTCCATCATAAAAACCTCAATTTTGCTTTATTTTTGATTCTCTAATTTTAATTAACAACGATTTAACCGAATCAGACGCTGTAACTAAAAGATTATACGCCGCTAATGAACCCCTAGGTGCCTCTTTAACATAGCCAACAAACTGATCAATTGTTCTACAAAGACATGTTAATTCATCTAAAAGAGATTGTTCAGGATTATCCAAATAATTATCAAAATGAATTTCAATCCACTGTTCTAAATTCATGTTTACTCCTTATAGTGATTTACTACTTAACAATCTTACTAACCAACACAGACTCCATATCCTTCAACATCTGAGCAGTCATCCGATAACTAAACCTCTTAACCAAAAACTTCTTCGGATCACTAATATCCAAATAATAAATCTGAGCAACCAACCTATCAGCAGGAACATCAAACTCCCTACCAACACAATAACAATAAGTAATCACCTGCAACCTATCCAAATCAGCAGGCACAGAAGGTAAAACAGAACAAGTCTTATAATCAACACAAAAACCAATACCATCCACATCAAACATCAACAAATCAATAATATAAGTAAAAGGCTTAGCACCCACCAACACAGACGACTTATACTCAGGAAAAAACCTCCCCATCTTAAACTTATAAAAAGGAGAACTCTCCGAAGACATAAAATTCTGACAAGCCTCAAAATACTCATCAGTCTCACCAAGAACATTATCCAAAACAATATTCTGCAAAAGATTATGAACCCTCGTACCCTTATGACGAGCACTCTGATCAGACCTCCTAAACAAACTGCTAAAACTATTACTACCAGAATTATTAAATCCCTGAGAACGATTATTAAGAAAACCCAACTTAATTTCTTTAATACCCATAAAAACTCCTACCACGACAAATCAGGTTCAGAAATATTCACAACCCCAATAGATTTGATGTAATCATCAAAAGACTCATGATTTAACAAAGCATTTCTATAAAAATCCGCATTACCAGAATTCAAAATAGTCTCTCAGCCTCAAAGCATCCCTATATATGTCCGCACTACCAGAATTCAAAATAGTCTCCTCAGCCTCAGGCCACCGACCATCAACACAACCAAAAGCATAAGAACAAGCCCATCTGGAATCCTTACACAACTTAGACTCAGCCTCAGGCCACCGACCATTAATAACATATCTAGCATACTGATACAACAAATCATTGGTACCCAAAGCCAATAACAACTTCTCAAAAGAAACAGGTAACCTTTTCTTTAATCTCTTAGCCTTATATACCATGTACTTAGCTGGATTATCCTGACTAAGAACGGTATCAATATCAATTTTCATATATGCTCCTTGTTACTCCTTGATATCTCCCTGTATGAGAAAACATATCAGAAACATTTAGATGGCGGGTCACTATAAAAACGTTCAGGAAAACCCTTTTCCTCAATTAAATCAATTAAGTGCACTCCAGAACATTCTACATAAACCCACCCATTACAAATAACATTATCAGCCAAAGGCTTATAAATCTGCAAAATAACCATAAACTGCTCATGATCCAAAACATAATCATGCATAGCAGTATCTACCTTAGCGTACGGCATCCATCTATCTGGAAAAGTCGCCAAAGCAAGAAGCTTACCATACGGATCAGCCAAAAGAAAATCATTAACCGACCAAGCAATCTTATTTTGCTCCGCAAAATCCTTCATATAACGACCATCGTGATACATTTGGTGTACCGCAGTATTAATATAATTATTCAATGTAAATCCCCTTTGGCAAATTTTGAGTGCTGATACTGACAGTTAGATGCTCACAGAATGCAGTTATCACAGTATCAGCACCATCTGGGGTCAATGAAACTTTGAATTTTTTAGAATCGGTAAGATCGATAATTGTGCCTACGGGCTGGGATTCTTGATTTGACATGTTTTACTCCTAAAATTTGTGTCTAAAGTAGATTTGACTGAGATCTACTTTTCAAATACTTAGTAAATATAATGGTGTACAATCAAAAATAAAATAAACGATGGATACTATAATGGCGTATAAACCTGGGAAAACAGATATTAAGATTTTAGACTTACTGAGTAGCAAAAGCAACCTAAGAGAAGAAGACTATCCAGCAATAGTAAGAAGAAATTTAGACGAAATGGCCTACAAACTATTTAATAGAAAATGGCAAAATAATTCAGAATTCACAGAATGGCTAAAATTCAATATTAAGACTAAAGACATGGAAGAAGATGAAGTCCATTACGAAAGGTTATTAGCAATAGCAAGAAATGGAGAAGATAGGGATTCTATGGCAGCCATTAAAATGATAGAAGAGAAAAAGTTAGCAGAAGAAGTTGAGGATACAGGTGATATTAAAGATTTAATTATGAAGAAGTTAACAGGTATGATTTTAGGCAGGAATAAATCAGATATTAAATGGGCAATTGGAATGATTGCTAAATTATCAGAAGGTGATGATAAGAATAATGATGATTTCTTCAATCAGATGAATGACATTTTTAAGAAAAAAGAATCTAAGTAAGACTTAACAGAGAAGACATCAAGGTGTAACCTCCAGATATAGGATGTAATAGCTACACCGTTTCTTTTTCTTCTTTTTTTTAGTTTTTGTTTTTTATGGTTGTAATGTTGTAATTTTTGTTGAACGTTTTTATGTATATGTACGCTTATATGTATGCGGGGGGAAAATTTGTCTGAGGTTACACCCATACATCTCTTCCTGCTCTGAATCTAAGTGTTTTTTGGTTCTGGGCAGTTGTAATTTCAGGGGTGTAACCTATCTGAAAGACATATATTTATCTTACAAATGTATTTATCATATTTATGCGTTTTGTGCATTTGCAACATATCGTAGGTTGTAATTTCTAGTTAATTTGATATGGTTGTCGTATATATTTTGAGTGGTTAATTTTTCATACATTTTTAATTTTTAATTCGGGCAAAAGTATCTAAGAAGAATGAGGTTAGCTACCTCGATGCCTCCAGTGATTCCTTAATATTGGCCCACTGCCTTGGTGGTGGGCAAACCTTTTTGGAGTCGTTAGGGGAAAAAGGTTAATTAAGGAATTTAATTATGGAGATTAAAATGGATTTTAGGAAAATGTATCTTTCTCATCGTTTTCTTGTCGCACCTGGCGTACATGATGAGAAAAGGCCTGACGGCAAATCTTGGAAGTCTTTACAATCTTACACTTGGGATGAGGAAAAATATACTGAAAGCTGTGATAGTGCTTTTGAACATGGTCATATGGGTATTATCTGTGGTCATCCTAGTTCTGATTTAATTGTTGTTGATATTGATTCGCATTCTAAGAGTGGTGATGATGTTGATGTTAATGCTGTTCATGATTGGTTTTGTGATAATGTGATTGGTGGTGGTACTAATTTTGTTGCTACTCCTTCTGGTGGTCTTCATCTTTATTTTAAGAATATTCCTGCTAGGTTTGTTGATTTGGTTAAGAATGATCATAGTCATAATATTTCTGGTCATAAGTTTGATATTCGTTCTCAGGGTGGTTGGGTTGTTTGTCCTCCTTCTGAGAGGGATGGTAGTTCTTATATGACGGTTGATGGTTTTTGTCCTGTTGATTTTGATGATTTGGAGTCTATTCAGCAGGGTAGGTTGTTGTCTTTTCTTTTTAATTTTCGTAAGAATCCTGATTGTATTAGGATTGTGAATGAGAATTTGGGTAAGTTGGGTGTTACTGAGCGTATTACTGTTGCTGTGAATGAGGGTTGGGATGTTTTTGTTGGTCGTTTGAATGAGGTTTTGATTGGGGATAACAGTCATTATAGTGTTACTGATTATGAGGCTGTTTTGTTTGATGTGATGCCTAATGAGGGTTTGGTTAGGAGTGGTTATGAGTTGTATGAGAAGTCTTATAGGGTGAAGCCTGATGAGAAGGATAGGCGTGATTTTGCTTTTTATAAGATTTTTCATCCTAAGAAACCTGGTACTATTACTGTTATTGGTTTTAGTGAGAAGTTTGTAAGTGGTTATACGATTTTTGATAAGCAGTATCAGGGTCTTGAGACGTATGCTGGATTTTATAGGGATTTTGGTGTGTCTGGTACGGAATTGGAGATGGTGCTTGATGATTTGAAGTTTGATACTAATATTTATAATATTACTATGAATGCTAATGTTCCGTTTGGTAATGTTGATATGTGTAAACATCAGATTAATCTTTTTAAGGTTCCTGAGGTTCCTCCTGTTGATGCTTGTTGGAATGAAGAGAATTTATTATATAAGATGGCGGAGAATTTTGTTGGTGAGGGTTTTATTGAGTATTTTGTTTGGTGGCTGGGTAGGTTTATTGTTGAGAAGAAGAGAACTGATTTTGGGTGGTATATTTTAAATAATCCTGGGAGTGGTAAGAGTAAGTTTGCTGATGCTATTGTTAAATATTATATTGGTTTGGATAAATATTATAAGAGTAGTGGTAAGCAGATTAATAATGATTTTAGATATAATGGTGTTTTTCAGGATAAGTTGTTTTCTACTATTGATGACTTTGTGATTGATACTTTTGAGAATTCTGATTTGGTGATGACTAATTTGAATAGTATGATTACTGATGAGGTTTGTAGTTATAATCATAAGTATGGTGCTAGTGGTATCGTTACTAATAATTATATTAATTTGATTTTGTTTAGTAATAAGACTCCTCAGTTTAAGATTGCTCAGAATGATCGTCGTTTAATTGTTGTTAATAGGTTGGATGATGAAACGGAATTGACTAAAATGGATTGGTGGAATAATAAGTATTCTTATGATTATAATTTTAAGAATGATGCTGTTGAGTTTTATGGTATGATGAAGTTTGTACTTGAGAAACATAGGGATGATAATTTTTATCTTGAGTTTACTAAGTTGATTAAGAATAATAAATTTGATAGGGAATTGTCTCAGTATACTGGGATTAAGTCTATTGATGTTGCTCCTTTTGTTAATTCTAATTCTAATAAGAGAGAGAATTCTAATTTTTGGGTGAAGATTTATGCTGAGGTGGTGGCTGATAATTTAATAAAAACTGATTTTATTAAATTACATGAATATATTAAGAAAGACCAATATATTCCTTGTGATTTGTTTTATCGTATGTGGGGTAAGGAATTATTGGACCGTCAGTTATTTGGTACTGAGCTTAATTCTATAATTAGAAGTAAAGGTGGTAAGGTTTTGAAGAAAAGGGGTAAACAGGGTAACTCTTATAAGTTATTGTTGGATTGGGATATTATTCAGTCTAAGAAAATTGAATTGCTAGAAAACTATTATTCAGAAGAATAATGACACAATTTTAGGAGTAAAAATGTTATCACTAAATGAAATCTTATTATCAGATGATCCATCAGGAATCCTGTGCGTATATGCTACTGATAATAATTGTCGTCTAAAACCAAAATGGGAAAAATTATTATTATCTTTTAAATCTCTCCAACATCTATATTATTATGTTGTTAATATAATTAATGGTCGGTGGCCTGAAGCAGAACCAACATTAATGAAAGACCCATATTATACTTACTGTTATTCTTATTTTGTTATTAAGGGTAGGTGGCTTGAAGCAGAACCAACATTAATGAAAGACCCACAATGGGCTTTTAATTATGCCGATGATATCATTAAAGGTAAATGGCTAGAAGCAGAACCAACCATAATGAAAGACCCACAATACGCCTATTATTATGCTAAATATGTCATTAAAGATAGGTGGCCTGAAGCAGAACCTTATATAAAGAAGAGTCCTGGTAGTGCTTTTTATTATGCTGTTAAGGTTCTTAAAGATAGGTGGCCTGAGGCTGAACCTTATATTTTGAATGATCTTTATTGGTGTACTGATTATAAGAATTATTTTTACAATAATGAAATACACTCGCCTATGAGTGAGAAATGGATTGTTAGTGATTGGAGTAAAATATGATTATACTTATTATATTATTATCTGTTATTATTATTTTATTGATGATATTCGGTATTAATATTGTTGGTAGTTTATCGAATATTCATGATGCTATTCGAGACCAGACGGATGTTTTATCTGGTAGGCAGTTTAGGAGGAAGTAGTTTCATACAGCTTTGTGTTTTACTCCAGTCAAATCTATTTTAGACACACAAAATTTTTAGGAGTAAAACATGTCTATCGAAGCAACAATCAATGATGCAAAAGCTGAAATCACAGCAGAAATTGCCCGTCGTCGTAGGGAAAGCTTAGGTATTAAAGTACGCTACGAACTGAAGGAAATTGCCAAATCAATGGGAGCATTATGGGACCAAAAGAATAAAGAATGGTTATTCCCCAATAAAATTGCTCTCGAGGTTTTCTACAAAGAATGTTTTGAGGAAGCTGCTGAAAAGGTAATGAGGGTATACAATAAACTATTAGAAGAGGGTATCATTCAAAAGAAGAAGGGTAAGAAAGTTTGAAGTCAAATTTATCTTAGAGGTATTTAAAAAATCAAGAAAATGGAGTATAAAATGGAGTTTTTAGGTAAGTATGTCGTTTCTTTTTTCTTAGTCCTTAGTATCAGCTATATAGTGTCAATTATGTTCCTTGCTATTTTCTATAAGGGGGATGATGATGAATAAGTGTAAATGTCCTCATTTGGCTAGTGGTAGGATTCATGGTTGTAAGTTTGCTCGGGCTAATATTGTTGATGGTAAGGTTGTTAGTTGGTCTTGTTTTTATGATAATAAGGATAAAAAGAAGGTACCAGAGGGTGAGTGTCCTTTGGGGTATGGGTAAATAGAATGTTGCGGGATTTTAACTGGCATTTGGTCCCGTTTGCATAGAGGCTGGGTATTTTTCCTGCCTGGCCCACAGTCCTAAGATGTTTTTTGGTTTTTGCATCTTAGTTATAATAGGGGGTTTCTGGATTTTTTTATTTCCTTACCAGAACCCTCGCCAACTTTAAAGGTTGGATGCGCCTTGTGGTTTTTACTCCATTCCACGAAGCATCTATATTGTGTCAGGGGGTAGTCTCGGCTACCCCTCAAAATTAATAGAGTAACGGAGTAAAATATGAAAAAATGTACAAGATGTGGCAAATTATTACCATTAAATATGTTTTATAAAGATAAAACTAAAAAATATGGTGTAGTGTCTCAATGTAAAAAATGTAGAGAAGAATATAAAAAGAAGTATCGTAATGAAAATAAAGAAAAAATAAAGGAATACAGGAAGAAGAAATATAGAAAGGGTGAACGTAAAGAAGAAATGAAGGAATATGGTAAAAAATATAGACAGAGCAAGCATGGTAAGGAAGTTAGAAAGAAATATCTTGAACAGAATCCAGGTAAATATAGATATGAGGATCCAGAATATATTGAATGGTCATGGCAAGTAAAAAATAAATCCAATTTTACCTGTCAAGTTTGTGATAAACTTGGTGGTGCTCTTAATTCCCATCATTTAAATGGTTGGAAAAATTTTCCTAATGAAAGATATAATATTGAGAATGGTGTTTGTTTATGTAAAGAATGTCATAAGAGATACCATGATGAATATGGTTATGGTAATAATACTGATTTGCAGTTTTTGAATTGGTTAATTTCGATGAAAGTTAATCCAGAAGTTATAAATCAAATCTAAGACAGAATTAAAGAAAGAGGTCGCTATAATGAATCCTAGAAAGTGCCGTTGACAACGGAGGATTCCACTAAGACCTAGAGTTAGGGGGCCCCGGATCCCCCTTTCTCTAAAAATTATAAATGGTCCGTAGCACAATGGTTGTGCGGCACCCTGTTAAGGTGACGGTTCTTGGTTCGAATCCAAGCGGACCATCCATAATTATATTTTTTGATTTGAAAAGAGTACTACAAACAGAGTATTTGAATATGTAGACACATATAATATGCAACTAATGT
>Ga0272441_10002559_pt1 | contig 36467 bp, 33 predicted proteins | sample SSMProp6N_FD_193582 | JGI IMG/M metagenome (GOLD analysis project Ga0272441, IMG submission 193582) | Marine sediment archaeal communities from Little Sippewissett salt marsh, Falmouth, MA, United States - SSM-Prop-6N | ecosystem: Environmental > Aquatic > Marine > Wetlands > Sediment ...
CGGGCCACCCCGACCCGCGAGATCGTCCCGCTGCTGTGGGAGAAGATCCGTGGCACGGTTGCGAAGGAAGATGTCACCCTGCTGATCGCGACAGGAATCCATCGCGCGCCGACAGAGGATGAGATGGAGACGATGCTCGGGGATCTGCGGCACGAGTTTCGTGTGCTCATCCACGATTGCGATCGCGATACGGTCGAGATCGGACGTAGCCACCTCGGGACACCAATTGCCATCCATCGCGCGCTGGTCGAAGCCGATCGGATCGTCAGCATCGGGCATATCGGGATGCACTACTACGCCGGATACTCCGGCGGGCGGAAGAACATCCTCCCTGGCGTTGCCAGCCGGGCGACGATCGAGGCGAACCACGCGCTGCTGATGGATCCGCGGAGCATGGCGTGCGCGTACGGCGGGAATCCGATCAGCGAGGAGATGGTCGAGGCGGCGCGGATGGCAGGGCTCGATCTGATCATCGACGTGATCTTCGCAAGAGACGGCCGTGTGGGTCGGATCGTCATCGGAGAGCCCGAAGAAGCGCACGCGGTGGGCAGAGCGGTCTGGGACAAGCATTTCCATGTTTCGTTTCAAGAACCGTTCGATGTTGTCATCGCTTCCGCCGGAGGGCATCCGAAGGACATCAACCTGTACCAGGCGTACAAGGCGCAGTTCAACGCGATGCGGACGCTTCGGGAAGGGGGGATCTTGCTTCTCGTCGCTGCGTGCAAGATGGGGATTGGGAATGCGGTATTCGAGGAATGGATCCACCGCACCGATTCTCCAGAGGATGTGTTCGCCATCTACGAGCAGGAGGGGTTCGTGTTGGGCGGCCACAAGGCCTTGTACCACGCGCGAGATCTGTCCCGTGCGACGATCTTCTTGTGCTCGGATCTGGACGACACGACGGTGCGCCGGTTCTACATGGAACCGGCCGATGACGCGAGACGCGTCTTCGCCGCGGCGCAGAAGCGGTTTGGCGAGGACTACCGTGTGCTTGTGATCCCCCACGCGGCGGACACCTTCCCCGTACGAGACGAAGCATCGCACGGCCGCGACGATCGCTCCGATCCCCACCATGCTTGATCGCTAGCAGCTTGTGCGAGTTGTCCCGCGTGATTTCGTAGTTCGCGGAGAACCAAGCCTGCAAGAGAGCGAGGCTGGTCTGATTGCCGCTTGGGTTGCCTCGAGGAAAGCCAGAATGAGCGAGGCTTCCCTGTCATGCTTTCGACCATATCCCCATCTTGAGCTTCACCATCACGAAGGGGGAAGCTGCCCAATTTCCAGTTCTCACGCAGGCGGCTAGGACTTCATCGAGCAGGAGTGCTCAACCCAGGATCGACTTGCTGGGACGATCTTCGCCCAGCGTGCGATCGCGTTCAGGATGGCTCGATGGCGTGATGTTGCGTGACAGTCCGCGTGACCACGACATCGACGCCCGTGTCGGCGATATCGCGGGCGACGAGGTCGCCGATGGAGACTGGTGCGTCAAGCGTTGTGGAACGAAGTGCTTCACGCGCGGCGGCGAGCGATTCACGGGGGATCGGCGCGGCCGTCTTGACGCTGGTCTGGGGTTGGGTTCCGCCGCGAACGAGCACCGATGTGGTCAGCGTCCGCTTCGGGTGGAGCAACTCTTCGAGTGCGTACCCCTCGCCGCGCGCACACAGGTTGCCTTCGACGGTGATCGTCTCGGCGGTCGGCGCGTCGCCGTACGAGACATCCAGCTCGCAACCGTTGGGACAGAGGATGCAGGTGATCTGCTTCGTCGTCATCGCAGGCGCACCTCCAGTCGGTCGGCATCGATGCCGCCTTTGCAGGGCACTTCGATCTGGACCATCGTTGCAGGATGGACGTGGCGGACCGGTTGCGCGGCGAGGACGTGCCCATCGGCTCGGACTTCGGCGGTCTTGTGCTCTCCGGGCTCCGTTACACGGAACGATAGCAGAACCCGGTCGGCCGTTCGCGCGACGGATTGCGGAACGGTGTACCGGATGCCTTCGCCGGGTTCGATCAGCACCCGCCTGTCGTTCAGATTGCTCATCGCACCCAAGCTGTAGGCAGCGGCGCTCCGGCCTGCGCGCGCACCTTCCTCGGATGCCCAATCGGCGAGATCGTGAATGTGGAGCACGTTGCCGCAGGAGAAGATCCCCTCTACGTTGGTCATGTACCGTTCGTCGACGGCGGCGCCTGAGGTGATCGGGTCGAGCATGACCCCGGCCCGCCGCGAGATCTCGTTCTCGGGGATCAGGCCGACCGACAGCAACAGCGTGTCACACGGCAGGTCGAACGCCGTTCCCGGGATGATGCGACGATGCGCGTCGAACCTCGCCACGGTGACCGCTTCGAGCCGATCTCTACCGTGGATGCACGTGACCGAGTGCGACAGATGCAGCGGGATGTCGTAGTCGTCGAGGCATTGCGAGATGTTCCGCGGCAGCCCGGATGGATACGGTAGCAGTTCGATGACGCCGGCAACCTCTGCTCCCTCCCACGTGAGGCGACGGGCCATGATCAACCCGATGTCGCCTGAGCCAAGGATAACCACGCGTTGGCCGACGCGGACGTTAGCCATGTTGGTCAGCCATTGCGCGGTTCCCGCGGTGTACACACCGGCCGGGCGGGTTCCCGGGATGCGCAGCATCCCGCGCGTTCGTTCGCGGCAGCCCATTGCCAGGACGACCGACTTGGCACGGAGCCGGTATCGCAATCCAGCCGAGCTGCAGATCAGTGTTCGGTCCGCATTCAGTTCGGTTACGAGGGTGTCGGAATGCATCTTGACACCGGCTTCGAGCGCTTGGTCGACGCAACGTTCGGCGAATTCGGGGCCGGTGAGGACTTGTCCGAACGCGTGCAGGCCGAAGCCGTCGTGAATGCACTGGTTCAGAATGCCGCCGAGTTGAGGGTTTCGGTCGACGAGCACGACATGCGCTCCCGCTTCGGCGGCCGAAGTTGCCGCGGCGAGTCCGGCCGGGCCTCCGCCGATAACTACAAGGTCGGTCTCGCGAACGTGCTCAGACATCGTGCGTCTCCATCAGGGTTCCGGCAAACGCTGGGGAGTCGGGGCCGCGCAGGAAGAAGTCATCTGGAGACCAGCCGAACTCCGTCTGAAGGATCTCGACCAGCCGCGGCAGGCAGTAGCCGCCGCTGCATCGCCCCATCATCGCTCTCGACCGAAGCTTGATTCCCGAGAGGGTCTTCACGCCGAGCGGATTGCCGAGCGCATGCAGCAGCTCATGTTTCGTCACGCCCTCACATCGGCAGATGATGTCTCCGTGGCTCGGATCCTCGGCGACAAGGCGTGCCTTCTCGGCTTCGGGCAGCTCATCGAACCGCGTCGGCCAGCGGCGTAGACGGATCGTGCTGGGATCCTTGCGCTCCAATCCGGCTTCCGGGGCGAGGATCTCATCGACGATATGACGAGCGATCGCTGGCGCCGCAGTCAGCCCCGGCGACTCGATTCCGATCAGATGGATCGCCTGCCTGTGCTCCGAGGTCCGTCGGAACACGTAATCTGCAAACCCGCCGACCTCGGGAGGCGTCTGTTTCGCGCGGATGCCGGCGTACGCGCCGATCACAAGATGCGCCGGGAGATCCGGCCACATCTCACGGGCCTCCGCCAGGAGGCGATCGGTCGTGGAGGCGGTGCAGCACACGGTCTCCGGATCGTCGGTGTACTCGTTCGATGGTCCCAGGAGGACGTTTCCCTCCGTCGTCGGTGTGAGATGCACGCCGAGGCCGGAGCCCCCAACTTGTGGTGCGGGATAGACCGACATTGCCAGTTGCTCCCCGACCTGCTTGTCGAGGATCAGGTACTCGCCGACGCACGGGAACAGCTGGGGCGCGTCGGCATCGAGGAACCCGGCGACGCGCCCGGCATGGATGCCTGCGCAGTTGATGATCCATCGGCCGCGGATGGATCCGGTCGATGTATGGACGGTGAACAGGTTGTCGTCGTACGAGATGTTGGTGACCTGGCTGCCGAGGAAGAACCGAACACCGTTGACGGCCGCGTCCTCGGCCATCGCGATCGTCAGCGCATACGGAGACACGATCCCGCTCGACGGGACGTGCAACGCGGCGACACAGTCGATGCCCGGCTGCAGTTCGGTGGCCCGCGCGGCGGAGACGATCTGTAGATCGGGAACGCCGTTTGCTTCGCCTTGAGATTGTAGCTTCCTCAAACCGGCGATCTCGTCTTCGCGCCTTGCCACGATCAACTTGCCGCAGATCGAGACCGGCACGTTTAGCTCGGCGCACCAATCCTGGAGCAGCCGGCGGCCGGCCATGCAGTAGGTGGCGCGCTTCGTTCCAGGCGCGTAGTTGAGTCCCGCATGGATCACGCCCGAATTGCGCGAACTCGCGCCCGCCCCAACGTCATGTGCCTTCTCAACCACGGCGGTCGAACAGTCGAACTGCCCCAGGACGCGGGCAAGCGACGAACCCACTACGCCGGCGCCGATCACGACGACGTCATACGGTTCCACCTTCTGAGCGACTACGGGGTGGGGGGTTGCCATCTTCATGGAAATGCATCATACGCATGAAGACGCTGTTGTGCATGGCACTACAGGTTATCTCTCACTGTCCCGACGCTAGATCAGCAGAATGTCTCCGGCGATATTGACGGCATGGTCGCCGATCCGCTCCAGGTTGTGAAGAATCTCGGCGAACAGGATGCCGGCCTCGGGATTGCAGGTCCCTTCCTCGAGTCGTTGCACATGGCTCGCCTTGTACTCACGCTCGAGACGATCGACGTCCTTCTCTAGTTCGAGTGCTTGTTCGACCGTCTCCCGATCCTCCGATTGCAGAGCGCGAAGCGACAGACGGTACAGCTTGGTCGCCTGCTCGAACATATGGTCCAGATCCCTTGTGGCGCTCTCGGAGAACCGGTACCCAGCGCGACGCATGCGATCGGCCCGCTGGGCGATGTTGACGACATGGTCTGCGACCCGCTCGATATCATCGACGACGTGTTGGAAGACGTGCCGTCGCTGCTCGTCGTCGATCGCCAAGGAGCTGTTGTCGACCCGATCGATGTACGTGTCGATTGCCTCTTGGAGTTTGTCGATCGTCTCTTCGGCCTCATAGATGAGCGATAGATCTGCCGTGCCCGGCTCGACCAGGGCGTTGCGTGAGACGCCGAGCATATCTGCGGCCATGCCGCCCATCCGTATCAGTTCGCGCCGCGTCTGCTGCAGCGCGATCGACGGCATCGAGAGGAACTGCTCTCCAAGATACTGGGGTTGGACTTGCCCGGTCCGCTCCTTCCCCGGGACGATACGCGTGACGATCCAGGCCAGCCCGGCGACGCAGGGGATCATCGGGATCGTTACCAGCACATTGAAGAACGTGTGTGCGTTGGCGATCTGCCGAGTCAATGAGGTGGATGTCAGTGCCACAAGCCCGGCGTACCGACTGACGAAGGGGAGGAAGACACTGACGCCGATTACGTTGACCATCAGCTGTGTGATCGCAAGGCGTCGCGATGAGAGCGAGGATCCGATCGATGCAATCTGTGCGGTAATCGTTGTGCCGATGTTGGCGCCGAGGATCAGCGCGATCGCTGCGGGCAATGTGAGCAATCCGGCAGCGCCCATCCCGATGACCAATGCGGTCATTGCCGAAGAACTCTGGATCACCGCGGTGATGCCGGCACCGATGAGCACTCCAAGGAGCGGTCGATCGGCGCAGGTCTGGAGAAGCCGTAGCACGGCTTCGGACTCGGTGAGGCCCTTCAGTCCGCCGGAGACGACGCTGATTCCGAGAAACAAAAGACCGAAGCCGAGGATGATCCGGCCAACATCGCCGGCGCGCTTGCCTCGGAAGAATTCTGCCACCAGGAACCCGATGGCGAGAATCGGCAGGTAGTAGTGTCCGATCTTGAACGCGATGATCTGCGCAGTGATCGTCGTGCCGATTTCGGAGCCGAGCATGACCCCGATCCCCTGGATAAGGGTCAGCGCTCCGGCGTTGATCAGTCCGATCAACAGGACCATTGTCATGCTGCTCGATTGGAGCGTTCCGGACGTCAGGGCCCCTACGATGGCGCCCCGATACGCCTTGCCGGTCAGCCGCTCGAGGAGCTGACGCATCCGATCGCCGATCGCACGCTTGAGGGCGTCACTCAGTACGCGAAGCCCGTAGAGGAACAGCGCCAAACCGCCGGCCGTGCTAAACAGAACCTCGAGTATGTTCATTTCTATCACCAGATCTATATAGCTGTCTGGCAGTATATAGCATAGCCCGCGGATACGCTAGCCGACAGCGTACAGCCCGATGAATGGCCGGTTGCAGATTGGGGGGCGGGTCGTGGATGATCAGTTGATCGGAGGCGAGATGCCTGAATTGGGACAGAATCCGACATTGGAGGCGCTGCAGGCGTATGTCGCAAGACTGGAAGCCGAGCGGGGATTCGCCGGACAAACGGTTCTCGACAAGTGTTTGCTGCTAGGCGAGGAGATCGGAGAGCTGTTCAAGGCGATCCGCAAGGCCGAGGGGCTGAGCATCGATGAGACCTCGGCGTTCGGAGAGGTCGGCGACGAGCTGGCGGATGTCCTGATTTACGTTTGCGCGATTGCCAATCGATGCGGCGTGGACCTCGAGGCGGCATTCCGAGACAAGGAGCTCCGGAACCATCGGCGCACATGGAAGCCGGCCGGATGAAGGACGCGAGGCCATGAATCGAGCTGCACAGCACGAGAGGGTGATCCTTCTGGGCCGCGCGCAGCGGGCAGCGGCGGTCGAAGCCCTCGCCAACGCGTTTCACGAGGACCCGATGTGGTCGTTCGTCCTGCCGGACACCGAGACACGCACGGCGGCGTATCGTCCGATGTGGCGCGCGGTGCTCGGTTTTTCGCATGTCTATGGAACGGTTCATACGACGGTTGGGGGCGAAGGTGCGGCGTGTTGGATTGCGCCGGAGAACCGGAAGACCACGCTCTGGAAGCTGCTTCGCACAGGGTTCGCCCTGCCTCGCTCCATGATTCGCCTGCCGAAGGATGCGCGGGAGCGATTCTTCGGGATGATGCAGTTCATCGACCGCCGACACGACGAGCTGATGCCGGAACGGCATTGGTACCTGATGGCGCTTGGCGTCGCCCCGGAGCGACAAGGACAAGGGATCGGCGGTCGGCTGCTTGAGCCGACGCTCGATCGGGCCGACGCGGACGACGTCGCCTGCTACCTCGAGACCCAGACCGAAGCGAACGTTATGTTCTACACGAAGCACGACTTCGATGTGATCTGCGAGGAACGCGAACCGGTCGGCGCGTTGCCGCTGTGGTTCATGGTGCGGCCGCCAAGGCCAAGCTCTGGACAGGAAGCGGGAAGAAGCCTTTGAACGAGCCGGTCCGGCATCCGCTTCCCGTCGTCCAGCTTCTGCTTGCCGCTGCGATCTGGGGGTTCGCTTTCGTCGCACAGCGCGCAGGGATGGAGCATGTGGGTCCGTTTACGTTCAACGGGATCCGATTCCTCCTTGGGGCGGCGGCGATCGTCCCGTTTCTGCGGGTTCGCAGACGCGTGGTTGCCGTGTCTATCGCGGAGCCGCTGGGCCGGGTTGCCTGGGGCGTTGCGCTGGCAGGTCTTGTCCTGTTCGTCTCGGCGACGCTGCAGCAGACCGGCGTGGTCTACACCACAGCAGGAAAGGCGGGATTCGTTACCGGCTTGTACGTGGTGATTGTGCCGCTGATCGGTCTACTGCGCCGTCAGAAGGTTGGCCTTGCCGTGTGGTGCGGTGTGGGGTTCGCGCTTGGCGGCCTCTACCTGTTGACGATTACCGGACGGTTCGGAGTTGATCTGGGAGACGGACTGGTGCTTGCCAGCGCGTTCGGATGGGCGATTCATGTCCATATCGTAGGCTGGTTGGCGGAGCGGGCCCGGCCGCTTGTCGTTGCGGCGGTGCAGTTTGCCATCTGTGGCACGCTCAGCCTGGCGATTGCCTTGGTGGTGGAGACGATCGTCATCGAACGTCTCATGCAAGCGGCTGTTCCGATCCTGTATGCTGGCCTGCTGTCGACTGGCGTTGCCTATACGCTTCAGGTGATCGCGCAACGGCGCGTCAGCCCGGCGCGTGCGGGAATTGTCTTCAGCCTGGAAGGAGCGTTTGCGGTTCTAGGTGGGTGGGCCCTTCTGGGGGAGACGATGACGGGGCGCATGCTGGTCGGCTGCGCGTTGATGTTGATCGGCATGATCGTGTCGCAGATCCGCTTCACCAGGACGGCGTGCAGGCTGTCGTAGGACGAGCCGCCTGTACGAGTCTCCGGATTCGAGCTTCTTCCTTCTCTGGGACAGAATGCGGATCAGGAGAAGCGTCGAAGACCAGGCTTCTTCCCAAGGAACGCGAAGCGTACCCGATTGGGAGATGAGGACCGCGTTGAGCACGTCGCGGGCCTTCACAGAGGATCTTCGCCGCATCGGCTCACCAAGCCGTGGGCGAGCAGCCGATCGATACACCGTCCACTTCCTTGAACCAGTCGATTCCTCAGCGTCTCATCGATCGGTAGCCACGAGAATCGGTACCGGCATCCCGCATCGATGCCGCTGCCGGTGACGACATGTTCGAAGCTTCGCGGCGGTCCGGCTGAGGTCTCGACGAGGAAGAAATGCTGATGTTCGTTGCGCCAGCCAAGCGCTCCAAGCTCGCAGATCATCCGTAGATTGGAGATCCCGGTCTCCTCCATCAGCTCTCGACGAACGGCTTGCTCCAGCGATTCACCGCGCTCGACGCCGCCTTTGGGAACCTCGAATCCGATCTCGTCGAAGCTGTCGAACACAAGCAGCTCGGGACGATCGTCTGTGATGCGCATAACATACGCGAAGACCTTCTTTTGGAGCGGCAATCGGATCACCAGCCTTAGGGTACTCTCTGTGGAAACGGAGTCCGCGAGCGTGATGCTACGATGAAACGTGAGCCGTCTCGCCGTCACCCTCGGCGAACTGAAGGTTGTGTAGCGCGGCGTAGAGGCCGTCGAGAGCCACCAGCTCCTCGTGGGTTCCCGACTCGACGAGTTCCCCTTTGTGAAGGACTATAATCCGGTCGGCTTCGCGAATGGTCGACAAACGATGGGCGATGACGATCGACGTGCGTCCCTCCATGATCTTCAGCAGGGATCGTTGGATCAGTGCCTCGGTGTGCGAGTCGATGCTTGCCGTGGCCTCATCGAGGACGAGAATCGTCGGATCGAACGCGATGGCCCTGGCGAACGACAACAGCTGGCGCTCGCCGACGGACAAGGTCACGCCGCGTTCTTTGACCTCGGTGTGGTACGTGTCCGGAAGCTGTTCCACAAAATCGGCGTTGACGAAGCGAGCCGATGCGATCGCCTTATCCTCGGGGATCTCCGATTGCAACTTGATGTTGTCCATGATGTCGCCGGAGAACAGGAAGACATCCTGAAGGACGACCGCCATGAGCGAACGCAGCTCCGAGAGATCGAGCTGCTCAATCGGCACGCCGTCAACGAGGATCTGTCCCTTCTGGATTGGGTACATGCGCAGGAGGATCCGGATAATCGTCGTCTTTCCCGAGCCGGTCGGGCCGACGATGGCGATATGATTCCCAGGCTCGGCGACAAACGAGACGCCTCGGAGCACCCAATCCTCTTCGTTGTATGCGAACCAGACGTCTCTGAACTCGATCCGCCCCTTCGGAGCAATGAGCGATTGTCCCTTGCCGGGGTCTTCCTGCGGCTCGTCGAGCAACCGGAAGATTCGTTCGGACGATGCCATGGCCGCTTGAAGGACGTTGTACCCTTCGGAGAGGTTCAACACAGGTTCGAACAGCATTCGGGCGTACTGGATGAACGCGGTCAGTGCCCCGAGGGACAGGCTGCCGCGCAGCACGTTGAACCCGCCGTACCAGATGACGAGGGCGATCGCGAACGAGCTCAGGAAGCTCATCATCGGACGGAACACCGCGAACGTCAGCATCTGCCGCATCTGCGCGACGTACTTGGCTTGGTTGATCTCGCTGAAGCGATCGTTGGCTTCTCGTTCCTGCACGAACACCTGGATGATCCGCATCCCGGTAATCGACTCTTGGATGTAGGCGTTTAGACGTGCGATCTGGCGGCGAACCTCGCGGTAGGCGACGCGGACTCGGTTTCGGAATTGCCACGCGGCGAAGACGATGATCGGGAACAGTGCTGAGATGACGAGCGCCAGTCGCCACTCGAGGCCGAACATCACGATCAGGATACCGAGTACGAGGAAGACGTCACGGAACAGGTTCACCAGCATCGAGGTGAACATCTCGTTGATCGCAGCGACGTCGTTGGTGACGCGAGTGACCAAGCGGCCGACTGGGTTCCGATCGAAGAAACGAAGCGACAACCGCAGCACGTGCGCGAACAGCTCGCGGCGCATGTCGTACATCACCCGTTGGCCGGTGTACTGCAACAGGTAGACCTGGAGCACCGTGAAGACGAACCGGGTCAGCAAGACGATTGCAAACATCCCGGCAAGGCGAACGATCCCAGCGATCGCCGAGCCGCGGAGCCGTTCGAAGTCCCGAGCCGGAAGCGATCGAAGATCTTCCTGTGTTGCGATCCAACCTCCCGGGGCTTCGGTGAACACGTCGGGCGTCCTCGAGACGATGACGGCGTTGTCCGATCCCGTCTCGATCCACAGGTATCGCTCGTCCGACAGCGCGCCGGCCTCTTCCCAGTCACGCCGGATCTGGGGTGGGACGGCCTGTGTTTCCACTAGGTAGCTGTCGTCTCCCAACGCCACAGGGTTCCCGTCCGTTGGTGGGACGTCGAGGACGACGATGCTTCGGGGCAGCGTCATGTAGCTGTCGATCGCAATCTTGCTGAGGTAGGGGATCGTGAGCTGGATCCCTGCGATGATGATCGTGATGAGGACACACGTGGCGAACAGCGCTCGATACGGCACAAGGAAGCGAAGCAACCGGCGCATCAAGTTCGCGTCGAATGCCTTGCCGAGAACCTCATCTTCGTGGAAGTGGTCATTCATGTGCGCCCCACCCGCCTCTCCTCCTGTTGTAGGCGCCAGATCCGGTTGTAGATGCCGCCAATCGTGACCAGCTCCGCGTGGGTTCCCCGTTCGACGATGCGCCCCTTGTCGATAACGATGGTGTGATCGGCATGCATGACGGCAGAGATCCGATGGGCGATGAGGATGCTGGTTCGCCCGCGGAAGAACTCGCGTAGCTTGTCGAGGATGAACTCCTCTCGCTCGGCGTCGACCGCCGATAGCGGGTCATCGAAGATCACGATCTGTGGATCGAGCAACAGCGCCCGAGCGATGGCGACGCGTTGCTTCTGTCCTCCGGAGAGGGAGATCCCTCGTTCTCCGACGGTCGTATCATACGCGTTCGGGAACTGAAGGATCTCATCATGAACGCCGGCGAGCGTCGCGGCTTCTTCAATGGCTTTCCGCGATGCATGAGGTTGGCCGAACGCGATGTTCTCCGCGATGGACGCCGAGAACAGGAACGGATCCTGGGGAACGAACCCGATCGACTGTCGAAGCTGGTCGAGCGCGACATCCCGGATGTCGACGCCACCGATGCAGATCGCGCCGACTGGCGGATCGAAAATCCGCGGGATCAGATGGGCAAGCGTGCTCTTCCCCGATCCGGTCAACCCGACGATGCCGAGTGTGGTTCCCTCATCGATGGTCAGTTGGATATCCGACAGCGCGGGCGCTGCTGGGCGGCCGTCTGCGGAAGGGTAGGCAAATGTGAGGTCGTGGATGTCGATCCGTGTACCGCGCAATCCGCGAGGTTTGCTGGGTTCGATGATCTCGGGCGTCTCCGCCAAGATCCGATTGATCCGCTCGAGCGATGCGCGCCCCCGTTGCAGCAGGTTGACGGCCCAACCGATCGCGATCATTGGCCAGATCAACATCGACAGGTATTGCGTGAACGCGACGAAGTCCCCCAGCGAGATCGATCCGCGGACGACGTCGATGCCGCCGATCCAAAGGATGATAACGAGCGATGCACCGCTCAGCAGCTCGATCAACGGGTGGAACAGACCGTGAATCCGAACCAGGGCCATGTTCTCATTGACCTGGAGTTGGTTTGTCTTCGCGAAGTCGGCCTCGGTTCCGCGTTCCTGAACGAACGATTTGACAACGCGGATTCCCGACACGGTCTCGCGAACCTTCTCCATTAGTGTCGAAAACGCGGCTTGCACCGACTCGAACCGGCTGTGGATGGCCTTCCCGAACCAGAGCATGAGGAGTGTCAGCACCGGAAGGGGGAGGATGGCGTACCACGTCAGTCGCGGATCGATCGACAGCATGATTGCGACCGAGACGGGGATCATGAATAGCGGATCGGCGATCGTTAGCACACCGAATCCACAGGCGCGGGTGACGGCCTCGATGTCGTTAGTCGCATGCGCCATCAGGTCTCCGGTCTTCGTCTCGTTGTAGAACGATGCGGACAGGCCGAGCAGGTGGCTGTACAGCTTCGCGCGAAGGTCGCGCTCGATCCGCCGCGCCGCGCCGATGAGGAAGAAACGCCACAGGAAACGGAATGCCATCACGACGGCGGCAAGGCCGGTGATCATCAGTCCGCTTTGGAGCAGGTTTCCGTCCCCCCGTGCGAGACGATCGATGGCATCGCGGATGATCAACGGAACGAGGATTGCTGCTCCGTTCACCATAAGCAGAGAGACAAATCCCGCCAGGACTCTCCCTCGATATCGCCAAAGCCACGTCTGAAGACGATCCATGAGAACCTAAATCATATCCGATCCTCGGATTGCCCTCCTCCCACCCAAGACCAATCGGTGCCGGGAAAGCTCATGCTGTCGACGAATTGGCCACCGGGTAGCCGGTGGGTATAATCGCAGGCGAGATTCAAAGCTTGCGAGGGGGAAGTCGATGGTCTGGATTCGACGAGCAGCCCTTTTCTGTTTTCTCGTGGTGGTATCGATGGCGGTCGTCGCAGCGGAGGATCCGCCGATTCGGTTTAGTCTTCCGCCGGTGCTCGAAGCGCTTCCGGTTGCGTTTGCACTGGAGTGGGATCTGTTCGAGGCGCACGGCGTATCGGTCGAGCTGATTGGCATCACGGACAACCAGCAGCGTAGCGCGGCGCTGATGACTGGGAACCTCGATGGGATGATGGAGGATGTCACGAGATCGATCCTCGAATCGACCACCGGGGGAGATATCGTGATTACGAGTGCATCCACATCGCGCCCGCAGACGGGCAGTCTTTCGCTGGCGCTTCTGTCTCCAGAGTCGTTCCGTCTTGATTCGATCGACGCGCTGCTCGCATCGAACTACGCGATTGCGACGATCTACCGAAGCGACTTCGAGTATCTTCTCGAACAGCTTCTTGCCGACTACCAGCAGGACGATGCGCCTCCTGCGAAGACGATGTACTTCCACGACATGCTGCAGATGGCAGTCTGGTTTGGCGCACAGACGTTGCCTGCCGCGGTGCTTCCGGAGCCGTACATCAGCTATCTTCAATCGTACTACCCGGCCGGAGGCCAGCCGATCGGCCTCGTGATCCATGACGACTTCTCGAATCGATGCACGCTTCCTTCGGTCACCATCTTCCGGACGGCGTTTGTCGAGCAACACCCGGACACGGTCGCTGCGTTCTATGCTGCATATGTGGAAACGATCGAGCGGATCAACGCGATGCCGCGGGACGAACTGGTCGAGCTGGGGATCGACATCGCGCTGTCTCTGTTCTTCCAAGGGGCGGAGCGAACGACGATCAGTCAAGCGGTTCTCGACACGATCGAGATCCCGTACTTCGATGTGCCGGATGTGCTTGAACGGTCGGACTATGATGGGATCCGGGCTTGGATGCTCAAGAAGGGATACGTGTACGAGGCGCCGACGTACGACGAGATCACCGATTTCCAGTTCGTCCGATGATCGAGATTCGAGATACGGTCATCGAGTATGGGTCCGGTACGCGTGCAGTCCTCGCGGTCGATCGGATCTCCCTTTCGGTCGAACCCGGACACAGCTTGGCGCTGATCGGGCCGTCCGGTTGCGGGAAGACCACCTTGCTGTTTTCGATTGCCGGACTCGTACGGCCCAGGCAGGGCGAGATCACCATCTCCGGCGAACCGGTGACAGGCCCCAGGCGTGAGATCGCGCTGATCCTGCAGAACGCTGGGCTCCTGCCGTGGAAGACCGTCTGGCAGAACGCCAACCTCAGCCTGCTGCTAAGCAAGGAGTATCCGCAAAAGACGGCGGCATCTGTGTTGGAAGAGCTTGGACTTGCTGGTGTCAAGGGACGTTTTCCGCCCGAGCTGTCCGAGGGAATGAAGCGCCGCGTCGGGATAGCGCGTGCGTTGTCGATGTCGCCCTCGGTGATGCTGATGGATGAACCGCTCGCATCGCTCGATACGTTGACCAAAGAACGGATTCAGGATCTGTTCCTTCAATTGTGGCTGCAACATCACTTCTCTCTGCTGCTAGTGACGCATGACATCGAAGAGGCAGCGTTCTTGGGACAGCGGATTGCAGTGCTTACCGAACGACCCGCGAAGGTCAAGACGGTGGTCGAGAATCCGGGCGTCGGAGACCTCAACTACCGCTCGACAGAGGAGTTCGTCAGCATCGTTGCGCGGTTGCGGGAGGAGTTGGAGCGATGAGCGAGAAGCTGCGGAAGACGGGGCGAGTGTTCCGTGAGCGCCCGTACCTCTGGCACGTGGTGAGATACCTCGTGGCGATTGCCTTCCTGTTGATCGTCTGGTGGGTGGCCAGTGAGATCGTCGAATATGTGAAGGGGAGGGCATTCCTCCCGAATCCGCTCCGGGCGATCTCAGAGATGACTCGGCTGGGGCCGACCCTGTTCCGCAATTTCTGGGTCAGCGCTCTGCGGCTCTGGTCGGCGATGTGGATTGCCTTCTGGTTGGGGTATCCGCTGGGGCTTCTCATTGGCCACGAGAGGAAGCTGGATCAGATGATCTCTCCGATGATCTACATCATCTATCCGATTCCGCAAGTTGCGTTCATCCTGATCCTGTTCCTGATCTTCGGCCTCGGGAATCCTGTCAAGGTGGCGATTGTCGCCAGCGCGCTGTTCTTCCAGATCCTTGTCTCCGCGCGAGGTGCGGCGAAACAGATCGAGCCGGAGCATGTCACAAGCGTTCTTGCCGCAGGGGCTTCCCGCTGGCAGGTGTACTGGCATGTGGTGTTGCCGGCGACGCTTCCCCCGATTCTGACCAGCCTGCGCGTCAGTGTCGGATTGGGGATGGCTTTCTTGTACATCGCCGAAACGACAGGCGCGTTCGACCCTCGCCGTGGCGGCCTAGGATCGTTCATCGACTCCAATATCTACAGTGGGGCGCAGGCGTTCGCAGGTATCATGGCAATGGCGCTCCTCGGCCTGTTGCTGTATATCCTGATCGAACTGATCGAGCGGATCGTGTGTCGCTGGAAGCATGTCTCGAGACGTTCCTCTTGATGACAATTTCCTAGCCCGCTAAGATCGCGGCGTGAACCTCGAGCGGATCTACTTCGTCGTGAATTCGTCGAAACCCGACGCCATTCGTGTGCTCGAACAGATAGAGGCTTGGTGCGCGAAACATGGGATCGCAGCCGTGCGGGTGAGTGACGAACCGCCTTCCAACGGTCCAGCAGCGATCGTCGTTGCCTTGGGGGGAGACGGAACGGTGCTCCGTGCCGCCGGGCTGTTCGCCGATTCCGGGGTGCCGATTCTGGGAATCAACAGTGGAAGTCTGGGGTTCCTCACGCAAGTAGGTTTCGACGCGTGGACCGCGGCGCTGGAGCATGTCCGGGACCACCGAATCGAACTCGAGCAACGGATGCGGCTTGCCTACGAGGTCGAAGGTGTTCGGGGTTCCGTGCTGAACGACCTGGTTGTGACAGGAACCACAGAGTCGCGGTTCTGTGAGCTGGAACTTGCCTGGGGAGATGGGACGGTCGCAGCGTACCCCGGGGACGGACTGATCCTTGCCACCGCAACCGGCTCGACGGCGTACAGCCTCTCTGCAGGAGGGCCAATCATCGTCCCTCCCGCGGCATGCATCCTGGCAACGCCGCATGGGGTGCATCGACTGGGGCTGCGTCCCGTGATCTTCCCCGCGGACGAGGTTCTCCGCGTGCGCCCAAGGACCGAGGTTCAGCTCATTGCGGACGGCGACCCTGCGGGTTTGTGTTCCCCCGATTCGGAGATCGTCGTACAACGCAGCAGCTATCCGACACTGCTCGTCCGTCTCGCCGACTCCCCATCGTTCTTTCGGATCCTCGACGAGAAGCTCAATTGGGCGGATTCGGACCACCGCCGCCGTAGCCAGTAATCTGTTTTCGTCTTCTCTGGAGCCCCATCCCGGCCCCTGTAGATCGTCCGATCGCGGCAGTATAATCAGCCCGAACGTGTGGGAGGGTGATTCGAATGGTGGAAAAGGGTACCTATCGCGTGAAGAGCGGCTTGGCCGAGATGCTCAAGGGTGGCGTGATCATGGACGTTACCACTGCGGAGCAGGCGAAGATCGCGGAAGCTGCTGGAGCGGTCGCCGTGATGGCGTTGGAGCGCGTTCCGGCGGATATCCGTGCTCAAGGTGGGGTTGCGCGGATGGCCGATCCGACGAAGGTGCAGGAGATTCTAGATGCCGTCTCGATTCCCGTTATGGCCAAGGCGCGTATCGGGCATTTCGCCGAGGCCCAGGTTCTCCAGCAACTCGGCGTTGACTACATCGACGAGTCGGAAGTCCTCACGCCTGCCGATCCCGACTACCACATCAACAAGTGGGAGTTCACTGTCCCGTTCGTTTGCGGCGCACGCAATCTGGGAGAAGCTTGCCGACGCCTTGCGGAAGGGGCGGCGATGATCCGGACCAAAGGCGAACCGGGCACCGGGAACGTCATCGAAGCTGTCCGGCACATGCGGCTGATGAACGAACAGATCCGCGCTGTCATTGCTGCTCCCGAAGCGGAACTGATGACCATGGCGAAGGAGCTTGGAGCCCCGTACCAGATGCTGTTGGCGATCCGAGAGACCGGCGGGCTTCCGGTCGTCAACTTCGCGGCGGGGGGCATTGCAACCCCGGCAGACGCTGCGATGATGATGCAGCTTGGCTGTGACGGGATCTTCGTCGGGAGCGGCGTCTTCAAGTCCTCGGATCCCGAGAAGCGTGCGAACGCGATCGTTCGCGCGACAACCCACTTCGACGACCCGAGCATCATTGCCAAGGTCTCAAACGGTCTAGGCGAGGCGATGAGCGGTATCGCGATTGAGCAGATTCCCGAGCACGAGATGATGCAGACCCGCGGGCAATGAACATCGGGATCCTCGGACTGCAAGGGGCAGTCCGCGAGCATGAACGAAGCCTGGCGCGGATCGGCGTTGCTTCGCGCATTGTCAAACGTGCTGCCGCGCTGAAGACCCTCGACGGACTGATCCTCCCCGGAGGCGAGTCGACGACGATGTCGCTGCTTGCACACGGCGAGCTGTTGGAACGGCTTCGCGAGTTGGCACACGCTGGAATGCCGATGTTCGGAACGTGTGCAGGAATGATCTTGTTGGCGAAGGAAGTCGATGGGCGTCCGTCGGAGTACCTTGGCGCGATTGACATTGCGGTGGAGCGAAACGCCTCCGGACGCCAGGTGGATAGCTTCGAGGCGGAGCTTGATGTCGAGGGAATTGGAGAGGATGTCCCGGCAGTCTTCATCCGGGCGCCGTACATCGTTCGTAGCGGACCGTCGGTGAAAGCCATGGCGCATCACCAAGGATTCACCGTGATGGCGCAAGCGGAGAACGTCTTGGCATGTAGCTTCCATCCGGAGCTGACGAACGATGAGCGAGTTCATCGCTATTTCGTGAAAATGACCGAGCGGAACACATAGTAGGGGAGGTTGGAAGCATGAAACGGTTGTCCATCAACGGGTTTGGACGGATTGGGAGGGCGCTCTTTCGCATTGCGTTCGAGCGGTCGGAGTTGGAGATCGTGGCGGTCAACGATCCGTTTCTGACCACGGAGATGGCTCGCTATCTCTTGCTACACGACTCGGTGTACGGTCGGTTCAACCACGATGTGCGCGAAGTGGAGAACGGGCTCGAGATCGACGGAAAGGCTGTTCTCTTCTTGGCGGAGAGGGAGCCGAACAAACTCCCTTGGGGCGAGCTGAAGGTAGATGTCGTCATCGAATCAACCGGCGTGTTCCTCACCCCCGAGAAAGCATCATTGCACCTGCAAGGTGGAGCCAAGCGTGTGCTCCTCTCAGCCCCGGCAAAGGGAGATGGCATCCCGCAGGTGGTCTACGGGGTGAACCATGACGCGATCGATCCAAGCGTGGAGATCGTCTCCGCAGCATCGTGCACGACGAACTCCTTCGTGCCAGTGATGTACATCCTCGACAAGGAGATCGGCGTGGCGCATGCGTTGTTGACGACGGTTCATGGATACACCGGAGATCAACGCCTTGTAGACGCACCACACGCCAAGCTATCGCGCGCTCGAGCGGCCGCGATCAACATCATCCCAACGACGACCGGGGCGGCGAAGGCCACAACGAAGATCCTACCTGCTCTAGCAGGCAAGATGGACGGCATGGCGATCCGTGTCCCCGTACCGACTGGATCGGTTAGCGACGTGACGGTCGAGCTTTCGCGAGATGCCGATGTCGAAGAGATCAACGGGCTGTTCCGTCGGTATGCCGAAGGCGAGCTCGCGGGGATCCTCGGTGTCAGTGATGATCCGATCGTCTCATCCGATATCATCGGAGACGACCGTCCGAGCGTTGTCGATCTGACGGTGACACGGATTGTCGACCGACGCTTCTTGAAGATTATGGCGTTCTATGACAACGAGTGGGGATACACGAACCAGCTGCTGCGGGTTGCCCTTATTCTCTAGGCTTCTCGAAACAGGACGTGGTGTGGTGGAGGGACTGGTCGGTCTTCTGTTCCCGCCGCATTGCATCCTCTGTGGGAGGAGACTTGATTCGCTAAGGACCGTCGTGTGCACCGCGTGTGAGACATCGCTTCCTGAGCTTCCTGGACCGCGTTGTCGGCGGTGTGGCGAGGCGGTCTCTGACCCACTGCTCGATGTCTGTCTGCGATGTGGTACACAGGAACGTCATGTCGACCGGTTCTACTCGCTTGGTCCATACGATGGCCCGTGGGGCGAGCTGATCCGCGTGATGAAATTCGAGCGTGAGACGGCCATTGTCCCGTTCCTTGCGTCGCGGATGGCCGAGTGGGTGCGATTGCGCCGGATCGCCGATCGGTTCGATCTGATCACGTTTGTCCCGATGACACTGAGGGACCGGCGGGCACGAGGGTTCAATCAGGCACGGCTGCTTGCACGCGCTGTGGCGAAACAACTTGGCCATCCGATGTGTAGAACGCTCAGGAAGGTCCGTCGTACGCCGCCGCAAGGCCAGCTGAGCGCTCGGCAGCGACGGCAGAACTTGCGGGGAGCCTTCCAACTGCTACGATACGGTAGAGACAGGGTTCTTGTGGTCGATGATATTGGTACGACTGGATCGACTGCGGAGGAGTGTGCCAGAGTCCTCAAGGAAGGTGGCTACAAGTCGGTTTCGGTCCTCACGATTGCTCGAGCTTGAAGGAGCGCGCGATGCGTATATCGTCGATCTGTCTGGGTCCGCTGATCACCAACTGCTATCTGGTCGAACTGGAGGATCGAACCGTACTGATCGATCCGGCCGAGGACTCGAAGCGCCTGGCGTCGCTGGTTGGAGACCGATCGATCGACGCGGTCATTCTTACCCACGGTCACTTCGACCATGTTGGAGGCGCATGGTCCTGCGACGGGGCGGAAGTGATGATGCACGAAGCGGACCTGGCGTATGTGAAGCAGTTCTATCCCGATCACGGCCCGATCGATCGGATGCTGTGTGAGGGCGACGAGGCAGTTGCCGGGCTGCAGGTGCTGCACACCCCGGGACACTCCCCGGGCAGCATCGTGCTTGTCGGAGACGGGGTGCTCTTCGTTGGCGATCTTCTGTTTGCCGGGTCGATCGGTCGGACCGACCTCCCTGGCGGATCGCCGGACGAGATGGAGAAGTCTCTGCGTCGGATCGCGAGCCTTGCCGGAGATCTGATCGTCTATCCGGGGCATGGTGAGGTCACCACGCTGGGAAGGGAGCGCCGGTCGAATCCGTTTCTCGCGTCGATGAGATAAGCAAGCGAGGTAGGTATGAAAGGGAACCGTGCGGATGTTCAAGCGATCAAGGATCGTGTGGATATCATCGAGTTCATCTCTCGCTATGTCTCGTTGACCGGGTCGGGCGCCAGTCACAAGGGACGGTGCCCGTTCCACAACGACAAGACTCCGTCGATGGTCGTCCACGCCGAGAAAGGGTTGTGGCATTGCTTCGGGTGTGGCGAGGGGGGCGATGTGATCGCCTTCTTGATGAAGATCGAACGCCTGTCGTTCATCGAGGCTGTGAAGCGACTTGCATCCGAAGTCGGGATATCGTTCGAAGCCAACGAGGACGGCGAGCGGCAAAAGCTGCGCGAAATCACGATTGAGGCGGCGACGTACTTCGCTGCCAATCTTACGGAGAGCAAGGTCGGAGCAAAGGCGCGCGACTATCTGTCTCAGCGTGGCTACGATGAGGATTCCTGGGTGAGGTACGGGCTGGGCTACGCGTTGCCCGGATGGGATAACCTGAAGCGACGGTTCGGATCCCGCTACGGCGAAGCCGTGTTGGTCGAACTTGGTCTGCTCGTGCGGCGCGACGAGAACATCTACGATCGGTTCCGGGATCGGACGATCTTCCCGATTCATGACCTTTCCGGACGCCCGGTCGCATTCGGCGGAAGAGCGTTCGACGGCGAGCCAAAGTATCTGAACTCTCCCAAGACGCCGCTGTTCGACAAGGGACGCCTGTTGTACGGACTGCCTTGGGCCAGAGAGGGGATGGCGAAGACGCGGACGGCGGTTCTCGTCGAGGGCTACACGGATGTGTTGACGTTGCGGGAAGCGGGCTTGACGAACTGCGTAGGAAGCATGGGGACGTCACTGACTCAGGGGCAGGCCGATCTGTTGAAGCGGTTTGTGGACGATGTGGTGATCTCCTATGACCAGGATGCGGCTGGCGGTGCGGCGGCGATCCGCGGAATGCAGATCCTTCGGAACAGCGGCTTGGGCGTCCGGGTCGTGCAGCTTCCCGCTGGAGAGGATCCCGACGGCTTGGTCCGGCGCGAGGGGGGCGTCGCCATGGAGGCGGTGATCGAGGCAGCGGTTCCGTTTCATCGCTTCTTCGTGGATCGCGTGCTCGCGGAGCACGACCCATCGACGACCCGTGGCAAGGAACGGATCCTCGACGCAGTACGGGAGTTCTACCAGGCGGTGCGCGCTCCAACACTGCGAGAGGAGATCGAGCGGCACCTGTCCGATGTCCTGGATCTGTCGATCGAGAGTGTCCGAAGAGAACTCCCCCGCCGGCGTGAGATCCATTGGTCGGATCGAGATGCACAAGGAGCGGTTGAAACGTGGAGTGAGGAGGAGGTGCTTCTTGCCCTCTTGCTTCGCGGCGATGTCGCTTGGAGCCGGATCTCCGAGGTCGCGAAGCCCGAGGCGTTCTCGGAGGAGAATCGTCCGATCATCGAAGCGCTTTCTGCAGGCGTTGCGGAACTGTCCGCGCTGGTTGACCATCTAGATGAGGAATCATCACGTCGAGCAAGCTATTACGCGTTGGCGCCGGTTCGATTCAGCGACACAGAGAAGGCCGTGGAGGACGCGCTGGCCCGGTTGGTCCCGCTGCCGGAGACGGAGCAACAGCTGAGAGATCTGACGGCGGCGCTCGAGGAAGCCGCGGCAGCTGGCAATTGGGACGAATGGAACAAACTGGCGGAGCAACGGATCGCACTGAAGAACGCGGCATTGAGAACCAAGGACGGGGTCGCGAAAGGGGATGCATGACCGCCAAGAAGAAGCCGACCAAGAGGGAATCGAAGGCAAGGAACGACAAGGCTGAGATCGAGACTGGCATCGCTGAGGGTAAGACGGCTTCTCCAGTGGAGACGAAGGATGGGGAGGACGAGGCTGCTTCGATCGATCTGCGCGAGGACGATCTGACCGATCCGGAGGATCTGATCGAGGACGAGGAGAGCGACAGCGAGAGCGAAACGCTGTTTCAGGAGAGCACTGCGCTACGAGCGCTCAAGGCGAAGAAATCCTCCCAATGGAGGGATCGTCAACCGTCAGCGCGGCGTGAAGACCCGGTCAAGACGTACTTGCGAGAGATCGGGAAGGTTCCGCTTCTCACCAAGGAAGGGGAGGTCGAACTTGCCAAGGCGATGGAGCTTGGCATCTATGCGGAGCTCTCGATTGCCGTACGGGTTGGAAAGGACGCCAGCGCGACCCTGAAGAAAAGCAAAGAGCTCTCCCAGATCGAGCGGGTCGATCTGGAGAGCTTGATCGAGAAGGGGAACGCCGCGGCCGAGCTTCTGGTCTCGTCCTCGTTCGAGGAGAAGCTTGGCGATGAGCTTCCCAGGAAGGCGAGTCTCGAGGAGCTCGGCGGGATCCTGCGCATTGGGCGTGCGGCGCGGGATCGGTTGACCGTTTCGAACCTGCGGCTTGTCGTGTCGATTGCCAAGCGGTACATGAATCGGGGATTGTCGTTCCTGGATCTGATTCAGGAAGGGAACATGGGACTGATGAAGGCGGTCGAGAAGTTCGACTACTCTCGGGGATACAAGTTTTCGACCTACGCGACGTGGTGGATCCGCCAAGCGATTACCCGTGCCATCGCCGATCAGTCGAGGACGATCCGCGTTCCGGTGCACATGATCGAAACCGTGCGCGAATTGAACCGCGTCAAGCGAGAGTACATTCAGGAGCATGGCTCTGCTCCCACGTTGGAGGACCTGGCCGAGCTCACGGGGATGTCGATCGACAAGATCAAGAAGGTGGAGGGTGTGTCGCAGTACACGGCGTCGCTGGAGCGTCCGATCGGCGAGGAGGATGAAGATACGCTTGGCGATTTCATCGAGGATCCGTCTTCGCCTTCACCGACGAAGGAGACGTTCCGGATGTTCTTGCGTGAGCAGCTTGCCCGTGCGCTCGACCAGCTGGACGAGCGGGAGCGGGAGATCCTCAAGCTGCGCTATGGCCTTGAGGACGGACATCCGCGGACGCTGAAGGATGTCTCGCTCAAGTTCAATATCACCCGCGAACGGGTCCGGCAGATCGAGATCAAGGCGATCGAGAAGCTGAAGCATCCATCCCGCCGTGCCGAGCTGAAACGGTTCCGCGAGCTGCTTCTCGCGGAGGAATAGGCGTCGCATGGATCGACCGACCGAGCGCGGTCAACCGGTGTTGGTTCTTCTCGGTCCGACGGCGGCTGGCAAGACATCGGTCGCGATCGATCTGGCGATACGACTGCCCGGCGAGGTGATCTCGGCCGACTCACGAGCGTTTTTCGCTGGGCTCGACATCGTCACCGACAAGCCGTCCGAAGCGGAACGCTTTGGCGTGCTACATCACTTGATCGACATCGCGTCGGTTGGCAGAACGTATGATGCAATGGCGTTCCGCCGAGACGTAGCGCGACTGGTTCCCGAGATCGGCGATCGAGCCCGTGTGCCGGTTGTGGCCGGCGGAGGGACCGTCTACCTCGGAGCGATCCTTCGCGGAATATTCGAAGGGCCGGCGAAGGACGATGCCGTTCGGGAGGATCTGTCGAAACGACGGATTGAGGAGATGTACGAACGGCTTCGTGAGATTGATCCCACGGCGGCCTCCAAGATCCACTCGAACGACCGTCTGCGAATCACCCGGGCACTCGAGGTTCACACCCTGACCGGGCGACCGATCAGCGCCTGGCAGACGGAAGCAGAACCGCTGCCGTTTCGGTTCTTCGTGACCGGTTTGCAGCGGGATCGGAGCGATCATCGCGCAGCGATCGCGGCGCGCGTTCAGAGAATGATCGATCGTGGCTTACTCAACGAAGTACAGCGATTGCTGGACGAGGGGCTGGACGCATCTTGTCAGGCCTACCGAACGATCGGGGTACCGGAAGCGATCGCATGTCTTGAGGGCCAAGTCACGGAAGATGAGATGAAGCAGCGGATGATTCACCGAACGTGGGCGCTTGCCCGAAAGCAGATGGCGTTCTTCCGGCGCGAAAGCGACGTGCACTGGTGCGACGTCACGGGACGGACGGCGAGCGAGGTGGCCCGGGAGATCCTCATGGCTTGGGAACGTTTCACGGAGGCGAATGATGCGTAGTGTCGAGGAACAGTGGGTGGTTCGGGCGAGCGATCAGCGGACGCTTGACGAACGGGCGTATGCGGCAGGGGTTGCCCAGGATGCGCTGATGGAGAGCGCTGGGACGAACGCCGCTCAATGGATCCTCGACCGGATGCATCCGCGTAGGGTCGTCGTCGTTTCCGGACCGGGCGGAAACGGAGGCGACGGTCTGGTCGTGGCGAGAAGACTGCACGAGGCGGGGATCGAAGTGCAGGCCGCCCTGCTCCAGGATCCGATGGGGTGCTCGCCGGCGGTGCAGCGGATGATCGAACGGATGGAAAAGGCTGGCGTCCCGGCGCCTCGGCCGGTCTCCGATCGGATGTTCGAGGCGTGGCTCGACCGAGCAGATTGCCTTGTCGATAGCTTGTTCGGAAGTGGCTTGCGCCGTCCGCTGCGCGGCGAAGCGCTTCGGGTTGTCGGACGGATCAATGCAGCACAAGTGTGCACGATCAGCCTCGACCTGCCGAGCGGATTGGCGTCGGACACAGGAGAGAGGGTCGGCGAAGCCGTGCAGGCTGACATCACATTGGCGATGGCGTTCCTTAAGCCGGCGCATCTGCTCTGCCCGGCGGCGATGCACTGCGGGAATACTGCAGTTGTCGATGTCGCCTATCCCGAGGCGACGGTCGAGTCGGTGGAACCGTGGGCGCGGGTCTGTGAATCCGCTGGGATTGCTTCTCGATTGCCGGTTCGCCGGCTCGATGGGCACAAGGGAACGTTCGGACGGGTGCTCGTGCTTGCGGGGTCGCTCGGGATGACCGGAGCGGCGGTGCTGTGCTGCCGCGGCGCGCTGCGTGCCGGGGCGGGATTGGTCTCGGTAGCGACGCCTGCCTCCGTGGCCTCGATTGTCGCGACAGCAGTGCCCGAAGCGATTACGATCCCCATGCTCGAGACGGAAGGACGGTTGGCAGGTATCGACGATCCGCAGTTCGAACGAGCGATGGAGCGAGCCGATGTACTGGTGATGGGTCCCGGTCTGTCGCGAGAAGCCGATACCCTGGAGGCCGTGCGTGCACTGATCGAACGGTTCAATGGTCCAATCGTCCTCGATGCCGACGCGCATGGGGCGGTACACCGAAACGAGGACGTGCTGGAGCGGTTGGCCGGCCGCACGATCCTGACGCCACATCCGGGTGAATTCGGAGCGTTGACGGGAGAAGCGCCCGATGCGGTCGATCGATTGCGTCGAGATCAAGCACGGGCGTTCGCCATGAAGCACAACGTGGTCCTTGTCCTGAAGGGGCATCCAACAGCGATCGGGCTCCCTGAAGGTACGGTCTATCTCAACCCGACTGGGAACGACGGGCTCGCGACCGGCGGAAGCGGGGATGTGCTCGCGGGGTTGATCGCCGGACTTGTCGCAGGAGGGAGTTCGCTTCCCAATGCAGCGGTTGTGGCGGTCTACGTCCACGGGCTGGCTGCGGAGATCTACGGACGCGATCGATCGCCCCGAGCGCTGATTCCATCGGAACTCATCGATCAGATTCCCGAGGCGTTGTGGGAGGTAACCGAATGCAGCTGATCGACAGCCATGCACATCTCGACGATCGCGCTTACGCCAACGACCGTGCCGCGACCATTGCTCGCGCCTTCTCCGATGATATGGGCATCATCACCATCGGTGCGGATCTCCGCTCGAGCCGGGAGGCCGTGCGCCTCGCCGAACGGCACCGGCGGATCTGGGCGGCTGTCGGGGCCCACCCGCATGGGGCAAAGGATGTCAATGAAGCGACCCTGAACGAGTTCAAACGACTCGCGGGAAGCGCCAAGGTTGTGGCGATCGGAGAGATCGGCCTCGACTACTACCGTGACCTGTCGCCGAGGGAGACCCAACGCAAGGTATTCCGGGATCAACTGGCGCTTGCGGATCGACTGGCGCTCCCGGTTTGTCTACACAATCGGGATTCCACCGAGGACTTCCTCGCGATCCTCCGCGAAGGGGGTAGGCGCCGCGGTGTGGTGCATTCGTTTCTTGGCGACGCCGAGCTGGCGGTTCGGTTCCTCGAACTCGGTCTGCATCTAGGAATCGGGGGGCCCGTGACGTTCCCGAAGAACGCCGTGCTGCGAGCGGCCGTGAAGGAGATTCCGATCGATCGGTTGCTCATCGAGACCGATTGCCCATACTTGACGCCGGTTCCGTACCGCGGACGGCGGAACGAACCGGCGTACGTTCGATACGTCATCGAGGAAATCGCGGGGCTTCGCGGTATCGACATCGAGTTGCTGGCCGGCCAAACGACACAGAACACCGTCGATCTGTTCGGGTTGCCGCAGGATGAGTGACGCCTTCGACCGATGACGCTAGCGCTGCCCTGTGTTGGCAGGAAGGCCGCATCCGTTGATTCCGCCGATGCGGCCGATGTCCGGGAACAGTCGATGCCGATCCTGCCACAGCTGCCATCCTTTCGCATTGTGGGCCGGTCTGATATGATCCGGCAACTCCAATCAGCCAACCCATTGGCTGACGACAGAGGGTGAAGCGAAATGGAATTCAGCAGACGCCTGGAATCGTTGTTGGGACAGACAAGCGTTGTCGCCAACCCGGGACGCGAAGAGATGATCCACGCGGCGATCGACTCGCGTGAGGCGATGCCCAGCGCCACCGGTGCGCTCGCCACATGGACGCCGCCCGAATCGACGGGCCGAAGCCCGAAGGACACCCTGACGGTTCGCCGCCCGGAGAGCGAGGCGACGATCGACTGGGACTCCCCGAACAACCTACCGATCGATGAAGAAACGTTCGACATGGTTGTCGACGATGCGCTCGCGGTGCTGGCAGGCAAGGATCGTGTCTATGCACTCGACCGCGTCATCGGCGCCAACGCTGCCTACGCGCTCCCGGTCAAGGTCGTGGGCGACCGTGCATTGACGGCCCTGTTTGCGGACAACATGTTCCGTCCGATTCCCGAGGGGATTGAGACGAGCGTGTTCTATGACCGACCGTTCACATTGCTCGTACTTCCGTATGACAAGCTCGATCCGGCTCGCTACGAAGGACGCCTGCGGATCGATCCGCGGATCGGCGGGACATCGACGATGGCGATTGCCATGGACATGGATCGCTGCATCGGTGTGGTGTACGGCTCCGCATACGGTGGATCGGTCAAGAAGCTGATGTTCTCGGTGATGAACTACCTGCTGCCAGCCGAGGGTATCTTGCCGCTTCACTGTTCGGCGAACGAGGGCCCGGATGGGGACATTGCGCTGCTTCTTGGCCTCTCCGGTACGGGAAAGACCACGTTGTCCGCCGATCCACGCCGTGCGTTGCTCGGTGACGATGAACACGGTTGGAACGAGCATGGCGTCGCCAACTTCGAGAACGGATGCTACGCGAAGCTGATCGATCTCGATCCAAGCAAGGAACCAGAGATCTACAACGCCATCATGCATGACGACGCGGTCGAGCAGCATGGAGCGATCGTCGAGAATGCAATGGTTTATCCGGATGGCACATTTGATCTGTGTGACGATCGATTTACGCCGAACTCGCGTGGGTCCTACCCGTTGCGATATCTGTCGAACATCAAGCCGTCGTCAACCGGTGGGCACCCGAAGACGATCCTGTTCTTGACCGCCGATGCGAACGGCGTGCTTCCGCCGATTGCCAAGCTGACGAAAGAACAAGCAATGCTGTGGTTCCTGATGGGGTACACCAGCAAGCTTGCAGGAACCGAGACGGGAATTGTTGAGCCGAAGACGACCTTCTCGCGTTTCTTCGGCGAACCGTTCATGCCGCGCAACCCCGACGTATACGCGCGGATGCTTGGAGAGCAACTGGATGCACACGGAACGGACGTGTACTTGGTCAATACCGGTTGGAGTGGAGGCCCGTACGGCGTGTCGGATCGGATGGACATCACGTTGACCCGTGCGATGGTCCATGCCGCGCTTTCCGGCGAACTGCGGGACGTAGCGTACGATGAGGACGAGCTGTTCCACGTTTCGATTCCTCGCTCCTGCCCGGATGTGCCGGGAGAGATCCTCAATCCGCGGAATACGTGGGCAGACCCCGAAGCCTACGATGCGCGAGCAAGCAAGCTGGCTGGCGAGTTCGCCGCGCATTTCGAGAAGGCCTACGGGGACAAGGGGATCGATCCCGAGGTCGCGACGCAGTGTCCTGGACGCTAGGCCGCGATATCGATTGAATGCCACCGGGTTTGGCGCAAAGCGCACCAGACCCGGCTTCGATAATCTGGCGGTCCAGGGGTAGGGCGCGATGTATCGATGGCTTCGGATCGTCGAGCATCCGATGGCTACCGACCATCGGGTGCAACGACCGGATGCTCGGTGTGCATGATCACTCTGCCCGAGGCTCTGCCCTGCGAAGCTCCTTGGATACCCTGTCGGCGGCGAGTTTTCCCGTGAGAATTGCAATGGGGAGCCCAGACGGACTGTAGGCCCATTGTCCAGCTTGCGTAATGTCGGGAAGACCGGTGAGAACCGATCGTGCGACGTCCTGCATGCGATGAACTGCCGGCATGACGGGATTGGTGAATGCCCAACCGGTGATCGCTCCGTCCGAGCTTCCCACAGCTTCCTCGATTGACAGAGGCGTCGAGGAGAAACGGTCCCGCACGGCGGCGCGCAACCCCGGGTATACTGTGGCCTCCAGCCGATCGATCAGGCCATCTTCGATCCGTGTCTTGAGCGCTTCGTACCCTCCGCGCTCACGGACCGCATCGAACAACCTGTAATCAAACAGCACGCTGACGATCAGTCCCGTCTTGCCGGGTGGAGCCAGCGAAGCATCTTTGAGTACGGGAATCGAGATCTCATACGTCGTCGCATCGATGTATCGACGGACCCACTGGTCAGACTTCTCCTGAAAGCTAGCATCGTCGGGGCAAGATTCGCCTGCCAGAAGGACATCCAACGCCGAGTGGATGTCCCGGCCCACGCCGTTGTGTGACGAGGTATAGAAGAAGTGGCCGTTGGACTTCGCAGCAAACCAGTCCGGCTCGATGTCCACCGCAAGATAGAGCGTGAAGACACTGTCGCCCCCCGATGAGGCGCAGACGAGCGCCGCGCGCTCGCGGGCGCGTGTCTTGGCTGTCCCTTCGGGCAGCGCACCGAGATTGGCGATCCGGTACAACATCTTGAGGTCAGCAGCCCACACTAGTTTCCGGTAGGTATGGACCGCTCCGTACGCATCCGTGACGGTATGCGCAACCGGGTCCACCGCGACGATGCGGGTCTCCTTCCGGATGTTCACTCCCTGTGCTGCGCAATACGCCTCCATTGCGCGTGGCAGGGCGCCCGTACCGCCCATCGGGTAGACGTAGTCGAGATAGAGGCTGAAGTAGCTCAACGCAAAGAACGCTGGCGTCTTCCGGAAGAAATGCTGGCTGATGATGTCGATCAGCGGCCTTGAGGAGCTCAGGGTCTCCAGAAGCTCATCCACCGGCCTGGTCATCCGATTGATCTTGCCGATGGTTAGCAGAAACTTCCCCAGCCACGGCAAGAGCCTCGTGAAGACGTACTTCGCGTCTCGGTGCAGATCCTTGAACGCGGGGTTCTCGACGCCGTAGAGCACCTTCATCTGTCGCATCACGCGCTTGACCAGATCAAGGATTCTCTCGATATCGGCACGGTGATCCGGATAGAAGTGCTCCAAGAGTCCCTGATAGTCGCCCAGGTTCGCGGGCGATTCCACCGGGATCACACGGTCTTCGATCCCGAGCGATACGGGGCTCTTGACGAATTCGATGTCGATGCCAAGGCGCTCCAACATCGGAAAAATGATCCCCGAGTTCTCGAGAGCCCGAATGCCGGCGTCCCAAACGAATCCATCTCGTTCGAATGAGTGAACCAGACCGCCGAGCATGGGCTGCTTGTCGCACAGCAGAACGCGGAATCCGGATCTCGCGGCGAACGCACTCGCTGTCAGCCCTGCCATGCCTCCACCCACGACGACGACTTCGTGCTGGGTTCGCTCTGCGCACTGCGATGCTTGTGCTTGTTCTGTCTCCGAGCGCTCGATCGAGTTCATGCCAGACCCGCCAGCCGAACGCTCTCTTCCCACACGATCCGCCCGATCTTCCGATCGAGGGCGTGCGGCGCCGGCTTCTCCAGGTGGGTGAGGTTGAAGTACCTTCCATTGAGAACTTCCAGCTCTGGTGCGGTGGCAAGGTAGTGGATTGCCTGTCCAGAGATGGCAGGATCGCCCAACGATCGGGAAAGGATATGATTCTTGTACCAGCGATAGAGGGGGCCGTTGTTGCTGCCGATGTTGCTCCTGACGGCGCCCGGATGCATCGCATGGATCGTCACACCACTACCCTGGAGTTGCTCGGCGAACTCCCATACGGTGAGCAACTGTGCGGTCTTGGCCGCGCCGTAGCCGCGCAGTCCCGTGTAGTGGCGCTTGCGCCAATCGAGATCTCCGATGTCGAGCCCTCCGAACCGGTGTCCTTGCGAGTTCACATCGATGATCCGTGCTGGCGCGCTTTGCTGTATCTTGTCGAGCAGCTTCCAGGTGAGGGAGAACGCGCCGAGGTGATTCACGCAGAAGACGGTCTCCAGACCATCCTTTGTCCAAGTGGGCTTGGTGGAGTGCATGCCGACGTTGTTCACCAGTAGATCGATCGGGTCGTCGTCCTGGGCCAGCCTGTTCGCCACTTCCCGTACTTGCTCAAGATCGGCGAAGTCCGCAATGAGGTCGCTGCAGTCTGCGCCGAACCTCATTCGAAGCGCTTCGCAGGCGTTCTCAGACCTGGTACGATCGCGGTTGATCATCACAATGCGCGCGCCGTGCCGCGATAGCGCCTTGACCACTTCCCATCCGACACCAGAAGTGCAGCCGGTGACCACGCAGCGCTTGTCGTCCATGCGAAGGTTGCTATGATGCTGTTCAGCGCGGTTGTTACGGAGAATCTGCCGCATGTCTTCCCAGCGATACGCCTTGAGATACTTGAACATGTGATTCTCCTAGCCGAATTTGCGGCGCATGAACCGACGGTACGGGCGGGCGAACCAGGGGATGTTGTCGAAGATGTCTCCCCACAGATCGTAGTAGTCTCGTTGGCTTAGGATCCTGCCGGTTTTGTCCAACCCTAGCCTTGTTGTCCCATACAGTGTGGAACTGGGATATCGCTTGAACATCATCGTCATCTCCCATTGGAGGAAGATGCAGTCCGAGGCCTTCACGACGCTTGGAATGTGCATCTTCAGTTGCTGACAGCGATCGGTCAGACGCATGCACATGGCCTTGAAGTCAGCGAGTCCATGGACTTCTTGGATGCTGTCCTTGAACACCAGGTCTTCGCAGTAGTAGGGGAAGATGTGCGACCAGTCCGGTTTCCCCTCGCGATTGTACGTCCGGGACCACAGCCCTCGGATCTCTTCTTCGGACAGTTCGGATAGGGAGTAGCTCGGCTCTGTCATCGGGCGATCTTCCTCCATCGCGGATCCGTTGGGGAATATCAGTCGGTGCCCCTCAAGCCTCGGGGACACGACGGCCGATTCCCGGATGTCGAATTACGCGCTGTCTAGCCCATTCTACTCCAATCGGTTTCATCGAACGGCTATGCCGACCGTTGGAATCCTACAATCCGGTCTGTTTCGGTGTTCCTATCTGCCGCTTCGGGTGTTGTCCCGAGCTGGATGCTTCCCGTAGGCTGAACGCATGGATTGGCGAGAAGTTGACGAACAAGATGCTCGGCCGAGAGAGATCGTGGTCGATGACAGGATGCAACATGGCTACGGCTACCGACTCACAGAGCCGAAGGGCAGCGGCTTTCATCCGAATTTCACCCCCGAGCTGACGCCGAAGGAGATGCTCGCGCTCGGCGTCTTCGGCGGGAAGTACATGACCGACTGCCGCGACGAATTTCCCGAGGATTGGTTTACGTGTGCGAAGCTCTCATCCGATCGGCACGATCCCGAGCTCAACTTCTTCGGGGTCAACGCGTCGAAACCGCTGGCGTACTGGCGAGAGAAGGGATGGATCCACCCGGAGGATCCTCGGGGTTGGTTCCAATGGTACTGTCGGTACTACATGGGACGGCGCATGGAAGATGATCTGCGTCAGATCGGACGTTGGAGAGCCATGACGCGCCACATTGCGCAGGTGAGGAAACACTGCCTTCCCGACGATCTGTCGTGTCGTCCCCGCCAACGTCAGGCGCTGCTTCATTGGGCGTATGACAGCCGACGGATCTAGCCCGCTCTTCTAGAGGGTCCTTCCCTTGCCCGAATCTAGCACCTCGACGAGCGTTTGAGGATACGGCTCGAAGTAGAACTGGTCCTCCAGGTACTCCACGTCAAACCGAAGGATCCAAGAGCGTATCAGGCTTGTGGGGACGGAGAGCGGCACGTGCCCACTCCGGTACTGTTCCAGGCTATCGAGGAAGAACGCCTTCTCTGTCGTCGAAAGGAAGTCGGAGACGTAGCCCAAGGCATGCATCAGTACGTTGATCGCGGACACACGCCGTGGCGCCCTGGCGAACGCTTCCTGAAGACCTTCGGCATAGCGTTCCAGCAACATGGCAAGCGGCTGCTTGTCCGGATTGGCGACGATGCGTCCGAGGACGCGCATTTGGCTTTGGTTGTACGCCATGAACAGAAGCTTGTGTCGAGCATGGAACCTGATGAGATGCTTCATCGAGGGCGTTTCCTGCAGTTCTCGGAAACGAGCCTGCATGAATAGTCGGGTTAGGAAGTGCTGTCGGACGTCAAAGTTCTTGAGGCGTCCCTCGTCCTCGATGACGCAATTCGGGAATTGCTCCACCACGGCGCCGCCGAACATTCCGTGGGTCTTGGTTGAAGCGGCACCTCTTTTCTCATTCACGTAGCACTTGACCTCGCGAGGTCCGCAAGACGGCGACCCGTACTTGAGGATGAATCCATCCGGTATGTGAAGGGATCCGAGGCGATGTTTCGCGAAGGCTTGCATCCTGCTTGTCAGATCAAGCCCGGTGGTCGGCTGAACCAAGCTAGGACTCGATGGATCGCCGATCAGCCGGATCGGATCCCGCGGAATGCCAAGGCCAATCTCCACTTCCGGGCACACGGTTTCGATCTCCACGAACGGCTTCAGATGCTCAACGGCTTGCTCCTGGATGATGTTGCCGTTGTAGCGGCACGCCTCGAACCCCAAGCATCTGCTAAAGACGACGCTGGGCTTCACATGATCCATGTTCCCCTCCGATCGTCTCGCTTCGCGGTCGCACAGCAGCCAGCAACAACGGGTTGGTGTGTCCGAGTTCGGGCCAAATTGCGGCTACTCGACACCGAACAGCTCCCGCCACTGTTCTTGGAGCCACTCGCAGTTCCATTCGTCTAGCGCGCGGATCATGATGAAGACGTGTTTGGTGGGATCGGGATCTGGAGTCGAACTCGCCCCGGCTGCGAGCAATGGGTTTGACACGTCAAGGATGTTCTGCTCATCCGACCACGCGATGGTGCCCTCGACTCGATCGGGTGTGACCCACGTTGCGCGGAGTTCATAACGGACGCGTTGAACGACGTACGTCTCGCCTGCGATAATCCCAAGTATCCTAGCAGAGACGGTCATTCCCGGGTTTCCGTCCTCGTCCTGATCGAAGACGCGCGGATCGTCCGGACTTGTGGGAAGCTCGTCCGTCTCCGGGTTCTCCAGGGTTGTCCCTCGGATCTCGATGTATGGCTCTTGGATGAAGAGAAGCTCTCCGTCTTGTTCTTTGATGGTTGCCGTTCTGGGAAGCGGTCGAAGTGAGGCCATGAACGCCGCAGGGATCTCCGTGCGGACCATCGGTGTTCCGCTGTCCACATGGGTGAAGCAGTAGCTGTCCCGCATGGTCAACGTCCCTTCGTCCTGCTCGATGTCCACTCGCTGGACCACATAGCTCGCTTGAGATACTTCTCCGGCGAGTGGCAGCACAGCGATCTGCGGATACACCTGAAGCATCAACCAGCTCCCCGAGAGATCCGGGATCTCCCCTAGAACCATCACGCCGATCAACAAGACCAGACTCAGGGCGAGTGCTCCTTGGGTTTGCCGCTTCATCGGCCACCTCCCTTTTGTTCTTGCGTGGCGGCACGGTTGCCCGACGTGTCGTGAAACGCGAACCGGCACAGACTGATGTGTGTTGCATCAACGCCCTCATCATGCGTTTCTTCTTGGCGGCCACGGAATGAGAACCGAGGTGCTGTGTTTGTACACCTCGTAGTCCTCCTGACCTCCCCATTTCTCGTCGGCTCGTTTCTCCAGCATCGGGATCCCGCTGATCCGCGTGAGAAGCAATACGACGAAGCACGGAGAGAGAATCGTCGCCCACTGCCACCCTTTCAGGACCGGTGCTGCGATGACTGCAATCCCAGTCCACAGGAGGATCTCGCCGAAGTAGTTTGGATGTCGGGACCACCTCCAGAGCCCGCGATCGATGAACGCACTTCGGTTTGCCGGTTCCGATCGGAACCGGTTCTTCTGCCGATCGGCGATCGCCTCGATTCCGAATCCCAGCAGCCAGAGGGCGAGCCCCACGAACGCAGGCGTTGCCAATGGCCGACGTACGGCCGTCGTGATCGCGGCCCACGCGGCGGCCGACGTGAGAGAGACCCAGAGCCCCTGGAGCGTCCAGGTAAGAAGTAAGCGTGCGAAGGAGGTCTTGATCTCATCGAACCGAGCGTCCTTGCCCGAGCGGTACACGCGTCGCAGGAGGAACGTTCCCAGCCTCATGGCCCATACCACGATCAGTCCGAGAAGCAACATCGAGCGGCCGTCCGAGGGACGGCTCAGCGAAACGGCCATAGAAGTCACCCAGATGTAGGTCAGGCTGCCGGTGAGGTCGAAGAACCGCTCGCTCTTCCAGAGGAACGATGGAAGGAAGACCAGCCACTGGATGAAGAACGCCATCCCATAGAGCATGGCGAAGAGCGGGAGCCCCAACGCCACGCCGCCTCCACGGCTTCCTGCCCATCCCATGAGAGATGCCATAGCAAGAACCAGTGGAATCGTTGCAAGCGACATTCTTTCCGTCCGTTCCATGGTCTATGCCATCCGTTCACCTTGCGGTCCGTCTGCCGAAAGGGCGCTACGTTGGCTCAGCGCATCTGGCGGCTCTCCAACAACCGTTTTCCAGTTCACAAGGTCGCCTTCTCAAGCGCGGCGCCGTGGATGCTCTCGATCCAATGTAGCGCAATCGGAGCACTGAGAACAAGGCAGCTGGATTCCGACGAGCCATGGAGCGATGCGTGGAAGCGTCCCCACGATGTCATGAGTGTTCCATCCCCCCCGGGGGGCGCCTTCAGCTACGGAAGAACCGGTAGATCGCGTGTGTTCTCACCCCTGGACCAGGGGACTTCCTGATGGTTGGGGTAGCACGCACCGCGTGCTGCTATAAGGTCCCTTGTCTGCCGGAATCGTTCCATGGGTTCCGGATCTGTTTGAATCCGCCACGAGACGAGAGGAGGAGCGATGCGTCGAGAGGCTCGCGTGCTTGGGCATGTTGTCTTCGGCTGTGTCGTGTTCCTTGCGCTCGATGTGACAGAGATCGGCATTCGGGTTCACTTGTCGCGCGATCCGGCGCGCTCCGAGGAAGCTCTGGACTGGCACACCGCGCTGGGAGTGTACTTCAAGCTTTCGATGACCGGAGCGTGGATGGTCCGAGCGAAGCTCGGGAGGCCTCTACTGAAATGGCTTCCACAGGCCAGTCTGGTGACATCGCATCTGTTGGGATCCTGTGGGATTGCGGAAGTGCAGTGTTCGATCCAAGCCGTGCTGCCTGATGTAATGCAGGTCACAGTGAACGGTGGAGGACGCTATTGCCTAGATGGTGTGGGATCGCCGCGAGCGATTGTCTTGAGCTTCCCGATGGCATTCGTCGGACTGCGCTTCGCGTATGCGGTGGGGTGGGATCTCCGCTGGGTGACTGCGACCAATCCTGCCGTGACGCTTCGTGGGCTGAATGCAACGCCGGCGGTCGCAATCGGGGAGCGCTTCGGGCTCGTGTTGAATGCGTCAACGCATGCAGGGTACCGCCTGTAGGCGGTTGCTACGTGATCACTTGGTGTCTCGATTTGGGAACCGAAAAGATCGTCCGACGTATCGACCTGTTGCTCTCCCCACGGCCCCGATTGCGCGGCAGTATCCCGGTGGCAGGCTGCAACGGATTCCGCATCTCGGATTGCCACGTGGCGCCACGCGGTCGGGTCCCGGAGGCGCGGCGATGCACACAACGCGCCAGTGTCCTCAACGAGGGGAGACGGAACGGGAAGCGCACTGCGTAGCGACATCTTGACAGGCTGTCTGGCACCGTCTACAGTCCGCATGGTCCGTCGATACCATGACAAACGCTCTGTGGCTATTTC
>Ga0272441_10002560_pt1 | contig 36464 bp, 48 predicted proteins | sample SSMProp6N_FD_193582 | JGI IMG/M metagenome (GOLD analysis project Ga0272441, IMG submission 193582) | Marine sediment archaeal communities from Little Sippewissett salt marsh, Falmouth, MA, United States - SSM-Prop-6N | ecosystem: Environmental > Aquatic > Marine > Wetlands > Sediment ...
AGCTCAGTGTAAATTTGCACGCTATCTCAGAAAAGTTGCACGCTATCTCAGAAAAGTTTTTTTGGCTAAAATTCAGGGCGCAAAATACCTGCCCGAATTCGCGGTTATCGATTCGACAGGTATTTTTTAAATTTTTTCCGGACCAGCTTGCCGCTTATGCGGTCACCACCAGCTCCTTGTCTTTAGTTGGTTGGTTGTGGCCCACCGTGCAAAGCAGTGTGCTGCGCTACCGTTGCCGGCGGCGGAAACCCTACTCTACTTTAATTGTGATTTTCACCGGCTGTTGGGGCATTTCGATTACGATGTCTTCCTGATACGTCATGCGAAGCATGATCTTCTTGCTTTCGCCGGCGGCGTTCCAGGCCGAAACGCCGAATAGATACTCCTGGCCGACTGTCAGCGGAGGCAGCACATACTCTCGATCCAATGGCGATGCCTCGCCGGCGGGGGTGTCCATATCGTCAATGTAAATACGATAACCGTTCAGGGATCCCTGGTATTCATGTTCCCAAACGAGCCTGGCCTGGTCTGCGATCGCTGGAGAGATCGCCGCGATAAAAAGAAGCAATGAGACAGCACACCCGATAAATGTCTTTTTCATTTTCAATTTCTCCAATTTGCCGCGATTGCGCGTCAAGGGTCATGCGGCACCTATTTATTAATGCTCTAAAGTTTTCTGGCTTCATTTATTATCCCCTGCTTTGATTCCCTATGAATCCGTATCCAGGAGCATGATCCCCAAGCCGATCAGAACCGCCGCCGTCAACAAGACTCTCTTCAGCATGGCGCCTCCGTTATATCTGCCGCAGGTTTTTGGGGACGAACAGCCGGCGGCCGTCGTCGTATTCGTAGGCGTTCATGGCGTCGATCAGGACCTGGCCGTCGGCCTTGGCCCGATCCTGGATCTCCTCGATCAAAGCGCGCTCGGTTTTAAACAGCGCCACGGCGTCGAAGTCGTCCGGGTTTTTCGGGAGGACCGGCCACTCGAAGTCCTCGGGCGCCTCGTCCAGCCCCCAGTAGCCTTCGGGCGGATCGTCGGCCATCCACACGTGGTCGATCGCCCCGGTTTTCTTGTCGATCAGGGCGAAAATAAAGGGCTCGTCCGTGGACGTAATGTAGCGGTAGTAAATCGAATAGGCTTTAAAGTTAGTGCTGGACTCGTTATAGAGTCTATGGCGGTCTATGTACGTTGCCGACGCGTACGTGGCGGGGCGCCAGCGTATTAATCCATCCTGCCCGTGAATGTTTTTAGCGAACTGGTACGCTTGCAGATTGACGTCCAGGTAATCTTCCGGGCCCAGGTTTCCGCTGGTCGATCCCGTCGCCGTCTTGAGCGCGTTGCGGCCCACCGACCCGGCCGCATACATGGCCTCCACCACGTAGCCGTTTTTAAGCACGGGCGCGCCGCTGTCCTTGTTGAAGGCCGCGGCGATGTTGTCGCGCAGCTGCTGCATCTGGACGCTGGTCAGCTTGGTGCCGTAGCCGAACGCGGACGAAAGATTCACCCAGGTCATATCGCGTCCTCCTCCTGTAGCAGGTGGTCGAGTTCGCCCCTGAACAGCGACCGCACGATCCGCGCGTGCCGCGGGCACACGAACGCCCGGTCCACCGTGTGGGACTGGCCCGTGGCCGGGTCCTGCCAGGTGCCGGCCAGGCCGCTCACGTCGCACCACCCCGGAAAGCCCTGGTTGTAGTGAGCCTCGGTGTGCGCAGCCCCGCAGCCGCTCACCATGCAATGCACCGTGCGCAGTATCATGGCGCCCCCCAGTCGAGGTGGCCGATCCCCAGGGCCTCCTTGGTAGACGCGTCCAGCGCCGCGATCGCGGCCAGCAGCAGGTCGCGCGCCTCGGCCTGGAGCTTGGCCTCATATTCAGTGTCGGCCTCCATATGCGCCTGCGCGTCCAGAAACATCGCCCGGTAGGTGTCGCGGCGGGGAAAGGCGGGCACGGCCTGCCCGGCCTCCACCAGGCCGGCGCGCACCTCGTTGTGGATCTTCTCCCTTAGCTTCGCCGTCACAGCCATTTCGACCTCGGTTAGGTCCGCCATCTGCGCCTCCCTTAAAGCAGCACGTCGTCGCCGTCCAGAAACGACACGTCTAAATAAAATCCGTTCATCACCGCGGCCCCGTCCAGCTCGCGGGTCAGCCGCCCGCCGTCCAGGTCGCACTCGAACTCCACCAGTCGCCACCCCTGGGCGCTCGTGATGTTGTAGAAGCTGTTGTGTAAGCGCACGGTGTCGCCGATCTGCAGGTGCGCGGCCGCCAGGCCGGTCTCCACCTGGAAGCGCGACGGCGGGTCGTTCAGCAGCAGCGTGCGCCGGGTGGCCAGGTTGATCGCCGCCGGGCTGTCCACGTACCACACGCTTTCGTCGCGGGCTAGGGCCTCGTGCACCCCGAAACTTTCGACCGAGAGCGAGCGCACGCTGGTCACCGTGTCCAGCCAGTAGTCGCTCTTGGGCGCGTAGTTAAAACTCACCTTTTGCCGGTTGACCATCCGCGTGGTGTCCACGTCGATCACCATTGCGGCGTAGTGCTCATCCGAAAGGGTCGTGTCCAGGCTGCTGGCCTCCTCGAATCTCATAAAGCGCAGCCGCCCGTCGCCCTCCACCACCACCGCGCTGTCGGCCATCTGCGCCAGCGCCTGCAGGGCCTCGCTCACGCGCTCGCCCGTGTAGCGGGTATGGATCAGTATCGTGTCGGAGGAGAACGCCGCGGCCCAGGCGCCGAAGGCCTCGTAGTCGATGTCCGGGTTGCTCGTGCTGGCCACCGCCGAGAGCCCCCCGTAGCAGGTGCACAGCGTCCAGGCCACGTCGCTCACCAGCTGCCCGCCGCTGGTCGGGATTTCCACCGGGTTGTCCGTGTCGCCCACCGTTCGCTCGGTAAATGCCCACAGGCGGTCGCGAAGTCGCACCTCGCACTCGGTGGCGCTGTAGGCCACCGTTTTCAGCTCGCCCGTGTAGAGCGGCATCCACTCGGTGCCGCTGTTTGGGTGGGTGAACCCTACGGCCAGCTCGGCCGAGGCCACCATCGTGATCGCCGTAGTCCAGAAATTGTTCAGCGCGCCGTCGTCGTTGGCCAGCCGCACCGTGGCCTCCACGCTTTTCAGCTCGTTGGCCGTTCGAACGAACCTCGGCCAGCGGGTCACCCGCGCGGTGTGATCGCTGCCCGCCAGGAGGAAGCGGCGCCTCGCGGGCGGGCGCAGCGCGAAGCTTTGGTCCACGAACCAGCTGCTAACGTCATTCGCCATTAGAGGTAGCCCTCCAGCTCGATCGTGCCCTTCAGTCGCGTGGCCGAGGGTTTCACGTACTGCCGCAGCGGGGTCTCGTCGTTGACGATGTAGACGCTGTGCGTGGCGGTCACCCCGCCCGAGGTCACGAAAAGAAGAAGCGGCGTTGCCGTGCCCCACCAGGAGTTGACCAGCGCCGCCGCGCTGCCCGGGATGTCCTCGGCCTGCAGGCTGAAGCGCTCGTAGGCGCCCCACACGTAGCGATAAAGGTTTCCGGCCTTGGCGCGGTGTTCGCTCTTGATCTGCTTCTCGCCAAACCGCGAGGACCAGCCCAGGGTCAGCTCCACGGCCGTGGCGCTCGTCGGCCCGAGCTCGAATTTCAGGCTCATGGCGCCACCCCCGCGGCCTTCAGGTTCCTAAGCGCCGGCACGATTTTCTCTTCGGCCAGGCTGCGCCAGTCGTGGCGCCCCATCGAAAGCAGCACTCCCAGCGTGGGGATCTCCACGTGCACGTGCACCTCCTGGTGCGCCACCGATATGGCCCCGCCGCCCGCGCCGCCTTCCAGGTAGTCGGTCAGGTCGCGGTTTTGCCGCGGAGAGAGCACGCGCTCGCCGCGGTCCAGCAGGTAGGTCTGCTCGCGCGGCACATAGCCCAGCCCGCCGTGGGCCTCACCCCCGTATTCGGCGCTTTTAATCGCCGCCACCCGCGCGGTGCCGTAGGCGATCGCCGCGGCCGCCGCGGCCACGCCCAGCGCCGGGCCGATGATCGGAATGCCGGCCATCGCCTTGTAGGCCGCGATCGCCGCCTCGTGGGTGTCCATCACGGCCTGGGCCGCCTGGATGCCCTTGGCCAGCTGGAAGCCCTTCTCCCCGAAAGCCTGCATATGCGTGTGCATGTCGGCCAGCGCCTTTTTCTGGTCATCCTGGCGCTTTTTGGTGTCCACGGCCTCGGCCTTGGCGTCCTTCTGCTTGGCGCGCTCCTGCTTCTCGGCCTGCTCTTCTTTGAAGGCCTCGAGCCATTCCAGGTAGCTCGCCGCGTTTTCCTGGCTGCGCGCGATCTCCTCGCCGGTGAAGGGGTAGATGCCCCGCTGCTCCTCGTCCATCTCCAGCTGCGGCTGGGCCGCCAGCTGCAGGTCGGCCAGCCAGCCCTTGGCCTGGTCCACGAACGCGCCCACGCGCTCCACGGCCAGGCCCTGGTTGGCCAGCCGGTCCAGCTCGGTGTAGGCCGTATCGCCCAGGCGGCGCATGTCCTCGATCGCCGCGGACGCGTCGCCGCGGAAGCGGTCCACCCCGGCCAGGGCCTCGTCGAACATGCCCCGGAAGTTGAGCGCCGCCATCATGTCGCGGGTCTTTTCTATCAGCCAGTCGATGCCCGTGACCACGGCCTCCACCAGCGCCGCGAAGCCCAGCCGCAGCACCTGCCACACCATCTGCAGGCCCCGCCAGCTGTCCACCAGCAGCGCCCCGGCATAGGCCCCGTACTCGGCCAGCTTGGCCATCATCTCCACCCCCACCCGCGCCCAGTCCGCTATCTTCTCGCGGTTGTCCGCGATCCAGTAGGCGAAGTTGTTGAAAAAGCCCGAGAGCGTCGGCATCAGCCGCTCGGCGATCGTGTTGCGCACCCCTGCGAAGGCCATCTGCATGCGCGTCAGGCTGTCGTTGAACAGGGCCGCGCTCTGCCCGGCGTTCTCGCCCACCACCGTGCCGAAGCGGTCGGCCTCGGCCATCATGGCGGCCAGCCCCGCGGCGCCGCCCACGAAGAGCCGCTGCAGTTGGGCGCCCTCCTCGCCCAGGAGGGCCGCGGCCACCGCGCTGCGCTCGGTGGCGTTCTCCATGCCGGCGAACCCGTTGGCCATTTGGGGCAGGATCTGATCCACGCTTCTTAGCTGCCCGTCGGCGTCGCGGGTCTCGATCCCCAGCCGCGCAAACGCCGCCGCTGCTTTAATGTTGCCGGCCTCGGCCTCCACCATCTGGATGGCGATCTTCTCCACGGCTTTCGCCGTGGTCTCGAACTTGACCCCCGAGAACTCGCTGGCCGCGGCCATGCGCGAAAGAAATCGCGTGCTTTGCCCGGTCTGGTCGGAGAGCTTCTGGATTTTGTCGTTGGCCTCGGCCGTCTGCTTGGCCAGGGCTAACACGGCCGCGCCGGCCGCGGTGATGCCGCCGGCCAGCGCCAGGAAGCTGGTTTTAAGGCCGGGCAGCTGCTCGCGGACACTCCCGAACACGCCCGAAAACTTGTCCCGCGCCTGAATTATGATTTCGACCTTGTCGCTCACGCCTCCGCCCTCACTATCTGCGCATGCCCTCGTACTCGTCCCGCAGAACGGCCAATATCCCCACCACCCGGTTGTCCTGCGCCATCACGCCGCCGGGTCCGGGCCACTCGCGCCGGGTGTAGCACTCGCCCCGTCTTTCGTAGCAGTCGTGGAACACGGCCAGCCACCAGTCGGCGGGCCGTCCGCAGACCGGCTCGCGCTGCGGCCGCCCGATGGTGGCGAAGCGGGCGGCCTGTTTGAGTTTTTTAGGTCGGCCGGGGTCAGCGCGCTGATGTCCGCCAGCCGGCTGGCGATATCGATGGCCAGCGGCATGCACGCGGCCGCCTCGAATACGGCCGCCGCGGAGGGCGTCTCGCCGTCGATCGTGAAACCCTCGATCCCTCGCACGTGATCGCCCACGTGTGGGGCGATGTCGTCCAGCAGCCGCCCCACCCCGGCGTAGACGGCGGCCACCGCGCCCTGGTCCGCCAGTCCGTTTGCGTCCATCTGGGCCAGCGCCGCGAACGTCTCCTGGTGGGCCATCAGCAGCAGAAACGCGCCGCGCGTCAGCGGGCGCAGCTGCATGCGAACCTCCGCCCCGTTGAAAGTGGTGGCGTAGTCGCGCCACTCCGTGACAATGTCAACCATTCAGCACCCCCTGGCGTCGGTTAGTAGGCGGCCATCGTATTCACCAACGTGAACTGGGCCGCGTAGCTGCTCGTCGTGTCGTACGTGGCCTTGGCCGAGAATCCCACCTCGATCAGACCCACCCCGCCGATATTGGCCGGGAATTCGGTGTAGCGCATGGCCGGGAAGTCCCCCGCGAGCTGATTGTGGGCGCCCATCACCGTGGACGGATCCGTGGCCGTGATCACCATGCGCTGGGCCTCGCGGTCGCGGTACTTGCGCGCCTGGGTGTCGCCCTCCAGGAGCATCGTGCCCGCGATCTCAACCGTGCGGCTGCCGTTGCGCAAAATGCGGTTGTAGCTCCGCGTCGTGTCCAGGTAGGCCTTGCCTTCGAGCGCGTTGTTCATCGTGATCGTGAAGTTGCCCACCCCGTCCACGGCCGCCTGTGCCAGCGACACCGAGCAGGTGTCCCACGTGTAGTAGCTGCCCGGCAGGTAGCTTGGGGTCAGCTTGTTGCCCCAGGCGAATCCCGCCCCCATCAACCCCAGGGTGCATTTGTAGAAGGCCCCCTGGGCGATCTCGAGGGTCAGCTGGTTGGCCACCACGTCGTAGTAGCGGTAGGCGCTGCCCGTGTCGCGATAAATCTCCAACGTCATGGGCGGCACCGCGCAGCGCCCCGCGTCCCAGTCGTCCTCCAGGCCCACGAAGATGTGGCGGTAGCAGCTGCCCACGTAGCCGTCCTGCGAACTCTGGCCGAAATAGGCTTTAAGAAGCTTACCCACCAGCAGCGGGTGCACCTCCATCACGATGTCGCCCTCCACCGAGGCCATGCCCGGGTACTCGTCCGGCTCGTCGATCCGCGCCGTGATGCCCTCGCTGACCAAACTTTCGATCTTCTCGGTCACGCTCTCGCTGATGAACGGAACGTAATCCATCGAAGACACGTTCAGCGTGCCGAACGAGTCCTGGAAGCTGATCCCTATATGCCCACCCTGTCCGTAAGCCATTTTAACTCCTTGCCTGGTGTTAGGTCCGGGCCTCGCAGATCACCGTGATCATGGCCCGGTGCCACCATTTGTCGTCCTCGACGTTGACCTCGTAGGCCACCTCGTAGCCCAGGGTCGTCCCCACCGTGCCGCCCAGCTTGCGGTCGGCCATCAGCAGCGTCATTACGGCCACCTTACTGTCCTCCAGCAGGTCCTCGGCCGCCGCCGCGCTTTCCATGCTGGCGCGCTGTACCTCCACAACCGGCCGCGCGATCAGGCGCCAGGGCGAAGCGCCGCCCACGGCCAGCGGCTCGTAGGCCTCGTCCCCGCGGTAGATCCCCACCCATCCGCGGTAGGCCTTGCCCGCCGACTCGTTGCGCCGCGGGTTGCGCACCACGGTGTGCTCCTGCGGAAGCCCGGCCGCCAGAATTGTCTCGATCGCCGCCGTCACCTGGCCCTGGTCAAACATCCGGCCCTCCCATCGTTACGGTCAGCCCGCAGTGCGGGCAGTGGCGCCGGGGATCCACAAACCCGCCCCGCGGCAGGCCGGGCACACCTCGCGCCTCCAGATGCGCCACCAGGCCGCCTCGGGGGCTCGCATGTGGCCCCTTCCGCGGCAGCGCTTGCAGCGCCAGTAGAATCGCTCACTTTTCATCGGATGCTCACCCCCACGAAGCGCTTGAAGATCTTGACCAGCACCGGCGCGATCTGCTCCTCGCTCGGCAGGATCGCGCGCCGGGGCATTTTTTGGGTGCCCGTCTGGTGGTAGCGCGCGTAATCCACCCCGCTCTGAATGCTGGCCCGCGTCGCCGTCCAGGTGCGCTTCCATCGGCTGCGCATCTGTCCACTGTCCTGGAGGATGCGCTGGCCCGCGTCCGTGTTGGCCCCGCGCCGCCGCGCCCGCCGCGTGGCCGGCGCCAGCGGCGCCCACCCGCCGTCCTGGGCCAGGCCGCCCTCTTGTTTAAAATTCTGCTGGACCCAGCGGTCTACGGCCGCCACCGCACGGGCGTTTGTGGCCCGCCGGTTGGCCAGGCGCTGGCGGCGGGCGGCCATTGCGCGCTGCAGCGCCGGCAGCCCCAGCAGGGTCATATGGATGGGCCCGGTCGCCATCAGTCGCGCTCGTCCGCCTCGTCGTCCAGCCGGTCCGGGTCGACGAACTCGTCCTCCGCGTCGCCCATCCCCCGCACCGGGTGGTAGTCCTGGGTCGTGCTCCAGATCTCATCGCCCGGCGCCTCGGGCACGATCACCGTGCCGCTGCCCGTCATCAGCTGCTCGTCGCCGTTCTTGATCGCCGCGATGCGCCCCTCGATCGCGTCCTTGATCAGGGCCGCCCGTTTGGGGTCCTGGGTGCGCAGGCTGCGGTAGTAGGTCAGGTCGATCACCAGGTCCATCACCGTGGGGTGCGCGGCCGAAAAGGGCACGCTGAAATGGCTGGCCATGCGGCTGTTGAGTTCGTGCGCGGCGTAGTAGATCAGATCGCTGTTGACCGACGTTGCCATCCCCGGCCAGCCTTCCAGCTCGGGGTAGCGCCGGACCGCGTCTTCATAGGTGATATACATTAGTAATATTTCTCCCCGTAGGGTTTGAGCTTCGCGCCCACCAGGTGCGCGGCCAGGCCCTCGGCGTCCTGTGGGTCCAGGAACACCGCGACCAGCGGCTTGCGCCCCAGCTGCGGGCCGCCGTTGCCGGCCGCCGTGGCCTCCAGATCGAGCGCGAACTGCAGCCGGCCGCCCAGCGCCGCAGCCACCGTCGAGTAGTAGGGCAGGCCCTCCACCACCAGGCGGGTCTCGCCCGCCGCCAGCAGGTCGCGCCAGATTTTGACGGCCTCCTGGGCCTGCGCGATGTCGGCCGCCCGGCCGCGCTCGGCGTCGTAGCACGATAGCTGGGCGATGTCGCGCAAGTACAAAAACTGGCCCAGGCGCCGCTCCGGGAAGCGCCGCCGGTCCTCCTGCATCAAAGGCCAGTTGCGCTCGAAGCGCTGCCGGCGCACGGCCTCGGTGGCGTAGCCCGTGTGCATGATCCACACGTCCGGCAGGATCATCACCTTGCCCGGCCCCTGGTTCAGGGCCGTCTCGGGGTGCTCGTGCACGTGGCCGAAAAACGTGATGCCGCGACAGTTGCGAAACAGGCGCGCCGGAAAGTCGGTCTTGACCAGGCCGGCCGGCTCGGCCGAGTGGTGCTGCTGGGGCACCCCGTAGGCGTCGTAGCAGTTGGGCCGCAGCCATTTCGCGAGTTCGTCCGCGTTTTCCAGGGTCTCGTCGCAGTCCAGCCACAGAATCCAGTCCATGCGGGCTTTCTCGATCGTGGCGTTGCGGGCGCGGTCGAAACCGGTCGCCAGCGGGCTCGCGATCGGGAAGCATTGCGCCCCGAATTCGCGGGCCACCTCGGCCGTGGCGTCCGTGGTCTCATAGTCAACCCCCACGATGATCTCGTCCGCGATATCGGCAACCTTCTCCAGGCATCGGCCGATGTTGTGCGCCTCGTCGCGCGCGATCAGGCACACGCTTACGGTCTCCCGCGGGGCCTGCTGCCGGTGCTTGCGCGCGTAGTCGACCGCCCCGATCCGGGCCGCGCCATTCTCCGGGCGCCGGAAGGTGGTGATGAAGTGCCCCAGCCCGGCCGCGCGGGGCAGCGCCATTGTTTTGTAGTCCGGCAGCTGGCCGAACAGCTCGAAGAGATCCGCGCGCTCCATGTGGTGCACGTGCGCCCGCCAGCCCGGGTGTCGCGCGTAGCCGATGGCCTCCCACGGCCCGTAGGGTGTCGTGACCACCAGAGTGCCCCCGGGCTTGAGCCGCCGCAGCAGCCGGCTCACGGTGGCCGCCGGGTCGGCCACGTGTTCCAGCACCTCGCAGGCCAGCACGCAGTCGAACTCCTTCCCGATGCTCTCCAGCGCGGACTCATCGCCCACGTGGAAGCGCACCCGGTCGCCCAGCCCGGCGTCCTTGGCCCAGCGGCGGGCCGTGGCGATGTTGCGCTCGGAGATGTCCACGCCCACCAGCTCGACGCCGGGCAGGCGCGCCGCCAGGTTGATCGTGTAGTGCCCGTGGGCGCAGCCGTAGTCCAGGATGGTGGCCGCCTCCGGGATGGCTGCCTGCACGATCGCCGCGGTCTGCTCGAAGCGCGGCTCACCCGCGAGATCCTCGGGGCCGTAATCGGCCCCGCGCGCGGCCTCGTAGGCGTAATAAGCCGCATAGTGCCCGGTGTAGTCGCCCGACAAAAAAAAGTTATAGTTGCGCGCAAAACCCGGCAGCCGCGCCTCGACCGCCTCGGGGTCGTCTCCGGCGCTGTGCAGCAGCGCGCGGACGTCGCTCATCCGCTCGTAGTGGCGCGCCAGCCGCACGGGGTTGTCGCTCTTGGCCGCCAGCAGCGCCTCGAACTGGCCCTCCCACTCCTCCGCGATCGCGTCCCAGCCCTGCCTTTTCTCCAGCGCCCGGCGGTGCATTTTACGCCAAAGGTCGTCGTCGCCGCACACCTGCCGGATCTCATTGATAACGGCCTTGATGTCCACCGCCCCGTTCCGTAGCGGCACCAGCGCGGCCCCGCCGCCGGCGGCCGTCTCCGGGATGGCCGCGTGCGCGCAGCCGATCACGGGTGTGCCAGCGGCGAGGGACTCCAGCACCAGGATGCAGCTCGTGTCCTCGAACACCGTCGGGTAGCAGTAGACCTGACAGCTGGCCAGCAGCTTGTAGAGTTCGCGCTTGCCGAGCGCCCCGTGGCGCGTCACGTTGGCCATCGCGTCGCATCGGCCCCACACCCAGCGGTAGAATTCCGCCATCGCCGGCACGGTGTTGTCGTAGCCCGCCACGTGCAGATGATAGTGGCTCCCCAGGCGCTCCATGATCCCGTCCGGCCCCACCAACTCGGTCAGGCCGCGCTCGGGCCGCGCCGCGAAGCAAATATGCTTGCGCCGTCGTGGCCGTCTACGGCCCATGAAGACCTGGTAGTCCACCCCGTTGGCCGTGGCGTGGATGTGGTTCTCCGGGATGCCGTAGACCGCGCCCACCTGGTGCTTGTGAAACTGCGAAACCGTGAACACCCGGTCGATATTGGCCAGCGCGCCGGCCACCGCGGCCGCGTGCCGGCCCAGGGCCAGGTCGTGCAGCCACCAGATGTTGACTTTGGTGTTGTACTCGCTCCGGAAGGCCAGCGGGTGGCGCTGGCAGATCAAAACGTCGTGCGGCGCCTGCAACACGAGGGCGAAGCGCTCGCCCAGCGGGAAGCGTTCGCTGACCGGCCCGTGCCAGGCGTAGGTCACCCCATCCGTGCGCTTCCCGGTTTCGAGCCAGGCCGCACTCGTGAACACGGTCACGTGGTGGCCGCGCGCGGCCAGCGCGCGGGCCATGTAGTAGGCGGCGGACTCGCTCCCACCCAGGCTTTTCCCGGAGCGGATCGTCTCCCCGTCGAACGGCATCCCCCCGGCGTAAATGGCAATAAACATGATCGGCACCCCTTCCGTTGGTCTGGTCGTTTTACTTCTTGTCGTCGGCCTTCTTCTTGTCGTCGGCCGGCCCCTTGTCTTTTTTCTTGGGCTTGTCCTGGGTCAGCATCGTCACCCTCCTTTGCTTTTGGCTTTCAGCTTTGAGCTTGGCGCTCGTCAAACCGTGTAAGGGGCGGGGCGGCAGGGAGGCCCGCCCCGCCCGGTGGCTTCACCCCGTGGGGGTTCGGCCGGGTGCCGCTACTGGCTGGAGCCCACCCCGGTGATCAGGAACCCGAGGCTTGCGCCGGTGAGCTTTTCGTCCTGGTAGTAGCCCAGGTGGATTTCCTCACCCTTCTGGCGAGGAAGTTGGTGAACTTCCGCCTGCATCGCCATCACCTTGGCCCAGCGCATGGCGTACATGAAGCTGGGCTTGTCGATCCGCGGCTGCATGGGCGCGTAGTAGGCCAGGCAGTTGTCGTTCCAGATCTGCGAGAGGCTCATGGTCAGCCCCTCGTCGGCGGTGTTGATGTAGCCCCCGCCCACCAGGAAGCGCTCCATCTCGAAGAGGGCCGCGGCCTGCTGGCGGCTCACCATGCGCGCGCTCTGGCCCTTGTCGACGTCCCCGAACACCCGGCCGATAACGGTCGAGTGCTCGCGGAACAGCCGCCAGGCGTAGTTGCCCATCACGATCGAGTTGGGCCGGATCCCCGTCAGGTCGTGCACGTTGTTGATGCCCGTGTTCACGTCGGCCACCGGGTCGGCGCCCGCGCCGGCCCAGGAGCTGGCCGTGGCCGAGTAGCTGCCCACGTTGGATCCGCTGGTCACCTGGTTGGCCACGCGAAGCTCCGCGTTGAGCATCAGTTTGTCCTTGATGGCCTCGGCGCGCATGTTGCGCGCGGTGATCACCGTGCCCGCGTCCGCGTTTTCGATGTCTTCGTAGGGAATCACGTCGCGCAGGGCGTAGTTCTTGGCGAAAAAGGTCCCGCTCGAAATGTCCTTGGTCAGCAGGTTGGGCAGGGCGCCCGGGCTGCGCAGGTCCTGCTGGGTGCGGAAGGCGTCCGCCGCCAGAAATTCCCAGTAGGTCCCGCTCTGTTTGGGTACGGACACGATGGGCGCGATCAGATCCGCGATCATGCCCTCGGGCCGGTAGGCGATGGCCACATTCGTCAGCGGCACATCGACGTGGATATCTCGTCCGGTTGCTTGAGGCATTTGGTCTCCTCCTCAGTTGGTGTTCAAATCGTCGTGCAAATCGTTGGGCCGCCGGTCCGCTACCAGGCGAATTCGGATCTGAAGGCGTAAGCGGGTTTGGCAAAGTCGAAAAAGCCGCGCCCGATCCCGCCGCTGGACACGGCCGAAGCGGCCCGGCCCAAGATGAAGTCGCCGCTGTCGGCCTCCGTGAAATAGCCGGAGGTGGTTACGGTGAGCGGCGCGTCCTTGGTCACGGCGCCGCCCGCCCGGAACTTGATCTCCCCGGCATAGGCCGCCGTGCCGCCCTCTCCGGCCTTGGGCTTGGTCAGCAGGATGCCCAGGGCCTCGGCCCCGTTGTTGGCGACCTTGCCGTCGTCCAGGGCGATGGCCTGGTATTGGTGGCCGTCGGTGTCAAGATCTTCGCCGGCCTCGAAAGTGGTGCTCATGAATTCGCGCATGGGTTCCTCCTGTGCGTTGCGTTCGGAAAAGGGTTCCATCCGCCGCGGGGCTACCCGCGGCTGATGTCCTGCCGGTAGGCCTCGGCCAGCTCGGGGTCGGCCGCCAGCACCTCGCTCATGGCCGCCGCGTAGGTCGCCCCCTGGTGCTCGGCCACGTACTTGCGCGTGCGCTGGTCCACTTCCCGGCCCGGGTCGTCGAAGTTCTTCTGTCCGTGGGCGCTGCCGGCGTCGCCGTCGTCCAGCACCTTGCCCTGCTTCTCGCAGAAGGCCTTGAAGGTGTCGAAGCCGATGGTGAAGCCCTCCGCCTCGCTGTAGACGTGCTGGTCCATCCGGCCCGTGATCACCTCGCGCGCCGCCGGGGTCATCTTGCCGGCCTTCACCTGGTCCTCGCAGAAGGCCTTCAGGCCCGTCTCGGCCGCCTGCTTCCGCTCGGCCGCGCGCTCTTCGGCGTGTTGCGTGGCCCGGTTTTCGGCCGCCACCCGCGCCGCCTTTTCTTTTTCGAGCTCGCGCTGGAGCTCTTCCGCCGTCTTAGGCATAGCGTCTCCTTCAATGTTGTGTTTTTTGGTTTTTATCGTTTCCGTCTCCATCGCGAACACGGCCATCTTCTCAAACGCCGGGTCCCCCGGGTGTTGGGAGAGATAGGCCTCCAGGTCCGCCAGGTTCGTGACGGCGGGGACGTCCGCCCCCAGTACGGCAACACCGGCCAGGACCCGTCTCAGGGTCTGCCCCGCGTGCTTGTAGTTCCAGTAGATCTCAGCCGAGACGCGCTTGAAGCGCCCCGACTTGATGGCCCGGTAGACGATGTCCGGTACCTGCGAGAAGCGCGCGATCAGTTTCTCGCCCGCGCGCCTCAGCCCCGTCACCCAGCCGAAGGAAATCTGCCCGGGCTTGCCGATCCCGCCCGTGTGGCCGGGCTTAACCGGCGGCTTGACCGTATCGCGCAGGGCCTCGAAATTGCGCACCATGTCGTCCAGGTCGGCCAGGCTGTAGCGGTCGCCGTTCCAGGTCCCCACCGCGAAAATCTCGGCCTCGAACTCGTGCATCTGGCCGCCGGCCTTTTGCCACTTGCCGTCCGCGCCCTTCTCGAATCCGGCGTTCTTCACCGCGCCCCATCCGGCCGCGATGGCCGCCTCCTCGCTCTTCTCCTCGGCCAGGGCCGCGTTGGCCGCCTTCAGCCAGATCCCGGCCGCCGCTTCGGGCAGGGCCTTCTTCGCCGCTTCCGGCAGGGTCTCGTTGGTCCAGGGCATGGTCGTCACTCCTCGTTTACGGTATGTGGTGGCAGTCGCGGCACAGATCGAACGGCTTCAGATCCACCGCGGCCAGGTCGTCGTCCAGGGTGGCGCACACCCCGCGCCCGAAAGCGTCGATGCAGCAGCGCGTCACGGCTCCGCTGCTCATCACCATCACCTGGCCGCGCCTGAGCCAGGGGCACTCCATGCCGGCCCCCTTGAAGTAGTCCGGCGCGAACCAATCCACCTGTCCGGCCCAGTTGTTGGGCGCCGTGATGGGGTCGATCGAGATCCGCCCCGCGATCCCCGCCGCCCGGAAGATCCGGAGGGTCCTGGCCGCCGCGCGGGCCTTGTGGGCCGTGATGTCGACCGAGTCGATCCCGGCGCCCTTGAGCGCCCGGGCCAGCTCGATCGTCATGCGGTTGCCGTTCGTGTTCAGGTGCAGCCGCTGGCGCGCGGGCAGGTGCTCCCGAGCGTAGGCCACGAAGTCCACGAGCGCCGGGTGCAGCGTCGGCTCGCCCACGCCGAACAGGTTGAGCTCGCGCTGGGTGCCGGCCTGGGCGAACTTCCGCACCCACCCGATGGCCTGCTCGAACACGGCGTGCTCCATCAGCCCGGTCTCCCGATGCTGCCCCTGGTCCGGCGCCGGGCAGTAGTCGCAGGCGTTGTCGCACAGCGAGCTGATTTCAATCGAGTTGATCGTCGCGATTTTCACTTGAACCCCTTTTGCGGCTCGATCCGCGGCGCCGGGCTTTCCTTGCCGTCCCAGTCGTCCACGGCCGTCACCGGCACCAGCAGCGAGCGGCACATGTGATGGTTCGGCGGGGTCCAGGGGCCGAAGTCCTTCAGAATCTTGCCGTCCAGATGCTCGCAGATCTCGCTCGTGCGCGCATCCAGGATGGCCGCGTACTCGAAGGCCAGCACGAACCCCTTGAACTCGGGCTGGTTGAAAAGCGCCTGGCGCGCCTGGTTGACCGCGTCGGCCGTGTTCGTGCGCGCGATGTTCTCCAGGCGTCGGGGCACGTTCACCGCCCGGCCCTGGGCGTCAATCTCGGGCAAAAGCGCGGTCAGCACCGTGTCCTCTGAGATGGCCAGGATGGTCTCGCGCAGGGTCTTGTCGTACTTGATCGAATTTTCCAGCACCTGCTGAACGGCCTTGAGCACGTCGGCCTCGACCACCCCGCCGATCTTCATGGCCTTGCGGGCCAGGTAGCGCTCGGCCTGGTCTTTGTCCATCCCCGGCCGGATCACGGCCGCGAACTTGCGCGGCAGCTCTTTCCGGGCCTGAGCGTAGCCCGCCGCCAGCGACTGCTCCAGGTGCTTGCGCAGCGCCTGCTGGAGCTTCTTCTTGATCGCCTTGGGGAATGTCAGCTTGTCGATCTCCGCGAAATCCACGTTGCCGAAGGAGCGCTCCCCGGCGATCTCCGCCACCTGGGTTTCGATGGACTCGCGCGCCTCGGCCATCACGTCCTGCAGTGCGGCCAGCAGCATTTGGTCGTCCGCGTTGAACTGGTCCTCGATGCGCGCAAAGTCGCAGCGCTTGAGCCAGGGCCGCTCGGCAAAGGCCCGCGCCAGCTGCGCCCGCGCCGCCGCGGATTGCTTCTCGATCCAGGCCTCGTTGTCGGGCATCCCGTCCGGCGGCAGGGCCGCGTCGGGGTCGGGGTCGTCCGTGGGCGGCGGGGGCGCGGGGTCGTCCGCGCTCTTTTGCGGCGCGCCCACCAGCTGCCGGATCCAGGCCTCGTCGCTGTCGCTGCGCTGGACCGCGTTCTTGGAGACCAGCTCGCCCCACACCCGCGCGATCTTCTCCTTCTGCTGCTCGGAAATCGGCTCGAATGTAAAGGGCGGGAAATCTTCCGCGCCGAAGTTCACCCGCGCCAACCCGCGGAAGAGCTGCTCGTTCAGCGCGTCCTCCAGGTCGCCCGCGATCGCGTCCAGGATCCAGAAGAACACCTCCAGCTGGGTCGTGCTCTGGGAGTAGCTCCCGGTCTGGCCCTGCTCGGAGAGCCCCAGCAGGTTGGGCACCAGGATCGACTTGGCGATGGCCTTGTCGTACTGGGCGATGGCCCGGTCGTAGGCGTCCGTGCGCATCGGCTGGAACTGGTTCAGGTCCACCCCCGCGGGCAGAATCGCCCCCATGCGCGCGGAGATGTTGCGGATCAGGGCTTTCAGGTCCTCCTTCTGCGCGCTGGAGAGCTGGCCTGTCACCTGGGCGTAGGCAAATCCCGAGGCGTGGCGCTCCAGGTGGATGTTCTGGAACTTGATCACCACGTCCTTGCTCCACCACGGCCGGTAGGCCGCGCGCAGGTCGCTCTCCCCGTAGTGGGGGTCCACGTCCGGTTGGTAGACGAAGTGGATCACTTTATCCATCGGGATCGGCGCCCGTTTCCCGTTCTGGTCCTGGGAGAGCTTCAGCACGTTGCCGTGCGGGTCGCATTCGAAGCCCTGGTTGAAGGTTTCCCAGGGCCGGAGCTTCAGGCGCTTCAGCCCCCACCAGGTCTTGCCCTCCCACGCGATCAGGCCGAAGATCTTCTCCACGATCGAAAACCCGTTGGGCAGGGCGGAGAGGATCATCAGCAGGTTCTGGGAGAAGCTCCCCGCCAGCTTGGCGATCACCGTGGCGAAAAAGTCGCCCATGCGGGCCTGCTCCGGGTCATCGTCGCCATTTTCGTCCTTGGGGACGTCGAAAAACCACCCGCGGCTGATCACCGCGTGCTGCTTGAATCGCATCACGCTCTTAACCTGGTCGTCGCGCATCATCTTGCGGTAGATGTCCGCCCCCCGGCGGCTCACGAGGTCGTCCGGGTTGTACTTGGCGAAGTCGCGCGCACCGTAGAGCACCGAGTTTTCCCAGCCGATCTCGCCCGTGGGCGGGGCCGGCGGTTTGTCCGCCATCGCGATCGGGCGGCCCGTGTGGTCGAGTAGTTGCGTCATCTCACCCCGTCTGGTGGGCCATGTCGTCGGCCCCGCTCTCGGTTTCTCCCTGTCCCATCGCTTCGTCCCAGTTGCCGGCCGGCCCGCTGGCCGCGTGAATCGCCAGGGCCAACGCCCAGAAGCGGTCCGCGTGCCCGCCCGGCCCCCGGTCGGCCTCGAAGCGCAGGTTGCCGGCCGCCGTGGTGGTCTTTTTGATGCTACGCAGGTCCGCCCGGATCGCGTCGGACCGCGGGATCCGGATCGCCTTGTCCTCGAAGGCCGCGCGCACCGGGTAGGCCAGGGCCTCCTTGACCGGCCCTAAAAAGTTGACGCCCTCCACCCGGTAGGCCCCGAACTTCTCCTGGGCGCGCTCGGCGAACTGCCGCCCGAGCCCGGTTTCGTCGATGCAGGCCCGCCGCATGTTTTCAAGCCCCAGCAGGGGATAGAGCTCGCCCTCCTGGGTCGAGAATTTCTGGTTCTGCAGCTCCGCCACCAGGCGCGTGAAATACATCCCGCCGGTCTTCTCCAGAACCCAGATCACGGTCAGGTCCGTGGTGCGCCCGATGTCCACCCCCGCGTACAGGCCGTCCAGCACGCGCCGGTCGTCCATCGTGCCGTCGCGCCCCATCTCCCAGGCCGTGGTCGCCGCATACTCGCACCCCGCGATCAGGTCGTAGGAGAGGAAGGCCCCGGCGTCGTCGGCCGCCACGCACTGGAACTCCTGCAGGAACTGCTCCTCGCTGGCGCAGCCCGCGCGGATGAAATCGAAATAGGCGGCCTCGTCCATCGCCAGCCGCTCGTCGTCGGCCGGCAGCGCCTGCTGCAGCTTGTAGAGAAAACCCTGGTCCAGGGCGTCGGCCAGCGTCACCGTGTGCAGGGAGAATCCCTTGGGGTTGCCCCGGTGCTTCGCGTCCTCCACCAGCTCGTTGAAAAAGTTGGCGCTCCCGCGGTGGGTGGAGAAGATCTCCAGCTGCCCGCCCCAGGTGATGCCGGGGTAGGCGATGGAATAGAGCTGGCGCGGGTCCGGGTGCAGCGCGAACTCGTCCAGCACGCGCCCGCCGCGCTTGCCCGCCTGGGCGTTGGGATTCGAGCTCATGGAGTGGATCCGCTTGCCGTTGGCGAACTGCAGCACGTAGGCCGAGATTTTGCGCTCCGGGTCGATCACCACCGCCCCCAGGTCCTGGGCCGCCGTGTCCAGGATCTGCGCGAAATACTTGCAGTCCTCCAGGAACAGCCGCGCCTGGATCTCGTCGCGCGAGGAGATCCACTGGTCGTTCGTGTTCTCGCGCGGGGCCGTGCGCTCCACCGTGGCGTAGCCCGAGCACCAGGTCCACCCGATCTGGCGGCTCTTCTCGCCCAGCTTGAGCCGGCTTTTATCCTCGATCCAGCGCCGCTGGAAGGGCAGAAAAAGCCGCTCCGGATCGGGGGGCAGGATCTTGGCGTTGCCGCGTTTATGGGTGCCGGTGGCCGTCAAAGTTTAAGCTGCTCCCGGATGCTCATCATGATAGGATACCACCAACGGTTACGGATACGATCTCGGACGACCCGCGCCACGTAGCTATATCAACGTAGGCCTGCACCGTCCATCTGCCCTCGATGTCAATATCTCCATCAACCGTGATGTACTCCACGGCACCGTCAACTATCGCGGCATCTCGGGTGATAACTGTGCGGTTCGGCTTTTTGAGTCGCAGTTGTACATCGGTAGCGCCCGACAAGCTGGTGCCGTCATCAGGAACAATACGTATTTTCGTCCCAACGTCTCCAACGTGTATCATGTGTTTACTCCCGCAAATTGCGCTTCTAGCTCTACCGTTTGCGTGAACGATGCACTCAGGTTGACCACCTCGTATACTGCGCCGATGATTAATGAAGGGGCACTGATGTCTGATAGCGCTGCGATCCCGCTGACTGTAAGTAGATGGGTCTGCCCAAAAGTAGGCAAATCTATTACAACTTCACCGATCAGGTCGGCGCCGTCGATGACATGTACCTGGCCGATAGTCGGATCGTCTACGGTTGACGCAGAAGCTAAATCCTGCCCGGTCAGCGGATCAACATCAGCAACAGCCAGGAGCACCGGGAGGTCGACAGCAGTCAAAGAAGCGAGGTCTGCGCCGGTCAATTGGTGTTCCTGCTCGATGGTCGGCGCGTCGATTGCGGTCAGCGCCACAAGATCAACGCCGGTCAGCGGGTCCACACCGGCCACGTCCTCAACAGTTGGCGAATCAAATATCGTGGCGCAAGCAATTTCGGTCCCGGTAAGCGCGTGCTCCTGTCCTATCGCAGGCGCGTCAAGGGCCGATTCCGCAGAAACGTCTTCGCCAGTTAGTGCGTGCTCCTGGCCGATTGTCGGGCTATCGATGCTGGTAACAGAGGCGAGGTCCGTTGCGGTAAGTTCGTCGGTACCCCCACCAATATCAGTGATCGACCCCCACGTCAGGAAACCGGAAGTGTTTAGCTGATTGTGGTAGTTTGCCTTGATCCAGGCCGAACTGCGCGCCACCGTGCTAAAGCGCATCTCGTCAATGGTACCGTCAAGATCCCTTTCGCCAACACCGGCGTTCCCCCATTTAAGCGTATCGGCAGTATCTTCTGGAACCTGAGATTGATCCACGAAAGATGTGCTAAACACAGACTCTGAGCCGTCTAAATAAATAGACCGCCTAACGTTGTGATCCCACCGCGCTACGCAGTGACGCCAATTAGTGTTATTCATACTGTCAGTCGGCGTCGATATTAAATTTTCGCCAGCGATGCTGCCTTGGTGTTGCACCATAAACGACAATACATTCTCGTTTCCTGACTGGGGACCATCACCGACAAGGTTATCGTGCCAAAACAAAATCGGCGCACCCCAGTAGTGTTCCGCGCCCTTCAGCGCAATATCATTGTCGTTTTCGAGGTCGTTAAGCTTGACTAACGCCTCAACCGTGAAATCTATTTGAGGGACAATTTCGGTTACATCGGATGGCGTGTCGTACGTCTGCGAAGTGCTCCCCGCAAAACTCTGCCCTTTCCCTACTTGCGCATCGACTTCCGTGCCTTGATTTTCGCTGGGTTGTGAGTAGCTCGCACTGCACCGGTTGTATCCAGCCGCGCCGTCAGTACCCGGATAAACGATAACATGATCCGAGTCATAAGCATTGTACTGGCCGTAAGTGCTGTTTGCCAACGGTTGCGATTTCCCCGCCTTGCCCCACCACATGTAAATCGTGGTGCTGGCGCTGGACGAAACCAATGGAACCTTGACCGCTACTTCACAGGCTGCATTGCCGGGCGTGTTGTCTGTTGACCAACTTCGGATATCGACAGGCAGTTGATTCGATCCGTCACTGTCCGAAGAAAAGCGAATGTCTCCCCCGCCGTCGATCGACGCCCTAGTGCCGTCGGCGTCCAGAGGTCCGTTGACCTGCGTGAGTACAGCGTCGAACCCTTCATCGAAAACGAGAGTCCAGTCGGTAAGGTCCGCGTCAATATCGGTGTGATCTATGGTTATCGCAACTTTATGCAACCATCCGGTGGGGAAGTCCTCGTTCAGTGCCGGCGCGCCAAAAGAAGTCGCCGAGGCAAGGTCCGTCCCGGTAAGCGCGTGCTCCTGGCCGATAGTCGGCGAGTCAACGGCCGTGACCGACGATAGGTCTGCGCCTGTCAGCTCATCGTCACCACCCCCGGTTGTCGGCGGTGCGTCCTTGTAGGGGTGATCGACCGGCAGGTTGCCTTCCAGCCCGAACAGATGCGCGAAATAGCCCTCATAATTTTGCCGACTTGCGGTATCAATGCTGGTTGTCATCCACATGGTGCCGCATGCGCCGTCAAGTGATCTGTTGTCGTTCCTGTTCTCAAACATCCTTAAAGGTACTGGCGTACTAAGGTCTATTAGATATGTTGTCGAACCGACTTGCACGCCATCAATGTGCATCGACACAAGGTTATTAATTCTGTCAAAAGTGAAAGTAAGAATATGCGGTCCATTGTATGGCCCGCCGCTTGGAGTGAAATTAGACATGCACTGTCTAGCTGATATTGCCGCAAGGAAATTTGAAGCGTTACCAGCTTGGATTTGCCAATCACTAGAGCCACTAACAGACATAATTGGCTCATATATGCTGCTAATACTGTCTACACGGTAGACAATACCAAACATTACCTCGGTCGGAATTGGTGTGCTTAGACGTTCTAAACCGTCATCCGCACCATCAAATGCTAAAACATCAATGCCGCCGATGCTTTGGTCTACGGTCGGTTGTGCAGCGGCAACCACTTGCGACAGATCAAGCCCGTTGCCAGACTTGTCTGCAATAGCCTCGACAGTCCCGCCGTTCATTGTCAGCGTCGTGGCGTCAGACGGCAGCCAGTAGCCTTCGAGTCCCGCATCATCGTTTTCCGGGAGCCATACTGCCATTTTGGTTTTTACTCCTTAGACCTGTGTCCATCCGAACACGCCGGGTTCAAACACATTGTTACCAGCGCCATCGGCTTGAGTGACTTCCCAAGTCTGACCATTGTGAGTCACTCGATCAGGTTCACCCGTAAAGGGGTTTACCAGCTTGTAAGCGCCAAATTGGTCTAACGGCTGAACCCACGGCGCGATCTCCCCAGGCACCATAGCCCGCCTGACAAGGGCAGGCACGGCAGTTGGATCAGGCCAGATAGCGGTGTCATATTGCTGGATCACTAACCAGTAAGCGCCATCGTCATCAACATGGAGGCCGGGATTGACCAATCCTTCCAGCGGCAATGCATTGCCCGCCCACTGGCCCTGTATCGCGGTCAGAACATCGTTCACGCGGTCTTTCGGATTGCCCGTCGTTTCGGACCATGAGACCCCGGTTATTCCTTTCACGGCGTCGGCAAAGCCAAGCGGCTCCCACGCATGCAACGTCGCGTGGGTCGGACCCGCGCTTGTGGTATACACCTCGACGCCAAAATTACGCGGGCCGAAACCTGCCGCCTCAAGCGCGGCGTTAACCGCATCCATCTGATCAATAGTAACACGTGCGGAAATGGCCATTTGTTATTCCTTACGTCGGGTCACGCAGCTCAATGTCGATCGCCGTCAAAGTGAACGTGTTGCCACTCGTCACGGACTGCGATGAGTCCAGCGCACCGGCCGCCAGCAAAGTCGCGCCATCATCCAACGCCCAATGGCTAGCCGTTCCTGTTGCAGTGACGCTCCCGTCGGTGATTGCGTCGATGGTGATTTTCCGCCCGCTGGTGGTGCCGTCCGCCGGTCCCGTGAAACTCGGAGACGATTTACTGCCAAGCGCTACGCCGGAAATACCAGCGTAGTTTGCCGGCTCGGATGAACAGATCGTCAACGTCGTTCCGTTGTCAATTTCGCCAAGTGCTGCGTCGAATACTGAATCGCCTAATTTTCCCATTTGTTCCTCCCTATGGCGTTTTGTTTGATCAAACCGGTGGCCGTCAAAGTTTAAGCTGCTCCCGGATGCTCTTGATCGTGGCCGCGTCCAGCGCGCCGCCGCCCGTGGTTTCGCGCAGCTTGTCGAGCTCTTTCCGCAGGCGCTTGCGCTCGTCCTTCCGGGCCTGCTCGGCCAGGTCTTTTTTAAGCCGCTCGCGGTTCACGCTGGCCGTCTGCAGCTTGGCGAAGTCGGAGATGATCCGCGGCAGCTCGGTGATGTCCAGGTCCCCCGCGAGCTGGGCCTCGATGATCATTTGGGCGAAGATCTTGCTGGCGGCCTCCTCCAGCACCAGGCCCTCGCCGGCGTCCGAGACCAGGGCCTTGCTCTTGTCCTCGATGATCCGCAGCCGCTGGTAGTTGGCCATGAATTCCTGGCCGTAGCGGCCGATCGCGCTGCGGCTGATGTCGTGGCCGCGCTCCTCCAGATAGGCCCGGATGTCGTCGTAGGTCACCTGGGGCTCCAGCAGAAGCCGGTTGACCGCCGCGCGCACCTCGTGCGGCAGCTCGTCGTAGATGCGGCCGTGGCGCCGGCGGGTCTTCATCACCCCACCTCGCGAATCAGCTTCTCGACCTCGGCCGACACCTGCACATATTCCCGGTGGATATCGGCCAGCTCGCCCGCAGCCTCGACGATCGCCAGCGGGTCGATCTGCGCCAGCGGGCGCATGTGTCCGGGCAGCGCCTCGTTTCTGAGCGTCCGGATCCGGTTTTCCGCCCTCGTCGTCAGTTGCATCAGGCGCTGTTTCTTTTCCGCCAGCGCCCCCTTCATCATCAGTCGGTCATTCACTGGTCCGCGTCCCTCTCTCCCGGATCACCGGGCAAAACATGTTGTTGTCAATGCGCTCCACCATCCGGGTCTGCACCTGGGTGTTCAGATGGATCACCTGCATCAGTTCGCCGGCCAGCTTCTCGTAGTTCTTCACCAGGTCCACGTTGGCCTCGTAGAAGCGCGTCACCCGGGTCACGTCCTTCTCGTACTGGTCCAGGATCCCGTCCAGCGCCCGCCGGTCGTCCGCGCGACGCTGGAAGCGCTCCTTGCGGTCCAGGTCGATCTGGGCCAGGACCTTGTCCAGGTTCTGCTTGTCGAACTCGCGCTGGCGTTCGAGCGCCTGTTTGTCGGCCTCGCGCTGGCGACTCAGGCGCCGGTGGTCCACGAACCACATCACCAGCACCACGCCCGGCGTTCCCAGCGTGCCGATCACCGACCCCACGAACCACATCGGAATCCCTTCGAGAATCGGTATCGGCATGTCAGTCGGCCTCCTCTCCGCGCTTGAGCGCGATCAGGCTGCGTTCGATCCGCGCGTTCATGAAGCCGTCCAGGTCGGCCACGGCCAGCCGCGCGTCCTTCAGAACCTTCGGGGTCAGGGTGGTCTTGACGATGGTGCGCACCATCGCCCGCAGCCGTTTCTGCTGGAAGTCCGAGAGCTTGCCGTGCGCCATGTCCGCGATGGCCTGGGGCTTCACCAGCCGCTCCACCAGGGCCACGGCGGAGGTCACCGTGTGGCACAAACGGTCCATCGCGTTGGCCACGGCCTCGTTTTTGGTTCGAGCGCGCACGTAGCGCGCCGCCTCGGCCGCAATCCAGGAGACCAGGGCCGTCACCAGCGTGCCGGCCGCCGGTACCAGAATATCGGCGATCTGGGCGGTTAAATCGGGTGTCATGATTTTTCTCCTATACCAGGAAGTAGATGTACTCGCCGTCGATGCGCTTCCAGATCTGCGGGCGGTGGCGCTGGTCCACATGAAATCCGATCGCCAGGCGCCGGCCTGCCCAGTGCCAGTCGTAGTAGATGCCCACCCCCGCAAACCCGCTGCCCAGGACAGCCATCGCCTGGGCCCGGGGTGCGGCCTGGGTCGCGAAGTGAAAGTCCACGGCTGAGGCGCCGTTTTCCACATAGTGCAGCGAGCCCGTGCTGTGCCCGGCCGGGCGCACGCACACGCAGCCGCGCAGTCCGAAGCGGTTGTGGGTCACGATTGGCCAGCCGGTCTTGTGCCGCAGGTTGTCCAGGGCGTACACCGTGGCCGCGTCCTGGTGCACGTGGGAGCCCGGCGCCTCGGGATCGTCGAACTCACTGGGCTTGAAATGCCGGATCTTGTTCCAGTCGATCGTCATGGTCGGCCGAGATGCTCCTTGTTTGCGCGGGCCCCAAACGAAAAAAGCCCGACCCGACGGATACTTTCTCCATCGAATCGGGCTGCGAGAGCCGCTGGGGGTGCTTATCTGGCGGGCGCGCCGCGCTGAATGTAATTTACTGCTACACAAATCAGGCCTTCAAGTCAAGCCCTCTCTACCGATACCCACCGGCGGCAGCTCCGGCAGCGGATGACCATCCGCCCCAGGGACGCCTCGGCGATCACGCAATGGCATTTGGGGCATCGTATCAAGGCTAGACCGCTAACGTCCGGTTTTGCCTCGTTCGCCGTCGCACTGAGGGCTTTGTTGCGCTTCGTCATCGTCACGATATTCCTGCAGTATTTTCAATTTAAACCCGGGCTGCCGCCAGCCGGGGAGAAGCAGCGCCGTCACGGCGCTCATGGTATTGTGGGAACCCACCGCCACCGTGATCAGCCCTTCGCAGATGGCATTGACGCCCCACAAGTGACCCGTCCTGTCGTTCATGTAGCACCGCACGCCATAAAAAGAGACTTTATGGGTCGGCTTCAGATCTGGCTTTTTCGCCATCATACCCCCGCCCCGTTGTTTTGTCTTCTCGCTTTACTTCTCGAATTTACTTCTGCGTCCGGTCCTGATCTCACGGCGAATCGCGTCAAAGTCAGGCTTGACAGGCAATTCCTGCGTTTGTCTTCTCGATTCGGAAGCAATCCGCCCGGCGCGCTCGTCCGCGTTGTGGCGCCGCTCGCGCGCCCGGTCGGCCTCGTCGGCGCGCTCGTAGGCAATGGCCTTCAGGTAGCCGTGGCTTTTGAGCGGCAGCCGCGGCGGCGGGTTTTCGACCACCTGGGCCAGGGCCGCACCCCAGGCCGCCACGCTGTTGGGCCGCGCCGCCTGGGCCTGCCATTGGATATCCGGCGCCTTGATCTCGGCCTCCAGCGCGGCCAGCAGCTTGAGCGCCCGGGACCACTTGATCCCCCGCCCCGACCCCGGCCGGAACAGCGCCAGGTAGGCCAGCACGTGCCCCTTGACCGCGGCCGGCAGCTCCGCCACCAGCCGCAGGCACTGGCGCGCGTCCGCATCCGCCGACCATGCCTCGGCCGACGCAATGGCCCCGCAGGCCGGGCAGGTCAGTCGCATGTCTCGCCCTCCGCGATCCGCACCACCGTCACCAGCCCGGTTAGCGTCACGATCCCGCAGGCCAGGTTGCCGTTCCAGCACCACACCGTTCCGGCCGCGCTGTCGGCCGTGGCGCAGTCGTCCAGCTCGTGGCCGTCGAGCAGCACCCGGTAGTTCCACGGGTCGGACACGTAGCCCGGGTCCCAATCGAAAATCGAGACCCTCATACCTGCTCCCCATCGATCTCCGCCAGCACCCGGGCCGCGATCAGGCCGCGGATACCGCCGCCGCAAATTGAAATGACTACGCGCATGCCGCCCTCCAATCGATATGGGTGGGCAACTTGAGCGCCTGCCGCCGCCTGGCGACCTGTTCCACCTCGGCCGCCGTGAGTACCCCGATCCGGGCGTAACACAAGCCGCAGGTGCCGTAATAGCGCCCGTTTTGCCACGACAGCCGGGGAATGACCTGGCGGCTGCATTTCGCGTTGGGGCAGGTCCAATATTTCTGGTTGGCGTTCATGGTCGACCTCCCGCGGATGCCATTTTAATCAGCCGCACGGACGGCTGCCGGGCATTCCACCGTCGCATAAGGCGCAACGCCTTGATCGGGATGTCGGGCCCGCCAGCGGCCATCCAGGCGGCCACCGTTTTCCTTTTGCTGCGGCCGGTGATTCCGGCCACGTTTTCGGCCGTCAGGCCATGCCGCTGGACGATGGCCAAAAACTCCTCCTGCGCGGCCGAAACGACCGGCGTTTTCGTTTTGGCCGCGTTTCGGCCGTTTTGGCCGTTTTCGGCCGTTTCAATACTGGTGCGGGTTGGCCGCGTTTCGGCCGTTTTCGGCCGCGCACTTTCGGCCGGATCGGCCGATCCGGCGGCCGTTTGGATTTCGGCCGTTTTGGCCGTTTTCGGCCGTCCGGCCGGCCAGGCGGCCGACGCGGCCACGGCCAGGCCGAGCCCCAGGGGCTCCATCACGCAGACCAGGATCGCCACCAGCATGAGCATGGCCCGATCGGCGGGTACGCCGGCCAGGTGGGCCAGGGCGGCCACGGGACCGGCCTCGGCCCTGGCGGACACCTGGCCGGTGCGCAGGTCCTGCAGGCGACCTGTGACCGACAGGAGCTCGGCCTGCAGCGCGTCGTAGCCCGCGGCCTCGCGCTCGCGGATCCGCCGGGTGACGTATCCCGGCGGAAGGCCGGCCAGGGTGCTGTCGATCGTTTCGATGCGGTCCCGGAGAATGGTCTGGCGGGCCGCGAGGCCGTCGATTTCGGCTGAAGCCCGCGCCAGCCCGGCGACCCCCTGCTGGTGGCCCTGGATGAGATACCCGGCCGCTTCGATGGCCGTGAGGCCCACCAGGACCGCGATCACCGCCATGTAAAAGGCGCGCCCACCGATCGGCAGCCGGTCCCAGGCGCGGTGCAGGTGGATCACGCAGGCCAATTTGCCCAGCTCCATACCGGTCGCCAGGCAGGCGATGACAGCCGATGCCCCGAACAGCGCCATCAGGCCGCCAACCGACATATACGCGGTCGTGCCCCAAACGAGGGTCAGTGACAGGGATAGTAAAATGCGATGCATGTCAGATCCTTTTCTGGTTCTGCCGAGCCCTCTCCGCGTCGGCGATCTTGCTCGAGGACAGTATGGAGCACGTCAGGAAACCGAGCGTTGCGCCGGCCATCAACCCGATCCCTAAGCCCACAAAAAATGCCATGATCAACCTCCCTTCGGGTGTGCAGATTTTAAGTTTTTCAGACACGCGCCCAATTTTGCCATGCATGACGCAAGCCCTTTAAATCTTTAAGCTTGCCGCCCGCTTCCCGGCTCTCGTGGTGCAGCATGTGCTCTAGACAAAAGGCGCGCACAACCTGCCAGGCGCGACCCCGCGATTTTCCGTATGCGCGGGCCGCCGTCGTGAGGCTTGCGCCGTTTAGCACCATCCGCGCCAGTTGCCGGTTTTCGCGTGTCATCATCGATCCGTGCCTCCGGTTTTCTTCAGGCTGTAAGAAAAGACGGTTTTCGACTTCCGGGCGGTCCCCAACAGCGTGAGCAGCGCGTCGTCAAATCCGTTGACGATATCCCAGTCCACCGCCTCGGTTTTGCGGATGGCGTAGGTCAGGCCCTGTTTTTTTAAGGCCCGCAGCATGGTGCGCACTTGGCGCACGCGGCGCTCGACCTTGAGCAGGACCGACCCGGGCTTGAAATCCGCCCGGTCGCGATCGCCCGCGAAGATGGCCTCCCGGTGGGCCAGGACGTGCTTGCGCAAGTCCTTCTCGGCGCGCTGCAGGTAGCCGGCCAGTCGGGAGATAACGGTCTGGTGGCGGTCGCGCACGGCGGCCAGCTCTTTATTGGCGGTCTCTTGGGCCGCCGCAAGGGCTTCGGCCAAATCCGCGACCCGGACGAGGAGATCCTCGGTTTTCCCCAGGACGTCGACGTTGGCCATGACCTCGGTGCCCGCGGACCGGTCAGTCATCGCGCGCCTCCAGCTCGAGCTGCAACTGCCCCAGGTACTCGGGCAGGGCGATTTGTTTGATTGCCGCCGCGCGCCGCAATATCCCCAGGGCGCGGGATTTCATGCGGTTGCAGTAGTCCGTGATCTCGGACTGCGAGGCCGCAATCCAGTAGCCCCCGCCGGCGCTGGTCGATGTGCTCATCACGGGCAGGCCCTCGGCCCGCAGGTCGGTGATGAGCACGCGCAGGGCCTTGGTGTCGTTGATCCGGTGGTTGAACGCCTGGCCGAACACCGCCCGGTAGAGTGCCCCCATGCCCACCTTTTTCTCCGGTCCCACGTGCCCCAGCAGGATCTTGTACAACCTGATCCTGGCCGTATCGCGGTCGATCTGCTCGGTTGTCATCTTTAACACCCCCTTTCGTTCCCTTATCCGACGTTCAGAAACTGCACCGCCGCGTCATAGGCCGCCTCGTAGCCCTGGCCCATCTTCCGGTAGAGGTCCCGGCGCATGGCCCGGGGCAGCCGCCAGTAGCACTTGCTGCACAGGGAGTTGCCGCGCTGCTTCACGCGCCCGCATTGGCACTTCAGTCTGTCCAGCGCCTCCAGGTAGACCCGCCGCGCCTCATCCGCCTTGATCGCCTCGATCGCATTATTGCACAATGGCATGATCGCCCTCCTTATTGGCGGCCCGGTACCCGCAGTCCACCAGGTAGAATAGCTGCTGCACCGGCGTGCGGTATTGGCCGGCGGCCAGGCGATTGAGCTTGTCCAGCAGGCCCGGCTGGTCGGCAAACAAGGCCGCCAGCGGATCGGCCGCACCGGCTGTTGCCGGCGCCGGTGCGGCCTGCCTCTCCGCGTGGGCCGCGGCCCCTGCCGGGTCCGGGATCGCCTCGTTCTTGCGGTTTTGGTGGTAATCGCGCACGCATTCTTTGCAGTAATCCTGCAGGCCGTCTGGCCGGGCCTTGTTTTTGTTGAAATTTTCAATCGGCTGCGGGTTCCCGCCGTGCCTGCAGGCCTTCCGCCGGCACACCTTGGTTTTCGCTGTCGTCATGCGTTGCTCCTTTTTCCCGGCAAGCTTTCGGTGCCAGGACCGGTCCCGCACCCCCTTGAGGCCGGCCTTGTAATCTCTCACCGCCTCGGGATCCGTGGCCGCAGCGACTGCGCGGCCCTGGTCGCAGTCCTTGCAGTTGATGTCCCCGTAACCCGGCGCGGATAGCCGGTCCCCGTTGGCGTTTTCCTGCCGGATCACGCAGGCCTCGGGCCGCATGGTGGTGTGGTAGGTCTGGCAGTGCATCGTTTTCATCGGGGATTCGCCTGGGTCCGCGCCCGGCCCCGGCGGCACATGGGGCTCAACACCGTTACGGCCACCTCGCGGGCGTGGTCTACCTTGAGGATCAGGTCGCGGTCCGGGTTCCAGTAAATGGCCAGGCGCCGGTAGCGCTGGCCGTGGGCTATGCGGAAGTCGCGCGCCGGCTGCACCAGGATAGACTCGGCCATCACCCTTTCGACCGCCTCGGGCGAAACTTCGCCGCCCACGCGCAGCGCCCAGTTTTCGACAAAATGTTTGGAAAGCCGCATTATGCTCGCCCCTTTCGCCGCTGGTGGTAGGTCAGCGCCGCCACCAGGCGGTGGAGCTGGTCGGCGTCAAGCCAGCGCCAGCAGTCCACCCTGAACATGTGCCGCGCCATCGCATCGGCGTAGGCCTGGGGCAGCGACAGGTCGGCCAGCACCGCCTCCACCTTGGATGCCAGCCGCTTTTTGCTCTCCGGCGGTTTTTTGAATTTGCGCCGGGGTACGAAACCCAGCGCCTTGAATTCCTGCATGACGCGATCCAGGGTTTTGGGGGTGAGGTCGCGCGAGGACGAAACGCCGGATTCCGCCAGCAGCGTGCGGTAGTCCGCGTCCGTCATGCCCACCTGGTACTTGGCCACGTGGATCAGGGCGATCTGGCGCGGGCTGATCGTCACGTCCGCCGCCGGGCCGGATCCACGATCCGCTCGCACAGCCGGAATTTCGGCACCCAGCGGGCCACCGGCAGCGTGGCCGCCGAGCCGCAGTGCGGGCAGCGGTGACGGGCCAGTTTGTCCATGATCACCTCGCAGTCCACGCAGATCATGGCCGCCTCCAGCGGGATGCCCTCGCGATAGGGCGGGGGCTCCATATCCTTCCTCAGAAACGAGCACGGGATTTTCATACCTCATCCTCCGGAAAATCGTTGATATACATCCGCAGACGGGAAAGCTCCTGGGCCGCCGATACCAGGGCCGGCCCCACCTCGTCGATAACGGCCAAAGCCTTTTTCTTCTCCGCCCGGATCCGCCGCAGACGCTCGGTTTTCTGGTTGTCCACCGGCGGCTCGACAGGCGTTTGGAGCATTACCCAAACGGCCGGCGCGCGGTGCCCGGGCAGTTTTTGGGCGATATTCTGGCGAACGAGCAGGCCCAGAAACTCCTTGGCGTATGCCCAACTGGCGCCGGCGAGCTCCTGGAGATCGGCGATCGTCACCCGTCCCCTGGCGCGGCAGATGGCCCACATCCGCTCCCTGATCTGAGGATCATCTGTCTTGCCCCGGTAAACGTAGACGCCGGGTTTGACACGCTCCAGCTCCCCGGCCGCACACAGCTCGCGGATTGCCCGAAAGAGTTTTTGTTTGCCTTTGTTCGTGACCAGGTCGAAAAGAGGGTGCGCCGCCACGTCCTGCTGGCGCACGGGCACACCGCCCGCGCCCAGCTCCTTGAATACCCGCCGGATCGTGCCGGCCATGCCGTTCTGGGCCATCAGCTCCTCCCCGAAAGGCCCACCTTGCAGGCCTGCTGCGCGAGTTTTTCGTCGACGTCGGTGGTCTGTTTGGCGTTGGCCAATTGGACCAGGTTCACGATATCCCGGCGCACCAGCCGGAAGTCGCCGCCGGAGGCGTTAATGAAGATCTGCGCCACCGCGGGGGAAAACGCCAGGCCGGTTGTTTCGCGGGCATAGGTGATGGTGTCCGCCGCGGTGATGGGCTCGAATTCCAACTGCTGCCAGGTGCGGCTCCACACCCGCCGGCTGGACTTCATATGACTGTAGATGCCCTCTTCGCCCACCAGAATGATGGGCGCCGTGGTCATGTCCGTGATGTCGCGGACGATGCCCAGGAATTTCCGGGGCAGCTTTTCGAGCTCGTCGATGAAGATCGGCCGCGGACTGGGCAGGAGCCGGTCGACGATCGCCTGGAAGCAGGGGCCCTTGCGGTGGGGGATCGAGGACTCCCGGGCGCCCAGCTCGCGCAGGAGGCTGCGCAGGAAATCCAACTGGCTGGTGTCCCACACTTCGCGCACCCTTAAGTAAACGCACCCCTTGCGGGCGGCGTACCACTGGGCCGTCCGGGTCTTGCCCCGGCCCGCGCGGCCGAACACCACGCCGAAGCGGCCCTCGCCTTCGCCCATCGATAGGCCGTCCATCAGCACTAGGAAATTGCGCACGTTGCGGGTCTGGCTGAATTTGGGCATGATCGTAATCGGCTTCACGTCGCGGCCTCCTCCATCGTGTTGGTTTGGTACATCGTGGCGAACACCACCCGGCGCTCTTCCCAGTAATCCCGGGCGCTTTCGAACTCCGGCGTGGTTTCGTAGTAGCGCAGGAATGCGCGCCACTGCTTGGTGATCAGGTGGCCCTGGGCCTCCATCTCCAGGATGGCCTCGTAGCGGTCGATCTCGCTCATGGCCTCCAGCCGGGTGCGCTGGTCGGTCGCCGTCGCCTCGGTGGATTCGGCCAGGTTGGCTTCGGCCTCGGCCATGATTTGCTGTTCGTCGGCGGGGGTCAGTGGTGCGGGCAAAGACTTTTTCTTGACCGGCAGCAGCTTCGCCTGGCCGGCCTCGATGCCGATCGCCGCCAACTGCCGGCGGTGCTCGGGCAGCACTTCCTTCTCCAGGAATTCGCAGGCCACGCTGGAGGCGGACTTCTCCTGGAGCTTCTTGTGCTCGATATGCCAGGCGAGCCGCTCGCGGTCTGCGTCCGTGCCCAGGGTTGTGGCCGCCGGGTGGGCTTTTTCCGTGGCCGGGGCCGTGCAGAGATATTCGCCGTCGCGGGTGAATACATGCACGGCTGTTTTATCCTGCAGGTCGTAGCGCACCGTGACCGGATGCCGCCGGCCGTAGAGGGCGGGATGGTAGTAATTCCGTCCCAATAGCGAGATGCCGTTGCGGTGGATCCGCCGGATCTCGACACTCATCATCAGCAGGCGCAGCTCGTCCGGATCCACGCCGGGGCCTTTTTCGGCCTCGAAGAGCTCGGCCGGGGCGCGGCCGTCCAGGTGCCCCGCCTGGGGCCTTTGGACATATTCGTCGAACCAGGCCGCGATCGCCATGTGCGCCTGCGCCATCGTCAGCGCCTCACCGCCCATGATTTTCTCGTACACCCGGCGGTGCAGGCGCTCGCCGCGCATCATCCGCGGCGGTTTTTTCGCGATCGACGTGCCGCTGTAGGTCGGGCAGAAGCGCTCCAGCTCCGCGAACGTGCCGAAAAACCGTTCCACCGTCTTGGATTGGCCGTGGTAGGGCCAGGCGAAGATCGTTTTCATCCCCAGGCGCTCGAAGGCGCCGCTGATGCCGGACTGTGATAGGTCGGAGTTTTTGAAAAATCGGCTCTTAAACGCCCGACCGTTATCCAGGTAGGCCACGGCCGGGATTTTGCCCAGCCGCAGGATCGCGCGGCGCAGCGCGCTGGCAATGGCCTGGGTGTTTTCCGTCGGCATGATCTCCCAGCCCAGGGGATAGCTCGATTTCATGTCCTGCCACACGATGAGCGTCATGCGCTTGGGCTTGCCGGTCCAGGGATTGAGGATCTCGAAATTCAGCGCGTGGCCGTCGGCCACGGCGATATCGCCCACATTGATCAGGGCATAATCCCGCTCGATGTAGTAGGCGCACTCGTCGTTCCAGGCTTTAGCCCCCCGCCGCGTGAAGACCCAGATGTGATGGTTGTGGGATTTCCAGTCCCTGAGCCAGCGCCGGTAGGTGGCCTCGGAATAGCCGTTCTCGATGCCCATCTCCCCCATCACGGCCTTGGCCCGGCGGACCACTTCGGCGATCTTGCGGCGGTTGGGATGCAGGGCGATTTTTAAAAGGATTTGGCCCTGCTGCTCGCTGATGAGCGATTGTCCCCTGCACCAGGCGCCGCGACGATCGGCGAGCTGCAGGGTTTCGCCTTTAGCGCTTGCGACGTCCCGCTTCCATCCCTCGATCGTCTTCCAGGACACCGCCCCCAGCTTCTCGAACAGCGTCGGGTAGGCGATCCCGGAGTTGTAGGCCGTCATGAAATCCCTGCGCGCGCGGGCCTTCTGGCCATATTGGGCCTGCCGCATCCGCCCCATATAGATGCGAAGGAGGTCCGCCTTGGCCAGGGCCTTGTTGATCTGCCGCTGGCCAAGGGGTTCGGTGGCGGATTGGGGCGGGGTAGTAGGTAGGCTTGCAGGCTGGGCGTGCGGCGCGGGTGAATGGGTGGGTTGGAGCTGCTCCTTATAATAAAGGCGCCGGATATCCTCGGGCAGGGTGTCGACCGGGAAATCCTTCCGGCATCCGCCGCGGACACATGTTTCGGTGTGAGGCCAGGATTCGCGGGCGGCTCGCTTCCTTACTGCCCGCTCGCTAACACCCGTAAGCGCTGCAATGGCGCTGGAATCCAGGACGTCCGGTGCGATGTTTAGCGCGGCCTGCGTCATCGTTCCGCCCCCCGCGATTCCATTTCGCTCAACAGCGCCCGCCGCCGCCGGATCTCCGCCGCGGTCTGGCGCTTGCGCTCGTCGAGCTTCTGGATCTCGGCCCGCAGCGCTTCCGGCCCGGGCATCACGAACAGCCCCACCAGGCGTCCCATCACCACCAGGGGAGCGTTGCTTTCGGTCGCATGGCAGAACGCCGGCAGGTATTCCGCCGGCACGTAGCGCGCCGGTCCCGATTCCGGCCGCCGCGTCCACGAGTAGATCTGCTCCGCCGTGATCGAGGTGTCGCAGGCATGGCTCATCTCCCCCGCGATCTGGTGCACCGATAGCGGACTTTTCTTGATCGCACCGCGCATCGCGCTGCGAAGCCGCTCCGCGCATGCGAATTGCCCCTCGGGCGCCTTCTCGGCTGTCTGCCGCTCCAGCTCCCGCAGGTAATCGAAAATCGATATCTGCCGATTGTCTAATTTTTCCCGTCGTCTGGACATTGACACCCTGCCGCGTTTTGGATTATTGCTAAACCTTGGCGGGCCTGCGCGCCGACGGGCGCTTGGGGCGCAGGTAATAGTCCGGCCACAGCGCCTCGGGACGTTTCTCGATGGCCTTGGCGATCGCCGTCATCGTGCGGTGGCTCGTGCTGCGGCCCAGGATCACCTGGCCCACGTGTTGCTCGCTGCGGCCGATCCCGTCCGCAATGGCTCGCTGGGTGATTCCGCGCCTCTTGAGTTCGTACTGGATTTTTGCCGGTGTCATGATCACACCTCTCCTCTGAGCCGTTTGGATATTTTAATAAAAGGTGGCGGGAACGGTGACAAGAAAGACGATTGAATAGCCGATCGCTGTCATTTGGCTCCCCTGTCGAATTTCTGAAATTGTTTAGGCATAACGTTTAAATTACCTGAATGCGCAATTAAGTCAATAGAAAAATATCTAAATGCGAAACTTTTTTGAACGGCTATCTTGGCTGATTGATCGGTATGCTGCCGGAAAGCACACGGTTTTCGCCAAAAAGGCCGGCATACCAGTGAGCACCTTTCAAAAATATTTAGCTGACAAGATGCCGGTCGCAGAGCATCTCATTCGTATTCACGAAACCTATGGTGTTAGTATTGACTGGTTGCTTACAGGGTCGGGCGACCCAAGTCTTGATAGTTCCGAAGCAGACAGGGGCGTTGTAAGATGTTCAACCAACGTGGTCGAACTTGATCACGCCGACATTATCAGCCGCTTCCGCGACAAGCCTTTTGCCCGGGACCTTAATTTCGACCTGGTCGAATTGGAAAACTTGAACGACGACGCCTACCGCAAGGTGGCGTCTTATATAAAAGGTATACTCGATGGTATCCGGATGGCGTCAGAACAGGGTGCCGGGTATGATGAACCCGAGCGCCGCAAGCGCGAGCGCCGTGTGCGTGGGGACCCCAACTACGATTCGGACCGCGACCGCCGATCCGGATCCGACCGCCGGCGTGCGGTTGGGGGAAATTAGCGCCTGCTGGCAGGAAAAGCGGCCCCGCCAGACAGGCGCACGGCCGCGGGCCGCCCAGTCGGCACAGCTATCGGCGGTTGAAGCACAGCAACGTCATTTCAATAGACTTCGCGAAATGAATCTCGACCGGACGGACAGGGCATCCTTTATATAAGACGACTAATGTGCTGTGGTTTATCGCTAAATCATAAACCTGTTCGTTTTTCATTTTTTTTCGCGCCAGGCGGTTCCGACTTATTTTTTTAGTCAAAACTTTAAGTGTGGTCGCTTCTATTTGATATAACTACATTTATCTGAAGCCGGAACCAACAATTCCTGGTTCCGACTTAAGTTCCGACTTTCGCAATGAAAGCCGGAACCAGGCGCAAGCCAAAATTTCACCTCTAAGCCGGCACAATTCACCGACCACCCACAGGCCCGGACACCCCTGCTCCGGTCGCCCGAGCTACCTGTATCCTTCAGGAGGGATAAGGGTTTACCGACAATTTGATAGGGAAATGGACATTGTACTGCAGGATGAAGCGAGCGGGGTGCGAATCCCCAATACAGGCCGTGATCAAGCCGATCACTTTTCTGAGATAGTGTGCAAATTTTTGATTTTTAAACCCCAAATCCGGCAACTTTTCTGATTTTTAGTATACACAAAACCTTCGGTCGCAGAATCCAAGGCAATAGATTGTAAGCCGATGTAATCTCAGCCAATCCAGCCCAATCCCAGCCAATCCCATCCCAAAACACACCAAATCAACTTTTCTGAGATAGCGTGCAAATTAATAGCAAGCACGCCTTCTCGATCGCGGACAATGCCCTGCATATCGAACAGGACGGCAAGATCGCCAAGTTTGTGGAGCGGGTCGACCAGTTGACCTTCAGCGGCAAGCA
>Ga0272441_10002561_pt1 | contig 36460 bp, 22 predicted proteins | sample SSMProp6N_FD_193582 | JGI IMG/M metagenome (GOLD analysis project Ga0272441, IMG submission 193582) | Marine sediment archaeal communities from Little Sippewissett salt marsh, Falmouth, MA, United States - SSM-Prop-6N | ecosystem: Environmental > Aquatic > Marine > Wetlands > Sediment ...
GTGATGATCGCCATGCTCCTGCCCGTGCTTTTCCTCGCCCCCTGGCCGTACGCGGCGGCGCCGCTGCTGCTCGCGGCGGGCCTGGGGATCCGGCTCGTTCCCCTTCGGCCCGAATGGCCCAAGCGGCTGGCGGGAGGGATGATCGCGGCGGGGGCGATCCTGCTGGTCCAATCCGTGGGCCTCTTCGCGTACGAGGCGTTCACGGCCCGCTTCAGCGACGTGCCGGCGCCGCTGGCCTCTCTGCTGGCGTGGGTTGCCGGCCTGGCGGGGCTGGACGTCGCCCCGTTCGGGACCGAGCTTCCGCTGTTCACGATGCGCCAGGTCCACCGCCTGGGTGCGACGTGGGGCCTGCTGCTGGACCCGGCCACGTGGTGCTTCCTGGTCGGCGGCGTGGCGTGGCTGGCGGTCCGCGGACCAAACGGCGCGGGCCTGGCCGGTGCGCTGCGGTCTGCCGCGCGGTTCGCCCTGCCCGTGCTGCTCTGGCTGCCGATCCGGGCCGTGCTGCTGATGGCGATCTACCTGCACCGGGCCCTGCGGACCGGCTACGACGATCCCCTCACGGTCCTGCCGGACCAGTTCTGGGACCGCTGGGTGCTGCTGGGCCTGCTGATCGTGCCCGTGCTGCTGGCGTGGCGGTTCGTTCGCGCCGCGGCCGGGCCCGAGCAGCCGCCCGCCGACTCGCAGGTCCCCTCACGGGCGTTCTGGAAGCCCTGGGCTCCCGCCGGCCTGGCGCTGCTGGCGGCGATCGCGTTCGTCGCCGCCGACGCCTGGGACCCCGCGGGCCCGCCCAAGCCGGGCCGCATCCTCGTCGACGACTACCACTCGGGCATGCCCTGGCCGCGAAAGGAATTCGACACGGTCCGGACGGACAAGCCGTTCGACACGGAATGGTGGGGCCACGCCTCGGCCTACAACCACTACTGCCTCTACGAGTACTGCGACCGGTTCTTCACGATGTCCCGGCAGTTCGGGCCGATCGACGCCAACGCCCTGGCCAACGTGGACGTTCTCGTCTTGAAGGTGCCCTCGGGGCCCTATTCGCCCGGTGAGACGGATGCCGTCCGGGCATTCGTCGAGCGCGGCGGGGGCCTGCTGCTGCTGGGCGAGCACACGAGCGTCTACGGGTCAGGCGTGTATCTCAACCAGCTCGCGGAGCGCCTCGGGCTGGGCTGCCGGTTCCGCTACGACTGCGCGTTCGGGATCGACTCGGTGTTCGTGCAGCGCTACGAGCCCCCGCTGCTGCCGCACCCGATCCTCCAGTACATGCCCCCGATGCACTACGCGACGTCCTGCACCGTCGAGCCCGGCGGGGGCGGCCGTGTCGTCGGCCGGGCCACGGGACTGAAAAACCTGCTGGCCGACTACCACGCCTCCAACTTCTACCCCCAAGCGAAGGACCGCCCGGATATGCGGTACGGCGCGTTCACCCAGTTGTGGGCCACGCGCCTGGGCCAAGGTCGCGTGGTGGCCTTCACGGACTCGACGATCTTCTCCAACTTCTGCGTCTTCGAGCCGGGCAAGACCGAGATCATGGTCGGCATGCTCGCTTGGCTGAACCATACCGACGGCATGGGCGAGCCGCGTGCGTGGCTCATCCCGCTGGCGCTGGTTCTGGCCGCCGCGGCGGTGGGGCTGGGCGCCCTGTGGAAGACCGACGCGCTGGTGGTCCTGGCCGCGGCGGCGCTGGGATGGTCCGTCGGCGTGCCGCTCGTCCGGGCGGCGAACCGCGCGGCCGTGCCCCCGCCGGCCCGGAAGCGGCATATGATCCAGGTGGGCATCGATCGGACGGTCTGCGACGCGAACCTGCCGCGCAACGGCTTCATCGCCGGGCGCACGACGCACTTCGGGCAGTTCGAGCGGACGATTCTGCGGCTGGGGTACTTCACGTTCCGCGCGTCGGACGAGGAGCTGAACAAGGCGAGCATGATCGTGCTGCTTCACCCGAACCAGCCGGTGGGGGAGGACTTCAAGGCCCAGCTCGTCGAGTACGTTCGAGAGGGGGGCAAGCTGCTGGTACTGGACTCTCCCGAGAACGCCAAGTCCACGGCGAACCGGCTGCTGTATCCCTTCGGCGAGAGCGAGGCGATGGAGTTCAACCCGCCCTACCGGCCGATCCAGGGCCGGCTGTCCGTTCCGGCCGATTGGCCCGCGCCGACGGTGAAGGCCGCCCTCGCGGTGAAGGGCGGCACGCCGTTCGCCGAGGCGGCCGGCCGCGTCGTGGGCGCGTGGAAGAAGTTCGGCAAGGGCAAGGTGTGGGCCGTCGGCTTCGGCTCGCGGTTCACGGACAACCAGATGGGCTACATCGGCGACGTCACGCCGAAGGGCGATCTCGTGCCGGTCTTCGACCTGGTGTTCCGGCTGATCCGGGCCGTCGCGGAGGATTCCCCAACGACCCCGCCGGTGCCCCCGGCGGCGGCGCCGAAGCGGGCAATAGCGCCGCGACCCGCCGTGCCGCCCGCAACCCGACCGGCGCCGAAGCCGGCACCCGCGCCACAGACGGCGCCGCGGACACGGCCGGCGGCGGCGACCCAGCCGGCGCGGCGCTGACGGGGCGGCCGGACATGATTCCTACGCCCGAGCGGCTGCGATCGAACCGGCGGTGGAGCGCGGTGGTGGGCCTGGCCGTCGCCCTCGCCGTCGCGGCGCTCGGCTGGTTCCTGCTGCCCTCCCTGCCGTCGCGCCTTGCCGCCCTGCCGGTGGGGATGCTGGTCGGATGGTGCGCCTGCCGCTTTGGGACCCGCGTCCTCCGGCGGCGGCTGGCCGTGCTGGCACGCCCGTTCCCCCCTGCATGGCGGGACGTGCTGGAACGCCGCGTGGCCTACTACGCCGCGCTGGGCAAGGCCGAGCGGCGCCGCTTCCGACAACTCGTGGCCGTGTTCCTGGACGAAACGCCCGTCACGCCCGCCGGCTGCGACGTCGACGACACCTGCCGCGTGCTGGTCGCGGCCAGCGCGGTGATTCCGATTTTCGGCTTCCCCGCGTGGGAGTACAACACGCTGCGAGAGGTCGTCGTCCGCGGCGAGCAATTCGACTTCCGCTTCCCCGGACAGGACCTCGAGACGACGGGCATTCTGGGGCTGGTGGGCAACGCGGGCGGGGCGTTCCACGGCACGATGGTGCTCTCGAAGGCCGACCTGCTGGCCGGGTTCGAGGCCGGGGGCGGCAAGCACCACGTGGGCATCCACGAGTTCGCCCACCTGATCGACCAGGCGGACGGCGCGATCGACGGCGTGCCCGCTTCCCTGCCGCGCGAATGCCTGCGGCCGTGGCTGCGCCTGGTCCGGGCGGAGCTGGAGCGCGGCTGGGAGGGCTGGTCCGACATCCCCGAGTACGCTTTCACGAACGAGCAGGAGTTCTTCGCCGTCGCCGCGGAGTATTTCTTCCAGGCGCCGTCCGAGCTGGTGGGCAATCACCCCGAGTTGTACGACCTGCTCCAGCAGGTCTTCCGGCAGAACACGCGCAGCCGCCTCCGCACGCTGGTGGGGCGGCGCAAATCGTTCCGACGACGGAAGAGGAGGGCCTGAGCCCGGCGTCACCACGGGACATCGTCTTCGCTCGCGTCGAACTCCTCCCCGAATTCCTCCCCGAAGTCCTCCTCAAAGTCCTCGTCTTCCTCGTCGTAATCCTCGTCGTCAAAACAGGACCAGCCAACGTACTCCCCGTCCGGGCCGTCGATGGGGTGGATGTCAAACGTGTACCCGATGCCGTCGCACCCGTCGACAGGGCAGCACCAGAACCCTTGGCCGTCGGGGTCGCGCCGCCAGACGATCCGGTCGCTGGTGTATTCCTCCCCACAATGCAGGCAGCGGACGAGGCAGGGCTCGTCGGGCGGGCGAAAGCAATCTTCGAGTGCCTCGGGAGGAAGGCCCCACATGATCATGATCGGCGTCTCCACGCAGCCTCCGCAGCGTCTGTGCTCTACGCGGCGCCGCGGTACGCTTGTGTATTCTATGCATGGCCCCGGCGGCTGGCCAGCCCCGAAGGCGGAAGAGGCTCAAGATAGGGAATTCCGGGGACGCGCGGACACGGATCGAGACGGCGGAGCTCAGCGACGGACGTCCGCGTGCCGCCAATCTCGCGTCCACGGCCGGCCGGTGACCTGGGCGAACTTGCGCTGGAGGTCTCCGCGGCGTTCCAGGTTGCGGCGGATACGCTGGTTGATCTCGGCCGCCAGGGCCCTCACGCCTTCCTCGGGGGCCACGAGCTCGTTCTCCACCCTCTCGACGGTCTCCTTGACCCACCGCTCGACCTGCCCGGCGTCGATGAAGGGGCTGGGGTCCAGCGGGCGGGCAGTCGTCATCGCGTCGGCGAACGGCTGGTGGAAATTCGGGTCGTTGATGAGCGTGTTGGCCAGCGCGTCGCCGTCTCGCGCCAGGGCCGGATTGGGCGGCAGGGAGTCGCCGTCCTGCACGATCAGCCGCCCGTATTCCGGGCCGGCGAGGTACTGGAGGAACTTCAGCGCCGCCTCGCGGTGCGGGCTCTTGACGTTGATGCCAGCCGCGCGGCAGTCCGTCTGCCCGCGCGACGGTTGACCTTTCGCGCGCGGCAGCACGGCCGTGCCGAGGTGCGGGACCAGGTCCGGGTACTGGCCCAGGCGGTTCAGCAGCCACCGGCCGATGATGATCATCGCCGCCCGCCCGTCGCAGAACCAGACGATCCCCCCGCTGCCCCAGCCCCCTTGGCTGCTCATGGCGGCCGCCTCGGCGGGCGTGGGGATCACCCGGTGGACGTGCATCATGTCGTGGTAGAGGCGCAGGGCGGCCGTCGCCTCGGGCGTGTCGAGCCGGCTGACAAGGCCGTCCGGCGTGAACAGGCTCCCGCCGTGGCCGATCAGCAGGTCCCCGAACATCCACACGTTGTTGTAGTTCGCCAGGGCCAGGTGCTTCTCGCCGCTCGCGCCTGGCCCGGCGACGATCTTCCTGCTCGCGCGGATGAAGTCCGTCCACGTCCAGCCCTCGGCGGGGTAGGGCACGCCGTGGTCGTCGAAGACCCGCCGGTTGTACACCACGCAGTTCGCCCAGACGTTGCACGGGAACCGGTACTGCCTGCCCTCCACCGTCAGGTTGTCCTTGATGGCCCGGAACGTGTTCTCCGGGCCGAAACCCATCTTCGAGGCGTGGGGCGTCAGGTCCAGCAGGATCCCCGCACCGACGTATGCGTGCATCTGGTTGATGCCGTACACGTCCACGATGTCCGGACCCGTGCCCGTGGCGCACTGCACGATGAGCTTCTCCCGCGCGCCCGATTCGACCGCCACCTCGATGCGCCGGGCAGGGCGGACGACCCCCGGCAGGGCCGCCTCCAGAATGCGACGGTTGAGGGCGATGACCTCCACCTCGGTGCGTTCGTCGTCCGGCTTGGCGATCAGGAGCTGGCCGTCCCGAGAGAGCTCCAGGCCCCCGCCGTCGATGCCCGCGAAGATCTCGGGCCGGTCGAGCAGGCGGTTGACCGCATCAAGCAGGGGTCCGGGGTCTTCCCCGGTGACGGCATCGGGGGCGTTTGCGTCCAGGGCCGCCGCCAGGCGTTGGAGGACGTCCCGGGCCGGCGCCGCGGCACTCGGCGAGGCCGCCGGATCGCGCAATGCCAGTCGAAACCGGTCCCAATCCACGACGTTCTCTTCCTTGAGGAGCAGTTGGAGCTTCGCGAACGTCGCTGTCTGGAGATTGCGGGCCGGGTTCTCATCCGTCGCCCAGCGCAGGCGGATCACCCCGTCGTCCGGCGGGCTCTGAAGGGTGAGCTCCGCCGCCGCATACAGCAGCGCCGCAAACAGCACCGCGCCCGTGAAGAAACGCTTCATGGCCTCTTCCTCTGCGCCCGCTGCGCCTCCGCGGTCATCCGCTATCCCTTCACGCTGCCGAGCTGAATGCCCTTGACCAGGAACCGCTGGAAGACCACGAACACGAGGATCAGCGGCACGACGTTCATCACCGTGGCGGCCATGATCAGCTCCGTCTGCCGGCCGTACGTCGTGTCCAGCGCCAGCATGCCCACCTGCATCGGGTAGAGCTGCTTGTCGACGAGCATGATCAGCGGCCAGAAAAACGACCGGTACGCCCCGAGGAACGTGAAGATCCCCAGGGCGATCAGCCCGGGGCGGGCCAGCGGCATGATGACGTTCCAGAAGACCTGCCAGTGACTCGCCCCGTCGATCTTGGCCGCCTCGTCCAGCGAGGGCGGGATCGACAGCATGAACTGCCGCAGCAGGAACGTGCCGAACGCGCTGAACGCCGCCGGCAAGATCAGCCCGTGGTACGTGTTCAGGAACCCCAGCGAGACCATGATCTGGTAGTTGGGGATCATCGTCACCACGCCGGGGACCATCATCGTCGCGAGGTACGCCAGGAAGACCTTGTCCCGCCCGCGCCAGTGCATCCGGCTGAACGCATACGCCGCCATCGCGCTGGTGAGCACCTGGAGCACCGTGATGCACGCCGCCAGGAAGATGCTGTTGAAGTACCACCGCCCGAACCGCAGCTCCAGGAACCGCCCCGTGCCCGGGTCCGGCTGGAGGTCCAGGACCACCGGGTAGTTCCGCAGCGTCGGCTGCCGGGGCAGGATGCGGACCTGCTCGACCTCCCGCCGCGGCTTGAACGAGGCGCTCACCATCCAGAGGAACGGGATGGAGATCACGAAGCCCATCACGCAGAGGCCCACGAACCGCGCGGCCGCCGCGGCCCGCGGCTTGCGGACCGGCGAGCGGCGCGGCGATACGGCGGGAGGGGCTGTCGACAGGGCGCTCACTCCACCACCTCCAGCTCCCGGCCGAACCGCCAGTTGATGGCCGTGGCGATGAAGATGAACGCGAAGAGGATCCAACTGATCGCCGCCGCGTAGCCCAGGTCGAGGTCCTCGAAGAACTTGTTGTAGATGTAGTAGCTCAGCGTGGTGGTCGAGCCCGCCGGGCCGCCCAGGGTCATCACGCGGGCCTGCTCGAACCCGCCCTGGAGCCCGCCGATGGTCGACATGATCGAGATGAAGAACGTCGTTGGCGCGAGTTGCGGCCAGACCACGTGCCGGAACTTCGCCCAGCGGCCGGCCCCGTCGACCTGGGCGGCATCGAGCAGTTGCGGCGGGATGTTGGACAGTCCCGCGAGGTACAGCAGCATGTTCGTCCCGCCGATGGCGGTCCAGACGCCCATGAAGATCAGCGCGGGCTTGGCCCAGGCGACGTCCCCCAGCCACTGCGGGAGGATCTCCCTCGCGGTGCCGGCGGTATACCCGAGGCCCTCCAGCCCCGCACCGAGCGCGGCGTTGATCGGCCCGGTCTCCGGGTTGTACAGGGCCTTCCACAGGATCATCAGCGCCACGCCCGACGTGAACGTCGGAAGGTAGAACAGCGTCCGGAACGAGACGATGTTGAACGTCATGCCGAGGGCGGCCATCAGCCAGAGCACCCCGCCCAGCAGGGCGAGGTTCGGCCACCCGACCCACCAGACCAGGAGCATCGTCACCGCTCCGCAGGCCAGGCACATCGCCGCACCGATCAGCCGCCACCACCACCGGCCGAGCGGCAGGGACTCGTTCAGCAGCATCGCCAGCAGCAGGGAGCCGGCGATGGAGAACGGGATGCCCAGCATCAGGTACAGCGTGTTGTAGAGGAATCGCCAGAACCGCGGATCGCGGGCCTCGTGGGCGGACCACATCGGGCCGTGCAGCAGCCAGAGGGCCGCCACGGCCGCAGTTAGCAGGACCGGTGGGAGCGTCCCCAGGCCCGCGCCCCAGGGCGAATCTTCCCGCCGCAGGACCACCACGCCCGCCGCCAGGAGGATGCCCCCCCCGAGAACCAGGCCCTGCCCGCCCCCCGCAGCCAGCCGGCCCGCCAGCAGCGCGCCGCCCAGGGCCACGAGCACCGCCCCGCCCAACCGGCTGCCCCGCCAGCCGGCGACGTTCGACCACAGCGTGCCGATCAGCGCGACAAACAGCCCCATGGTCGCCGCCACGTACGCCCACCCCGTCGCCGAGACGCCGCCCGCCGTGCCGCGCACCCCGAGCAGGTCCACGAAGTTCCGTGCGCCCAGGAACTCCAGCTCCACCGCCGGCTTGAGCGACCAGTTCGTCACCGACATCATCAGCGACAGGAGAATCGGGAACAGCAGAAACGCGCAGAACCCCAGGAAGTTGGGCAGCAGGAACCCAAAGACGGCGGGCTCTGGCAGCTTCCGTTTCATGTGCCGCTCTCGGGGTTTCGCTTCGCGTGAAGAGTCAGATGACGGACAAACACCAGACGGCGAGAATCAAACGACAAATAAGGACCTGAACACAGGCACCAACCTGCAAACAGGAACCAAAGACCAAACGGACAAGGGCCAAACGTGCCCGGTTCGGGCGGGCGGTGAACGTACCTGCCCGGGTTGCCTCCGTCGGGGTCAGGATGCCCGGCGTTTGGGACTTGGCCTTGCCGTCTACGATTCGTTTGTCGTTTGCTGCTTGTTGTCTGGTGCTTGCTGTGCAAGGCCCGGTGCGAGACCCCGAGAGCGGAGCGCCTGGCTCACTTGGGGTCTGCTACCTGGAACGTGTACGTATTGCTCCAGGTCATGGACCGGCCGGGGGGGACCTTGACGGCAACGAAGGGCTCGGGGCAGGCGGCCTTCGGCGCGGCCCAGAAGCGGTAGATCACCACCGGGCGGTCGCCGATTGCCTTCAGGCTCGCGCCGGTGCGGGTGTTCTGGATCAGCACCGCGTTCTCGAACGGGGTGCCCCGCAGGCCCGCCAGCTCAGTCCAGACGGTGCGCCCTTGTGTCAGGGCCTTGACGAAGGTGATCTTCCGGTCCTTGATCTCGATGGCATCGCCCTTGAGCACGTCCGGGCGGGCGTCGAACGGCAGGTGGATCACGTAGTCCGGGCCGATCGGCGTGTCGTCGATGATCGTGAAGTTGTGGCAGTAATGGGTCGTGTCGATGGTCTTCGTGCCCATGTTCCCCAGCACGCGGGTGATGGTGAAGGACGGCGCGGCCTTCGCCAGACTGACCCGCTTCGTGTAATGCCACCACCATCCCCGCCGGCCCTTGAAGTCCTGGTCGAACTGCACCCAGTCCTTCCCGCCCGTGATTTCCCACGGCGCCCGCCGGGCGATCTCGTGGCCGAGATGGAAGCCGTACTCCGCCGGCTTGATCTCGCCGGTCTCCTTGTCCTTCTTGGGCTTCTCCTTCTTGACCAGCTCGCCGACGCCGATCTTGTAGAACACGCCGCCGGCCTCGACCTCATCGAACCCCGGGGGGTCCTCCATGGAGAACTCCTCCGCCGTGCCCATGATGTGATCGTGGCTTTGCGGGTTGCGCGGCTGCCACGGGCCGAAGAACGTGTGGCCCTTGTACCGGGCCCGCGCCACCACACCGGACGGATCGAAACGCGAGCCGACGTAGTAGCCCTTCTCCCCAGCCGGGAGATAGAGCGTCATCTTCACCACGCCGTTGGTGATCGTGCGTTGGGGGAAGCTCTCCTGGGTAGCCACGGTTTTCTCCGCCGCCGTCAGTGCCCCGGCCGTCGCCAGTAAGGCCGCAATCGCAAGCGAGGTCCTGCGGTATTCGATCGGTTCCATGGCTGTCTCCCGGCCTGGGCCTAGCTGCCGGGCCCTCGCGGCTCCGTGTGGAGCACGAGGGACCAGGCGACCTGCTTCCATCCGTTCTCGATGCGGTACAGGATGCGATTGAGGCCCTTGTGGAAGTGGACGCGGCGCATGCCTTCGGCGATCTGCCACGACTTGAGCTGATTGCCCGACACCCATACCGGCTGGTCCTCGATCCACAGGCTGGACTTGTCGTCGCTGCCGACCGCGATCCACATGTCGGTCGGCTTCTCGAACCACAGTTCCGTGTAGGCGTAGTAGATCGCGTACTCCTCCGGGTCGGACGGGACGATCATCGGCCCGGGGCTCTGAAGAAACTCCCAGCGGATCACCTTGCCGTCCTTGCCGACGTACTTCGCGTCGAGGTCCACCACGCTTTCGGGCGGGAACTTCTTGTCCCGGTTGATCCGTCGCGGGTTGGGGAACGGCCCGAGGACGTACCAGCTATCGACGTACATCCACTTGCTGCGCTGCCCGCCGGCCAGCACCTTCCGGCCGGGGATGGCCTTGACGTCCTTCCTGATCACGGGCGGACCGGACCAGCCGGGCCGGCCCCCGGGCTTGCCGGCCCTGCCCGGCTTGCCGCCGTTTGCCGCGGCCGCGGCGGCCTGAGCGCCGCTTGCGGCCCCGTCCTGGGACCCGTCCCCGGCGGCCTCTTTCATCAGCCCGGAGAGGTCCTTAGCCCGCTGACCGTCGTCTTCCAGGGCGGCGTTGGTCATCTCCTGTTCCTGGGCGGCCTTCGCACGGTACCAGTCCATTGAGACGTCCGCGCCCTCGGCACCTTTGCCCTCCCCGCCCTGCGCGAGCTCCAGCAGCCGCCGCCCGAGCGTGACCATCGACTCGACCTCGCGGATCGCCTTCTCCACCTCCTGCTTGTGCCTGGCGGCGGTCTCCATGTCCCGCACCGAGCCTCGCAGCAGCTCCTTGTTCAGCTCGGGGCGGATCGGACGGGCCACGTCCGTCTGCTCCCGGGCCTGAGCCAGCGGGATCTTGCGGATGATCGCCAGGTCGGCCGCACGGATCTCCTTGTAGGCCGTGGTGTTCTTGGTCTCGGCCTGGACGGCCTGCTCGTAGACGGCCGCGAGGTCCTTGTCGAACAAGTTCGGCCGGGGCTCATCGGCTGCGTGGGCCCGCGACCGGGCATCCGCCGCCGCGAGCTGAATGCCCTCGGCGATCCGCTTGGCCAGGGCGTCTCGGGCCTTCTTCTGGGCCTCGATGGCCTTCGCTTGTGCCTCGGTGGCCTTCTTCGCGGCCTCGACCGCCGGCTTCTGCATCTCCGCGGCCTCGGCCTGGGCGCGCCGAGCGTCGGTGCGCGCCTTGGCCAGGGCGCTCTCCCCCTTGGAGAGCTCCTGCTGGGCCCGTTTGGCCCGGGTCCGAGCGTCCCGGGCCTTGGCCTCGATCCGCTTGGCCTCGGCCTTGGCCTGATCCGTCAGCTTCTTGAGGCGATCGGCCTCTTTCTGAGCGGCCGCGATCTCGTCCCGGACCTTCTTCTTCTCCGCGTCCGTCTTCGCGCGGCCAAGGCTTCTGCTCGCCCTGCTGAGCGCGGTCTTGGCCTCCATTGCAGCCCGGGTAGTCTCGGTGGACTTCTGCTTGGCCTTCTCCGCCTCGGCGGTGAGCTTCTGCGCCTCGGCCTGCAACGGGGCGACCTTGGGCTTCGCCTCCGCCACCTTGGCTGCGCGCGCGGGCACGCCCGATTGCCGCGAGTATGCCTGGCTCTGCTTGTCTCTCGCGCCGGCCTGGCTGTTCTCGGCGTCGATCTCCGTGCCGGCCGCGTGGGTCTGGGCGGCTGTCGCGCGCTTCTGCGCTTCCCGCGCGTCGGCCAAGGCCCCGCCGAGCATGGTGAGCAGTTGGTCGGCCCGGGTCTGGGCGGCATCGGCGGCGAGTTGGGTCTCGCGCGCCCGCGCGTGGGCGTCCCGCGCCCGATCCTGGGACTGCCTGGCCCGTTCCATGCTCTCGAGGGCTTGGTCGGCCTCTTCCCGTTCCTGGGCGCGGGTGGTCTCGGTCTGCGCGGCGAGGGCCGCTTCGACGGCCTGCTGCGCCTTGGTCTGCTCCGCGAGAGCTTGCTGCTGGGCGGCGAGGGCCTCGTTCTGGGCCTTGAGGGCTTCCTCCGGGCCGGTCTGGCTCATCTCGCCGACGAACTGCTCGTAGTCCTCCAGCTTGCCGTCCCGCAGTTCCTCCAGCGAGTCCTCGATGTCCAGCAGCTCCTCGACCTGCCAGGCGAGCATGTCCGCCTGGATGTCCCGAATCTCCGCGACGACCTCGTCGATCCGGTCCGGGCTGGCCGTGGTGTCGTAGCTCATGTCCCGCTCGGGGTTCAGGATGATCTCCCGCAGGGGGGTGAACCACACGATCGCCAGCAGCACCAGCGCGTGCAGCGCCAGCGAGACCACCCACCACGGGCTGGTACCGCCCATGCCCAGGTTGTCGGCGTCGCGGGAGGGCCTAGTAGTACCGCTTGCGGGCTTCGTCCTTGCGGGTGTGGAGTCCGACATTGCGCAATCCCTCAAACTGGCAGAGCTCGATGACCTCGGTAATGTGACGGTAGGGCACGGCCTCGTCGCCGTCGATGCGGACCCGCTGCTTGGGGTTGCGCTGCGCGATGCCCTTGATGTACTCGTGCAGCGCCCGCGTGCCCATCAGTTCCGCGCCGACGTATTTCCGCCCGTACCGGTCAATGCTGATGATCAGCAGGTCCGGTTCCTCGGCGACGTCCACCGACGCCGCCGAGTGGGGCAGCGTCAGCGGCAGCTCCGGCTCGATCTTCTTCAGCGTCGTCGCCAGCAGGAAGAAAATCAGCAGCAGGAAGACGCAGTCGATCAGCGGCGCCATCTGCACCTCGGGGTTGTCCTCGGCCCGTCGGTGTCTAATCCGCATGGGGCTGCTCCTTGGCCATCAGCCAGGCCGCGACCAGGTCGGTGACTTCCTTCTCCAGCATGTCGCCGTACAGGTTCGTGCGCTCCCGGAACCAATGATACGCGGCCAGGGAGGGCACGGCGATGCACAGCCCCGCCGCCGTGGTGATCAGCGCCTTGCTGATCCCACCGGCAAGCTGCGACGCGTCGCCCAACGCGCCGGCGATGGCCACCACGTCGAACGACTCGATCATGCCGAACACCGTGCCCAGCAGCCCCAGCAGCGGGCTGAGCGTCGCCACCACCGCCAGCGGATAGCACCGGCGTGTGTGGTACCGCAGCTCCACGGCCGCAATGTCACCCGCCGTCGTCGAGATGTCCGTCACGCTGTTGGCGCGGTGGCGGACGATGAACTGGAGGATGCGCCCCAGCGTGCTGGGGTGGCGGTCGGCGAGAGCGAGGATCTCCTCGTACTTGCCGTCGGCCCACAGTCGGCTGGCGGCGGCGGACAGGCCGGCGGGCACGATCATGCCTCGGCGGAGGCGGAAGAGGCGCTCCAGGAAGTACGTGACGGCCGTGAGGCTCAGCAGGCCGAGGAAGATCATCGTGTTGCCGCCCTTGCTGAGCACCTCGAACCATTCCTCGGTGAAGTGGGCGGGCTGGGTGGTCGGCTGCGTGGCCGGTTGGCTGGCCTGGGTGGTCGGCTGCGTGGTGGCTTCGTTGGGGTCGGGCGCGGCCATGGCGGCCAGGCCGGCCAGGAGAATCGTTGTCACCAGCACCGTTACAAGCGTTTTCATTCCGTCTCCTTCGACTGCTATGCGTTGGGGGCGGCGCGGGCCTGCAGGCCGCACCGCCCGATGTAACACGGGTTTAACGCCTCGCCGGCGGCGGGGGGCCGGTGGTTCTCCCGAGGGCCAGCGTGAACGGCAGCGCACGCGGGGGAAGGGCCTTCCGCGGTTTGGCGATTCGGGCGGTGAGCATCTCCACCGCGGCCGCACCCAGCTCGCGCTGGGGGAGGCAGAACGTGGTGATGGGTACGCCGCAGACCGTCTCCACCTCATTGGCGAAGGACACCATCGACAGGTCCTCCGGCACGCGCAGGCCGGCGCGCTCGACAAGGAGCCACAGCTCCGGGCTCGTGGCGTATCGAACGATCGCGCTGGGCCGATCGGGCGATCGGAGCAGGCGTTCCAGGTATCGGTGGCGCTGCGGCGGGCGGACCCCCCGAGCCTGGCGGACGACGCGCGGTTTCAGGCCCGCGTCTCGCATGCCCTGCTCGTAGCCGGCCTGGCGGTCCCGGACGCTGTAATGGGCCTCGCCGATATCCTCGTGCCCCCACACGAAGTCCACGTACGCGATGTCGCGATGGCCGAGGTCCAGCAGAAGTCGCGTGGCGGCCCGGCCGGCCTCGAAGTCGTCGGGGCGGACGCAGTCGGCCTCCAGGCGGCAGTTGAGCCATACCGACGGGAGCTGGTACTCGCGGATCAGCTCGATCATGCGGTGGGGGATATGGTCGGTGTAGTTGATGAGCAGCCCGTCGGCCATCCATTCGCGGAGGATATTGGGCACGAAGCCCTCGTGGGTGAGCTTCTCGTCCGGCAGGACGGCGAGGGTGAGGTTCATGTCCCGCCCGGCCAAGGCGTCGTGGATCCCGCGCAGCAGGTCCGCCGGCAAGGCGCTGCGACCGGACTCGTTGCTCAACAGCAGCGCGGCGCAGCCGAACCTGCCCGACCGGACCGCCCGGGCGAATCGGTTGGGTCGGTAGTCCATCTCCCGCGCCGCGACCACGATCTTGCGCCGGGTCTCGGCGCTGTATCGCTGGCCCTTGCCGCTGAGGACCTGGCTGACCGTCGGCCAGCTCAACCCCGTGCGCTCCGCGATCTCCTTGATGGTGACGGAGATGGGACCCGCTCCTTTCCAGGCAGGATTGCCCTGTGTCAAAACGTTTTGATAACGGATCGTGGCGGATCGGTCAACCCCGGTCTCCCTGTGCGCAAGCGCCCCGCACCGCCCCCGGGGAGCCCCGAGGATTGCGTGCAACAACCGCCGTTCGGGATCGTTGTATCTTGTAGCTGCCTGCTTGGCTCCTTGCTGTCAAGTCCGCGGCGGTTGCGGACAAGTGAGCCAAGAAGGCAGTGCAGTAGAGCACCACCGCAGTGAGCCTGTTGGGGCCGATATTCTCGCTCTCCGTCCGAAGGGTGGATCGCTGGCTGAGGCGGTCCTCCGCGGACCCTGCTACGGCGCAGCGGCGCGTCCTTCGAACGCTGCTTCGCCGCGCGAAGAACACGCGGTTCGGCCGGGAGCACGGCTTCGCGAAGCTCGCGGGTCCCGGGGACTTCGCCAAGGCCGTGCCCATTACCGACTACGACGCGCAGCGGGCGTGGATCGCTCGGGCGGCCCACCGGGAGGCCGGCGTGGCCTGGCCCGGGCGCGTGCCGTTCCTCGCGCGCACGGCGGGAACGACGGGCCAGCCCAAGCAGATCCCCGTCACCCACGACATGATCGAGTCCAACCGTCGGGCCGGCTTGGCGGTGTTCGCCCACTACGAGCGGCTGCGCCCGGGCGGCGTGCGGCGGCTGCTGCGGGGCAAGCTGCTGTTTCTCGGCGGCTCGACGGGCCTGAGCAAGACGCCCGGCGGAGCGGTGGGGGGAGACCTTTCGGCGATCGCGACGCGGTCCGTGTGTTGGCCGCTGTCCCGGCGGTTCGAGCCCGGCGTGGAGATCTCGCTCATCGAGGACTGGACGGAGAAGGTCGAACGCATCGCCCAGCGGGTCGCCGGGCGGGACATCCGCTTTGCAGCCGGATTGCCCGGCTGGACGCGCATCCTGTTCGACCGCATCCTGGCCTTGCGGCAGCTGCCTGCCGCCGGCGGGCTCACCACGGCCTGGCCCGCGTTCGGGCTCTTCGTCCACAGCGGGATGGACGTCCGTCCGCACCGAAACGCCATTCGGCGGTGTTTCGGCCCCGAGCATCCGCTGGATTTCCTCGAGGCCTATCTGACGACAGAGGGTTTCCTGGCCGTGCAGTCCACCGACGAGGTCGGCGGGCTGGAGCTGCTGCTGGACAACGGCATCTTCTACGAGTTCCTGCCCCTCGACGCCGACGGCCCCAGGCTCACCGTCGACGAGGTCGAGGCCGGCGTTCCCTATCGCCTTGTTCTCAGCACCAACGCGGGCCTCTGGGCCTATGAGCTCGGCGACGTGGTACGTTTCCTCTCGACGGCCCCCCCGAGAATTGCGGTCGTGGGACGAACCGCCCACGCGATCGACGCCGCCGGACGGACCTTCTTCGATGAGGACGTCGCTTCCGCCGTTGCGGCCGCCGCCGAGAAGGTGGCGTGCGTCGTCACAGCCTTCACGACCGCGCCGACGGCGAACGGACGCGGCGTGCAGTTCGTCGTCGAGTCCGACGACGCGCGCTTCGACACTTCCGCCTTCACGGCCGCGCTCGCCCGGGACCTCGGCAAGAGCGGGAAGAAGCCGTCCGTCCGTGCGGAGTTCGTGCCCGCCGGCACGTTCCACGCCTGGATGCAGCAGCGCGGCACGCTCGGCGGGCAACACAAGGTGCCCCTCTGTGCGTCGGACCGCCGACACGTGGACGAAGTGCTCGCCCTCGCTCCTCCCGCCCCCGACGTTGTGTAACGCTTCTGTAACTTGCCTCCCTCCCGTGAACCTGCCGCCTCGGGCGGCGTCTAAAGCCGCGTACGGATCGCTCCGCACTTCGAACGGGACCGTCCTGAACAAGGAGACCGTGATGCGACGGGTAACGCACCTTGTTGTCGTGCTCACACTACTGATCGCAGCCCCGGCCGGGGCGCGGGCCCAGGGCCCGGCCGCCTTCGCCGACGGCAGAACGGCCTACGAGGCCGGGCAGTTCGTCCAGGCCCGCGACCTGCTGCTCAGCGCCGCCCGCACCGCCTCGCGAAACGCCGAGGTGTTCCTCTGGCTGGGCAAGGCACACTATCAACTCGGCGAGCTGCCCGAGGCGATTGCCGCATGGCAGCGCACACTGCGTCTGGCCCCCGGGGAACCGCACGCGAAGAAGATGCTCCAGCAGCTTCGCGCGGAGGTCACCGACGTGGATGTCGGGATCAAGCTCCTCGAGCAGGCCCTGCAAGAGGAGTTGTTCGCGTGGGTGCGAAGTCGAGTGGATCAACTCCTGGCGGACAAGACCCTCACCGAGGCCCAGCGCGGCAAGCTCCTGGTGCTGAAAGCCGAGGCGATGCTGGAATCGGGCAAGCCCCAGGACGTGCCCGCCATCGTCTTGGAGGTTCGTGCCAAGCACCCCAAGGCGGCACCCGAGACGACGCTCTCGCTGCTCCGGGCTCGCGCGAAGGTCCGGACTGGCGGGCCCGCCCTGACCGAAGGTCTCGCGGCCCTCAAGGAGCTCGCCGAACAGAAGGCCGATGCGGACGCCGCCGCGATCGCGCAGTTCGAGCTCCTGCGCTTCGCCCTCGGCCAGGCGGCTGCGCCCGGGCCGGTCGCCGAGCTCGCGGCGTGGCGGGAGGCCCACCCGAACCACCGCTTGGCGACAACGGCGCTGGAGCTGTTGCTTGATGCCCAGCTCGCGCTGACCCGGCAAGGGCCTCGACCCACCGAGACTTCCGAGCTGGCCGCGACCGACGTGGCGGCCATCGCGTCGGTCCAGGCCCTTCGCGCCCTTCGGCCCCAGGCCAAGGACCGCATGAAGCTCCTCCAACTTGTCGACAGCCATCTCACGGCCCACTACGATGCCGCCGGGGCATACGCCGCGGCGATCCAAGCCGGCGAGGCGCTGCTGAAACTGGACCTGTCCAGGGCGGAACGCGTTGTCGTCACCCGACGGATACTGGACCGTCACCTGGCCGCGTCGCGTCGGCAGCCCCGCCCCGAAAGGGACGCGAAGTTTTCGCCTTCAGATCGGGCGGTCCTGGCACGGGCCAAGGAACTGCTTGGCTTGCTGCCGGGAGAGACGGACGGCGGAAAGCTGGCCCAGCAACTGCTGACGCACTTCAGCAGCCGATACGCGAAGGCCGGCTCCCTGGCCGCGGCGGAGGAAGGGATCCAGGGCGTGCTGCAACTGCCCCTCCCGCCGGCGTCGCGCTTGGCCGCCCGCAGGGCCCTGGCCTCCACCAAGACCGAGATCGCCCTGCGCGACCTCACCCGCCAGGCCGCGGCGGGCAAGCTGCCCGCGCCCATGCCTCCCGCCGTCCGGGAAGTCCTGGCCCTGTACGTGACCATCGAGAAGGAGAACGTCGGCACGAACACGTGGGCCGAGCGAACGGACCTGGCCCGGAAGGTCGACAGCCTGGCTGCCAAGCTCCCGCCCGTGGCTAAGGTCACGTCGATGTCCGCACCGCACGCGTGGGCGGTCGAGATCGCACTGGGTGTCATCCAGGCCGATAAGGAAGGCAAGGCTTCGGCGTCCGCCGTGGCCCTCGTGGATGCCATCCGGACGCACTACGCCAAGTTGCCCGCCCCGGAGGGATTGCGACTCGCAGGGGACCTGATCGCGCGCCTCGCCGCTGCCCTGCCCACCCGCCACCCCAAGTGGGCGCAGTACCAGCTCGCACGAGTACAGGCGATGGGGCAGTGGGCGCAGTGGCAGTTCGGGGAAAATGTCCGCACGGGCAACGCCGGCCGAAATGCCCAGCTCGGCGATACCCAGAAAGAGATGATCGGCGTGCTGGCGGACGTCGTGGCGCGCGACGTGCGCGGGCAGGCCGCCTCGGCCGTCAAAACGCTCCAGGTCCATCTCCAGCTCTGGGAGGGGCATCGGCATTACGCCGCCGTGGAGGCCGGGTATGAGCTGCTGGTGGCCGCCCTGCCGGAGGCGCACCGGCGCGAGGTGCGCCTGGCCGTCGCGGAGATGTGGATCGCGCAGGGAAGGGCGGCCCACCAGCGGATGCAGGCCGTCGGGCTCGAGGTGTCCGTCCCGCTCGATGCGACGTTCGTCAAGGCGCTGAAGCGCTGCTACGACCTCCAGGCCGGCCTGGCCGAAGGCGACGCCTTTGGCGCGAAGGTCCGCGGCGTCGCGCAGCGTGTGGTGGGGCACTACACGGCCTTGGGCTACCACGACACGGCGGCGGCGGCGATCGCCGTCAAGGGCGACAAACCCGTGCCCGTTGCCGATCGGTACGCCCAGTTGGCCCGGGCCGATCACCAGTACGCCCAGGCCCAGCGCGAGCTGGCGAGGCTGCTGCGGCAGTATAGCGCCGAGGCCCGGCTGGGCATGACGCCGGCGTTTCAGGCGGCCCTGAAGGCGTACCGCGAGTTCATCACGCAGCACCCGGCCAGCGTGCTGACGACCACGGCCGTGCGGAGCGTCTTCAGCATCGCCCAGACGTTCGAGTCCCACGGCGCGCACGACGTGGCGGCGGGCGTGTACGACGGCTTTGCCAAGTTCGCAGCGAAGATCCCGACGCTCTCCCACGCCCAGCCGGGCCAGGCCGGCACGGCCGAGCGGGCGGCGCTGGCACACGCCGCCGCCCTCGACGCCCACGCCCGCGCCGCCCTGGCCAAGGCCCTGGCGGCCCGGAAGGACAAGACCCCGCCGGCGAAGGTCCTGCCCGAGTTCACCGCGGCCCTCGGCGCGTACAAGCAATTCGTCAAGGACCGCCCGGGCAGCGTGCTCGTCGGGGAGGCCGTCCGCCGGATCATGGCCGTCGCGCTGGAATATGCGAAGGTCGACGGGTGGGACGTGGCGGAAGGCGTCTTCGCGGACTTCGCCGGCGCGGGCCTGAAGCTGGCCAGCCCCGAGCGGATCGAGTTCGCCCGCGGCATCTGCCACCTCGGCAAGGTCATGCCGGACCACGCGCGTGCGGTCCTGACGGCCCTGACGGCAGGGCACGGCAAGCCGTCCGGGCAGACGGGCCTGGCCCTCGTCGGCGGCGATGACGTCGACAAGAAGGACGCCCCCGAGAAGCCCGCACGGACCGGCCGCGGCGGGCGCTCGCCTTCTCCGGTCACAACACCGGCCGCGCGCCCGGGGCCCACGCCCAAGCCGGAGGCGCCCCCGGCCGATGTGAAGGCGGTTCTCGGGGAGGTTACAGGCGCAGCCGAGGAGTCCCAGGTCCGCGACGAGGCGGACGCCCTGACCATCGCCGCGATCCGCCAACAGCAGAACTCCCGCGCCCGACAGATCGCCGCCCTGCGGGAGAAGCTCAACTACTCCCTGGCAAGCCGGTCCGACACCCGCAAGACCCAGCAGGGCGCTCAGAAGGGCGGCAAACAGACGGCACCGTTGCCGCCGCCCGTGTTGTCCGACGCCGAGTTGGCACGCCAACAGCAGGCGTTCGAAGCGGCCTACGCCCTCTTCCAGGCCGTGCGGAAAGCCCACCCCCTGCGGCCGACGGCGGAGCAGGCCCGAGGCGAGGTCCTGGTGATGGTCGGCCATTGGCGCACCGTCGCGCAGTGGAAGCGGGCGGCCGGTCTGGCCGAGCAGTACCTCAAGGACAACCCCACGGACCGCGAGCTGCCGAAGCTGCGCCTGGCCGCGGCGCGGGACATCCTCGCCTGGGCGTCCCAGCCGGCGAAGGAGGAGGGCACGAAGCGCGAGCGGCTGACCCAGGTTCTGGAGCGGTTCGCCCAGGCCCGCGAGGCGCTGGGCCGGATCGTGGCCGGCTTCCCCAAGGACCGCCCCCTCATTCAGCAGGCGCAGTGGGACATCGCCAACAGCTTCCTCACGCAGGCCCGCGTGGTGGACGGATTCTCGCCGACGCTGGCCCGGGGGCAGTACGTGCGATCGGCCAAGGAGCTGCTCGCGGTGGCGGAGCGGTTCCACGACCACCCGAAGATCGCGTCGATTCCGCAGATGCTCTGGAGCATCGCCGACGAGCTCGGCCGCCGGCGGTACTTCGAGGAGGCCGTGCTCGTCTGGAACGAGCTGCGGATCCATTTCGTCACGCACGCGCTCGCTCTCCAAGCCGCCACGCGGATCGCCCAGACGTTCGAGAGCAGCCTGGGGCGCCCCCTGCGGGCGGCGGAGGCCTACGCGGAGATCAACTTCGCCCGGGGCGGCAGCGACAAGGCCTCGCAGGACGCGGTCTACAACATCGGCGTGCGCCTGAAGGCACAGAAACGCTGGGTCGAGGCCCTGCACGTGCTGGAGACGTTCGTGGACAGCTTCCCCCGCCATCCCAACGCGGGACAGGCCCTGACGACCGTCGGGCAGATCCACCAGGTCAACGAGGCCTGGGAGGACGCCATCGCCGCCTACCAGCGCGTGATGGAGGAGTTCCCGACGGGCAACTGGATCCGCGAGGCGAAGTGGGCCATCGCCGAGTGCCGCATCAACCTCAGCCAGTGGCACGAGGCGATGGTCGCGTACGAGGACTACCTCAAGGTCTATGCGAAGGACCCCCGTGCCGCCGAGGCCCGCCGCCGGGTGGGCGTGGCGAAGGACCTCGCCCGCTACCAGGCCCTCGTCGATGAGAAAGGACAGCGCAAGGCCTTCGACGCCCAGTTCCAGATCGCCCGCATCGTCCAGGACCAGCTCAGCAACCCGCCCAAGGCGATCATCGAGTACCGCAAGGTTGCCACGAACTGGCCCAAGACGCACCTTGCCGACGACGCCCTGTTTACGGTGGGCAACATCTACCTGACCCTCGGCGAGATCGCCAAGGGGCGCGAGGCCCTGTCGGCCGTCGCGGAGCAGTACCCCGACAGCCCCCTGGCCGACGACGCGTTGCTGCGGATCGGCCAGAGCCACGAATCCGAGGCCCAGCAGCTTGCCGGCGTGACCCGCGAGGGCTCGCTCGAGAAGAACAAGGACCTCGCCCAGCGGGAAGCCTACCGGCAGGTCCAGGCGGGCCGGCGGCGCCTCCAGATGGACAACGACGCAGTCGTCGCCGCCTTCCGCGCCCAGGGCAAGAAGCAAATGGCGGAGGTCGCCCAGGCCCGCGGGGCCGCCAACTTCCTCCAGTTCCAACTGGCCAACACGACCGTCGCCGCCCAGGCCGCCGAACAGCAGGTCGAGACCCTCACCGCGTCGCAAATGGCCGACCGGCAGGACAAAATCAACGCCGCCCTGCGAAAGGCCGTGAGCGTCTACCAGCGGGCCGCGAAGGTCCCCGCGGCCGACAAGGCCGACGAGGCCCTGCTCCAGATGGCCCAGATCTACGACGCCAAGCTCAAGGACGCCGAGGCCGCGATGGCGACGTGGCAGGAGATCGTCCGCCAGTTCAGCGGCACGGCCGTGGCGGAGGACGCCTCCTGGCGGATCGCCGAGTACCACGAGCGCAAGCGCGAGTACGCCGCGGCGATCACGGCCTACCAGGCGTTCCTGCGGAACTACCGCCGTTCCAGCCGCGCCGCGGCCGCCCAGTTCGCCGTCGCCGAGAACTACGAGCACCTCGGCGAATGGGTCAAGGCAATGGACGCCTACACGAACTACATCAACAACTTCCCGAAGGCCCCCCTGGCCGGCAAGGCCCGGGAGCAGATCAGTTGGATTAAGACGTACCGCCTGTGAGCGCGGACGGACCGGCACCGAAGCGAAGGACCCCACGAGGAGACATCCCCATGCGTGCGACACGAACGATCGCGGTACTCGCCCTGGCCCTGGCGGTCGCCTCGCCCGGCGCGCTCGCCGACCCGAAGGCCAACGCCCCCAAAGAGGCCAAGAAGCTCACGCCGCAGCAGCAGGCTGAGACGCTTTTCGACCAGGGCCGGGAGGCAATGTTTCGCGGCCGGTACAAGGAGGCCGTCGAACTGCTGGAGAAGGCGGCGAAGCTCGACAAGACCAAGACGCGCTACCGCCTCTACCTGGCCCGGGCCCACCGCTACGCCAAGAACACCGACCAGGCGGAGACGCTGCTTGCGGCGATCGTGAAGGCCTCGCCGGAGCACGTGGAGGCCGGGCAGACCCTCGGAGAAATGTATATCGAGCAGGAGAAGTGGCGCGAGGCGGCCAACGTCCTGGGGGGCCTGCTGCGGTACCGCCACGACTACCCGACATACCACATGCTGGCCGAGGCGAAGTACAACCTCGACGACCTGAAGGCCGCCAAGAAGTACTTCAAGGAAGCCGTCAAGCTCAACCCCGACAGCGCGGTCGACCACTACCAGTTGGGTAACACCCACCTGGCGGAGAATCTGTTCGCGCTCGCGGCCGAGTCGTACAAGCGGGCGATCACCCTCGGCCTGCGGTCCGGCGTGCTGCATTACAAGCTCGGCTCGGCGTACTTCAACCTGCGGAACTATTTCGGCCGGGTCTCCGAGGTGACGGTCAAGAGCGGCAAGCCCGGCACGGTCAACGGGCCGTGGTATCTCATCGAGCCGGTCCCCGGCAAGACGGATGTCTGGCGGGCGGCGCCCAGCGATTCGGCGATCTACCAAGTCGTCAAGGCCGTGGACGCCGGGCTGGACAACGAGGGGGACATCCAGTTCCTCCGGGCCAACATCTACCTGAACGCGCGCCGCTATCGGCAGGCGTACGACATGCTCAAGAAGCTCGCGGCCGCCGCCCCCAAGCCCGCGGAGGACAAGCGTACGAAGGAGGACAAGGCGCTGTTCCACTACTACTTCGCGCAGGCGGCGTTTGGGGTGGAGAAGTTCGACGAGTATCTCTCGCTGCTGAAGAAGGCCATCGAGCTGCACGGCGAGGCGTACCAGGCGACGCTGGTGGACGCATACCTTCGCGTGGCCGAGCAGCACAACCAGCTCGGCGACCTGAAGGGGTACATTCAGTACCTCCAGATGGCCGTCGAGGAGGCGCCCAAGAAGGTCTCGCCGCACCTGAAGCTCGGGTACGCCTTCGAGGAGTCCCGGCGGTACGGCGACGCGATCGTCCAGTGGCGAATGGTCCTTGACCTCCAGCCCGACCACTCGAAGCGAATGGAGTTGCTGGACCTGATCCGCAAGTACCGCGCGGACCTCGAGGCCCGCCCCGCCAAGCCGAAGGCCGGCACGAAACGCGCCCGGCTGGGCTGACCGCGTGTTGGCGGGCAGAACCCGGCGCACGGCGCCGTTCCGCATCAAGCCGCTCATCGACATTGCAGCCGCGGACCGTTTCGTGTACGACGGTCCCCGGGACGTTCAGTACGTCCCGGGAGACCGCGCCCATGCCCGACCTGCCGGACACGATCGACAGCACCGACCAGCTCGATGAGCTACTCAGCCGCCCGTCCGACGCCCTGGTGAGCCTGTTCGGCGAGCTGGAGGGCGATCTGCTCCTGCTGGGCGCCGGCGGGAAGATCGGCCCGACGCTCGCTCGGATGGCGCGGCGGGCGGCCGACGCCGCGGGCACGCCGCGCAAGATCGTCGCCGTCGACGCCGCCCCGCTCCCGCAGCTCGCCGCCGCCGGACTGACCACCCGGACCTGCGACCTGCTCGATCCCGCTGCCGTCGAGGCCCTGCCCCGCTGCCCCAACGTGATCCACCTGGCCGGGCGGAAGTTCGGCTCGACCGGGGCGGAGCACCTCACCTGGGCCGTCAACGTCGCCGTTCCCCTCCACGTCGCGCGCACGTTCGTTGGCTCGCGCATCGTGGTGTTCTCCACCGGCTGCGTCTACCCCGTGATGCACGTCGACACCGGCGGGGCGACGGAACAGACGCCGCCGAACCCCGTGGGCGAGTACTCGATGAGCTGTCTCGGCCGCGAGCGGATGTTCGACTACTGCTCCCACGAGCGCGGCCTGGAGGCGCTCCAGTTCCGCCTGAACTACGCCGTCGAGCTGCGCTACGGGGTCCTGGTGGACGTGGCCAGGAAGGTCTTCGCCGGCGAGCCGGTCGACGTCACCACCGGCTACGCCAACGTCTTGTGGCAGGGCGACGTGTGCGACCGGGCGCTGCGGTCCTTGCCCCTGGCCGCCAGCCCCCCCGCCGTACTGAACGTGACCGGGCCCGACACGCTGTCCATCCGCGAGGTGGCCGAGCAGTTCGGCCGGCTCTTCGGCAAGCCCGTCCGCTTCACGGGCCAGGAGAACGGCATGGGGTACCTGAGCAACGCGGCGCGGTCCATCGAGCGGTTCGGTCCGCCCTCGGTGCCCGCGGACCGCATCATCGAGTGGACGGCCCGGTGGATCGAGCGCGGCGGCGAGGACCTTGGCAAGCCCACGCACTTCGAGGCACAGGACGGGAAGTACTGAACCCGTCCGCAGGTGGGAAACAATGGACGAGAAGGCACTGGCAGTGCTGCGGCGCGGGGTGGTCATCCCGGCCAGCCCGTTGGCGCTGACGGCCCGGCGGCGGTTCGACGAGCGCCGCCAACGGGCGTTGTGGCGGTACTACGTTGCCGCGGGGGCCGGGGGAATTGCCGTCGGCGTGCACACGACGCAGTTCGCGATCCGCGAGCCGGAGGCGGGGCTGTTCCGGCCCGTCCTGGAGCTGGCCGCCGAGGAGATCGGCTCGGCCAACGAAGGGCGCCGCGAGCCGATCCTCGCGATCGCCGGCGCGTGCGGGCGGACGAAGCAGGCGGCGGCGGAAGCCCGGCTCGCGCGGGAGTTGGGCTTCGACGCGGTACTGCTCAGCCTGGCGGCACTGTCCGACGCGGGCGACGACGAGCTGATCGCCCACTGCCGCGCCGTCGCGGAGGTCCTCCCGCTGGTAGGTTTCTACCTTCAGCCGGCCGTGGGGGGCCGCGTGCTGGGGCACGCGTTCTGGCGGCAATTCGCGGAGGTCGAGAACGTCGCCGCGATCAAGATCGCCCCGTTCAACCGGTACTACACGATCGACGTGGTCCGCGCCGTCGCCGAGGCGGGGCGCGACGACATCGCCCTGTACACGGGCAACGACGACAACATCGTCCTCGACCTGCTCACCCCGTACCGCTTCGAAGTCGACGGGCGGGTGGTCGAGCGGCGCATCGTCGGGGGGCTCCTCGGACACTGGGCCTTCTGGACCCGGCGCGCCGTCGAACTGCTGACGGACTGCCACGCCGCCGTGGCTGCGGGCGCGGGCGCCGATCCTGCCCTGCTGCGGCGGAACGTCGAGACCACCGACGCGAACGCGGCCGTCTTCGACACGGCCCACGCGTTCGCCGGCTGCATCCCCGGCGTGCATGAGGTGCTCCGCCGGCAGGGGCTGCTGGCGGGCACGTGGTGCCTGGACCCCGCCGAGACGCTCAGCCCCGGCCAGGCCGAGGAGATCGACCGCGTCCGCGCCGCCTACCCCCACCTCAACGACGACGACTTCGTCCGCGAGCACCTCGACGACTGGCTGCGGTAGCGGCCGTCAGCGGAGCGGGCGTACGGCGAGGTTGTCGAAGGCCGCGCCACCCTCGCAGTGCAAGCCGACCGTGCCCTGGGCTGGCCCTTTGTAATCGACGTCGAACACGGCCTGGCCGTTCAGGCTTGCCCTCACCCGCCGACCGCGAAGGTCGAGATGGAAGCGGTCGATGCGCAGCGGCTCGGGGTCGTCGCGCCACCGTTGGGACCAGTGGCGGAAGCTGGGATACGTTGCTCGCCTGACCAGGAGTGGGGGGACGTCCCGCCTGGCCTCCGCGAGGACCGTTTCCTTGCCGTCGACAACGGCGACCAGCCGAAGCGTCACGCCGTCCTTGCCGCTGCGTTTCTCGAAGCGGCCGTGGTTTCGCCCATCGACGCAGCGGAACAGGAGGCTGTGCACTACCCCGCCGGGCAGGTTCTTCATGCCGGGCAGGCGATCGACCTGGATCGAGACATCGCCCCAGGCCCGCCCGGCCTCCCAGCAGATCGCGTGCCTTCCGCCGGCGTCCGGATCGCGCTGGGCAAGGGCGCCGATGAACCCCGTTTTCCGCGTGACCGTCCACGGGGCCGGTCGGCGATCCCCGACGAGCGCCAGGGGGCGCCAGCCGTCGGGCCATTCGTCGTCGAAATCCTCGACCCATGCCCCCCCGCGAACGACGACCGTCACCGTGTCGCTCCGACCCCCGGCGCCGGCCGCTACGCGCACCGTCCCGGCCTGCTTCGCCTGGAACCGCCCATCCGCCGAGATGCATCCCGGCTTGTCCGCCTGCCACGTCAGCTTGGCCGACGCGGGCCGGCCCCACGCGTCGAGCACGTCGGCACCCAGTTGGAAGGCCATGCCCGGCGGGACCACGAGGCCGCGCTGGCGGATGCGAACGGAGTGGACCTTGCCCCTCGGCACCCCGGCCTCATCCAGCGGCACGAACCGCACGCCGAGGACGGTGAAGCCGCGGTCGGGCTTGGGGCTCTGGTCGCCGTTGCGCGGGACGGGCTCGTTGAAGACGTTGTTCGCTAGGCGGAACCGAACGCGGTGCCTGCCCTCGGCTACGTCGATCCACCACGCGCTGCGCATCGGCGCGTTGCTGTCGAGAAGGCGGTCGCCCTGGGGGGCGTCGTTCACGGACAGGCTCAGAATCGGCCAGGCGCCGTTCTGGAAGCACGAGCGGGTCGTCTCGACCTCCACGCGGTATCGCCCGGCCTTGGGGAACACGAACGAGTCGTCGAAGCCGCCGCCCCACATCGAGTAGAGCCCTCCCTCGCGGAAGCCCCGCGTGTTGACGAAGTCGTCCACGGCGAACGTCTTCTCCGCCCGCACCAACGGGATCAGCTCCGGCCGGAGGCACCGCGCGACGTACTGCTCGTAGGTCAGCTCCTCGACGTGCTCGTTCCGGCCCGTTCGCCTGTCGCCGCTGTTGCGGAAGTACACCAGGCGCACGGCCTGCTTTCGGTCGATCTTCGGCGGGGTAGCAGCCCCGGCCGGCTCGACGATCAGCTTGTTGCCGAGCACGCCCTTGTCCACGAACACCTGCGGCACGGTGATCGTGCCGTGCCGGTCGGCCTCGACGGTCCCCGCCTGAAGGACCGCGCCGGTCGCCACCTTCAGCGTATGCCACACGTACCGCCCCCCTGGGCGGGGGCGGAACCGCTGAAGCCGCCGCAGCGTCACGTCCCCGGCCCCGCAGGCGACGCGGCAGGGGGGCACGGACTGGCCGTTGAGCATGAGGCCCTCCTCGCCGATCCGCAGCGCCACCTCGAACCGGCCCGCTTCGTCGACCAGGTCCAGCGGCACGATCGCCCAGCGACGCGTCCGCTTGTCGGCGTAAAGGACTCTCGCACCCGCCGGCATGGGCGGGAGCTGCTTGAGCTTCTCCAGGCGCTGGATCTCCTCGGCCGTCGCAGCCTTCATCCACGGCCGGGCCGGCCGGTGCCATACGATGTACCCGTTGAGGCTGCCCCGGGGCTCGTCTTTCCAGTTCTCGGCGGGCACCTGGCAGCAGGTGACGTTGCTCAGCACGGGATAGGCCTCGTTGGCGGGCACGTCGAGGAACTTGGCGCTCGGCGCGTCGCCGATATCGCACCACCACAATTGCGTCACGCGCCGCTGGGCGACCAGGTCGAGGAAGAACCCCGGAAGACCCAGGGCGCTCCAGTTGTCCGCGCCGTCGTAGTTGTCGCTGTGCGTCATGGAGACGCACGGCCAGGGCCGGCCCGGAAACCGCCGCGCGAGCCACACCGGGTCATTCCACTGCCAGACATCGTGGCCCTGGGGTGTCTTCAGGCCCCACGCGCGGCGGCCGACGAGCGGCTCGGCGCCGGCAGCGCCGCGGGTCGAGTTCCACGGCCGCTCCTGGGAGGCCTGTACGCAGCCGATCCTCTCGGCGTGGTGGAGGGCGAAGTTCAGCGCCGCGCCTTCCCCCACGGCCGCGACGTAGTTCGCGTCGGCGCCGAAGCGCGTCAGGACATACTCCAGCTCGAGCAGTCGGCGGTCCTCGAAAAACGCACGGACGGTTGCCTTCCGCGGGTCCGCGCCGCTGTTGAGCGTGTCCACGTAGCCGAAGACGTTGCGGCAGAACCACCACGGGCCGGGCCCCGGTTCGGTCGGCGCGGCGGCCGAGCCGTGGTAGAACCGGTTGTACTCCGGCCAAGCCATGTTGCTGCTCCGCCCGGGCGGGAACGGGGCCCGGCCCGTCGGGGGGACGTAGCCGGTGTCCATGACCAGGCCGCTGCCGTTCCAGTAGTGCACGGAATAGCCGGCGACCTTGGCGTTGGAGACGATCCACGGCGGCAGCTCGCGGTTCTCCCGGTGTGCGTAGCCGAGGCCCACCCATCGGCGGGGCACGTGGAAGCAGAAGGCGAAGGGCGTGGACGGCTCGGTGTGGCAGCGGCCGTCGCCGCCAGCCCAGTAGACGTACTCCCGCACCTGGAACTTGCCGATCCGCTTGTACCCCTCCGACCCGTTGGCCGTGACGACGGCCTGAAGGACGGGCTGCGGCCGGCCGATGCTCTGCGCGACGGGCCGGGCCGGTGCGTTGCCCGCCGTGAAGTCCTCCCGGTTTTCGTTGCCGCGCCACACGCTCGTGACGGCGTAATGGGATCTTCCCGGCTTGCGCACGATGTGGACGAACAGGCCCGTGTCGTCGGCGAGCTGCGGGCCCTGGTGAAGCTGCACCGCCTCCGAGGGTTTGGGCTGCGTGAGGAACCGTCCCCCGTCGATCCGCTCGGGCCAGGTCTCGTCGATCACGAAATTGAAGCGCGGGGGCAGGAGCTTCCGCACCCGAGCGAATCGGTCGCGGCGGGATTCGCCCTGGATCTCCGTCTCCCCCCCGGCCGCACGAACGTAGTGCCGCCACGGGCCGTACTCCCCGCCCCGGGCCGTCAGCGTGCGGCGGTAGTTGAGTTGGCTGAGGCGGTGCACCTCGCCGAGCCGTTCCGCCTGGTCCAGGTTGCCGGCCGTGATGGGCTCGTCGTGGCGGTATACGCGGTACGTCGCGTCGAAGAAGGCCCCGTCCCGCGACGCCTGCTTCCACGTCAGGAAGATCTGCCCGGAGCGGCAGAGGGCCTTCAACGCCGTCGGCTGCCTCGGGCGGTCGGGATTGGGGCCTTCATAGGTGACCTGGAGGTACGGCCGCTGCCAGGCCGGCTCACCGTCGGGTGTGACGGGGAAGGCGAAGTTCGAGCAAAGCCCCGTGTTGCTCGCCGGGCCCGCCGCCCATCGCCGTACCGCCTCCGTGACGTCGAACTCGAAGCACCAGTAGGTGGGCGTGTTGAAGGGGTACCGGGTGTCGAGCCGCTTGTCCTTCGACGGCGAGGGGCCCTCGTAGACCGTGAAGCCGTCGAAGCCCGGCTCGGCCCAGCGGGGCGGGCCCCATTGCTTGTACAGTGCGCCGCCCTCCGTGGTCGCGGCGACCCAGAACCGCAGCAGGGCCTTCGACACGCGCCGGCCTGCCAGGGCCTTGTGTACGCCGAACCGAATGTGACTGACTCCCGCCTTCTCGTCCCACGTCAGCGCGGTGACGCCCGTGACGGCGCAGGAGTCCTGCTCGCCGATCCGGACCGTCACCGTCGCCTCCAAGGCCAGAGTCGGCACACAAACCGCCAGCACGCCGCAGCGCAGTGCGTTTCTCATCCTTCGACCTCCCGACTGTGGACGTGGTCCTACTCGCCTGCCATCATAACCTGGAACGTCGCCCGGCCGGGGTCGGTGGTGCGGTCCCTGCCCTCGATACGAAACGGCAAGCCGGCGGCGCCCATCTCGTCCGACGCGCCGGGCCTGCCCGCAGGTTGGGGGGCCTTGATTTCGGCTTCCCTTCCCCGGGGCGTTTCTGGTATCCATCGATCGAGATAGGATTTGCCGGGCCGGACTGCCGTCGAAGGAGTATGACGCCGTGCCACAGAAAGACCACACCGCCGCGCGGCGGCCGAACGTGATCTGGGTCTTTGGCGACCAGCACCGCGGGCAAGCCTTGAGCTGCGCGGGCGACCCGAACGTCCACACGCCGAACCTCGACCGCATGGCCCGGGAGGGCGTGCACTTCTCCGCCGCCGCGTCGGGCTTTCCGCTGTGCTGCCCGTTCCGCGGGGCGCTGGTGACCGGCCGATACCCCCACCACTGCGTGCCCGGGCACGAATACCCGCTGTCGGACGAGCTGCCGACGATCGCGACGGCCCTGAAAGACGCCGGGTACCACACGGCCTATTTCGGCAAGTGGCACCTGGACGGCTTTGAGGAACGCAACGGCCGGGCCGCCATGCACATTGTCCCGCCCCATCGTCGAGGCGGGTTCGACGAGTGGACCGGCTACGACAACAACAACGCCCAGTGGGACTGCTGGGTCCACGGCGGCCAGGGCCCGGAGGCCTTCCACTTCCGCTTGCCCGGCTACGAGACCGACTGCCTGACGGACATGCTGATCGAGCACGTCGAGGGCCGGGCCGACGCCGCTGCAATGGACGACGAGCGCGAAGACCGCCCTTTCTTTGCCGTCCTCAGCGTTCAGCCGCCGCACGACCCGTACCTCGCGCCGGCGGAGTACATGGCCCGACACAACCCGGCCATGGTGCGCCTTCGCCCGAACGTTCCCCGGGTCCCTCGCGTGCTCGACCAGGCCCGGCGCGAGCTGGCCGGGTATTACGCCCAGATCGAGAACCTCGACGCCAACGTGGGGCGCATCCTAGAGGCACTGATCCGGCTGGGCATCGCCGAGGACACGTACGTCGTGTTCTTCTCCGACCACGGCGACATGCACGGCAGCCACGGGCAGTTCCGCAAGACCGCGCCGTGGGAAGAGGCCGTCCGCACGCCGATGATCGTCTGGCGCGGTATGGGCGGGTACGGGCACCGCTGCGGGCGGGTGGACGTCCCGATCAACCACGTGGACATCGCGCCGACCACGATGGGGCTTTGCGGCCTGGAGGCGCCCGACTGGATGCAGGGGACGGACTACTCAGCCGCCTGGCGAGGCGGGGGCGACAAGCCGGGCGACTGGCCCGAGTCGGCGTACATCCAACTGGTCGTCCCCACGGGCCACGGGCACAGCATCGACCGCCCCTGGCGCGGCGTGATCACGCGCGACGGCTGGAAGTACGTCTGCCTCGAGGGCCAGCCCTGGCTGCTGCACAACCTCAACGAGGACCCCTACGAGCAGGCCAACCTGGCCTTCAACACCGCCTTCCGCACCCCCCGCCGCCGCCTCCACGATCTCCTCGCCCGCTGGGTGACGGACACCGAAGACGAATTCTCACTGCCCGAGGTGTGAGAGTCTGGAGACGCGCTCGCAGTGAGGGAGGCATCCTGCCCCCCCTATAGGTCCTTGGTGAGGCACGTGCGGATGAGCTTCGCATTCGCGCTCACCTCAAAGGCGGTAGGTCTGTCGCAGGCGCCTGCCTGGTTGACAATGTCAGGCCAAGCCTTGAGGAGCTTCATCGCCTGAACATGAACGGGGGTATTGTGGAATGTCTTGCGGAAGAAAACGACCGTCAAGCCGCTCGCCGCGAGCGCCTTGCGCTCCTGAGGGTGCTTCGTTCGCATGTTCATGTCCCCCGTCAGAAAGACAGGCTTCGGCCTCTCCGATGCGAGGGCCTCGATGATGAACACATCTTCGCTGCGCGGGTTGAATCTGGGATCGTCGTCAAGGTGCAGCACTTCGCGCTCGGTGTCGTATCCGTCGAGCATCCGAGCTAACTGCTTGGCGATGTTGCGGTCGAAGAAGAACTTCAAGCTGCGAGCCTGTCCTTGTCGAGCTGCGCTTCGAAGCGGACAGCGATTCGCACATCCCTCACGTCCACCCCGTACCATCTGGCGACCAAATGAGCATCCTCGTTGTTCGCCGAGCAAGCCGCTGCGAGCACGGCAGTGGGTATTCCTGCCGAATCGACGATGGGCTTCCCGTACTGACGGCTCGGATCGATCACAACGCCGGTCCCCACGTTCCAGCGCCGAGCCAACAGGGAGGTAGAATCGTAATCAACGCGCTCCAACACGGGCAAGATGATCTCGGGGAACGCGTGTTGGCCTGACAGCAGTTCCTTGAGCTTCTCGTCACCCATGTCGTCCGCGACGTGGATGAATACCCTCCTGTGCTCCCTGTCGGTGAACAGGTTCTTGCGGCAGAACGGATGAGACTGGCGGAATTCGTCCAGCAGACGTGCATACACCTTGCGGAGATACTGCAGCGAGACGCCTGTTGAGCGCAGTCGCGACACGACGCATACATCAATCAGGTCCAGGAAGCTCAGCAGTCCGCCAGGGGCGGAGACCTCCTTGTAGTCTCCCTGCACCAACCGCTGCTGATTCCGTGTGCCGACGAACCATGTTCGTATCCGGCGGCGATTCGCGCCGACCAGCCGCGCCACTTCGCCGAAACTGTAGATTCCGTGCCCAAGCATCCCGGCATTCATGGCCCTGCTCCTGCGATTAGCGCCCGGCGATCCCATGAGTTGCTTACCTTATTCTTCGGCTGCCAGAGCGCCAGGTCAATACTGTTCCCGCCAACCTGGGACCCCCAAGGGATTCCCAGCGGCACGCGGCCGTATCCCTCAAGGGACCTGGTGTCGCTTGGGCTCCCTACGGCCTTCCTGTGATGGACTTCAGCGCCAAGGTGAGCTGTTCGCGCGCCTTCTTGGCTTCCGACGATCGCCCGTTCTCTTCGACGGGCTTCTTCTCGAACGGGTCGCTCGCGATGTCGAACAGCCTTCCGTCGGCGTAGAGCTTCCAGCGTTGGGTGCGGACGGCGCGGAGCTTGGGGCCGGCGGCCGCATCGCCGTGATGAATGTAGGCCCACTCGCGGACCGATTTCTTCTTGCCCAGCAGCACGGGCAGGAAGCTCCGCCCGTCGATGGGCACGCCGGCGGGCGGCTCGGTGCGGGCAAGCTCGACGAGGGTCGGCAGAAAATCGCTGAAATCCACGAGGGCGTCGGTGGTCTTCCCGGCCGGGACCGTGCCGGGACAGTTGGCGATCAGCGGTACGTGCGTTCCTCCGTCGGTCATGCTGCCCTTGCCGCCAGGGATGGTAACGTCGCCCATCTTCGACCTGATTCCCTTCGGCGTGCCGTTGTCGCCCGTGAATAGCACGAGTGTCTTCTTGCGGAGGCCGAGCTTGTCCAGCTCGGCGATCACCCGGCCGACGCAGCGGTCCATGTAGGCGACCATGGCGGCGTAGTTCGCTTGGCCCTTGCCCCCAACCCGCTTCTTGCCGGGCATGTCGGGCGGCTCGATGAACGGGGCGTGAACGAGGTTCATCGGGTAGTAGGCGAAGAACGGCCGGTGCTTGTTGCGGCGGATGAAGTCGATCACGAAGTCGCACTGGATATCCGGCCCGAACTTGCCCTCCGTGCCGGCGAGCATTTTCCCGTTCTGCCAGATGAACGGGTCCCAGTACCGAGAGGGCTTTTTCTTGCGGTAGTGCCAGGTCCACACGCAGTGCTCGTCGAAGCCGCTCCGCCGCGGGTGGTCGGCGTTGGCCGGGTCGTCGAACTTGCAGAGCTGCCACTTGCCCGAGACACACGTCGCGTAGCCCGCCTTTCGCAGGACGTGTCCGAACGTCTGCTCCTTCGGGTCCAGCACGCCCCATTCCCTGTAATTGCGGAATCCGTACCGCCCGGTCATCAGCAGCACCCGCGTGGGCGAGCACAACGGCGCGCAGTAGGCGTGCTCGAAGCGCATCCCCCCGGCCGCGAGGCGGTCGAGGTGCGGCGTCGCGTACGACGTCCCGCCGTTGCAGCCGAGCGTCTCGTAGCCGAGGTCGTCGGCCATGATCAGCACGATGTTGGGGCGGTCCGGCCTGGCCCCAAACAACCGCGCCGTGCCGGGCCCGAGCCATGCCGCGGTCATCGCGCCGGCCGACCGAAGGAACTCTCGCCGCGTGAGATTGTCGTTTCCCATGGCTTCTCTCCGCCTTTCGTACGGCAGATCGTATTCCGCCGGGCCGCATCGGGCAATTGCCGGCCCGGCCGGGGCAAGGTATATGCAGACGGCGGAAGGAGCAGGCCATGAAGACGATTCGCTTCGGGATCATCGGGTGCGGGCTGATGGGCCGGGAGTTCGCCTCCGCCGCGGCGCGGTGGTTTCACCTGGACGACCTGGGCGTTCGGCCGGAGATCGTCGCCGTGTGCAGCCGCAGCGAGGCGTCCATTGGCTGGTTCACGCGGAACGTACCCACCGTCCGACGGGCGACGACGGACTACCGCGAGTTGCTCGCCGCCCCCGACGTGGACGCCGCCTACATCGCCGTGCCGCACGACCTGCACGCCGAGATGTATGTCGCCGCACTGCGGGCGGGCAAGCACCTGCTGGGCGAGAAGCCGTTCGGGATCGACAAGTCGGCCAACGCCTCCATCCTCGCCGAGGCGGCCCGCCGCCCGGACCTGCTCGTACGGTCCACGTCGCAGTACCCGTTCTTCCCCGGCGCGCAACGGATCGCCGCGATGGCAGGCGAGGGCCGCTTCGGCCGCATCATGGAGGTCGAGTCCGGCCTGCTGCACAGCTCGGACCTGGACCCCGACAAGCCCATCAACTGGAAACGCACCATCGCCCGCAACGGGGAATACGGCTGCATGGGCGACCTGGGCCTGCACGCCGTGCACATGCCGCTGCGGCTGGGGCTTCGGCCGCAAAACGTCCGGGCGGTGCTGTCGAACATCATGCCCGACCGTCCCGACGCCACCGGGCGCCGCGTCCCCTGCGAGACGTGGGACAACGCCGTCCTGCTCTGCGAGACGAGCGACGGCGAGTCGAGCTTCCCCATGATCGTGCGAATGCACCGGATCGCCCCCGGCGAGTCGAACACGTGGTACGTCACGATCCGGGGCACGCGGGCGTCGGCGAGCTTCAGCACCAAGTTCCCGCGGACGCTGGAGGTCCTCGAGTACGCACCCGGCGGGCGGCAGGTCTGGGGGCGGGAGGACCTGGGCTACGAGCCGATCTACCCGGCCGTCACGGCCCGGCCGTTCGAGTTCGGCTTCGGCGACTCGATCCTCCAGATGATCGCCGCCTACTGCGACGAGCTCGCCCGGGGTGTCGGCTCGGACGTGCCCTTCCGCTGCGCGACGCCGGAAGAGACGCGTTGGTCGCACGAGATCTTCACGGCCGCGGTGACCTCGCAGCGGGAGGGCCGGACCGTCGCAATCGCCTGACGCCCCGGCTGCCCGGTCAGCGTTTTCGCCTGGGCAGGCGGTTCTGGCGGTGGCATTCCTCCAGGACCTGGATTTGCCTGCGGACCTGGGCGGGGGTGACCACGAGCTTCTCGCCGCCCGTCAGAACCCCGTGGACATTGTCGTAGAACCCGCGGGAGTAGGTCTCGAAGGGGGTGAGTTTCGTCGCGCGCGGCCGCCACGTCTTCTCCTGCCAGGGCAGCTTCTCGTGGCAGTACTGGCGGTCTTGGCTCCAGCCGGGCATGAGCCGCTGTTTGGGGGCGGCGGCGGGGTCGTAGAACTTCCAGCGAAGGCGGTCGCCCTCGTGGACAAGGCTGCCGAACTGGCCGTTGATGACGTACGAATGGGCCGCGGGGAAAGCGCGGTAGCTGCTGACTTCCACCTCCACGACGGGCGAGCCGGGCCCGTGCAGCGTCAGGACGCAGAAGTCGTCGGCGTCTCCCGAGCTGCCGACCTGCGAGGCCATGCGGCAGAACACCCGAGGCTTTCGGGGGCCGAAGAGCATCACCGCGTGATCGACGGGGTGGGGCCCGGTGTTGTTCAGGTTACCGCCCCAGTACTCCTGCCGCGTCTGCCAGTCCCACCGCCTCGCGAAACCGCTGAACGTGATGCGGACATGCAGCACCCGCCCGAGCACGCCGGAGGCGATCACCTCCTGCATCTTGCGAAAGAAGGGATTGAACCGCGAGTTCTGGAAGGGCGCGAGCACGCGGCGGGCGGCGCGGGCGGCGGCGACCATCGCGTCGAAGTCGCGCACCTTGACGGCCAGGGGCTTCTCGCAGACCACGTGATGCCCCACCTTCAGCGCGCAGATCGCCGCCTTGGGGTGCAGGTGGCTGGGCGTGGCGTTGACGAACAGGTCCAGGTCCGGGTCGGCGGCAAGCTGTTGGTACGTCTTGTAGGTGCGGCAGCCGAACTCCCGCTTCGCCTGCGCCCGCCGCGCGGGCAGCAGGTCGGCGACGGCGACAATCTGGTACTGCTTGGGCACGCGCCGCAGCCAGTGCGCGTGGATGTCGTACCCGCTGCGCCCCTGCCCCGCGATGCCGACACGAAGGACCTTCCGAGCCATGGGATCTCCCTTCACCGTGCGTTCCCGGACTCTATCCGCCCGGACGGACGATTGCCACACCTCGCGGATCGGCGACGTACGGGGGAGGAACGCCGCGGGCAGCCCAAGAACACAAGGCGCTGCCAGCGCTGCGAACGGTGGGCCCGTGGGGAGGGGAGGGCCTCTGGCACCCGGGGTGTTCT
>Ga0272441_10002562_pt1 | contig 36459 bp, 22 predicted proteins | sample SSMProp6N_FD_193582 | JGI IMG/M metagenome (GOLD analysis project Ga0272441, IMG submission 193582) | Marine sediment archaeal communities from Little Sippewissett salt marsh, Falmouth, MA, United States - SSM-Prop-6N | ecosystem: Environmental > Aquatic > Marine > Wetlands > Sediment ...
GGCATCCATTGTGAGATCGTTGATCTCCCACAGATTCTTCTGCATGCGGTTTGCGATTTCCCGTAGCTGACGGTCCTGGGCGCTCGCGCCAGCACCGCGCGGTGCTGTCTGGGGGGGCTGTGAGGGGCGGGTGACGGCCGCACCCGCCGAGGCGGCGCCCTGCCCGCGCCGGAGCGCGGCGAGGTTCAGTTCCCGCTCCGCGCGGCCCAAACGCTCTGTAATCCGCGTGATCCCGGGCGCGGTGTGGAGACTCGGCGTCTGTTGCTCGGCTCGGGGGGGCTGGGAGGGCGGCGACAGGGCCTCGTTGCCGGCAGAAGTCGGCGGCAGAGTCGCTCCCGAGCGAGTCGTGGCGGAGACCGCCTTCTCGATCTCCTTGTCCAGGTCCACATAGCCGGTGAAGGTCCTGCCGATCTTCGTGCCGAGCCCGAGCGTGTCGTCCACGATGCGGGCGGTCTCGTAGGAACGGGCCGCCGCGATCGCATCGCCTTCGTGCATATGCGCGTGGCCCTCGTGGGCCAGCTTCGCGCTGAGCGCTTTCTTCTCGTCCTTTGTCATTGTCCCCAGTAGCGCCGTCTTCGATGACACGTGCTCCTTGTGTTCGTCCTCCCAACTGTTGAAGGCGTGGTCGAGGATCGTCTTGTGCGCGTTCATCCCGCGCGCCAGCTTGTCCAGTTTCTCTACTTCCTTGAGCGAATCCCCCGCGATCTTCACTTCGGCTCCCACCAGACCGCTGAATCCCTCCAGCTTGCGCGGGTCGCTTTCCGCGCTGGGCAGATAGCTGCGCGCATGAGCGAAGCCCGCTTCCCGCAATTCTTCTGCGACCTTGTAGAACTTCATCCAGGTCTTGACCCCGGAGACCCCGTCCTTGCCAGAGAGGCTGTCGGCGGTGACCGAGGCCTCGAGGTTTGCTGCTTCCTCCATCATGTCGCCGAGCTGTGATACCCACTTCTGCTGTTGCTTCTGGAGTTGCTTGTAGGATCTGGATGAGGGCCCGGCCGGTTGGTGCAGGGTCAACATGTACTCCCTGCCCACGAACTCCGTGAGCCCGCGCAACGCGTTGGCCCGCGTTTGGATTTGTTCGACCAGCTCGGGTGGCTCCGTGCCGTTCAGGCGTGTCATCTGCCTGCCGACCAAGTCCAGCGCCTCGTGTGCTTTTTTGAAGGAGGCCTCGTAGTCCGGGATCATCTTGTGGCGCTGCAGCTGCGTCACCATTGCCGCCTTGAGTTCCCCCTGGTTCCACGCCTGCGTACTGCCTTCGGCGCGCACATTTTCCGAATCAGAGAGAACAGGGAGTGTCTTGTAGAGGCGGGTGAGCGCTTCCCTGCGTTGCCGGTCGTTCTTGAACGAGTCGGTGCTCAACGAGTGCAGATGAGCGTCGATCGCCGCGTAGTCCGGCTTGCCTGCCTTCACGAGCGGATCGACGTCGTCCAGGATCTTTGCGTCGCGGGTCAGCGCGTTCAGTTCGACCAGCTCCCTCGTGGTTTGGTCGAGCCGGGGGATCACGTTTTCGTCCTTGTCGCTTCCGGCTGCCTTCGCGTGTGCTCCGAGGGTCAGGCCACAGGCGAACAAAGCGAGCCAGCAATGCAGCGCATGTCTTCTCATGGCGGTTCTCCGATCGTGAGATGATACTGTGCATCGTACTCCTGTGCCGGGCTTTGATCCAGAAGATTTGCAGTGTTCCGTCCCATAGACTATGCTGACCTACACGGTGGGGGAAGCAGAATGGGGAGGGGCTCAATGAAACACGAGATTCTATACTGTGGCGATCGAGAGGACATGCGCGCGTTGGTGGAGGAGTACGGTGCGGACGCGCTGATCCAGAGCAAGAAGCAGCAGCTTGCGAACGAGCGCGAATCGTTGCGCAACGAATACCTGAAGGACGGGATCCTGATGCGCGAGGAGATGTCGCCGCGCATCTTCCGGATCACGCGCCGTGTGCAGGAGAAGCTGGGGCTCGAGGGCGAGTTCGACATCATCTGCACGAACAGCACGCAAGTGAACGCCGCCGCGATCGTCGCGGACTGCCGGCGCGGGGTCGAGCAGTTCATCGTGATGACGTCCGCCGCGCTCGAATTGTTGAACGACGACGAGCTTGCGTTCGTGCTGGGCCACGAGTTCGGACATCTTCTGTGTGGTCACCATAATCTGCTGCTGCTCCAGTATTGGGATCAGGAACGGAACTGTGCGCGCTGCGATTTGCCGTATCTCGGCTCGGACCTGTTCTGGAAATGGCAGAAGAAGGCGGAGATCAGTTCAGACCGGTTCGGTTTGGTCGCCGCCGGCAGCTTCGACGTCTCGGCGGTTGCCTCGATGAAGATCGCGTACGGTCTGTCGGAACGCAACATCAACGTCGATATCGACGTGCTGCTCAAACAGATCGAGGAGATGAAGGACGAGCAGGCCCTGGAGGAGACCGGCTACCGGACCCATCCGATCCATCCGGTTCGGCTCAAAGCGTTGCAGCTGTTCGGCGCGGCGTGGGCGAGTGGGGGGGGCGCGGACCTGACCAAGATCGACGATGAGATCGCCAAGATGTTCGAGTGGGCGAAACGCTACCCGCGCGACAAGCTCGACGAGGCGGTCATGAAGGTGGTGGCCTTGGCCGGGCTCGACATCATCGGGTGCGACGGCGAGATCCATACGGAGGAAGTCGAGCTGCTCTACCGCACGCTGCACGCGCATTTCACCGACGACCCGCTCGAACAGTTCGTAGCGGACAAGGCGGACCGCGAGAAGCTGCTGGGCAAGTGGCTGGGCGTACTGCGCGAGAAGGGACGCAGCCCGCACAAGGGCTACGTGATCTCCAGGCTGGCCGACTTCGTCATGGCCGAAGGCCGGCTCTGTAACGCCGAATCGGGCATCCTGTTCGCGGTCGCCGAGGCGATCGGAATGCCCGCCCAGGAAGCGCACGGCATTCTGACCTCCGCCATGCACGAGTCCGGCTATGCCGACGACTACCGCATGAAGCGGATCGTCGAGACCGTGCGCCGCGCGCTCGAGACCGAGTCCGGCCCGCCGGCGCTGCCGGGGATGCGGGGCCGCGGGTAGATGGTAGGCGTGGGGGGGGGGTAGGGGCGGAACCTTCGTCGGGCTCCTGGTCGGAGCCTTCGTCGAATCTGGTGACGGGTGTGGTGATCGGGGAGGACCGACGAAGGGGCCGACGAAGGGGGCGACGAAGGGGCCGACGAAGGGGGGAGAGGGATGGGCAAAGCTTGGACATTGGATATTCAGTCTCTTCCGCAGATCGGCGGACAGGGCGCGAAACGGAAGGGGGCGCGTGAACCGAGATCGGGAGCATAGATGCAGCGATCCGGCCTGCCCGATGCACGCGATTGCGCTGCCGGAGGTCGCTGCGCAGGCGCAAGGGTCTCGCTGCACGGTCTGCGGCAAGCCGTTGGAGCCGGTCACGGAGCCGGCCGCCGCCGGTTCCGGGATACCGGATCTGCCGGTTGACGTCTCGGGCTTCCCCTCGATCATCGCCCTTCCGATTCGACACTATTTCCTCGAGCCCCGCCCGCGCCTGAGACTGTGGGCGGCGTGCGATATTGTGGAGCTTCTGTTGCGCTTGGTGGTAGCGGCCGGTTTGGCGGACATCCGGCGGCGCGGCGAGCCGCCGGCCAAGCTGATACGGGCGATTGCGCCCCGAATCGACTGCCCGACGCTGGGCAAGTGGCGCGCGATGGCGGAGGCGGTTGTCGCGCATCTTGGTGGTCCGGACTGCCTGCTGCCGGAGTTCGTGGCGTTGGTACGCGAGCAGATCGTGCCGTTGCTCGATACGCCACGCGGCCAGAAGCCGCGGCCCGAGAACGCATTCTCGCGGCTGCGCAACGCGCTGGCGCATAATGGTGGCGTGGCGGTGACGCGAAAGAAGGCCGAACAGCTTCTGAGCGTATGGGATCCCGAGCTGCGGAAGCTGATCGACGCGTTGGGGTGGATGACGGACGTGCAGCTTGTCGTGCGGACACCGGCCGGCTACGGTGTGTTTCGGGGCCCCGCGTCTCAGCCTGCCGATTATCCGGTAACAGACCGCGCACTGGACCGACAGCTTGCGGCCGGTTTCGCGAGCGGCAAGGAAGTGCTGTTGGTGCGTGACGGTGTTGTCATGGCATTGTGGCCGTTGGCCGTATACGGCGCGCCCCATGCGCCGGGCGGCGAGGACGTGCCGAACAGTAAGCCGGTTTCTCAGATCTACACCCGGCGCGGCGAAGTCGAGCTGGAATTCACGCCGCTGGGCTCGGAGCAGGTCTGCCAGAGCGAAGTGAACGGACCGGCGTTGGCGGCGTTCCTCGCCTACTTTCGCGTGGACCAGGAGCAGACGGGGCCGCGTGGGAAGCCTCTTGCCGTGCGGGGTTTCCACAAGGAGATTCGAAAAGATTCGGACCGGCTCGTCGGGCGCGAGGAACAGTTGGCATGTGTACGCGCCATGCTCGGCGCGCCGGACCAGCGCGTGCTGTGGCTTTGGGGTACGGCGGGCAGCGGGAAGTCGTATCTGGTCGCGCGTATCGCGGCCGAACTGTTGGGGCTCTGCGATGAACTCGGCGAACACGAGCAGACGGTTCGTGCGATTCGCGAGGGAACGCTGGTCCTGCCGTACCGGTTCAAGGCCGGCGACACGCGCTGCTCGCGCGAACAGTTCCTGCAGTACGCGGTAGAGCGGTTGCTCGGCTGGGAAGGGCTGGGCGTTGCCGACGCGTGGGCCGCGCAGAAGAAGAAGGGCCCGCTTGCGCAACTGAATTGGTTGCTCTATCGGGCAGGACGGTGTGGGCGCGTGCTGTTTATCCTGGACGGGCTCGACGAAATCGCGGAGCGCGATCCGAAGTTCGCGAAGGATGTTGTTCTCGGGTTGGCGTTTCCGGGCGTGACCTGGCTGTGTGCCGGCCGGCCCGAGCCCGTCCTGCGCGAGGCCTTCGGTGCGGCCGCCTGTCGCCATGTGTTTGACGGCGGACTGCCGGAGATGACCGAAGGCGAAATCTACGAGATGATCATCGAAAAGATCGGGGCGCATCGGGATCGATTGCTCTGCAATGACCACGAGAAGGGCGGCAGGAACGAAAACGCGTTCGTGAGTCTGGTCAAGGACAAGGCAAAGGGGTTGCCGATCTACGTGAAGTACGTGATCGCGGACGTGCTCGCGAACCGGTTTGATGTGCTCGATGCCGCGACTTCGCTGCCGCCGTCGCTCGGAGAGTATCATGAGCGACAGCTCCAACGGCATGTGGGCGGAGATCGGGACCTGATACGGATCCCTCTGCATGCCCTGCTCGCGGTTGCAATGGAGCCGCTCTGTGAAGAGGCGCTCGCGGAGCTGCTCGAGGAATGGCATCTGCCGGTGCAGGACGAGGAGGGGCAGGCGCTGATTTTGCGTGTGCTTGCCGACAGTGCGACGGTCATCCGGCGCGCGCCCACAGCAGAGGGCAAACAAGGTTTCACGCTGTTCCATCATTCGTACAGGCAGCATGTACTCGAGAGCCGAAGCGTGTGGCGTACGGTGCAGGGCGCGAGGCAGGTGTTTCACGCGCTGGCCGCGAAGTGGCAGGCGGTGAGCGGGCCGCTGCACGGCTACCTGGTACGCAAACTCGCGTATCATTTTCTGGATCTCGACGATCCGGAAGGACTGGTCGAGCGGTTTCTGGCGGCCGGGCCCGACAACCCGCTGTGGCCGGGCGTCGCGGAGGCACTTGTCGCGCGGTTGCCCCGCATACAGGCGTACGAGATGCGCGCCGGCGAGAGTCGGGCTGACGGGCCGGATTACGCGAGCTATCGCGGTGCGCTCGAACGCGAGGTGCCGGCGGCGCGCGCGATCCGGCTGCTGAGCGACGCCGGGACGGAGTCCGCCGCGGACATGCTTGCCGACCTGCTGGAACGCGCGTTTCCGTTCGGCGGTTGGGTCGCGGAACATTGCGCGGCCGCGGTAATCATGGCGGTTGCGCACTGTTCGACAGGCCGCCGGATCCAGGCGTTACTGCGGCTGAACACGCACCTGACGTCCGGTACGTCCGGGAACCTGTCCAGTGACTATGTGGCACAGGCCGCGGCGCTGTGCGAGTCGCACGATCACGCGCTGCGCCCGTTTGTCTTGACGCAGCTTGCTGTGCGCAGGCCGGCCGAGCAGGGCCTCGCGCTTTGTGCCGAGGCGCGCACGCTCGCCGAGCGGCAGGCCGACCCGATGATGCGATGGGAGGCCTATTACAACCAGGGCCGATGGCTCAAGGTCTGCTGGCGGTTCGCGGAGGCGGAACAGGTCCTGGACCAGTGTGTCGCAGTCTTTACGCCGGCCGACGAGCCGGTCCGTATGCTCTGGGCGCTCGAGAAGCGCGCGATCTGCAGGTATCGAACGGGCCGGTTTGAGGCGGCCGCTCGCGACCTTATGCAGTGCGTGCCGATCCTGGATCGGTTGCCGCGCGCTTCGGTGCACGCCAGACAGGACGAGCAGATCGGCTGGCTGCTCACGCATTGTGGCAGGCCGGAACAGGGCCTGCTGCTGCTCGAGCATGCGTTCAACGCGTTCAAAGCCATGAAACGCAAGGAGTACGTGCGGTCCCTGTGCAAGTTAGTCAATGGCGCGATTGACACGGGCCGTGGGCAGGACGTTGCCCGGTTCGAGTCGGCCTTGCGCAAAGGTATCGAACAGCACATGGCGAACATAAGCTGGTATGCGGACCTGTGGGCGATGCTGACGATGGCGCGCCTGATCGGGCGGGACAGCGCACGGCGTGAGGAGGCCGCACGCTGGCTGGCGGACGCGAATGCCGTGATCGAAGAGAAACAGGTCGCAGGCTACCGTGTCGCGGCCGGGCATTACGAGGCGGAGCTGGCCCGCGATGACGGTCGAGATGAAGACGCTCTCCGTTCGGCCCAGGCTGCCTACGAATTGGCCGAACAGCTCGGAGACGGCATCCAGCGTCCGTACATTGCGGATCTGCTGGCACGCATCGCCGAGGCCGGCGGGAACACGGACGAGGCAAGGCATTGGCGGGATCGCGTCGGTCAGGACCGTGCCTTGTGGCGGTGCGAGGAGACGCTCGAGTTGCTCACGAGTGGGGAGGGAGGAATCCGATGATCAAGATAGAGTACAATCTGACGCGGACCGATTTGGACACAGCCAGTCCGGAATCTTTTGTCGCGAGCCTTGCCCGTTCTTACGGCGGCGGCATCCTGGCGGCGGCGCAATTGAGCGAGCAGGGCGCGCGAAATGAGGGCCTGGCACCGGACCAGCGCTGGGGGTTGTTCCACTATCGCTCGCGGTCCGAGTTGGAAGGGGATTTGACCGACAACGAATTTGTGGACAGGTACCTTGTTGTCTGGCAAGACGGCGCGCCGTTAACGGCTGCCATTGCGGAAGTGATCGCTCCTGTGTTTCGGGCGGTCAAGGGGGAGACAAGCGATTAGCCGATCCTCCTCGACCCACTTGGCGCGGGGATTGAGGTCGAAACTGATATGGTCGGCATCACTGGTTACACCAACCATATGCGTCGATCTTTCAATTGCCCGGAGGAAGATCTTGACATAGCCGGGATCGCCCAGCTTATCGAGGCCCTCCGCGCTCCCGATCTGCCAGGTCTTCATGGTCAGGTCGCACATCCCACGCCTCTGATTCTTGGACTCTCGAAATCTCGCCTCGCTCACTCCTCAGCCGCCGGGCAGAAGTACAGCTCGGCCCGCACGCCCATTTCCGCGAGCACGTCAAGCGCACGGCCGCGGTCCGATTCGTTGGCGCTGATGATGTAGACTTTTGCGCGTTCCTTGAACACGTCCGCGGCGGCGACGTACAGGCCTTTCGACGTGTTGCCCTTGAGTTGCGCGGCGGCCAGCCCGGTCCGGATCTTGCCGGCGAGCAGCGCATCCTTGGCCGGTTGGCTGATGTGCGTGTCGTATTCGCCCTTCTGTCCCAGGCCTGCGATCCGGCGGCATGAGAGCACGAGCCGCTTGACCCCGCGCAGTGTCTCGAGCTTCCGGCGGAGCAGGTTCTCGGCCGTCCGGTCCTGGACGAACCCGTCGACGAGCAGAACGCTGTTCTCCGCGCGGACACGCAGGTAGTTCTTTTGCAGGCGTTTCTGGTCGATCAGGATCGCGGTCGCTTTGAGCACAATCTGCGCGTCTTCCAGGAACCGGCCGGCCTCTTCCTGGGTCGGCAACAGGCTGGGCCGCTGTTGTCTTGCATGCTCCGGCATACGCGTGGTGCCGGGGGTAGCGGGCCGGTCGGCCGGAAGCGAGACGGGCTTTGCGGCAAGTTCGCGCACGTCGAGCGCGGCCAGCATACGGTAGTTTTGCGGGACCGCTGCCGAGAGTGCGGGATAGGACAGTATCGGCGTGGCGCCGGCCGTGCCGCCGCCGTAGCGGTTGATCTCGGCGCGTGCGCGTGCCAGCTCCTTGAGGGTTTGTCCGATGTTGCTCATGACACGGTCGGCCTCGCGTCCCGTGTCCGTGCCGGCCGGCCGCTGCATTCGGACCTGACCCGCGACCCACTCCCGGGCCCGGCTCAGGAAGGCTTGCTCCGCTACGGCCCCCGCGAGATGTTGGTCAACCAACGCGGAGGCGCGCTGGTCGATCGTAATGTTTGTCGCCGCGGCCGGGTTGACTGCCCGCAGCACCGCGGTCTGGAAGGTCTTGCCGGGATCGCCGGTCACCGCGGCCTGCCGTGCCAGCTCGCGATAGACCGCGAGTTCGGCACGCTTCTGGAGCAGCGCCGCGAGCATCTGGTCGTAGCGGGCGCGGGCAGGCGCCGAGTCTACCTGTTCGATCGCGGTCTTGATCGCGGCGGCCGCGCGCGCGACATCGCCGGCGAACGCCTGCAGTTCCTTGTGGGCCATGACCGATTCCAGCGCGCGCCGTTCGTCCTGCTCGCGCGCATCGAACACCGCATGCACGGCGATTGCCGTGCGCAGGCCGGGCACTTCGGAGCCGACATACTGCTCCGTCGCCCAGACCATGCCGTCCAGCCCGCGGCTGACCGCGAATTTTCGCGCGGCCTTGCCGCCCTCGCCTTCGGCCAGCGCGGCCAGCGTCTCGACGGAATCGAGTGCGACACCCGCTTTGTCCGCCGTATGGATCAGCTTGACCCCGACCTCCGAATGGCCGGCCGTCACAATGAAGGCCGCGTCGCTGCCCACACAGACGATCAGTTTGCTCCACGCGAAATAGTATGCGTCACTCCGCGGATACTTGATTTTCGCACCGAAATCCGCGCCCGGCAGGTAGCGGTTGTGGAACTGCAGGAGCAGGCGTTCGACTTTCCTCTCCGCAGCGGGGGCCGCCCAACAGGGGCGCAGCGTGTCGATCAAGAGAATGACCGCCACAGTCAGAACCACATGCAGAGTTCGTGCCGAGCGCAAAGATCGAGTTGGCATGTCAGTTCTCCTCCCAAAGAACCCTATGGCGAAACCAAGCTGCGAATGGTGAAGGTTGCCAGGGCGGCCCGTCACATCAGGCCGCTCGCCCAGTCGGCTCATACCCGTTCTTGTCCCTTTTCGGCCGCCTCGCCCTGCGCATCATCCCGATCCCAATGGCTGTAGGCGTCGAAGATGACCAGCATTCCCCGGTGGATCATCTCGGTCGTGTGGGCATCGGGAGGAAGCATCTTCTCCTTTGCATGCACGTTTTCTATCCGGAAGCGATTGATGGCGCCGAACGTTGCCAGCAGAGAGTCGAGTGCCGCGCCGTCCGACAGGAAGGTCTGTCCCTGCTTCGCCGCGCCACGGACCTCGCCGATCAGTCTGCCGAGCCCTGCTGTTGGTTCCACGGACAACCCACATGTGGCTACGTGTTCGAGCAGGAGCCGTTCGAGACAGCGCGCGAACAAAATTACCGCAGCTCGGTTCTGACCCAGCGCCATGCACTCGCTTGCCTCTGCGAAGTCGTCGACAAGGAACGCGGGCGCCACCGCGCTTGGTTCCTTGGCATGGTGGACCGCCTGGCGGATGGTCGCCGGCATATTCCACATGTATCGGAATGCCGCGATCTTGTTTCGCAGCACATCAGAATCCATCTCAATGCCGAAGTAGTCTGAGCCGAAACGCACGATGTAGAATCCGCGACGGTGGCGTTTTTCCGGATCGTTGATCTGAAACTGGCATGCGAAGTTGAACAGTTGGCGAGGCACGGTCTGAACACGGTACTGGGAAAGCAAGCTGTCCTCGATGCCTTTGAGCCATGAGACTTTGGCGTCGTCCGGCAAGATGAGACGATATTCGATCCCTCGTTTCAGGTTGGCCTGAACGGCTTCTTGAAGCGCATCGCTATCGAGATCCTGGAAGCCTTCTTCGGTCGCCACAATCCAAATGCTGTCAGTGAGTTCTGCCTCAAGCCGGCAGATTTCGTCGAGTTCCATGAACGGTGCCCCTTCTCCGCGCATGCCTTTCTCCCCGCAATTATGGCCCTGCTGTCAACTGACCATTCACTCGCCATTCTTCCGCACCAGCACTGCGGGCGGATACTTCCTGACCAACCGCCAATCCGCATACTTGAGGCGCCAACTCATGAGCGACTCATCCGAGAATGCGTTGTCGATCGGGGGGGACTCGCCCCGACGGCTCACACTCGTCACGTCGTGCCCTTGGCACACCGCCTCAACGCCGGACCTTCGCGGCGTGCAGTGGGTGCCGCAGCACGCCGAGCACGAGCATCGCCAGCAGATAGCCCGCGACGAAGGTCGAGACATACGCGACGACATCGGCCCGGATATTCGGCGGCAACAACGGCGCCAGGAAATCCAGCACAAAGGGCGTGAGATAGATCGTGCATGCGGCACCGGCCGCGATACACAGCAGGATCGCCCAGTTCCGCAGCATCAGTTTACCGATCGCGAACAACGCGAGCAGCAGCAGGATTCCGACCCCGGCAATGATCAGCGTGCGCGGCCAGTCCTTCACGAGCCGGCGCACCGCGACTTCGGCCCGCGATTCGACCCCTTTGAGTGTCGCGCCGGCCGACACCGGCGGCGCGTCGGGGTCGAGCGGGAGCGCTTCAACAAAGGCGGCGCGGCCCTCCGCTTCCGACTCATAGAGGAAGACCGTGTTCGTCGTGACATAATGCGCGTAGCGCGGGGAGAGCTCGACACGGTATGCGGTGCCGTCGGCCTTCTCCAACACGCCCGCGACTTGTCCGATTTCGACGAGTACGTTCGTGCCGCCCTCCTGTACCCCGTACTTGACGGGGGTCTGTTCGGCGATCGTCTTTGGACGGGCCCAGCGTACCGTGATTTCGGGACCCGACGGCTGGCAGCCGCCGCTTAACGCGAGTGCGGCCGGCATCAACAGCAGACACAGGGCTCTTGTCGGCAGCGGGGATCGTGTGGCCATGCTAATTCTCCTTCCACAGGTTCTTGTAGCCCGGCGAGCGGGCGAATTCGCGAAGCTGTTTGATGCGTTCCGGGATAAAGGGATGATCCTGAGTGAGCTGCCGCCAGCAGTGTACCGCGTCGGCCGGCTTACTCACATTGGCCCGCGTCAGCTGTTCAAGGTACATATCCACGTCGATCTTGCCCACGCTCCGGTCGTCGAGGTTCAGCACGAGCCGGATCAGCGCGCGTTCCGCGGCTTTCAGGTCCTGACAGCAGATCAGGCCCGCGTTGTCTGCACTCATCTCCGCCTCGCGCGCCCATTTCAGGAGCGGTAGTTCCAATGCGACCGCAACGGTCTCGCCAAGCGTTTGGGTCGCCAGCCGCACGACCATCAGCCACTTGACATGGCTGCACCGGATATGTCCCATCTCGTGCCCGATAATGAAGCGCAGCTCGGCTGGATCGTCGTAGCGGCGCAGCATCGAGGAATGCAGCACGACGATCGGGTCCTCGAAGTTTGTCGTGAACGCGTTCAGGCCCGGCCGGTTCGCGACATAGACGCGCGGTTTCTTGATTTTCAGGATACGCGCGCAGTCCTCTACAAGACTGATCAGCTCGGGCCTGTCCGGGAACTGGCCGGCTGTCAGCTCCACGCCTTCCACGCTGAACCTGGCGGTCTGTACATCGTCGAAGAGTGGCTTGAGGACCCTCTTGTCCACCCACTCCATGAGCGGGTTCTCTTCGATGATCTTGAGTTTCTTGATCAGATCGCGGTCCAACGGCCGCTGGAAATCGCGGAGAAAGAGACGCGCCGGTATCCGTGTGCCGCCGGTCGCGACCCGCGGCGCCGAGCCCGGTCGGGAGCCGAGCACGATTGCGACGATCGAAGCGATTACGACCACGAGCAGCAGGCCGCAGCCAATCCCATAGAACACGCCGCGCGGCCAGCGCCACGGGATCGGGATCTTCTTCTCTGGCTCGTTCATCGCCTGCCTCTCCCTTCGCTATTCACAACGCACCATTCACTTCTCGTCCGCCCTCTCCGGAACACGCGGCGGGTACTTCCGGTCCAACAGCCAATCCGCGAGTCCGGCCCCGACTCCGCTGCCCGCGGCGATCACGGCAATGCTGTAGGCCTCGCGCAGCCGGAACGGGTCGACAAAAGCGCGCGTCCACGGCAGCACGCACAAGAGTGTACAGCCCGCGAAGAACGAGGTCGAGATCCATGGACAGGGACGGTGCCGCTGCACGGCCGGCAGGTGCTTGAGCGTGAACGCACAGGCCGTGCCGAGCGCGGCCAGCAGCCCGAGCCCGCCGAAGAAGCGCGGAAACAGCGCAAGCAGTTCCGCCGCCGCGGGCGCCTGTGCTACGATTTCGGGCAAAGCGGGGAACACCGTTCGGGCAAAGACCCAAAGAAGCAGGCCCAGCGTGAGCCCGCCGAGCAGTCCGCCCAGCGCGATTGCGCCGAACCGCAGCGGCCGTGGCAGCTTCGCACCGACCCATCCGATCATCGCACCGAGCCCGCCCCAGATCGAGCAGGCCACGACGGATGGGCCGAGCCCGGTCATGACCCGAGTCCAGTAGGGGGTTCCGGGCAGAACGATTCGCCAGAACATACTGGCCTCGCACAGGCTGCAGACAAGTCCGACCAGCCCGCCCGTGATCCCGCTAAGCGCGCCGTACGAGACGACCGCCTCCCACAGACCCTTGCGCCTTCTTCGGAAGGCTTGCGTGAGCAGCTCGAGGAAGAGCCTGCGTCTGGGCCTGCCTCGGAGCGAGTGCAGCCACTGCTCGCCACGCAGCTTCGGAAACGTGGCCTCACGAAATGCGACGATATGTCCGAGCGCAGCCAACAGGCTGTCAGTCCGGCTTGGTTCCTGCTCGCTGAGCTCGTTGACGCGTTCGATCAGAGTCTCAATCCCGTGCGGCACTCCCGAGAGCGCGAGTGCCGCCTCATAGTGGCGGCCGGCGTCCGAGGTGTCGCCCGCCCAGGCCCGGAGCCGGCGTTCGGCATCGGCATGTCCGATCTGGGCCATGGCGAACGCGATGCGCACCTCGGGTATGGCGATGCCGGCGCCGTCGAGGAACACGCTCGCGTTGTCGAGCTGTTCCAGCCGGCCCAGTGCGTCGGCCAGTTCCTCGACAGTCTGAAAGCGGTCTTCGGGCTGTTCAGCGATACAGCGCTGCACGACGCGCTTGATTCCTTCGCGCGGTCCGCCGCCCTCCTCGGCAGCGAGCAAGCTGCCGAAATCGAGCGTCTCGACCTCGCCGACGTTCTTCGGGATCCTGCCCGAGAGCAGGAGGCAGAGCACTTTGCCGAGCGCGTAGATGTCGGCACGTTCGTCGATCTCGCTGTCCTTGCCGTGAAACTGTTCGGGCGCCATATACTCGAAGGTGCCGAGCTGGTCGAGCGTGGCGGTGAGCACGGCGCTCTGGTCGCCGACCCGGCGGACGAGCCCGAAATCGGTGATCTTGGGGAACGGCTCGGCAAAGGGTTCCGACTCGGCCGGGAACGTGAGCATGATGTTCGAAGGTTTCAAGTCGCGATGCACCAGGCCGGCATGATGAATCGCGCGGACGCCGGCCAGAATCTCACGCATCAGTGCCAGCGTTTCGGCAAGCGAGCAGGGCGGTGTATGCCCGCTGCGGCGCCAGAGCTCGTCGGCCAGCGATCCGCCGCTCACGTATTCCATCACCATGAAATGTTGGCTGTGGCTGTAGCCGGCATCCAGAACGCGAACGAGATGTTGGTCGTCGAGGCTCTGTGCCAGCCGGCTCTCGCGCAGGAACCGCCGAACAAAGCCCGGTTGCGTGTGCATCAGCAGCGGCAGCACCTTCAGCGCGCAGACCGCGTTGTCGGATCCGCGTCGGGCCAGATAGATCGTGCTCATACCGCCGTGCCCGATCGGCTGACCGACCACGGCATAGGTGTCGCGCGCACCTTCCAGTTCCGCGCCCGCCGGGAGGTCGCCGGGCCGTGTGCGCAGTTTGAGCGTGTCCTCTTCTTGCAGGGCCGTGTCCGAACGGAATGGACGCGTGGCCTCGGGCGTCAGGACTTGTTCGAGCCGGGCGTTGAGCGTTTCCGGGCGCGGGTGTTGGATGGACCGCACCGAGATGCGTGCTTCCTGGTCCAGCGCCCGGTAGTGGCCGGCACCGTCGTAGACCTGCAGCCCCTCGATCGCCAACGTCACGCCGCTGCGCGGATCGCGGAGTTCGGTTCTGCCCAGGATGAGGAACGGTTCCAGGATCAACAGCGCGCTGCAGGCCTGATTCCAGATGAACGGGGTGCCGGCCGGGATCGGTTTGCTGGGGCGGACCATGACTTCGTAGAAATCGGCGCTGCTTCCGCGGCACAAATGGATGCCCACCGGCCGGCCGGGCGCGGGTGTGTCCTCCTCGTATTCCCATGGGACGTAGCAGAGGTTGCAACGTGCCAGGAACTGCAGGGCTTGAAGAACCGTGTAGAGATTGGATTCCAGGGCGGCCGCACTGCCTTTCAGACCGAGTTGCGTGAGCCGTTGACCGTGCGCAAGCCGGTTGCGCTGCTCGACGACCGGACGGGTCTGGTCGTTGAGCCAGCCGGGCTCGACCTCCGCGAAACCCGGCACAAACATGTCCTGCCAGGACCGGCCCGTTTCCCGCAGCACGGTCTCGAGCGCCTGCAACCACGTTCCCATCGCGAGCCCGCGCGAGCCGGGCGCGAACAGCAGCCCGCGCAGTCGCGATAGAACCGCGCCGTCAGGCTCGGGGCTTGTCGCGTAGTCCGAGATCGCGACGAGCGCCGCGTAGCGCAAGGTCGATTCAAGCGCGATGAACAGGCGCTGCGCACGCAGCGCGCCGGCACTGCTGCCCGAACGATAATGGTAGAACGCCGTCGCGACGGGAAACGGAAGGATGCTCCGGAATTCGTGATCCAGGATGATCCTGTTCGTGCCCCGCGTGTCCGGTTCGCTCGAAGAAATCTCCGCCATCGCCGCGCTCAGCCCCCCATAGCCCGAGAATACATTGTCTCAGCGGCCGTTCAAGCGCACTGGAGGTGCTCTCAACGCTCAGCACCCGTCATCCAATCCGCGACCCCGCTTCCGGCCTTCTGTCCCGGCGCCTCCCCTTGCGAACGTTGAGCGTTGCAGGCCGTCTACCAGCGGGCGACGATTACTCAGGACGATCCCCTGCGAGCACCTTCTCCACTTGCTCCTTCAGCTTCAGCAGGTCGTCCGCGGCGGCTGTCGCGCCTTTGCCCTTGAGCTCTTCGACCTTCTGCCGCAGCTTCTCCTGGATTCTCTTGGCTCCCGCCTCCTTGGCTGCACCGGTCTGTTTCTTGAGCTCCTCCAGCGCGTTCGCAATATCCGCCTGGATCGTCTGCCACGCGGCCTGCGCTTCGGGCGAGCCCAGGATCTGCTCGGCCTGTTCCGTGATCTTCGCTTCCAGCTCCGGGCTGAGCAGCTCGCTGCGGTGCCGGTCAAACTGCAGCTTGAGGAACCAGCCGGAAAACGCGAGAAACGCGAGCGCGACCGCGAACGCGACGAGCTTCTTGATCCCCTTCAGCACGAGACAGAACAGCAACAACGCAACGAACACGACCCCGACCACAATCGCGTGGGTCTTGGAGAATCCGGCCAGTGCGCCGGCCTCCGGGATCTCCGTGCCGCGCGTGAGCGGCGGCAGCTCCGGGTTGCCGCCGCCGTAGAGTTGGAGGGTCGGCGTGCCCTTGCCGAGGAACCCCTTCGAGACCCGGGCTTTCAGACCTTCGCGCAGCTTGCCGCGATATTCTTTCGAGAGCACCACATCCGCGCGGACCGCACCGTCCGCCATCTGGACGCTTGTTACTTTGCCGACCTCGAGTCCGCGCCAGCGGACCGGACTGTCTTCCTCGAGCCCGCCCGCGTCACTGAGCTTCACGTGAAAATCGCTCTTCTTCCCGCCACACCCGGCCAGGATCAGGAGCCCTGCCACGATGGTAAGACCGACAACCAGAACCGTTCCTTTTCTCACGGTACGTGTCCTCCCTTGTATTACTCACTGTCAAAGTCTTGCTCTTTCGGAAAGATTCCCTCCGGAACCTAATCCCGAACTTAATCAGGAACTTAATCGAGATCAGTGACACTTCGTCCCTTGGTTTCGATTAGGTTCGGGATTAAGTTCCGGATTAAGTTTTCGAGAGCTTGCGGCTTCGCCGCTCCGAGTCCTCCCTTGTGGAAATGCCTAAGTACCTAAACACCCACGAGTCACGCCGTGGTCCCGAGCGCGCAGCGGCTCGGGACGAAGGCGGAAGCCCGAATGAATGTCGAAATCCGAATGACGAAGCCCGGTCCCGCCTCCGAGGCGGGATCGGCCGTCGTCGCAAAAGGCCTCCCGCGCCCGTGCTCTTTCGAGTCTATGACCCGCAGAAACAAAGTCAACCAGATTCAGGCCGGCCGGTAGGCCCACCTCTGCCCATTCCTCTAGACGATGTCGCTCCCGGTCTCTTTCGCGCTTTGCGCTCTATGCACTGCTAACAGTCCATTTCCTCGTTTCTCGCGCGGATTTCGGCAAGATGATCAAGCCCTGAGAGTGTTGGCAGAATGATTTCGGGCAGGATGATCAGCCAAGAAAATGGCACCAAAGAGAAGCGCGATGATCAGTCAGGGACGGGAAAGCTGATCACTCTGCCCTCAATCATTCTGCCGATTCTCACGGAACGGATTGCCGGCAGGAAGGCGCTCTGCGATTCCTCCGCTCTTCTCGTCCTGTCCCGAAATCGTCCTGTCTATGAATCCCTATTTCGCGTTATTTCGCGCCTGCCCTCCGTAGTCCCGAGCGCGCAGGCGTCTCGGGACGAAGGAGGGTGTTTAGCGGGCAACTCTCTGCCTTGCTTCGCGCTTCTCCTTTCGGCAGAACGGTGTATGATGGATGTGGTTTCGAGATGGCGACCGAAAGCGACAGACTGGCTGCCCGCCATCGCGCTGGGGATCCGACCGCCAAGCGCGAGGTGGCGCGCTACCTGCTGCCTGTGCTGCCGGGCTGGCTCCGGCAGAGTTTCTCGCGGCTGACACCCGAGGACGTCGAGGACCTGACGATCCTGTGCGCGGCACACATCATCGCGCGGCTCGACAAGTTCGAAGGGCGCTCGAGTTTCGACACCTGGGCGCGCAGGGTCATAAGGAACCGCGTGCTGGACTGGCTCAATACCGCGCAGCAAAGGGCGCGTCGCATGACGACCTCGATCGACAAGCTGGTCCAGGGGCCGGACGGGAAGACCACGGCGCTGATCGATATGCTGCCGAGCAACGGGCCGGGCCCCGATAGCCAGGCTGCGCGCGACCAGCAGCGCGAGCTGGTGCGGCTCGCCATCGAACGGCTGCGCAACCCGCGGCACCGCTGGATCCTGACGGAACGTGTCCTGAATGACCGCGGTATCGGCGAGATTGCCGAAGAAAGGCGCGAGAAACGCTCGAAATACGATATGTTGCTGTACCACGCGAAAGAGGCGCTTTTTCGAGAATTGGAAAGATTGGGTATGGAGCAGGCGTCTTGAGAGGAGGAGGACAAAAACCTTCGGAGTGCGGCACTTAGACCCTCCTTCGTCCTACGGGCTACGGAGGGCGAAGGTGCCGCCTTCAACCACGTTGGACAAGGCAGGCACGGCTGCTGTGAGCCAGACACGGTACTGATGGGGGCGTGCGGGCTTGCGCTGGCGTGCGTGGTTGGTGGCGCTGGTGATGTCGAGCCGTTGTCGTGCTCCGACTGCCCTCACCCCGGCCCTCTCCCGGTGGGAGAGGGAGGGGAGGCGGGCTTGCGCTGGCGTACGTGGTTGGTGAGTCATCTGGGAGCATGCCTTTGGCCCGGGAGTGGCGATATGAGCGAGTTCGCCGATAGGACAGAAGACTTCGAAGCGCGGATTGCCGAGGAATTGGGCAAGCCGCCTGAGCGGAGGGACCGGGCGCTGTTCGGGAAGCTGCAGACAGCCTATCGCCGGCAGGCGAAAGGCGAGTCCCTGACCCCGGAACAGAGCCGGCTGTTGGCATGTGCCGAAGACTATCTGGACCGGCTCTTCAAAGAAGGCGAAGCCGTCTATCTGCGCGAGGAGCAGGAACCGTCCGCGCCCGCGGCGAGCGAGTCGTCCGACAACGAGCAGACCTACACCTACGCCGCGAGCCTGGCACGGTTGCAGGAACGATGGCAGACCAGGGGATCCTTGCCGAGCGAACGGAGATCCGCTGGCCCGGATTCGCCCGCCGGGCCTGATGAGGCATTGGAGTCGGACTTCAAATACCAGCCGGACGACACGCGGGCCAAACCGACCGAACAACAAATCGATGCCGTCCTGAGGATGGCCGAGGAGTTGCGCCGTCAGGAGAACCAGGAATCCTGATGCCATGCTGGACATTGTGGTCCGCCGCCGATATCCTCAGACCTTGTCTCTGCGCACAGTCTCGTAATATGCGCGCCCGTTTTCCGGGCTTCACTGTCCGCGGAAGGGAGAAGCGAATGCAACGGTTCACGTCTAGCTCTGTCCTGGCCCTGATCATAGCGTTGGGCACGGTCGGCGGCCGCTTGTCTCGGGGAGTGCAGACCAACGAGATTCCGGACGCCGTGCATTTCTTCCTGCTCGACGTGTCGCGGTCCATGGATGGGGGTGGCGAGAAGGGCCAGTTGCCGCCGGATCCCGCCAAGAGCTTGCGCACCGCGGCTCGGGAACAGCTCGTCCAGTTCGCCAAAGATGGACTCCATGTTCCGGGCCAGTTGACTCACGTCTACCTGGCGGTGTTCGGGGAACGGCTGCGCGCCAGGAAGAGAGAGTCGTTCATGGCCCGGCGCTTTGCCCGGCACCGGTCGAAGTTCCAGTTCTTCCAGGTGCGCGAGGAGGCGGATCTCTCGCCAATCGTCGCGGCGATCGATGAGGTCTATGGTTCCCCTTGCACGGACAAGGGCAGTCTTCTGTACGATGCCGTGGCCCAAGTGCTCCAATTCCTCGAACAGCTCCGCAGCAAGTTGCCGGCGCACGTGGATGTCTACCTGTATCTCATGAGTGACGGGGCGGATACCGGGAAAGGTCGGTATCGGTCATGGACGGAGGTCAAGAGCGACTCGCTCGAAATGACAGCAGACGGCGCCGGCAGATTCATTGTCCGAGGGAAGGGCGAGAGAGAGGCTCTGCCGAGGCCCACGAACATTGACGTGCAGGTGCTCTCTGCCGAAACGGCTTGGCGGACCCCGAGCCTGCTGCCCGAGAAGCTGGTTCTGAAGCCCTTCGCACACCATTCTCAGCAGGAAATCGTGGTGCAGTTCTCTGGGGATGTGCCCGGGTACCAGCTTGATGTTTCGCTGGTTGGCGTGGAGCACTGCACTGTGAAGCCGGCCGCCTTGCGCATCAGTCAAGAGCGTCAGACGCTCACGTTCCAGGGCTCGGACAAGACGACCGTGGGTGAGACGGCTTATCTTGTGTTGTCCAATCCCCAACGCACGGCAACCGCGACCGAGACCCATACCGTCATCCCGCCGGCCCGTGTCCCGATCGAAATCTTGGGGGTCAAGGCGACGAACGGAGCCGTGCAGGAGTGAGCCCGGCCCGGTCGAAAAATGTGCGCGGACAGGCGGTTTTGCGTTGACAGCGCCCCCTGTCCGTGGTTCGATCTCTCATAGAAACGCGAGAGGGGATGGACCGCGCAATGGGGATTGTGTTTGGAAGCGTTCAGAGCTGCTCTTCGGTTTTTGTTCCGCCTCGAGCCCCCTTCTATATCTGGGGGTCGCACCCGCCGTGTACCAGCGAGCGGCCGTATGCCCGTGATTCCAGAGCGGCGCCGCACGCCGCGCCTCCTGTCGTTTGCCCGCCACAAGACGGCTTTTCTGCCGACATCTTCCGTATGTGTTGAGAGAGGAGAATGGTGATGACCAACAAAGCCCGGTTTCTGCTGCTTTGTCTCTGCATTTGTGTCGCCTGGCCCGCATGGGGCGCCAACAACCTGTGGTATTTCGTGGTGGACAAGTCCAAGTCCATCAGGGACAGCAAGCTTGAGAAACCCATTCAAGACGCCATTTTCCAGACGGTCAACCTGCGGGGCGAGGACGACGAAATCCGTATTATCTTCTTCAGTACCCGGGCGGGGCGAAGAAAGATCTTCCCTTCGATGACATTGGAGGCGAAGACTGAGTTCATGGCACACTTCAAGAAGCAGTTCAAGACAGGAGGCAGCACGCTGCTCTATGACACGGTCGCCCGTGTTATCAAGGAAGTGAATCGGGAGGCGGGCAGATATGCGGTCGTCAACGTCCTGATTCTGTCGGACGGGGAGGATTCGAAGCGAGGTGTCAATCGCGACTGGAGGACAGTCGACAAGATGGCGGGGCAGCTCAAGAAGGACAACGAAGACACGCTGTTGCTTTGGTACACCTTGGGCTTCAACCCCAGCGTGCGGCCTTCGAACATCGCGGTCAGGGTCGTTGCCGAGCCGACGAAGGAGAAGATTAGGGTTGAGCCGGCTCCCATTGCCAGTTTTGAAGTGGGGCGATCGCGGATACTTGTGGGTGAGAAGGTCTTTTTCAACTGGAAACCGGCGGCTGGCGGCAAGGTGGACTCGTGCACGTGGCTGTTTGGGGATGGCACAAAGCAGACTCTGACCGGAGACGATCTCGATTGCCACCACGCGTACAACCGGACCGGCGTCTATGACGTCACGTTATCGGTCCGTGGCCCTGGAGGCGAGGACAGCAAGACCATGAAGGCTGTGGTGGAGGTGATGGATGTCATCCCGCTGACCGCCGATTTCAGTTGGGCCCCCCTGCGTCCGCGGGTGGGCGAGCAGGTCTTCTTCATCAATCGTTCCAGCGGAGGGGCTACGGCCTATCAATGGTCCGTGAGCGGTCGCCTCAGCACGGATGTGGCACCCTCCTTCAAGTTCTCGGCGCACGGCAACGTCAGTGTGACCCTGACGGCCTCGACAGCGCTCGGCAAGAAGGACTCTCGAACAAAGACTCTCGTTGTACGGCCGCCTCTGCCGGATCCGAGCTTCGACTGCAAGCCGGATAGCGTCTACCGGCCAGGCTCGGGTGGGATCAAGCTGGCCGCCAAGTCGCGTGGGCCCGGCATCACGCACACGTGGAAATGCTCGGACGGAACCACGACGCAAGGGGTGGATAGGACAGTGGAGCCGAAAGTAGTGGGCGAAATGCTCGAAATCTGCCACGAGATCGTCGCTTTGGGCGAGATCAACATTGCGGAGCACAGGGTCTACATCGAGCCGCCTCCCATACCGAACCCGCCGAATCCCGGGTTTGCGGTGGAACCGAAATCCATCGTGCTCGGTGTTCCGCGCGATGCTGCATTCAGGTGTAAGGCCGATGAGACCGAAGCGGGATGCACGCATGTGTGGACTGTGCCCGGTGTGGGCGTACGCGGCACTGGCCCGTCCTTCGTCTGGCAGCCGACAGAGCCGGGCAACTACACTATCTGTCACCAGATCACATGCGACAAGCGGACTGCGTCAACCTGCTCGCCTGTGAAGGTCACGATGGCCGAATTCTCCGCAGATTTCACCATGGATCCCAGCGGGACCATCCATGTGACCGACGACGCGTTTGTCAGCCTGGCGGCAGCGGACAAGAACCCAGCCGTCGTTCACGCGTGGTCTGCAGATGGGGGCAGCTTCGACGACGCGACGGCGCCGGCGACCAAATGGCGGCCTGACAGGGAAGGGACGTTTTCTATCAAGCACACGGTGGTCCTTGCCGGGGTCGCCAAATCGGCAAGCCAGCCTATCCGGGGCGGGGTCCCCGAAATCCCGATCGTGAAGTTCGAGCCAGTGAAGATTACGGTGAACGTCGGCGAGGAGATCGAATTCATCGACAAGTCCGAAGGCCGGATCGTGGCGTACGCATGGGATTTCGGGGACGGTCTTTCCTCCACCGAGAAGAACCCGAAGCATACGTACTACGCTTCGGGCGTGTGCACTGTCTCGCTGGAAGTGACGAGTGCCTTGCGAGAGAAAGTCAAAGGCCTGGAAACGTGTGAGGTGACCGTCAAGGCAGGCTTCCCGTATTGGGTGGTTCCCTGCATCATCGCCCTAGCCATCATCGTTGCGGGAATCATCGTCTATCTCAAGCTGTGTCCGCCGCTGCACGGCACAGTCTCCTGGCAGCGGACGGTACAGGGCGCCGCGCAGCCGGCGGAGGGTGAAGCCTCCGGCCCCGAAACCCAGAGCGGCGAGTTCGAGCTGAGCGGTCGGCGGAGCTTCGATTTGGTCAAGGCCGTGAACGAAGAGCTCGAGGGGCAGGGCGTCGACCCGTGGGAACCGGAAAAGAAGAACGTCCGCATTGTCCGTAAGGCCGACAAGCGCTACCGACTCTACGTTGGTGGGATCGAGGACCGCGAACTCGATCTGCCGGACAGCGAGTTCAGCCATGAGGATGTTGCGTTCAAGTACCACAACGAATTCGACGAACCGCCCGGCGCCGAGGAGGACGAGGTCGGGGTCGAGGAGGATGAAGAAGCGTAACGCTCTTCTGCTCACACATCAACTTGTGAAACGGCAAACGAAGGAGGGATTCGCAAAATGAGTGAGAGTCTATCTCAGGTAGTGATCGGACGGCTTCTGCACGGGATGTATGAGAACCCGACCACAGGCGTGTATAAGCCGACCCTGGTCGTCGGGCTTGGCGGTTCGGGCATGCGCGCGCTGCGTGTCTTGAAGCGGGAACTCGCCAAGGGCAAGACCAAGGACGGCGAGACGATCGGTGTCCGTCTGTTCGGGATCGACTGCGACATCCACGAGAACGACCAGTACCCGGAGCTTCCTCCCCTGGCCCGGAGCGAGCTTTGCGTCATGGAGGCGCCCGTGGGCGTGAATGTGCTGGCGAGGACGGGCAAGGATTCAGCCTACGACTACGTGGCGGATTACCTGCCCCCAAAGAAGCCGAAGCTTCATATGGAGGTGCGCAAGAAGATCGCGGCCGGGGTGGGTGCAGGCCAATTCCGGCGGGCAGGCAAACTGATCTTTGGCGCGAACGTGATCGGCGGCGTGGGGATCCTGCGTCGGATGCAGGCGATACAGCAGAGCATGACGGGGCTGCGCAGGATGATCGAGACGACGGCGGATGGCGTCACTGCGCAGGACGGGGTCGACATCTTTGTCGTTACCTCCTTCGCCGGTGGTACGGGCGCCGGTGTCCTGCTCGACTTCATCGCCCTGACACGATCCCTCTTCTCCGGCATCAATGACAAGGTCACCGTGATTGGGCTGCTGCCCGGTCAGGCGCTGGACAAGGAGCTTCTGCATCCGCAGGTCGAACGACGCGCCACTCAGGGCAACGCGTACGGCGTCTTGCAGGAGCTCGGCTCTTTCATGAGGGCCGGTGTCAGCTACGAGTTCCGTTTTGATCCGGCCAAAGTGGTGGCCGTCGATCCTACCGTGCCTTTTGTGGATGCGACCTATCTCGTCGGCGACAAGCTATTCGACCCGGCCGGAAACCAAGTTCCTGTGGAGCGATGGATCGAGATCTGTGAAGCGGCGGCCTACTTCCTCTATGCTCTTGTCGGGACGGGGGTCGGTGCCACGGAAGCGAGCGGCGCGATCAACAGCCCGGGTGTGGAAGGGTGGAGTGCCTGTGGCGTGGGCGTCGCGCACTATCCTGTTGAGGCCATGGCGGAGTACGCGATTCGGATGGCTGTGGAGGCGGGGTGCGTGCACTGGTTGGACGCTCCGGCCCCGGCCGCCGCGGTCAAGACCCAGGTGGCGACGACGGTCACGACCTGTCAGTTGGGACAGCTCGCATCGCTGCGCAGCGGTGTGCCGTCGTACGACAAGGAAGACTTCGCCCTGCATTGGCCACGGGCGAGTGACAGGAAGAAATCTCTGAAGCTCTCGGACGCGGTCTTTCTCAAGCGCTGCAAGGACAAACGGCGCCAGGTCGACGTGGAATTGGCAAGACGGGACCAGGAGTCTCAGGCATCTTGCCAGAAGATCATTCACGACGTGGACCAGAAGTTGGACCAACGTGCTCGGACGCTCGTGTCCGGCCCCCACGATTTGGCCATCGCGCATTTCGAGTTGTTGAGCAAGCAGCTGGATGTTCTTCACGCGCAACTCGATCAAGAGCAGAAGAAGCGAGAGGTCGAAGAGAAGCGTTTGGCGAAGAGATTCGTGTGGCTGGAAAAGCGGATCAACTGGTTCGATTTCGGGCTGGATCGCAAGTACAGGCAGGAGTACATCAAGAAGACGAACGATTACCTGCGGCTGCGATGTGAGGCCCACCGCGATCGGCATGTCGGTACATTGATTGTGGGAATCACGGCTCGCGTGAATCAGTACGCGGCCGCACTCAAGAGCCTGAAGACCGCGATGGCCGATATCCGGCGGCGCAACAGAGAGGTGATGGCTCAGTTCAGGCCTCGGCGGCCGTCGTTCATGTTCAGCATGTTCTCTGCCAAGGCTCTGAGGGAATGGTGCCAGCGCGGGAATTTCGGGAGCAGGATCCGTACGGATCGGGTCATCTCTCGGCTCAGTGCCGAAGCCCTGTTGCTGGAATCCTTGACGGATGTCGAGACGGCCGTTCAGCAGGCACTCTCCGACTTGAACCTGTTGCAGGATGCCCAGCAGGATAGCGCGCTGGCGCAGCGCATGAGCTCGCTGAACATCGCGAGCCTGCCGTTGCTGCCTATGCGGATCGGTGTGGTTCCTGGCAGTCTCAGCCCGCAGAAGTTTGTGGCGGGAGACAGCATTGACGAGCCGAGCGTGCAGGACTTCGCGACGGCCACGTTCCCGCCTCCTACCGCGGACACGAACACGCAGCTGAGCACATTGTCGAATCCGCATGCCGTTCTGTGCACCCAGACGATTCATGGTTTCAGCATCCTGGACTGGACCGGCTTCACCGGCTGCGAGCTGGCTTTCCTGGAGGACGCGAAAGCCTGGGCTGGGCAGCCTGGTTGGGACTATCGGACGATCGCCGACAGCCACGGCATCGAGCCGCTGCGGCCTCGGACGGAAGCTGAACGGACGGCGTACAGGGGGTTCGGGCTTGGTGTGATGATCGATGCGCTTGCCGTGGCGGGGAGCAACTACTACCAGAATCTCAGCAAGGCAAGGACTGGTGCCTACACCTTCCTGACCTACAGTGTGGACAGGCGTGAGGCCGCCCGGCTGCTGGTAGAGAAGGGGATCGTGCGGGAGGCGCCGAGCGGACATACACGGAAGCAGCCCGATCGGCGGATTGCAGCCAGTCTGAGCGACTGTATCAAGGCTCTGTGTACCCCGGAATGGACGGATCTGTTGGAACAGATCGAGGATGCGGTCGATCAGTTGAAGAGCACGGCGGGCTCCGAACGGGTATGCTCGCTGGTGACCGGCTTCTGCGAGTCGTTCGTGGACGCACGGCTTAGGACCGCTGACGCCAATCATCCGTTGTGGGAGAAGGTGCGAGATGCGTTGGAGCGGTTCGTCGAGTCCTTTGACAAGGGCTCGGCGTGACCTGATTCGGAGGTATCGGCGTGATGGCCGGCAGAGTAGCGGGAATCATCCAGGGGCAGATTCCTGACGTCTATCCTCTCGTCGTGGGGGTGGCGGGCGAGTTCGGCCAGCGTGTGTCTGATGCGTTGGCCTCGTCGGTGCTGGCTGACGTGGAACGCAAAGCGGTCCGGGCCGTTGGCTGGGACGAACTCTCGGAGACCGTCACGGAGGTGCGCAGCAACCGATTCCGACAGGCCGTACTGCCGACCAGGGCACGCGCGCCCGAGTGGGCGATGCTCGTGGGGCACGCATCGGGCGATGCATTGGACGGCTTGGATGAGCGTCTGGCGGAAGTCGAAGGACTCACCCGGTTTGTCGCCCTGCTCGTGGGGGCGACCGACGAGGATCGGGCTGCCGCGTTGGGTAAGGCCTCCAAGCTATCGAAGGACGGTGTCTTCACGTTCCTGTTGGCGGAAGAAGGTCAGGATGGGTATCGGCGTACGCTGGGGGATCTTGCGGCTGGTTTGGTGGCCTTTGTGCTCGAGGGATGGCGCCGGCATCAAAGGGTGGGCGCGCCCTGCGCGGGCAATGTGCGGCAGTCTCTGAGTCTGGCGGGGCGGTCGGAATCGGTCTTCACACTCGGGGTCGGGCGGCTGATGCCGGACGCCGCGTATCATGCGCGTCGGCGTAAGGGCAAGCTGTCCCATCTGGTGTGGAAGGCGCTGGATGCGGACTCGAGCCCTTGCGCAACCCCGCGGCCTGCCGTGGTGGCCTCGGACATCAAGGATCTCTTGCCTGAAGAGGCGTTCGACTCCGAGGTCAAAGCCTCTGTTCATGGGCCACACCTGCGTTTGCCGGAGGGAACCCGCCACATCCAGGTGGACTGCAGGACGAAACCCAGGACTTCACGCCCCAGCATCCACCTCCATCGTCTGCGCGCGTTCCTCCAATGGCTGCGCCAAGTGGACGACTTCTATCGGCATGTGGAACTTCCTGCGTGCATCCGGTTGACTCGGTTGAGCACGCGTCTCTGGGGGGCCGCGTTGCATCGTAAATGGCAAGGCGCGCTGGCGGTACCGGCACGCGTTGAGGGTGTTCTGCGCTACTATCGCGACGTTTTGGATGGCTGGAGCGAGTTCTGGACCGGCATAACTCGAATCCAGATCGGCAATCCGGCGCGTTCGAAGGTTGACGAGGATCTCAGAACCATCCGCAGACATGCGGACGCGGTGCCTGCGCCTGGGGGCATTCTTCTTCGCTCGCTTCTGGTCGCTGTTGCTTTGGCATGGCTGTGCATCGGGTGTTTTGTGTGGACGAACGTATGGCCGTGGGAAGACTCCGTGTTGCTGCGAGTCTGTGTCGCGTGCGCCGTCGGCTTGTTGCTCGTGCCGGGAGGAGGCCTCTGGTCGTACTGGCGGGCGAAGAGCCTGTGTATCCAGGCAGTCCAGAGGGCGCGACGAGACGTCTCTCGCCGACACGTGACTCATGTGCTGACTTCCCTGAAGCAAGGGTTGGACAACGCTGCCGGCAACGGTCTTAGCGCAGTCCGGCAAGAGAGCACATCCTTCAGTGAGTTTCGGATTCGGCTTGAGGAGGGCTTTTCGCAGGAAGGCCAACCCGCGAATTCGGCGGATGACGACAGCGGGTCGTCGCAGGCCCAGGGGGCCGGCCAGGCCGAGAACCAGGCACCGGCCTTTCCGGACGGGTGTCTGGATGCACCGATGGAGGCAGGCCTGAGGCCCACGCACGATCGGGTCCTGAAGCGGCTACCGGAGATGCTGCGGCAGGCGATCGAGAGGGCCGCCGATGATGGTGCCCTTTGGAGGGCCACACTCTGGTGCAACGAGATCAGGGGGCTCTGCCAGGAGGAACTGGAGGCCCAGGTGCGGACTATCTCCTTCGCCGATGCAGCGCAAGGTGCACACTTGCAGGCTAGCGTATGCATACAGATGCATGTCATGCCGGACGCAAACCTGCCTGCATTCCGCGACGCAGCGGGAGTTCAGGCGCAGACGCCTTTCTTGTTCGCTCCGGCTACGTGGAACTGGCAAGATCCGGGCGGTCGGCAGGAACTGCTGGGGCAGTACGACACCACAATCGTCATCCCTGCCGACGGGCGTCCGGACCTGCTGGCGGTCGCGCCGATTCCCATCAACCCGAACGATCCTGTGCCCAGCACGGAGGCGTCCTAAGTGTTCTTCCTTGCATCATTGATTTTTGTGCTGATGCTGTACGTGATCCCCGGGATTCTTGCCCTGAACCTGGGCGCCGGGGCCATGCACGACCTGTTGCCGCTTCCTGCTGCGGGTTGGCTCTTCATCTTCTGCGGACTGGTCTATGTGGCTGCGCTTGTCGCGGTTAAGGTGGGGCGCTGGCACCTGCATGAATGGGTGGACGAGAACGAGGAACGACAGCGTGTGCTCGAGCAGATCTTCGACGTGAGCCGCTGCGCGTGGATCAACCTCGTGGGGCTTGTCCTGATCGGGATCGGCGCGGGATTCCTGGCGTTGCGCATGGATCTGCCGTATCAGGTGTGGCCGCTGTTTGCCGCCGCACTGTTCGGATTGGGAGACTTGTTCCATCGGAGCACGCTGGTGCCGCTGCCGAACGAGCTGCCTGCCGTCCAATTCGAGGAGGCGACGTTCGGCTTCGATACCGAAGATCAGAAAGACCGGCCAGCCGACGTCAAGACCGTGAAAGTGAAATGGTCTTTGGAAGGGGAGAGCGGGAAGAAGACGTTCGAGCGGGATTTCTCTGTGTCCAACGCGGAATACCACAAGGCGCACGAGCAGCAACGCCTGCCCCGCGACCGCAAGGGCTACGTGACCTACGTCGAGGACGGCGGGGTCGACGACCTGAAACAGATCGCCAAGGCCTTCCGCGACATGTCGAAGGAAGCGAAGCTGAGCAGCATCGAGGAGGTCCAGAACGTGGTTTCGATGGTTCGCGAGCTTCCCGCGGCCGTTGACCAGGCGGACTATGTCCGGTTCCCGATAGAGACCGTCTACGACTACGCGAGCGATGCGGAAGACCGCGCGATCCTCGCAGCTTGCCTGTTGGTGTTGCTCGGCCACAAGGTGGCGCTCTTCCATCTGAAGCTGAAGAACGGCGAGCACTTGGCGTTGGGCTATCATCGCTCCGACAGGCTGGTGGGCGGCGGCGGCTTCTCCGCGAAAGCGGACGACGGGCAGGCTTACGACTACGTCGAGACCTTGCCGGAGGACTCCGAGGTCGAGCTGGGTGCGATTTCCGAGGAGTTCTCGCAGGCGATCAAGAAGGCCGAGGTCTGGCCGGTGGGCTAGCTTCCTGTTTCCTAGTCGCGTTCCTAAGTCGTCTCGCTCAGTCGAACCTTCGTCGACAAAGGGAGTCGACGAAGGGAGACGACTAAGGGTGGACTGGCGTTTGGCAAGATTCTGGACGAGGCCCGCGTGGGGCCAGAGGGCGTTGGGGTGTCATGTGGTTCGGGCTATTCACTTCGACATGGCGGAAGCGGGCGCAGCGCCCTCGTATAGGCGTAGAGATCGAATACCTGACGACGGACCGTGCTGGCGGCCCGGTCCGTAGCGGCTACAAGCGCCGGGAACGCCCGCCGCGTTCGCCCGGCCTGAAAGTACTCCGGGCAGCGGCCAGGCTACTCCAGCCGGGTCTGGACCCGACCCGTGACCGGCGCGCGCACGTGAACGTGTACGCGTTCTCTCGCGGCAAGCTGGCCGGCGCCTGCATCCTGCCCGACACTTTCACGCTGCTCGAGACGGTAACGGCCCCGACCAAACAGCTCGCCGCGCTGCGCGCGCAGCTCTGGGCGATGAAATCGGCGATTGTGAAGGCGGCCGAGCAACTGGGCAACAGGATTTCCGGCGCGGCCTGTCCGGTCGCCTACCCGTACAACGCGTTACGCTCGCAATCCCGGGTGACCTGCAACAATGCGGGCATGCACGTTCATGTCGAGGGGCTGGAAGACCGGGTCAAGGCGAAACTGGCCAACTACATCACGCAGTTCGTCCCGGAACTGACGGCACTGTCCGTGAACTCGCCGGTCTACAACGGGCGTGTTCGGGCGGTCAACTCGTTCCGGCTGGACTCCTCGCCGCTGGTCTCCGCCCGGCGTCTGCGAGTGTTCCGGTGTCCGGACGAGGACGGTACACTGGAGCCGCCGCCGGACGACGCGGAGCCGAGATTCAAGTTCCTGACCCCGTTCACGAACACGGGCAAAACGGTCGAGATCCGGGGTTTCGACACCCCGATCACGATCGATTGGGCAGTGGCACTCGCCGCATTGGTACAATGCCTGGCGGCCAAGGCCCGGCGCGACTTTGTGGAGCGCGACGAGAACACGGTACTCAGCGGCTGTAAGGCGTATCGCGATCACAACTACGAGGCGGCTCTGAAACGCGGGCTGAAGGCGAAGTTCGTGGTGGATCCAACCTTCCATCAGAAGCCGGCCGGCGGCAAGGAGTCGCAGCCCGTGCGGTTCCTGTATCACACGCCGGACGCGCCGCACCGGCCGCGCGCGCCGGCGCAGTGCTGGCCGGTACAGGCGCATCTGGCAGCGAAACGGATGTTGTGGCACATCGAGCGGGAAGCCGTGGAGCTTGGCGCGGTGCGCTACCTCAGGCCGCTCTATGACGCGGTCCGGAGGCAGATGACTCAGGCGGACCAGCAGAAGAAATGGTTTGCGTCAGGCCGTTTGCGCCCGTTCATGCAGCGCTTGAACCGCGCGGCCCGGGCCGCGCCCAGGCGACGGTTTGTGTTTCCGGTCGTGCGCGGTCGGTACTTCGTCGTGCGGGACGCCGCGGAGGAGGGAGACGTACAGACGATCTATCTGTCCGCGCGCGGCGCGAAGCGCGCGCGCCGCAGGCGGGGCCAGGCGGTGTGGGTCAGCGGGCCGCGGGGCGTCTTCCGGAGCCGGATCGCGATAGCACAGGACGACACGCTCGATCTCGGCCCGGCGGACATCGCGCTTACGCGGGCCGCGCAGGACCGGCTCGGCGTGGCGTTGCTCGACCCGGTCATCCTGGACCGGGCCCCGCGCGTCCCGTTCTGCGTGCGGTGGGGCGGCAAGGAATGGACGCCGCGGTTCGGGCCCGACTACAAGCCGCCGGCACCCGAACCGGAACCCGTCGAGCCGGAGGAGGAAAGAGAGCGCGCGGCCCGGCCGCGCCCGGCGCTGGACGCAGTGCCGCTGATCGTGCATCAGGGCTACCGCAACGACCCGGACGATCCGCCCTGCGTGCGGATGAGCGAACGGGACATGGCACAGCTCGGCCTGGTCGACGGCGACACCGCGCGCTTGCGCCCGAGCCGGGGCGGTGAGCCGGCGACGGTCATGGTACGGGCCGGCGACACGTGTCAGGACGGCGAGATCCGGGTCCGTAACAAGTTGAGGGAGACGCTGGGCGTGGATATTGGTGGCAGGCTCATCGCGGAGCGGCCCGCTGCGCCGGGGACGGGTGGATAGCTTGCCCTCCGTCTTGTCCCGCCGTAGTCCCGAGCGCCCCGACTCTCTTCGAGGTCGGGGCCTCGGGACGAAGGCGGAAGCCTGAAGGGCGAAGGAGGGTGAATGGTGGATAGTGGATAGTGAATGGTGGATAGTGGATGGTGTAGTGGTGAGGGTGCCCTCCGCACGCAGATTTGTTCAGGAGTCTTGGCATTGGAGCCATCGGACGGGGAGAAGAGGAAGCATTTCGTTTACGGTACGCTTCGGCGCGGCTCGTACAACTATGAGCGGTTCGGCCTTGCCCGCCGCAGCCGACGGCTCGGTCCGGCGGTGCTCGAGGGCGCGCGCATGTACGACGTGGGCGGGTACCCCTGCGTTGTGCTGACGGGTGATCCGGCCGAGACCGTAGCGGGCGAGATCGTCGAGTTTCTGGACCCGGCCTGCGAGCGGGTGATCACCAGAATGGAAGAGTATGCCGGTTTCGTTCTGCGGCCCTGTGACGTGGCGGGCTCGACCGTTTGGGTGTTCGTGATGGCGGATGTCCCGCGCTGTGCCGTGCCTATACGGAGTGGCGATTGGGTGAGCTGGGAGCAAGGAGAACGTGTGCGCGATGAGTGATGAACCACAATCAGAGACAACGGCACCGACCGAGAAGACGAGGCCAGAGCCGGAGAAGCTGGCCCGCTACAAGGTGGTTCGTGGGATCAAGGCGGCCGGCAAGGGCTGTGCGGTCGTCAGCCCGTTGACCTGTATCCGGCTCGGTCTTTCGGACGTTACTCGCAAGGCGGTCAAGATTGGCGCCACGACCCTGCGCCTGCAGGTCAAGAGCGAGTTGCGCGACGACATCGTCGCGATCATGGCGAAGGACCGCAAAGCGCTCGGCGTGGAGCTCGGCGCGACCGTCGTGCTTGCCGCGGCGACGGCGGAGCAGGACACCGCGACGGACGATGTGTCCGTGCCCGGCGCCCGGCGGCTGACGGTGAAGAAGGGCAGCAAAGACGATCCTGACGATCCGCCGACCGCGCGGCTGCATTCGGAGCTGCTGCGGCAGGTTCGGTTCGGCGGCGCTCCGTCCTGTGCGTTGTCTGCCGGTGCGGCCGGCGAGCGCGTGACCGTAAAGTGCTGCGAGGGCGAACGTGTACGGAGCACGAATCATGTAGGATTGAGAAAGGGCGTGCGCGAAAAGATCGGGGTCGGGCTGGACGGCGAGGCGCTGTTCTGGTGTGACGGTGATGGCGGCGCACGCGCGGCGCTTCGTACGGAGCTCAGCGGGTTGGCCGAGCGTGTGATCATCGCGGACAAGCCGCTCGTGGAATTGGAGGTGGACGCGATCGTCAACGCCGCGAACGAGCAATTGCGGGGCGGCGGCGGGGTCGATGGCGCGATCCACGCGGCGGCCGGCCGGGAACTGCGCCGCGCCTGCGGCGAGTTGGGCTCGTGCCGTACGGGCGACGCGGTTGCCACACCGGGCTTCGAACTGCCGGCCGGCCATGTGTTTCACGCGGTAGGCCCGAAATGGCAAGACGGTCGTAACGACGAGCATCGACTATTGGGCTCTGCCTACAGACGCGCGCTCGAGCTGGCCGAGCAGAAGGAGGCAAAGACGGTCGCATTCCCATGCATCTCGACTGGTGTGTATAGGTTCCCGTTGGCGGATGCAACGGTGATCGCATTTTCTGAAATCACACTCTTCCTGCGTACGCATGAGCGCCCGGAAAAAGTGTACGTGTGCCCGTTCACCGACCAGGAAAAGGCGGCGTACGCGAGCCTGCTCTCGTGCCTGCGTGGGGGCATCGCCCCTGGCTCGTGCTGTGCCGTACAGCGCGCGAAGCGCGGCGCGCCCGACGACAGTGTCGGACTGACCGGTGCGGCGGCGGCCGTCTTCGGAGCGGAGAAGGGGGCCGGCATCACGATTCGGGGCGTCGGCGGAGAGGCCTGTTTCACGGTGTCGATCGAGAAGGCGGAGTATCCGGTGTATCGTTGCCGGCTGAACGCGAAGGCCAGGAAGCAACTGGGCGTGGAGCCGGGCGGCTTCGTGCAGCTTGGCGCCGGCCCCGCGGCGGAGGGCGCCGTGCCCGAAGAGCCGCAGGGCGAAACGGCGGGCGAGCCGAACGGCCGGGACGAGGCCGGTCAAGACAGGGCCGACCAAGAAGGGACGGACGAGCGCGATGTGTGACCTTCTGACAATATCGAGCAGGACAGCCTACAAGGCCAGCTATTCGCTGCCGGACTTCGCGGTCTGTGGCGAAAGGAACTGTGACGGCTGGGGCGTAGGCTACTTCCGGGAGGACGGCACCGCGCAGGTGCGCAAGAGCAGTCATGCGGCGTACGATCCCGAACACGACACGCTGGACGCAGCGCTCGTGAAGCTGGCGAAGGAGACGCGCTCGCAGTATTTCCTCGGACATGTCAGGTTCACCTCATGCGGAGAGACCTGTGACCAGAATTGCCACCCGTTCAAGCTCTCGTTCCTTGGCCGGGACTGGCTTTTCGCGCACAACGGGACCTGTCGCGAGATCGTCAAGTACGAATCACCCAACGATTCGGTCCCGGACGCAACCAACGACTCCGCGCGGGTCTTCGAGTATCTGCGCGACCGTATCTTGAAGCGCTACGCGCCCAGCGGGCCCGGGGCTCGGTCGCTGTTCGGCGCGTTGACCGACGCCACGCTGGAACTGATCAACGAATACGATTCGCCTGACGGCCGGGGTGACAACTTCAACTATGTGCTGTGCGACGGGCAGTTGCTTTTCGTATTCATGCATCATCGGCCGTTCTACATGCTGCACAGAGCCAAAGAACGGGCGGACGCACTGATTCTGACAACGTGTGGTGGTGAAGACGGGGGTGGCCTCACCGATGCGGAGGCATGGCACGAATTGAACGACAGGGACAGGTCCTACGGGACGTTGATGCTGATCGTACACGATACCGTCGTGAATACGACCCAGATCACCAGAGGAGAATAGCCATGGTCGAAGATCCAGGCCGGAAATCGGAGACGGGCCCTGATCTCCCGCCGGAAGGCGGGGGTGCCGGGGACTCCGACGCGGATCCGGACGGCACAGGTTGCCGGCAGCCGGTTGAGCATCCTGCCGAGCAGGCGGTTGGCGCAGAGCCAGTCGCCCCATCGCCGGAAGCGCAGCCCGCTCCGAGCATTGACGACGCGGTGTTGCCGCAGCCCGTTGCCGGCCGCTCGAGCCCGTTCTCGTTTCTGACGAAATGGCTCACGCCCCGCCGCCCGGCTCCGCCGCAGGCTCAAGATGGGGGCTGGCCCGCGGCGGCAGTGCGGGGTGACCTTGTGGCGGGCTGTGAGCTTCTGGGCATGCTGGCGGCGCGCGTGACGGTTGGGGGCCGCTCCCGGCCCGGTGGTCTGGTGATCGCGGCCCCGCACCATGGTGCGAGCGGCACACCCTTGTCGGACGGCCATGACGTGAACACGGGCCCGATCGCGGAGCGGCTCGCGGAACGGCTGGGCGCGAAATCGGTGGTTGTCTCCGAGTTGCGGACCTTCATCGACATCAACAAGGATCCGCTGGAGATGGAACAGGCCGAATTGGGCAACCATCTGGGCAGGGAGGCGTTCCGCGAGGCGGACCGGCGGCTGAAACTCTACTACCAGAGCCAGCTCTTTGCGGACAACCCTCTGGTGGTTGTCGAGATACACGGTCATGTTCGGGGCAACTACGACATCGAAGTCGCGACCGGCTTCGCGCTGGACAGCAAGGTCCCGCAGGACGCGCCTCTGATCAAGGCGCTCGGGACATTCAAGGAAGTGCTCGCGCAAAGCATGGCAGAGTCCCGCGTGCTCGCGAAACGGCCGCCGAGCGTCGGGGCCTATCCCCTGGATTCGGAGGTCCGGTTCAGCGCGACCGGAACGCACACGTTCAACAAGATCGAGCGGTTGCGCGAGCTTGGCGTGAATGCGGCGGGCCTGCACATCGAGCTTCACCAGCGGCTGCGGCCCGCGCCGGACGAGGGACGGAAGATCAGGGACGCGGTGGTGGACTGTCTGGAGCCCGCGATTCGCGAGTTTGGCGCAGGCGTCAAGCGCCCGACCGACTTCGAGTTCAAGACGCATCTGTTCGAGGACTTCTCGTTTGATCGCGGCGTGACACGGCCGGCTTCCGGTGACAGCTTCGTCGTGCAGCCGATCCCGCGCGAGATGATCGGGAAAGGGGTCGCGCTGTTCCGGTCGGACGACGTGGCGGAGTTGGCCCTGGCGGAGGGCGCCGGCATCACACTCAGCCGGAACCCCGATTTCGAGAACGGCGTGCGACTGCGTGTAGCCGTGGGCGACACGGCACGCTCGGGCCGGGTCGGAATTGGGAAGAAGGAGCGGGACCGGATTGGGGTGGATACCGGCGATAGGGTATTCGTGGGGCGCGCTGCGTCGACAGGAGTGACGGGCCTGGTGTTGGGCTATGTCGCGGACGTGGACGCAGGCTCGTCTCGTAAGCGTGTGACGGTGTCCGATACGGCGGCGCGCGAGCTGGCCGAGCGTATGACGGACGGCAAGCAGATCACGATCGGTACGGCGACCGGACGCGAGTTGGGTGTTGAGGTCGCGACGAGGGCCGAGTTGCCGCACGAGCGGGCGGTGCGGGTTTCCGGGAAGGTCGCGAGAGAGCTCGCGGTAACGTACGGCGATCTGGTCTGCTTCGTGGGCGAATCGAGCGGCGAAGAAGATCCGAAGCTGTGGGCGCCGATTGACGGGCCGGAACCGGGCGAAGAGCAGAAGGACGACGAACAAGAAGAGGGTCGGCAGGAACGCGACGAACAGGAGAGGGGTACGTCATGCTGAAGCCTGTGAGAATGGGAATCGAAGTCGAGTATCTGATAACGACAGCCTCCGGCAAGCCGATCTGCAGTGGGTATGGCCTTACACGGGCACACATCCCGCGGACGAAGGGTCTTCAGATCTTGAAGCGCGCGGCTCGCAGCATTGATTCGCGGGTCTGTCCGAAAGAGGATCAGCACGGTCACGTGCGCTGGGATTTCAAGGACGGTTCCGCGATCATGCCGGACACGTTCTCGCTGCTTGAGACCGTGACCGGGCCTTCTACGGACCTGGATGAGCTGCGCGATCAGCTCTGGACCATGAAGAGTGCACTGATCAAGGCGGCCGGCGCACAGAAATGCACGGTCTCCGGTGCGGCCTGTCCGGTCTCCTACAAATATGGCGACATCCGCAGTAACGCCGACACGCGCTGCAACAACGCCGGCATGCACATCCATCTCGAGGCCCTCAACGACGAGGTCAAGGTCAAGTTCGCGAACATGCTCGCACAGGTGATCCCGGAGCTTGCAGCGCTCGGCAGCAA
>Ga0272441_10002563_pt1 | contig 36454 bp, 28 predicted proteins | sample SSMProp6N_FD_193582 | JGI IMG/M metagenome (GOLD analysis project Ga0272441, IMG submission 193582) | Marine sediment archaeal communities from Little Sippewissett salt marsh, Falmouth, MA, United States - SSM-Prop-6N | ecosystem: Environmental > Aquatic > Marine > Wetlands > Sediment ...
CGGCGTGTCCAGAAGTGGGCATGAGCTAGGGAAGTACTCTGCCGTTCTTAGTAGCCCACAACGCTGCTGCATTTTGTTGCCCTCTAGTCTAACTGTTTAGTCTCGCTTAGCCGTTCACAAGCCACGGCCTTTAGGCCGTGGTAGTTGACAGGACTGCTGTAACCGCAATCGGGTCTGTCTCACCTCTAAATCCCACATCAGAAATCCATTCCCGTTTGGGGTTGACGTATACAATACTTCGCTTGCTGGTCGCAAGATCCAGGCAGTATATCTTCGTTTTCCAGTTGGCGTAATAGATAGCGCCATCTTTGTAGGCCATACCCTTTATGGACGCTCGATCGTCCCTGAATATCTCCGTTACTGAGCCATCGTCAACGCGATATATGCTAGCAGGTATGCGATTTCCTGTGCTCAAGTAAAGAGTTCCGTCATCGTCGAAGGCAAAGTTTCCTGCCCAAAATCCACCTACTTCAGATAGGCGGACCACTCGATAAGGCACCGCAACGTTGTTCTTGATCTCATATATTATGCCGTCGTCGCCAGCTCCACTGGCTTCGCTGAAGTATAGATGCAATTCACCTTCTTGATCGAAGAGGAAAGCCAAGTCTCTCACGTAGGTTTTATGAGTGTAAACCGTCTCTTCAGGACTCCAGCCAGTTCCAGTTTTTGCAGTCCTGAATATGTTGTTCTCGTTAGCGTTGACATAATAGAGCTTCTCAGGTATGGCCGGGTGGAACGTGAAACTGTAGAGGTTCTTTGATGGTCGAGTGTAAATAATGCCATCAGTTCCTGCAGAAGTTCCAGGCGTTGGGATTTCCCAGGTTATGTATCCAATGCCCAAGACCCCAGGACTTGGGCCTGCAGCCATGTTAACTCGCAACTGGGAGAGCCGACCTTCATCAGTGATCACACAGACGTAAGAACCTTCAGTCAAGTCGTCGATCTCGATTCTAGATGATGAAAAGGTCGCATCAAGGCAGCTTTTTGATCCTGGCAAACTTACTTTCGCAATCTTTGCTCCGTTCATGGGTTCCAGATATCTCTCGTCTGCTGTCACGGCATGGAACCAAATATCTGCACCGGAAGAAGGGCCATAAGCGCCTTCGTCAAGATCTACAGTCCAGGTTTGGGATATGTTCACAGGCCCAGTAGAATGGGTCGTTGGCGGCGATTCTATGTAGCGGTAAACCGAGCCTGGCGACGATCTTGCGTCTGCGAAGTAGATCTCGACCGGTATATCATCATCTATCTTCTCGATTGAAACCAGATTCGACCGGTAATTGAGATTGCAACGCCGGTCGTTCAAAACGACGTAAACCGCCTCAGGTGGTACATTTCCTCGTTCTACAGCAAACCAAATATCCATCAGATTTCCTGGAGAGTTAAGAGCGCAGAATCCATAGATATCGTTGTCGTCTTGGTCGTAGATATTAACCCAAGTCCTAGAAGACTCGGTGTTGAAGCCGCAGGGTGGAAGATCTGGTGCCGCGTTGAAAAGTTCTGCAGGATATAGGTTCCAGTTGGTGACAGCGAGCTTGTATCTTGTGAACTGTTTGTTTCCGACGGAGTAGTCCTCCGTTCCTGTCAGTGCCAGCTTTGGATCTGGAAGGCCTTGATAACAAGAAAATTGTTCAGTTGTGGTTTGTGAGTTTTCAGTCACCCTGGTGAGATCTGGCGTTCCGATCGCAAGCTGATCACCCCTTTCGATCAAGGTCATGCTCTGTCCTGCAGAGATGGTAATCCCAATTAGGGCGAATAGAGTCAAGGCTGAAACTATCAAGATAAAGGGTTGTATTATTTTCAAGATCGTACCCCTAAGGATTTAAGAATACTATTCGGCACCTAAAAGACTTAAGGTTTTGGATGAGTTTGGTCCGATACTTCCCGAACCGCCGCGTCATTTTTATACCCATGTCCACAGATAACTAATCTCAATGTACCGGATACTGGTTACCAACGATGATGGCGTCCACTCGGCTGGGATGAGGGCGGCAGTAAAAAGTGTTGAGGGTCTGGGCGATATACTGGTGTCGGCACCCGCCGGTCAAAAAAGCGGTGTTGGCAGATCGATATCTATCTTCGAGCCGCTCCGATTCAACAAGATCAAGATGGACGGGCACGAAGCTTACGAAGTGAGCGGAACTCCTACAGATTCGGTGATCATAGGGATCTTCTGGCTGATGAAAGGCGAGCTTCCAGACCTCGCGGTCTCTGGGATTAACATAGGTGAAAACATCAGCACCGACACAGTCACCACCAGCGGAACCATTGGTGCGGCTTTAGAAGCGGCAAGCTATGGAATTCCTGCCATAGCGGCATCGATCCAGGTGGTCGACCAGGGCGATAAGTTCGACAGCAAGAACGATCACGCGTACCAGTTTGAAGTTGCCACAAAGATCGTAAGAAGGGTGGCCGAAAGGGTGCTTGAAAAGGGACTGCCAAAAGGTGTCGACATCCTGAACATCAACGTCCCTGTGAATGCGACAGAAGAGACAGAAATTGTGGTCACGCACCTTGCAAGGAAGATCTTCAAAACCGCGGTCCACGAAAGGCCAGATCCTAGAGGTAGACCTTATTACTGGATTGGCGGCGACTTGATATGCAAAGAAAAGGAAGGGACCGACGTCAGAGCTATCTATCAAGAAGGCAAGATATCGATCACACCACTCACCGTGGACAACACGGCCAGGGTCGACTTTGACGAGATATTGGATCTAGCTCATTGAAGTTAGAGTTCGCTAGATTCACAATCAGCGATCAAATGACAATCAACTGGTGATCAACTTGGACGAAGATTTCTCAGAATTGAGCAAAGAAGATCAAATTACGTACGTAATCGAACATTTGAGGGACCTGCCCGACGAACTGGTGGATCTTAGCATAGATCTGCTGGTCGGGGCTGGCGAGACTGAGTACGCAATAGCTTTGGCAAAGGACACTGGACGGACAGAGAAAGCTATCGAGATTGCTCTGGAAGAGGGCGATTATCTCTGGGCGGCTTTGATCGCCAACAAGGCCGGAATGGAACAAGAGGCAACGAGGCTCTACAGAGACGGGCTTGAATATTATATCTCGATGGACATGTACGGGCGAGCTGTGAGCGTTGCCAAAGCCTTAGGATTGCCTCAAAACGAGATCGATCTGCTATTTCAAGCAGGGATCAGGGCTGAAAGCAGAAATATGGATACGGTTCGGGTTCGTGCAGCCTTAGAAAGCATCGCTTTTTCGCTTGAGGGCGCCCTTGCAGGGAGAGATGACGAAACTGCAAAGGAGATTAGGTCTGCCATGAAAGAAGAGATGGAAAATATAGAGCGACGAAGCTTGGAGCAGTAAAGCTACAACTGCAATACGCATTAACAACCGGCTTTAGGAATTAGCCGGCTGATTTTTTCCTTTGGCAATCAGGATAGAAGATCAAGATCGTTTACTGGTCACTCAGCCGGATATCGAGCTTCATCAGATCTTTTGCTATCACGGTATCGGGGAAGTGGCGGAGAGCATCATCGAACAAAGGTTGGACGTCGTCAGAGTATCGGGAACTTATGTGGGTCAAAACCAGCTTTTTGACCTTTGCCTGTTTCGCAAGCTTGGCAGCTTCACCTGATGTGCTGTGCATGGTTTCAAGAGCCCATTCTTCCATCTCGTCTGCGAGAGACCCATCGTGGATCAGAAGGTCTGCCCCTTGAGATGCGGATTTCACCTCTTCTGTCGGCCTGGTATCACCTGTGTAGATCAGTTTCCTTCCAGGCCTTGAAGGTCCCATCACATCTTCGGACCTTACGATCTTGCCTTCGATTTCGATGGTTTCGCCTCTTTGAAGGCGGCCGAAAAGCGGACCTGGTGTAACCCCAAGCTCGATGGCGTTGGGACGATTGAACCTGCCTGGCCTTGGGTCTTCTTTTAGGCAATAACCAAGGCTTGGGACGCTATGGACCGTTTTGAGTGCAGTCACTCCATAACCATCCATCTCTACGACGTCGCCGGGCTCAAGTTCCATCACTCTTACAGGGAACTTTAGGGTGTAATAGCCAATCTGGTTGAAGAGGTCCACAACTCTCTTTGTCCCAACTGGACCTACTATGGTGACTGGATCTCGTCTTCCCTGAAATGCCATCGTCTCGAAAAGTCCAGGTATTCCCAGGATGTGGTCTGCGTGAAGGTGGGTTATGAAGATATAATTTAGCTTCATCATGCCGGTCCTGGCTCGCATCATTTGGCGCTGCGTTCCTTCACCACAATCGAAGAGGATAAGTTCGCCTTCTCTGTTCACGAGCACGGCGGAAGGGTTTCTGTCGGGTGTGGGAAGAGATCCTGCAGTTCCCAGGAAAGTTACCTGTAGCATGGCTTCTACCTCGTTAATCGTAAAGAGAATGTTATCGAAAGATCCTATAAAAATGTGGTGTTTAACGATACGTCAGAAGATGCTGACGGTTTAGTCGGGTTAAGGTCGATTCCAGATTGCTTACTCCACGATTGGTGCTGGGATCGTGATCTTTACACTTATGATTGGTGACGCCGTGACCGGAAGTTTGGGTTCTGGTTCGGGTGCACGTGGGTTTTTGTCGACGTTGATGCCACCGGGTATGTTGTATTCAGGTTTGGATCCGGCAAAGTCGCTGTAGAGATTTTTGTCCCAGTCGTTGACCCCCGAGTCGATGGCATCGTAGTTATTGTTGTCCAAAATATTGTTTCCATAGATTTCGTTTTTGTTGGAATTAAATGCAATCCATATCCCATATTTGTTATTGCTGATGTTGTTATTCTTTACGACGTTATTGCTCGCGTCATCGAGCATCACACCATACCACCTGTTTTCAAGGATCAAGTTGCCCTCAACTATATTTTCGTTGGACTTGATCTTGATCCCCGCACCGCCAGTGCCCGAATTCGTGAGGACAAAACCTTTGATGACCGTTCCGTTGGATATAACGGTTATTGCGCTTTCTTTCCCACCTGCGTCAACTACTGGTTTGTCCATGCCCTCAAGCCTGATCGATTTGTCCAGGACCACTCGCTCTTGATACGTACCGTTCCGAACCTGAATGAAGTCGCCAGCTTTTGCTTCCCGAACGGCCTCGCCTATGCTGGAAAAATCACAATCATCACAATCACTGGGCCCAACGGTGATGGTAGCGGCCTGGGCCAATAGCGGGACTAACAACAGCACCAAGATTGCCAAAAATGAAATAGTCATCTGTGTCGTTGACCAACATTTAAACATTTTAGCAAATAATATCATTTCAGCCCCTCTCTTGACGGAGACGAGATTCAGTCCCCTTTTTGGGGTGATTCATGAAACTTGACCTCCGTTTGGATTGCAAACTCACCTGTGAAGTTCTGGTTGCTGTTTATGCTACCATAAAACATTTTTGTCATGCTGGAATTAGTCTCCCACGTTCCATTAAAGCTGCTCAAAGTGTTGATTCCAACGGTTTGGTTGATGGTGGAGTTCTGAGTTGATCCAAAGAAGGTCTTCTGATCTTTTTCGATCTGGTTGAAGCTGAAAGTCTCCTTTACATCGGCGTTTATACCGCCATAAAGCCGACCAGAGCTGATGACCTTGCTGCCTGTGAGAGGTTGTGATCCGTTATATATAAGCTTGGTATCATCAATGAAATTCAGATTGTTTAAAGAAGTACCGTTCTGACCGTTGCAGTCGGGAGTCTGTCTCGATAGCTGGTTTGCTTCTTGGGAATAGACTTGGGTTGTATCCATCTCGATCTCGCCGTCTCCAGACATGGCCCCATGATATTCAAGGGCGATCTCTCTATCGCGAATGGAAGTGCTCGCGTCCACCAGGCCGATGCCGCTGACGAGTTGATGTTCGCAGAACTGGTTGTACTGCCCTGGATCTTTTATTCCAGTTCCCGATACAAGTCCACATCCAAACAGATCTTCAACATCCAAAGTGGCCTCGATCTTGGGCGAATCAGATTCAGCAATCACCACTCCGTCGGTCTTTTGATCGAGGTCAACAGGTGTCGAAGAGAACGATTCAACAGGTTCGATCTCTTCGAGGGAGATCTGCTCTGTTTCATTGGGCACCTCTTCGGATTGTTCAAGAGATTCTGTCGTGAGATTTTCAGGTACTATTTCAACAGATCCCATCTCTGTAGATGAAACATCAACCGACGGAACGAATTCTGATGAAACGTCAACAGGTGAAGCCTCGACCAACGGAGTTACTTCAGATACATTCTTGCCCGTCCTGAAATTCGAAGGCTCAATCTCGCCAGATCCGTCCATCGTTATGTTATCTTCTTTAGCCGTTGGCTTTGACGAAAACATCTCGAATATGGGAACCAAAACCGCTGCAGTCACAGGTCTGATCAGGTTTCCGAGAGGATCGAGAGCTTCTGCCTGGACTGTGTTAACTATGACACATCCTGCGTCTTCTTTGGTCACCACATAGGTGACGAAGAGACTTTGAGATTGGCCCGGTTCCAAATGTGGGATCTTCTGGCGGAATTTGATCACCTGGCTGGATGCGTTTGCACTTAAATCATCTGTCAGCTTGATTTCGTTCAGAGTCACGTTTCCGTTGTTTGTCATGGTTATGTTGTACTCGATCACGTCGCCCACTGAAGCGTTAGATACGTTGGCCTCTTTGGAGATCGAAAGCTGAGATGCACCTTTGATTACTGGAACGACCTGTTGAACGAAGCTGGATGCGACCTTCTTTCCGACATAATTTCCTGTGGCGTTCGTAGTGCTGTTGACGTAACCTGCCATTAGATCTTCGACAGTTACTGTGTGAGTTGCCTTCAGACTCTTTGATTCACCAGGCCCCAGATCACCCACAAAGAACTGGCCAAGAAGAGAATCTTTGATGACAACGTCTGCGAGCTCAACTTCACCGTCGTTGGTCGCAGTTATGTTGTATTCGAGCACTTCACCTGGCAAAGCTTCAGATACGCTGGTCTCTTTAAAGACAGAAAGTTTTGCATCGGGTGCTGAAATCAACTCTTTTATGACCTTTCCCATGACCTCGTTTCTGTCGAGACAGCTGTTTATAGCCTCAAATCCAAATGCGAAGTAGACCACTTTGTAGATGCCGTTATCAATTCTTATCGCGCCTATGCCAGATCCTTGATAATTGAAGATTCCTGTGGCATAGGAGTTGACAGGTCTGATCTCGCTGGGCCAATACTGGTTGTTTGAGCCATCGCCTTTCGAAATTTGAATGGTAATGCCATCTGTGATCGGATCGCTGGTCACGCCCTCAAGCGTGTGAGTTGTCATGCTGTCCTTCACATATTCTGAATAGAGATACTCACTATAAAAATCGGTATCGCCGACATTGTACCCGATATCTTGACCGGAGATGAAAAGCGATCCACCGCCGTCGAGATAAGCAGCCAGGTTGGCCTGGTCCTGGCTGGATAGCGTGGTTGTAAAGTCCCTTCCAGTGAACCAGACGACACAGTCGAAGCTGTTAAGCTCAGCCAACGAAGGAGACACTTCGGTTTTTATGTAGTTGTAGTCGTTTGCCACAAGGGCGTTTTCATAATATGTCTCGTCGTGAGTTCCGTCGTCATCGTCTACCAAAAGTATGAGGTTTGCGGATTCTCGAACGTTTATGGTCTTTTCGTCATAGTTGTTTTCGGTGTAGTCTTCGCCGATCAGAGGGGCGGCATAGACTCCAAGGTCGTATTCACCCTTGGCACCTTTTGACCAGGTGAAACTAACTTCTTGAGATGATCCTGTGGAAAGGTGAGGTATCCTGCTTGAACCTTTCACGGCTCCATCTTCCATGAACTGAACGATAACGTCTCGTTCGTCGTTAATGCCTTTGTTATCTATGGTCGCATATATTTTGATGGCCTTTTCGGGCTTGGTGTAACCAGGAAGCCTTATCTTGGATACGTCTAGGTCGTGTTCTGAGTAGAGCGGCATTCGGTATGGCGTCTCGGGATCTCCTAAAAGGTTGATGGCGTAGTAAGAGAACCTCATTACGTTTCCGTCAGAACTCCGATCGATAGATCCCACGTTATCCTCTTTTGAGTCCTGGTTAGCTCGGCCCAGGTTCTTTATGTCCTCGCCGAATATGGCATCCCAGAACTGTCGGTCGTATCGTTGGGACGGGCTGTCGGTGGACGAACGTCTTCCAAAACCGTATCTAGAGTTTCCTATGAAAGCAAACGCGCCGCCTGAAGCGGTCACGAACTGTTCGAGAATGGAGTCGTAAGGTAGATAGATGCCATCGCGATCGCGGTTGTCGAAAGCTCCTGCATAACAACCCTGGCTGTATCCAAAGAAATATTTGTCGTTAGAAAGAGCGTCAACGTCGCTTTTGCTCATCTTCATGGCAGTTCCGACACCAGCGTGACCGAGATGGTTTATTGTGTGGACGTTCTGGTTGATTATCCCTGCCAACTCAGATTGAGACCATTCCCTATCACGGCTGTAAAGTGTCCGTTTATTGAACTCTTCAGGGAACCCTGTTGTTTGGTACCCATTGACTTTCGAGTCGTCCTTTGTTTCATCTTTGGAGTTTCCGCCCCAGTTGCTCACGCCGCCAAAACCCAGAAACTCGCCTACCATCAAGACTTCTTTTAAGTAAGGGTCATGTCCAGACTCATAATCGATGGTCTTTCTAACGAAGTTGTTCATCTCCTCAAAAGAGTCTACCGAGGCTCTTCCGACATACACTTCTGCAAGAAGGTCAACATCGTCTCCGTTGGGACCATCGTTTGGTTCGCCGTAGATTCCGTTTCTGTTGTAGTCATAGTTCCCATCAAGACAGGCGTAGTAAAGGTCTGAAGGGATGTTTGGGGGATTGAGCTCATAGTTCCAGGCCCAAAGACTTCTCACAGGGACCAGATCTTTTTCAGTTTCGCCACTTAAAGCAGATCCATCGGCGTCGCCTCCTAAGAGGACGTAAGTTATGCCATTGTTCTGGTAAGCGTCTCGTATGAAGTTTCGAATCTTTTCCTGTCGGTCTATGCCATCGTAGTTGGCATATATGTCCTCGACAGCGACGACTGTTGATGCGACGCCTCGTGAACGTTTCCATTCGGCCAGAGCCTTGAAACTGTAGGGGCCAGCGGCATCTTTGAACGCCTGAGTCGTTATGATCACGTAATCGTAATTTTCGTCGAGGAGCAAAGAGTCCCCAGTTGGTACCACGTCAGAGGAGTAAGTAGTGGTGTATGCTGCGATGCTTTCAGGGTTATCCACCATCCTTGTTATCATCTCTTGGTCTTTGGACAGGCCCCTGAAAAGTCCTCGATCCAGAGTGACAGAAGGCGCGGTGGTTATCCTGACGTCGAAAGTTCCAAAATAGTATGTTTCCTTGGTCTTAGGGATGTATTGTATTGGATAAAGATTGACGTAGAGGATTTTGTATCCGTTCTTCTCCAAAACACCCAAGACAGAATAGAACTCTTTTGGATAAGGTCCCATGGACTCATAAGTGGTCTCGTTGAGGGGTGTAAACTCAAGTTCAGAAATGTTGCCGATCATGCAGCTTATGGGAAGGGCGTCTTGACCTGGCTCGATAAAGATCGTGCCCAGATTCTTCTTTTCTCCAGGGATGACCTCTATTTCCAAGATCTCACTCCCTGGCAGTATCAGTATCTTGGCGGTTCTGAATGGCACCACTGGTTCACCAGGGATGATACGGTTCTCAAGTCCTGGGATCTTGATCGATTTGGACGCGTTCTGGTCGTCGAGAACGGCTAGATCGCTCGGATTCGTCTCGATTATAGGATATTCTGAACGGTACTGAAGCTCTATCAATTTCACAGGGTTGCCATCAACCTGCGAAAGAACGGTTGGGCAAAGAAGGCACAAGGCCAAGCCCAAATAGACGATCAAGCGCACAACAAGTCGGCTTGGCATGTTCTCGCCCCCTTCCTGGCGATCCCGTTGTGTCGCACGTCGCCCAACCAAGACTGCTTGGACGCCTGAGCGCGCCTATGGATATCTACGGTCAACTCTGCTACTCCCCTCAAAGCTATGCGAATACATTCGTTGAGAAAACTATTAAAATGTTTTCCTGCGTTTAAAAGGGTTTGAGCTAGATGTATTGGCTGATTTCCTTTAGATCTTCCAGCGTGCTTTTGTCCACACAGGACACAGATATCACGTTTTCGTATATCTGGATGGTAGCGCCAGATCTGAGAGCCAGGGCGAGACAATCGCTAGGGCGGGCATCGATCTCTTTTTTCACAGAATCGAGCGTTACTGTGAGTCTCGCATAATATATGCCTTCATCGAGGTCGTCTATCAAGATGTGGGTTATATTGGCGTTGAAGCTTTCGAGGGTTGAAATGAATAAGTCATGGGTGGTGGGTCGAGGCGAGATATTGCCAGATAGGGCTTGGTTTATGGATATCGCCTCTGAAAGTCCGACAAAGATGGGCACTATTCTGCTGGACTCATCTTCCAAGAGGACCACGGGTGCCGCAAAGCCTTCTTTAGACTCTACTACGTAGACACCCATCACCTTTACGGGGATTTGATCACCCATGGTAGATACTCTGTTACACATCTTATATATTAATTACCCATGTGTGATTCCGATTGAGACATCAACGCCTTCCACGGACCAGTTCTTGACAAGAGACCCTTCCACTTTAATAGAGATCCCCATCATCGTGTCTTTGGACCGAACCTCGCTGCTTATCTTCTCTTTTAAGCCAAGTACCAGATTTGAGACATCTTCATCGCCAACTTGGACCCGGACAATTATCTTGTCTTCTACATTGAGGTCCATCTCTTTTCTCATGTCCTGTATCCTGCGGATGATCTCTCTTGCATAACCTTCTGCCTTGAGATCGTCGGTAAGGGTGATGTCGACGTAGACGGTTCCAGAAGAGAAGTCTGCCGCAACCAGGTTTTCGGGGATCTCTTCTAGAAACTCCACCATTTCTGGATCGATGGCATAGGACTCAACCTTGCAAGAGCCAGTTTCTAGATCCGCTTTGACCTTTAGAGGATCTGCAGCTTTTATTGCCTGGATTACTTTCTGAGCTTCGCCCTTGAAGGCGGGTCCGATCTTCTTGGGGATCGGGTTTAATGCCATGTTCATAGGTGGCTTTTCACCAGGAGCCATCGCAACGACTGCCTTGGAGTTGGTCTGGTTTTTAAGAACATTGATCAGACTATCCAGCTCTGCAATCTCTCGATTAGGCGAGATGATGATATTGGAGACCGGCCAGCGCAATTTCCTTCCGCCTTTCTGGCGGGCGTTGGATACTGCCTCAACAACATCTCGGACCAGGTCCATCTGGGATTCGAGGCTGGGATCTATGAGGTCTTCTCGTGGCTGGTGCCAGTCACACATGTGGACAGATATCGGTGCATCTGGCACTGCTTCTCGGACCAAGTTTTGGTAGATGGATTCGGCAGTGAACGGTATGAACGGTGCCAAAAGCTTGGTGAGTGTGACCATAACCTCATAGATCGTAGCGTAAGCTGCTAATTTGTCAGGATCGTCGGTCTCGATCCAGGTTCGAGGTCTTACCAGCTGGATATACCATCTAGAAAGGTCTTCAAGCACGAACTCAGAGAGGGCTCTGGTGACGCGGTGGAGCTGGTACGTCTCCATCTGTTTTTGCACCTCTTTTGCGAGAGTGTTGACACGAGAGAGAATCCAGCGATCTTCGGGCCTTAAGTTGTCCTTGTACTTTTCAAGATAGGTCTCGGTCGGGTCGAACTCGTCCAAGAGCATGTAAGGCAGAGGGAACCTGTAAGCGTTCCACAGGATGTTGAGCATCCGGTTGGTGTTAACCAACTCGTCCCAGCTAAAGTGGATGTCTTCCCAGGGCGCGTTTGAGGATAGAACATAAAACCTGAGCGTATCTGCACCGAACTTCTGGACGACCTCTTCGGGCTGAACCACGTTTCCAATGCTTTTGCTCATCTTCTTGCCTTTGTCATCCAGGGTGAAACCGTGCATGAGGACGCTCTTGTAAGGAGCTTTGCCAAAGGATACCATGCTCGCACCAAGCTGGGAATAGAACCAGCCGCGAGTCTGGTCGTGACCTTCTGTTATGAAGTCAGCAGGCCACCACTCGTTGAACTCGGCTTCGTATCGAGGATATTTCAGTGTGGCCCAGGAGGCAACGGCACTATCGAACCAGACGTCAAAGACGTCGGGAACGCGGCGCATCTTGCCGCCACATTTGCATTTGAGGAACACGTCGTCTACGGCGGGCCTGTGAAGCTCTTTTACTTCGGTTTCGCTTCTTTCGTTCAGTTCTGCCATGGAGCCTATAACTTCGACCTCGCCGCAATCGTCACAGATCCAGATTGGGAGAGGAATTCCCCAGTATCTTTGGCGCGAGATGCACCAGTCGCGAGCGCCGCTGACCCAGTCTTTGAACCTGGCGGATCCGGCCCATTCGGGGTACCATTTGATCTTGGTGATCTCGTCGAGCATGTCGTCTCTTAAGTCGGAGATCTTGAGGAACCATTGGGGCGTTGAGATATAGATGATTGGAGTTTTGCAGCGCCAGCAGTGGCCGTATCTGTGTACGATCACGCCTTTTGCGAGAAGAAGTCCTCTTGCTGAAAGGTCGTCGTTCACCTCGTCGTTTGCCTCTTTCACGTATTTGCCAACGTACTTTTCGCCGGCCTCTTCGGTGTATCTTCCGTCCTCGCCAACAGGGCAAAATATTGCCATCCCTTCCTGGACGCCAAGTTCGAAGTCCTCTAAGCCGTGGCCTGGCGCTATGTGGACTGATCCAGTGTTCTCGGCAGTGACGAAGTCTGCCAGGTGGACTTTGTGTTCGATCTCTTTTTGCGCCGGCACCAGGTCTTCTAGAGGGTGCCTATACTCCAGGCCTTCAAGGTCAGTTCCCATGACTTTGTCTAGGATCTCGTAGTCTTTGTAGCGGCCTTCGCGGAGAACGTTTTCTATGAGGGCGGTGGCGACGATCAAGATGTCTTCTTTATCGTCTTTCCAGGCTCGGACCTTTGAGTACTCAAATTCTGGGTGAACGGCGACGCCCACGTTTGCGGGAATGGTCCATGGCGTGGTAGTCCAGATCACTATGTAGGTGTTTTCTTCTCCAATCACAGGGAACTTCACGTAGATTGAAGGGTCAGATTCGTCCCAGTATTCGACCTCTGCGTCAGCGATGGCGGTTTCGCATCTGGGGCACCAGTTGACGACCCTGACACCCCTTTCAAGGAGATCGCGTTTGTAGGCGCTTTTCAGGGCCCACCAGGCGGCTTCCAGGTACTCGTCCTTGAGTGTCATGTAAGGGTCTTCCCAGTCGAGCCAGGCGCCCAAGATCTTGAACTGGTCGGTCATCGAGTCTTTCTGGCCGAGGGCAAACTCCATGCATTTGTCGATGAAATTGTTGACGCCGTAGGATTCAATGTCTTTTTTGCTCTTGAACCCGAGGGCTTCTTCCACCTTGACCTCTATTGGAAGGCCGTGCATGTCCCATCCGGCCCGGTCTTTGACGTGGAAGTTGTTCATGGACTTGTACCGGAGAATGGAGTCTTTGATGATCTTGTTCCAGGCGGTCCCCAGGTGTATGCTACCTGTAGTGTAGGGCGGGCCGTCCACGAAGAAGAACTTCTTGCCGCCAGTTCTCATGCTCCTGGTCTTTGGGTAGATGTCTTCGTCTTCCCAGAACCGCTCTACCTTACTCTCAATCTCTTTTGCGTCGTATTGTCCTGCCACCTCAGAGATCATCATAATCCTCCAACAGACGGGAACGCATAAGCACAACGTCCTATTTAGGCTTTGTTGGTTTGTCGGGGCCAAAGTGCAACGATCTAGGCAGGTTTTCTTGGCAAAAGGTTTTATATGTCAGGCACCCTTTTGCGTAGATTATGACACAAGAGTCCTCTGTGTGGGATCGTTTTCTATAGCGTCGAAGCACTGCGTGAAGAAAAAGTCCAAATTTTCGATACGACCCTTCGTGATGGTGAACAGACACCCGGCGTCTCGCTGACCCCGGACGAAAAGATCACTATCGCCAGACAGCTTGACAAACTCGGTGTGAACATCATCGAGGCCGGTTTTCCTGTATCTTCTAAAGGTGAATTTGAAGCGGTCAAGATGATCGCCGACGAGGGTCTCGACATTGAAGTTTGCGGTTTGTCTAGGATCATCAAGAAGGATATCGATAGCTGTCTTGATGCCAACGTGGATTTGGTTCACGTTTTTGTCTCGACTTCGGACATCCAGATACAGCACACCATCAAGAAGAGCAGAGACGAGATCCTGAAACAATCCGCCGATGCCGTGGAATACATCAAAGATCACGGAAGGCACTGCCTTTTTTCGGCCATGGATGCCACCAGGACGCCAACATCTTACCTGAAAGATATCTTCAAGGCCGTCGAAGAGGTCGGATGTGACATAATCAACATACCTGACACTGTGGGCGTCGCCATGCCGACTGCCTTCTATGGGCTTGCCAAAGAGATCTGCGATAACACCGAAAGAATGGTAGTTGACGTTCATTGCCATAACGACTTTGGCCTTGCGGTCGCAAACAGCTTGGCAGCGTTTGAAGCCGGTGCAAGAGAGATCCAGGTTACAGTGAACGGGCTTGGTGAAAGGGCTGGCAACGCCAACTTGGCAGAGACCGTCATGAGCCTCCACTCCATTTACGGTGCCAAGACCGATATCAAGACCCAGTACCTGGTCGAGACAGCAAAGTTGGTGGAACGGCTCTCAGGGGTCAGGATATCGCCTACGGCACCTGTAGTTGGCGAGAACGCCTTCTCTCACGAGAGCGGAATTCACAGTCATGGCGTCTTGGAGCGTTCAGATACCTTCGAGCCTGGCATAATGACTCCCGAGATGGTGGGTCACAAGAGACGGATAGTCCTTGGGAAACATACCGGCAAGCACGCTGTTGAACAATCTTTGAAAGAGCTTGGATACAGTCCAAACGACGTCCAGCTCCAAGAGATCTTGCAACGGATCAAGGATCTTGGCGACAAAGGCAAACACGTCACCGATGCAGATCTTCAGACCATTGCAGAGGTTGTAATCGGGCAGTTGGCCGAAGAGAAACGGACTATTGTGCTGAAGGAACTTGCCGTGATGACCGGAAACACCTTAACTCCAACGGCAACGGTGAAGGCCAGGGTTCGAGGCGAAGAGCGGGTTTTGGCTCACATTGGGGTTGGGCCCGTGGACGCTGCTTTAAAGGCGGTCCGGGCCATTTTGGGCGAGGTTGCCACTGTCAGCCTGAGGGATTTCAGGATAGAGGCCATAACCGGTGGGGCAGACGCGTTGGCAGAGGTTGTGATTAGCGTTGAAAACACTCATAAGGGAAGAGTGGTCACTGCTAGATCCGCCAGAGAGGACATAGTCATGGCGTCTGTGGAAGCGTTGGTCAACGCCATAAACAGATTAATGCTGTTGGAGGAAGAAGATAGTTGAGCGAAATCGATTACGAGGTGACAGACACTCACTGCCACCTCGATTTTAAGAATTTTAACAAAGATCGCGAGGAGACCATCCAAAGAGCCTTGGACGCCGGTGTGACTACCATGATCGATTCCGGCGTCGAGCTGAAGAGCAACAAGAGGGCTTTGAAGCTCGCTCGAAATTATGATTTCATTCATGCCACCTTGGGCATGAACCCAAATCCCCTCACGGATATGACAGATCAGGATGTTCAGTCGACCCTGGATCACATAAGAGAAAATGCAGGCGAGATTGTGGCCGTAGGTGAAGCGGGCCTTGACCATTATCGCTGTCTTGATCCAGCAGAAAGAGAAAGGCAGGTCGAAGTATTCAAGAAGGTGATAGACCTCACCCAGGAGCTAGATCTACCGCTCACGATTCATGCGAGAGATACTGAATAGCAATGTCTGGAGATGGTGAAGCATCTTGACAAGGTGGTGTTCCATTGTTACAGCGGGAACGTAGCCACAATGAGGGAAGCTTTAGACAAGGGGTTCTACATATCTTTGGCCACGGTGATCTGTCGCTCGGCTCCGCATCAGGTGTTAGCAAGACAGGTGGATTTGGATTACCTCTTGATCGAGACTGACAGTCCCTTCCTCTCACCAAGGCATGGGCGAAACGAGCCGGCATACATCTTGGATTCTTTGAACCTGATCGCCAAGATCAAAGAAATCTCTCCAGCTGAAGTCGCTAATGCCACCACAAAGAACGCCAAGAAGATATTTGGCATTTGATAGATTGGCAAGTTTGGTCTTTGCCAGCATCTATTTGTAGCTTTGAGTTGGTTTTAGCATGGAGATTTTAGGCGTGAGCTTTGGAGGAAAGGTGACAAAAAAAGTGCGATTAACTTTATTGAGTCATGGTCTTTTCCGTCTTGCAGGTTGGCGAGAGCAAGAACCTGAGAGCAGATGGAATGATCCAGACCCGTGGGATGACAATCGCTATTCTGGCTCGAAACGGTTCAACCTGCCTTTGACCTATTCGGGCATGATACTTGCCGTGTGCGTTGCGTTCTACTTAGTGAGAGTGATAGCTCCAGGCTTTGCCTTCAATTATCTAGCCTTAAACCCAGAAACGCTTGCCTTTAGGCCTTGGACTATCATCACCCACATGTTTCTTCATGCGAACACGAACCACCTTTTCTTCAACATGCTTTTCCTCTTCTTCTTCGGAACTGAGCTGGAGAGGAGAGTGGGCGAAAATCGGTTCTTACAGATATTTATCGTCTCAGGGATCGTGGGCGCCATCGGCCAGATGCTGATTACGCCTGCAGGATACATGATGGGGGCAAGTGGCGCGCTCTATGGTGTCTTGGGTTGTCTTGCGGTGATAGCGCCCGAGATCAGGGTACTTATCTTCTTCGTGCTCCCTCTGAGCATAAGGGCGTCTGTGTTCCTCTTCGCATTCCTAGACTTTGCCATGATGGGAACGGCAGACAGCATAGCGCATATGGCTCACATCACAGGTCTTGTCGCGGGCCTTGCGTATGGCGCGATGCTGAAGGATAAGTATCGGTACCGATGAAAATGGGAACATCTGTGTGATTCCAGAGGCTCGATGGGAGCCTCTGGTATCAGCAGAAATAATTTTGGCAAGTCAAAGTAAGAGTTAGGCTTTGGACTTACCGTCTTATTCCCCGCCTCCAAGAGTCCATGGCTGCTTTGATTCGCTTATTTTCGATCTCTGCTTTCAACCGGTCCCGCTCAGCCTCTAACTCTTCGATAGTTCGCTTTTTTTCATCTAAGTATCGTTTTATTACATCGATAGCGTCCAACTTTGTCTCTGGATTGTCCCAGAGTTTTCGTGCGATTTTTCCGTCAGTTCCTACGTCGTCAAACAGCTTATTAAGAAACTTGACAAGTTCTGGATCTCTTGTAAGTTCCTCCATAGCCAGTTCAGTCAACGATTTAAGAGTGTCTTCATATAATCGAATGACGGCCTCCGGACCTTGATGATAAGCTTTGCTAATTTCATCTTGAGTAGGTATGTGCATCGTATTCCCCGCTTATTGTATTATAGCTGGTTATAAATTGCCAATTATTGGCATTACATCTCGACAAAGTTTTTCAGAACTCATAATAGAAAACGATTTCCCAATAGATCTACAACAAAATAACAAAAATAGAATTATGGTGTGGTGTTATGATTTCGCTATGGGGAACATCTTAAGTGGAGTCAGGGCCAACTTCGCCGCAACCAGTTTTGGAAACTCGATCGACGTCTGTCTCTCGTTGTTCACCTCGTTGCTCTCTTTTACCCTGCAGTATTCGGGCATGAACTCGTCTCCAGAGCAGCTGTCAACCATCGCTACGATATTAGCTTTCTGGCCATAGAGCGACGGGCCCGAAGGATGTCCGACGTACAGATTTCCGCTGAAAGTCACTTCATCTCCTGCACCCAAGCCATTTTGTCGTGGATACCACATGTCCGGCTGGCCAGGAACTGTGAAGGGTTTTACGAACATGCCGCCATCCCCTACTTTGACATCTGTGCTGACCTTGAACTCATTCGATGTAGATCCTCCGAAGTTCTTGACAGTTACCTTAAGGGGGACGTTTGCTTCTTTTCCGTTATTTTCGATGTTTGGTGTTCCGGCTGTGACCTGCGTGACTCTGAGGTCTGGCAGGATGATTTCCACAGTTCCAATCGCACCCGTCGAAGGTTGTGTTTCTGTGACACCAACTGGTCCGACAGCCGCTCCAACAGATCCAGCGATCCCTCCGGACCCTGCTGCTGTCTGGATGCAGATATTCCTTAAGTCCAGTTCCACCACGGCCTGGCCTCGATTGGCGCCGTTCTGTACGGTTACAGAGAATAAGTAGACTCCCGACTTCCAGGTGTACTGGGTTCCCATGTGAGTTGTGGGCGCGATCTCAAGTATGTAGAACCCTGGCGCATAAAAGGATTCATCTGCGCGCTTGATGTCCACAAAGGCTCCACCAGGAGCCACTATCGTTGCATCCACCTTGAAGTTGGCACTCCCAAGGCCACGAACTGCAGCGCCGTTCTGGTCTGTCACCGAGATGACGAGACCTGCATTTTCGCTGTTTCCATGTGCAGAGTTTATCGGGCTTGCTTCTCCTTCCACGTTCAAAGCAGCGCCAAAAGTGGTTCCTGAGACCATGAGGCAGACTGCTAACGTAATACCGAAAAGTAAAATTCTTCTCAAAACACACACCCCTTGTAAGGATATCTATTATGTTTAATCGTTTATCCCTTTTCCGGACGATGGTATATTTCATGTTGGTGACAAAAAATGGGAAGAATGAGAAGAATAGACGACTAAGTTGGCTAAACTTTTTATGGGATCTGAGGTTAAGTACTACGATCATACCCAGGTTCAAGAAGCTTGGAAGTGGTTACGCGAGTAAACAAAAATCGTGTATTATATAGGATTTATCTTAATTATAGCTGTTTGAATCGAAAGAGGTGAGATGGGTTGAATAAAAATATGTATAAGTGCACTGTGATCATTGCCGCTTTCTTTTTGGCAACTTTGATCGGGGTGGCGCAGACGGAAGAGCCGTCTTTTGGTGATGTTTCCGTCTTGGGTGTGCCGCCTCAGATGCCTCCGGCGCCGCTAAATGGGCCGACTGTTTCAACGTCGGCGCCAGTTTCAAGTATTTCAAATCCTTCAAATAACGCGCCCACTGCCACAAGGCCAGGCGGGGTCGAGCCTCAGATGTCACTGGCGCCGTCCACTGGCACTGTGGGCTCAGATTTGGGCCAGGGCGAGCCGATATCCAAAGATCAGATGCTCAGCGTTGGCAAGATCAGTGGCCAGGGTGAAGGCGAAAGTGGTGGCCTGCTCGGCGCTACCGGAGTTGGAAGCACTGGGGTCGGTGCCACTGGTTTTGGTGGCGTTCAATACTGGGTTCTCTATAACGGCATGTGGTCTTATGGACCTGCGGCAGTCTACCACAGCCAAAAGACCAACACCGTGGTATCTAATGATCAGTTCCAGAATATCTGGTCGTACGAGAGGTATTCAGGAGGATACGAGGTCTGGAAGTATTGGGGACGCTGGTATCCTGGCGATTACAACACGTGGTTCTATGGGGACTCAAATGGTTGGCACATGATCGCCATTTATGGAGACGTTTCAGGGTGGAGCAATCCCATATGGATCAGCGTAGTGCCTTATTCGCCGTATTACTCTGGAGATAATCCACATCCAAGCTGGCCCGGGAAAGGAGACTGGCTTGGCGGGACCGACATTGAGATAGAAGGATCTGGAGGCGACATCAGCATTCATGGAACTGGTGACATCAGTTTCCACGAAAGCATGAGCATGGGTTGAAGGCACTGGCCTATTCGTACCGTTAAACATCATTCTGGCGAGGACCAATTAGTCCAATCTAGTTGGTTCTCGACTATAGTTTCGTCTCTTGTTCCGCGTTTCTGCTCTTTTGTCTCCTCTCGCCTCGTCGAAAAGGTAAAATGCTTGTACATCTTTGTACGCCAATGGAGGAGAATCGTCATGAAAGTCCTTGTAAGCGACCCCCTATCAGAAGTGGGCGTCAAGAAATTGGAGACGGAGGCCGAGGTCGACGTAATAACCAACCTCTCACCAGAAGAACTCATCGAGAAAATTAAAGATTACGATGCCTTGGCGATACGGAGCGGCACCAAGGTGACGGCCGACGTGATCGCTGCCGCAGACAAACTGAAAGTCATAGGACGGGCGGGCGTTGGCGTAGACAACATCGATATCGACGCTGCCACCAAAAGAGGCATAATCGTCGTAAATACCCCTGGCGGAAACACAATTTCAGCGGCAGAACACACAATCGCCATGATGCTCTCCATGGCAAGAAACATTCCGCAAGCCAACAACACCCTTAAGAACGGCGAGTGGAACCGAAAGAAGTACACGGGAGTCGAAGTCTACAACAAAACTCTGGGCGTCGTGGGCCTTGGAAGAATCGGCGTTGAGATCTCGACGAGAATGAGATCCTTTGGGATGCGCATCTTAGCTTATGATCCATTCATAACCGAAGAGAAAGCGGCGGAATTGGGCGTCAAGCTGACAAACCTGGACGAGATATTCAGGGAAAGCGACTTCATCACGGTTCACACGCCACTTACTGAGGAGACACGAAACCTCATAGACGAAAAAGAGATCGGGATCATGAAGCCTGGCGTTCGGATCATAAACTGCGCCAGGGGCGGGATCATAAACGAAGCGACCCTTGCCAAAGCGGTGGCAGAAGGAAGGGTGGCAGGAGCTGCAATAGACGTCTTCACAAAAGAGCCACCCACTGGAAACCCGTTGTTGGAACAAGAAGGGATAGTGGTTACGCCTCACCTTGGAGCGTCTACTGCAGAAGCGCAGGTGAACGTGGCAGTGGCGGTGGCCGAACAGATCTTGGCTGTGGGAAGAGGCGAGCTTCCACCTTATGCGCTGAACATGCCTTCAATATCTTCAGAGATCATGGCGGTCATGGAGCCTTATATGACTCTTGCCGAGAAGATGGGGCGATTGGTTGCCCAACTGGGCGAGAGCGATGGGTATGAGCAGCTAGAGATCACGTATGGAGGGTCCGTTTCTGAAAAAGACGTGAAGCCAGTGACCCTTTCGGCCGTGAAAGGATTCTTGGATGCCATTGGCCACAAGGTCAACTTCGTGAGCGCGCTTCCAGGGCTCAAAGGGCACGGGATTAAGCTGACTGAAAGCAAGACGGATTCTACTAACGGTTACAGCAACCTCATAACCCTGAAGCTCGAAGGGGCTGGAGATACTGTCATGGTATCGGGCACGGTTCACGGCAAGGCCGAAGGGAGAATCGTCCAGATCAACGAGTATCTGGTCCACCTGCCACCAGAAGGTTACATGATCCTCGTAACTCACGAAGACAAGCCAAAGATCATAGGGCCTTGCTGCATGGTGTTGGGCGAGGACGATATCAACATCAGCGGGATGCATGTTGGAAAGAACCCTACCGGTGAAAAGCAACTGATGGTCTTGAGCGTGGACGAGCCGATTTCTGAAGACGTCTTAAAAGAGATGGACGAGGTCTCGGGCGTCTACAAGTCCAGGCTGATTAAGCTATAAAAAACTATAGAAATATCAGGAGAGGTCGGCCTTCATCTGCCTGACCAGCTCCTCCCTTATCTGGGTGTTGCGATCGCCACCACAGACCGCGCCCCGGATTCCGATTATGTCCGGCGAGATCCGTTTTAGGGTTTCAAGATGGTCGAACCCCAGGTTTCCAGCCAGGGCGACTTCCATTCCCAGTTCTTGGCCCGATTTCACGAATTCGGTCATCTGTTTTTCGTCCATGAACTCGAACGCGGTCTTGCCGTCTTTGACTGCTGTGTCGATCATGATCACGTCGACACAACATTTTTGGGCGACGGGAGGGATGTCCATAGGAGAGATGGAGCCTGCTCGACTGTAATCGGCATATGCTGCAGCTACCAGCTTCGTTTTGGGGTCGAAGTCTTTTACGGCTTTTACGACTTTTCCTAGCATATCTTCGGCTTCTTCAACCGTCTTTATTCCTAACAGGCCCAATTTTACGTAGGTTGCGCCGGAAACTGCAGCACCCAGGGCCGCCAGACTTGCAGTTCCAGGCTTGTAATCGAAATCTCCAATGGCGGCGCTCACCGGAACGTTTCCGTCTGCAAGCTCGGCCACGGACTTTATGACCCACGGAAAGTTGGCTCCAAGGGAGCCCTCTTTTGGGTTTTTCACGTCTAATATGTCGGCTCCGCCATACATCGTTGCTTTTGCCTCTTCCAGGCTCATTGGACTTACCAATAACTTCATATTGTACCATCCCATTTCGGCAGAATCATGATGCGCTGCGTCTTTGTTCTCGACCTATTTAATGGTGAGGTAGTTCACGCCGTCAGGGGTGAGCGTGATAAGTACGTGTCTATCGAGAAGAGCAGCTTGGTCGTTGATACTTCAGATCCGATCCAGATCTTAGAAACACTTGCGCCAAGGGAGGTCTACGTTGCCGACCTGGACCGGATCACTGGTTCAGGAGATAACCTCGACGTTATCGGCCAGATATCAAAGAGGGCCAGGACTATGGCAGATATAGGAATATCTTCTGTTGAAGATGTTGAACTTCTCCCGCAAGGATGTATCCCGGTGTTGGGGACTGAGACGGTCTCGTTGGACCTGATCAAGAAAGCGTCTGAAATAAGGGATGTCACGGTGAGCGTGGATCTAATATCGGGCCGGGTTCTCACCCGAGATCCGGCGCTTTTGATGTCTCCGCTCGATCTAATCCGAGAGCTTAACGATCTATCTCTAAAAGAGATCATCCTCTTGGCGCTGGATCGGGTTGGAACGTCAGAGGGGTTTGACGATCTCTTTTTGAGAAGAGCTGCCTTGGAGAGCGAGCATGAACTATTGCTCGGCGGCGGCGTGAAAGATGAGTCGGATCTGAATGAACTTGAAAGTTTGGGGTTAAGAGGAGCGTTGGTGGCGACGGCTCTGCATTTGGGAAAAGTTCCTTTAGAAAGGATAAGGTAGGCGCCAGGCGGCGCATCCTGTAGTACAATTCAATTTTCTCACGCCATTTTGTCGGTCTTCATCAGACCGCCAAAATGGTGTGGAGAATTGTGCCCACGGTGGTGGCGGCAATGAGCATTATCGCTGCTGACTTCGCGGTGTTTTTGAGGCCAAGTTCTTTCATGAATACCACGAAAGTGGCGATGCAAGGGAAGTACATGGCAAGGACTACCGATGCTACAGTGAGCTGATTTGGAGTTAATCCCAGAGGCACTAACATTCCTACTGCCATGTCTTTTCTCAAAAAGCCCATTATCAAAGTGGCTGCCGTCTCGCTTGGAAGACCAAAGAGCCCTGTGACTACCGGCTGGAGCAATCGACCGATCACGTCCACGATCCCGGTGATGAAAAGGATGTTCATGAGAAAGACGCCCAAGAGAACGTAGGGCACGGCCTCTTTTATGAAGTGTTTCGATCTCATGAGGGTTTTTTTGAAGAGGGACAGGGGATCTGGCAACCTGTATGCGGGGATTTCAAGGAATATTTCGGGGGATTCGCCTTTTATCAGCCTGCTCAGAATCATTCCAGTTGTTATGAAAACGAGGACGAGTGTACCATAGACTATGGCGATATAGCGAAGGCCATAGGGCCCAAGAAGCCCCCAAATCATGGCGTTTTGGGCGGCACAGGGAACTGAGACCGCCATCAAGGTTGCTGCAAGGTACCTTTGTTTGGGAGATTCAAGAATCCTTGTAGCCATGACACCGGGGACGTTGCACCCCAGGCCCAATATGCAAGGGACGATAGCAGCCCCGTGGAGGCCGACTCTATGCATCAAGGCATCGACGAGGACGCTGAGCCTGGGAAGGTATCCCACGTCTTCTAAGATGCCCAGTACTATGTAGAACGGTATCACGAAAGGCATTACCATTCCCAGTGGGACGTAAAGACCGGTGGTGAGAAGGCCAAAGGAGGTATCTATGTCAGGGGTGGTTCCGATGAGGATGTCGCGTAGGACCCCTGAAGTGTGCTGATTTACGATTCCCGTGATGAGGGGGTTGTAGATGGCAAAGATGGGATCGAGAATATAGTCTATGAGGAGCTCGCCGATCTTTATCACGCCAGAAAAGGAGATGTAGAGGATCAGAAGTGCGAGCGGTATTCCCAAGATTGGCTTTATGGTGGCTTCTTCGAGTTTTTCTAGGATTGATGGGTGTTTGTGTTGGATCTGCTGGACCTTTTCGGCGATTTCCCCAACTCTTGCCCATCTTTGGTCAGAAGACTCAAAATGAGTCTCTGGTGGGGTTCTGGCTCTTGGGATCTCTTCGACGAGGTCGTGGATGCCTTGGCCGCTTACCGCTACGGTAGGGACGACAGCTACGCCCAGTTCTCGTTCCAGGGATTCTAGATCGATGTTTATTCCGGTTCTGTTGGCGGCATCCCACAGGTTCAGGGCGATGACGGTGGGAAGGCCTCGCTCGAGTATCTGGAGGGTGAGATTGAGGTTTCGCTCCAGGTTGGTGGCGTCTACCACGTTTACCACCACGTCTGCACCTTCGTCGAAGATCTCTTTGGTGGCTTCTTCTGCTTTGCAGGAAGGCTCTAGGGAGTACACACCAGGAGGGTCGATCACATCGGCAGATTCGTCTTGGATGCGGGTCTTTCCTTGGGTGTATTCGACTGTGGTTCCTGGGTAGTTAGAGGAGATCACCTCTGTTCCGGTGAGCCTGGAGAATACGACACTTTTTCCTACGTTGGGGTTTCCCATCAAGATTATCTTCAAAATCGAGTGCTCCCATCTTGATTTAGATCGGGTTTTGGCTCTTGGTGTGATCTGATATATTGCTTTTGGCTCAGTTGTCTACCTAACGTTTTGGACTGAGCGCCGGTTCTTAGGGAGTTTGGACTAATTTTAAATATATTCAATATTTTGACAAATTGATACACACCTGATTATGGCAAGTGGCCTATCGGTCATGCGGGTGTTTAGAAAATTAGGATCATAAACAAAAGTTAGGTGTGGAGTGGGGGATTTGTGGAAGCATTTCGTTCTCTTGGAAGTGGCAGACCTTGTTCTTGAAGAGGGTTGGACCTACGTGGAGAGCCACGTGGGTTGTCCACTATACAGTTTTGGTCTATCGGGTGAGTGGAACTGTGGCATAGGTCGTCTCTGGCCGCTAATAATGACAAATTTTATATATTTTGATATATTAAGAGATTTGAACTCATGTGGTCTTGAGCGGTACTTGGGATCGGCAGCCTTCGTGTTGGAGCTTTCAAGGCTTCGAGGGTTGAGCATAAGAGCCGAGCTTTGGGACGTAGATCCGAGAGTTGGAGAGGAATGAGATCGTTACGGGCAGGGGATCCATTTCCATCTGAGCGATGGTTTTTTGGGTGCAAAGTCACTTTTGGGCGAGGTTGGACCTGCTCTTTTGCATATCGACTCCCCTCGTCAGAATCTTTTTAAGAGATGCCAGCGTAATTTCACTTGGAGTGGTCTATTCTTGATGTCCAGGATCGTTAGAGTTGCCATCGGTTTTGTCGTCCCTGTGGCGGTTTACAGCATGATCTTTGTGTTTTTGATGGGCCATGAGGGACAAATGGAGAACGCGGACCTGATGACTGCGGTCTATTGGGTAGTGATAACGATGACGACGGTGGGATATGGTGAGGTCATATTCTACAGTTCCGTTGGCAGGATCTTTAGCGTGTTGGTCAGCGTATCTGGCATCGTGATATTCTTTGCAGTTGCTTTTCCAGTCATCGTCACACCGTGGATCGAGAGCATGAGCAGGGGTTTGCCTGCCAAAGCACCTCCAAAAATGAAAGATCACATCATAATATGTGGATACAATCCGGTCGTCGAGACTCTCACTGAGAATCTCAAACGGCAGGATGTTCCCTTCGTCGTGGTCGAGAGGAGATATGACATCGCCAGGGGGATTTACCGGAAGTATCCTACGGTCTGGGGCGATCCTTCCGAAAAGGAGGTGCTCCTTAACGCTAATATCCGGACAGCTCGGCTCGTGATTGCAAATGAGAGGGATGAGCTGAATGCGGACATCGTTCTCACGGTAAGGGAGATCTCAGGGATCGAAGTGGTGGCTTTGGCTGAAGATGTGACGAAAGCGAGGTTCCTCAGCTATGCTGGAGCTTCAAGGATAATATCGCCCAAGATGCTTCTTGGAAACTTCATCGCCCAGATAATATCGCCGCCCAGAAGCGGGGTGTTTCCGGGAGCGTTCAAGCTTTTTGGGGGGCTGTTGGTGGAGTTTCCGATATATCCAGGAAGTCCTCTGATCGGTCGCAAGGTGAATGACGAGCTTTTGAAGGGTACTGGTGCTAATGTGGTGGGGATCTGGCAACGGGGTAGGTTCGTTTCTTCGCCTGGTCAAGAGGAGATCAGGTCCAATTCCGTCTTGATGGCGGTAGGAGAGCTTGGGCCTTTGAACAAGTTAAGAGAGCTTGTCATGGGTGCGCCGAAAAGGGGTCGCTTGATAATTATTGGGTATGGAGATGTTGGGCGTCGTATATTCAAGGTTCTTTCGGAAAAAGGGATCGAGCCAGTAGTGGTGGATCTGCGTGAAATTTGTGATGTGTGTAGTCACCAGGTTGTGGGTGATGGGACTTCTGAAGAAGTATTGGAGAAGGCAGGAGTAAGGGATGCTGCGGGGATATTGATAATGTTGAACGACGACACAAACGTCGTTTTTTCGACGCTTCTTGCAAGGAGTCTCAACCGCGGTGCTTTCATCTTGGCTCGGGCCAATCACGTTCGATCTTCCGAGAAGATTTACAGGGCGGGTGCTGATTATGTGGCCACAGTTCCGATCGTTGCAAGTCACATTTTAGTTAGGATTGCTGAGGACAGAGACGAACAACTGGCGATGATCTACGAAGATTTAGAGCTTATTCAGTTTCGGGTGGGCCAGAGGTCTGATGCCCTTTCTGGCAAGGCGTTGGGCAGTTTGCACCTTTCTGAGAGGGTGGGGTGCACGGTGGTGGCCATCGAAAGAGATGGTGTGGGCCTTTTGGATGCAAATCCTGGTACGATTGTGAAGACCGGTGACCTTTTGGCAGTGGTTGGAAGCCCCAAGAGCATCGATCTATTTGGGCGGGCTTATGGTGGACGTTTGTCCTATTGGAGGCGGATATTTGGGGCGTAGGAGTTTAGGGAGTTAGGTCGTGGATTCGTGAAGTCGTTGAATTGTTAGGGCTGTTGGGATGCAGTGTCAGGTGTAGAATTGGGGGATATATGGAACCAAGGGATTGTGGTTTGGGTTATGAGGATGTGCGGAAGGTTTGGCCGGAGAAGTTTTTGTCTGAGAAGGGGATATTCGGCCACATTCATCCGGGTGATCGGATATTTATTGGGACTGGATGTGGTGAGCCGCAATATTTGCTCAGAGCTTTGGTGGATCACGTGAGGAAGAACCCCAAGGCGTTCTTCGAGACCGAGCTGATTCACGTCTGGACGCTTGGGATTGCGCCTTACACTGACGAGACTTTGCAGGAGAATTTCAGGCTCGATTCGTTCTTTGTGGGCGAGAGCACCAGGAATGCGGTAAACCGGGGTGCAGCAGACTACACGCCTGTATTTCTCTCGCAGGTTCCAGATCTTTTCTATAAAGAGATCACGCCGATAGATGTGGCTTTGGTCCAGACGTCTCCTCCTGACGAGCACGGTTACATGAGCCTTGGGATAAGCGTGGATATCGGCAAGGCTGCGATCGAGAAGGCGTCTATGGTGGTTGCGCAGGTTAACTCGTTCATGCCGAGGATTCACGGTGACGGGTTCATAAATATCGAGGATGTGGACTTTGTGTTGCCGTATGACGAGCCACTTCTTGAGTATGACCCAGAGTCGATAAGCGATACGGCTCAGAGGATTGCGGATTATGTGGCGAGGATCGTCGAGGACGGATCGACCATTCAGGTTGGGTATGGTTATGCGCCGAATGCGCTTTTGTCTCATCTGCACGGGAAAAAACATTTGGGGGTTCATACCGAGCTTCTCACTGATGGAGTTGTGGAGTTGATGAAGGCGGGGGTTGTGGACAATTCCAGAAAGACGATCGATAGAGGAAAGACGGTTGCTGCGTTCTGCATGGGAAGAAAAGAGACTTACAGTTACCTTCACGACAATCCGTCGGTTGAGTTCAAGACGATCGATTACACGAACAATCCTCTGATCATGTCGAAGATCAAGGGGATGGTGGCGATCAACAGTGCGATGGAGGTGGATCTTACGGGTCAGGCTACGGCCGAGTCGCTTGGGGCCACCTTTTACAGTGGGATTGGGGGTCAGGCCGATTTCATGCGGGGGGCGGTTCTGGCACCTCAAGGAAAGGCCATATTGGCTTTGCCCTCGACTGCTTTGGGCGGCAAAGTTTCAAGGATCGTTCCGACGCTTCTTTCTGGGGCAGGGGTGACGCTCACTAGGGGTGACGTTCATTATGTGGTGACAGAATATGGGATTGCTTATCTTCACGGAAAGAACGTAAGAGAGCGGGCGATGGACTTGATTGCGATCGCACATCCTGATTTTCGGCCGTGGCTCGTCGATGAAGCGAAGAGGTTGGGGCTCATTTACGAGGATCAGGCGTTTATTCCTGGAAAGGGTGGCGAGTATCCGGATTTGTTGGAGGTTCACAGGACGACGAGGATGGGGCAGGATATATTTTTGAGGCCCGTTAAGATAACTGACGAGTCTTTGATCAAGAAGTTTTTCTATTCGCTTTCGGACGAGAGCATGTATTCCAGGTTTATCTCGGCAAGAAGGAACGTCCCTCACAAGATGAGGCAGGATTTTGTGGTGATCGATTACACGAGGGACATGGTGATCTTAGCTGTGGTCGAAGATCCCGATAGTGAGCGAGAGGAGGTAGTTGGGGTTGGGCAGTACAGCCCCAATAGAGACATGCACATGGCTGAGGTGGCTTTGGTCGTGAGGGATGTCTATCAAGAGAAGGGGGTTGGAAGAGAGCTTCTCTCGTATCTCACATATTTGGCGAAGAGGCAGGGGCTTCTTGGGTTCACGGCCGAGGTTCTGTTTGATAATCGTTCGATGTTGCGGCTTTTCGAGCGGATGGGCTTTGACATCGAGAAGACGCGGGACGAGGGGGTGTACGAGCTGAAGATGAGGTTTGGGGTGGAAGGAAAAGGGGTCTGAGACCACCATTTTCTTTTCATTCATAGTGGGCTGTTCGTTCTTCACGTTGGGTCGTATGGTGTGGATAAGTGATGGTGATTATTTCGAAATAATGCGGTACGTTGGTTTTCACTGGCCAGGTTCTTGGCATGATGCACAAAGCTTAATAACTTTTAATGTTACATGGGTGTCATGAATAGATGGACATTATTGATGATTATATTGGTCGTTCCTTCTTGTTATGCTTCTGACTATGGCCATTCTGCATTTTTATTGAAGCTTTCCAATGATACTTACAATTACCTTTTAGATGCTGACAAGGGCAATGGCTTGCCTGAAAATTGGTATGACTATTTTGGTTGGGGTGATTACTGTTCGCCTGAGGAAGCTGGGTTTTACATGCTTAGCCATGTCGGAGCAGCTGAAGATGGTCTTATAAGCAATAACACAGCAAAACGGAGAATAGAGGAGACGTTGAATACACTTAGAGATTTACCCCAGAATCAAAGTTTTTACTATCGATACTACAACACGAAGTCTCTTGTGCCAACTAATGATACCGAATTGCCTTCGATTGGTAATGCTATGCTTGCGGCGTCCTTGATGACTGTTGAGATGTGGGCTGATGAAAATAATTTCAATGGAATTTCAGACAATTGCTCTGAAATTGTTGAGATGATGGATTTTGCCATATTCTATAATAGTTCTTCAAATCTATTTTATCATGATCTTAGCAAGAGCAATAGCTGGGACTATTACTCTTCTGATGGCAGGTTACTATCTTTCGTGGCTTACGCTGTTGGTGACATAACGGAATCAGAGTTTAGAAATAATTTACGTAATTTTATACAGCCTAGCCTGTATTACAACGCTACCAACGATACCACAAAAGAATCAGCTAGTGGTCCAAATGACATTCTCGTCAGCAAAACTAGCTGGGATGGCTCTATGTTTACCTACATCGTTCCTGCGCTTTTCATCAAGGAGCATGAAACGAGTTATCAAGACGAATCAATAAATCCTGCCGTATATGCGCAAATGGTCTATGCTAACCGTTCATGTTTCAGGTTAAATGGAAAAACCGTGTGGGGAATCAGCGACGCCTATGAAGCAGATGGGGATTATTGTTCTGAATACTGTGGTGCGCCACCTACTGCTGCTCACAAGCTAGATAAAGATAATAATCCATATCAGGTCTGTCCGGGCCTAGTCACACCACACGCAAGTGCGTTGGCATTGGTGAGCGATTACTCCAACAATGCCACAGAAAACCTAATAACATTAAGCCAACAGACTGGCCTTTACGACAGCGCATATGGTTTCAAGGATTCTATTAACGTTAATACAGGAATTGTGACTAATCGTGTTGTCACGCTTGATCAGGAATGGATCTTTTTGGCCCTGATGAATAAGTCCAATGGAACTTTATGGAAATATTTTTACCAAAAACCAGGGGTTATAGCGGCTCACGATGTAATGTATCCGACAGTATCTCAAAGTTCAGATTATACTGTTTGACGATAGGTTTTGGACATTCTGCCGAGAACTGATTGGTATGATAGAGATATAGTTTGTTCTCGGCTATGGTAGCTGAATAGTAGTGGGGGTGTTGGTTAGCTTTGCATCTGTCTTAATCGGTAATCGTATTTTGTCCCACTTATTCGCCGTTTACAATTGCCATCATAAAGTATAATATAATAAAATACAAATCTCAGTACTCGCATACTCGTACCCAAGCGCCAAATGCCGCCTGGCGGTGGTGGCTTTTTGCAGTCGGGAGGCTTGTTTTTTTGGGGCAGAAAGAGACCGATTGGGAGGAGTTGAAGCGGCGTTATCCGGAGAAGTTTTGGACAGCGCGGCAGATATTTGGCAAGATACACCCGGGCGATAGGATCTTCGTGGGGACCGGGTGCGGCGAGCCTCAGCACCTGGTGGGGGCCCTGAGAGACTACGTCGAGATTAAGCCGAGAATATGAGGGTTGAGGCCAAAGTTTACAGCATGAGGACGGTTGCGAGATCGATCGAGTTACTTGAATATCTCGCCAGTCTCTTTGGACCAGAGGAGGAGGTCGAGGTGGCTCATCGGTATCTTCGTTTTGGCGGAGAGGTCTTCCATCTTCTTTTCGATTTCGAGGTACCTTTTCTTTGTGAGAGATTTGGGGATCTCTTCGATGGTGCCAATGAGGACCAGGTTTTTGAGGATGTGGCGATCTAGGATGGCGAGATCCTCTCCGAGACCAATGTTTCTTAAGAAGTGGCCGGATTCTTTGTAGCCGAGGCCCTTGACGTTTTCGACGAGCCAGTCTCTTGCTCGGCCAGAGTTGCTAAAACCCGCAAGGACGGGCCTTATTGATATCTGGCCGTCTCTTGTGAACTGTTGGCGAGCTGTTACGATGTATTCGGCTTTTCGTTCCTTGAATCGGATGCCTTTGAGCTCGGCCAGGACCTCTTTGGAGGTTTCTGAGAATAGGGTGCCTTTTTTTCGGAGCCGAACTACGGCTGGCCAGCAAGTTCTGGCTCGGGATTGTGGCGTGAGAAGGCAAAAGGCAAGCTCGGCGAAGAGGTCTTCTTCTGTGCCTTCGTTCCAGATTCGCCGGAAATCTTCGAGCCTTGCAACTATTTGGGGTTTGAGGTCTTCGTGGTGCTTTTGGATATCGAGGAGATAGCTGGAAGTCATCAGAGAATATGTTTGGGGGCTGGAAAGATAAGATGGTGACGGGAGGCTTAGAGAGGGTGGGGGCGAAAGGCGAGTTGGGTGGCGAGGTGAGGTATAAATAAGGCTAAGCCGTAGCTGAAAGTATGGCCTCACCGTTAAGCGAACTAAAGAAGGGGTTACTGCGAGAGGGCTTTTTTGCGGTGAGGATAATTGTGGCTTTGGTTCTGGATGCGCTTATCATCGCTGTTATGATGGTCATGTTTTATGCGTTGAATTATATGGCAGAGTTTTTGGGTCTTGCAGATGAGAGCGCGGTCCAATTGATCTTGAGATTTTCACATACGTTTTATCTTGTTGTGTATATTGTTATCGCCATTATCTTTGTCGTTGGCATAATCGTTGAAGGGATGGGGAACTCAAAGTCGGATTGAAGAGAGGGGGGGCATTTCAACTGAAGTATTTTTTAGATTTTGCAATCGGTCGCAAAATCTGCCAAAAATTGAAATGCCTGAAATGCGATCATGAGAAGTATCCAAGAGGTCCAAACAGGCTACTTAGGGCCCGTAGCGAAATAACTTGCACATAAACGTGTACAGCCATTATACAAAACCGACATGATCCGGATTCTGTATAATAATTGCGCAGCACTCATATGACAAGGTTGTTTCTTCGCGGGCCCTTAGGGCCCACATAGTCGTGTATGGCCATTATACGAAATCGACATGATGCAGGTTCAGTATAATAATTACGAATCACTCATGTGGCAAGGTTATTTCTTCACGGGCCCTTAGGGTAACTGCCATAACCCGAAATGCAAATCCCCTTATTGGGACGAAGACGAAAAGTCTATTAGATAAGAAGGGGGATAAATTGATGGGAGGAAATCAGTGTGAAAATGCCATCTGAGATCGAGATAATGCGAATTTTTGAGGCGCTTAGTCTCAAAAATGAGGAAGATAGATTAAATATATGTCTCTTGTGTCGGAATGATTGGGCCAATGTGTCTGAATTATCAGACAACGATTATTATAGCATTCAGTTGTCTGCCAACTCAAGGGTTCAGTGTGTGGAGGACAACTGCAATGCCAAACTGGAAGGAAGTTCTCGAAGAGGTTAGAGCTGCTGGAAGTACCTATGACGGGATCCGGCGAAAATATCTCAAGAATTTACATCAAGTTACTGGTAGAAATGTCATAGTTTACTACTCAGGGTGGCTCCAGAAACCACAACTTGCGTCAAAAGGCATAGATTTCGGGATTAATGATGCTGACAAAGAATCCTTTATGTTTGTGATACATGGGCTTGATCGTGACAAGGGCTTAGATATTTTGCTTCATACGCCCGGCGGTGATACTGCTGCTACTGAGTCTATCGTTGATTATCTTCGAGCCATGTTTGGCACAGATATTCGTGCGATAGTCCCTCAAATTGCAATGTCCGCGGGGACAATGACAGCATTGTCCTGTAAAGAGATTGTTATGGGGAAGCATTCTAGCCTAGGACCCATTGACCCGCAAATTAACGGCATTCCGGCACATGGGATAATAGAGGAATTTACTCGTGCAGGTGTTGAAATCTCAGCAGCACCTGTGAAGGTGCATCTCTGGCAACCAATCATTGCAAAATATCACCCGACACTTATAGGCGAATGTGAAAAAGCAATAACATGGTCTCAAGAGATAGTGAAAGAGTGGCTCGTGAGTGGTATGTTTTCCGGAGAAACTGATGCGCAAAACAATGCACAAAAAGTTGTGGAAGATCTTGCCGATCATGCTTTAACAAAATCACATGCACGGCACATTTCTGCTAAGCAAGCTAAAGAAGATTTGGGGATCAAAGTGTCGTATCTTGAAGACAATGCCAAGTTCCAGGATGCGGTATTAAGCGTTCATCATGCATGCATTCAAACTCTCACAGATACTCCTGCTGTTAAAATTGTTGAAAACCATGATGGAATTGCTTCTATCCAATCTGTTAGCGAGGTAATGACAGTAAACAGATAGTTTGTCATAATAAGCATTCAATTTTTTGGCATAACCTCGTCAACTAAGGGCCCGTAGAGGAATAACTTGCACATAAACGTATACAGCCGTTACACGAAACCGCGTTAGGTGCAACTTTGCGACTTTAGGTGCAAAAGTCGATTGAAGGAAAAACTAATTAACCGATCGCGTAGCAGTTGAATATGATTTGTATAAGTGTCTAGTGCCAGTTTGTGTCGGGTCGATTTATGCCAGATCTGTTTGTCGTATCTGATGCGGGGTGATTTCGAGGATGCAATCCAAGAGTTCGAAAGCTGGATGGGCGTTAGATGTGAGTTTTGCTCTCGCGTTTGTAGTGAGCTGCGTCTATGCATTTGTCTTGTCGCTTTGGGCGGGCATAATCACCTGGGCAGGTCTTGGGCTTGGCTTGTCATATGAGACGATTTTCGTTGCGGTGCTAGCCTTCTTCGGATTGGAGGTTTTGCTGTTCTTTTCCGATATTCCGACGCCGGGCATTCTGTTAACTTCAATTCTCGTGTTGCCGTGTGCTTATATCAAAGACTTGGAGTTATCAAAGATCCCAGGTTCCATTAGAGGCCAGATCATTCGGATGGAACGTGGCCGGTCGTTCTACAAGTAACCCAATTATCTTTGCAGCTTTTTCAAGGTATCGTTAAGCACTATTCTGGCGAGAACCGATTAGTTTCATCTAATCGGTTCTTGACTATATCTGGAGCGCTGGCTGGGCAGGCTGAAGAATAGATGGCCCAGTTTTGCGAGAGGGAGATGAAGTGAATGGTGAAAGATGGGAACAAGGCCATCGTGCCCCCGCCTATTCTTCTGCCGTTTTTTCGATCGCAGGTGGAAGTCCGGCTTTCGTTTTCTTTGGGACGTCTCCGCTTTTTGCCTTCAGTGCCTCTTCATAGGCCTTGAGGGCTCGGTTCATGTTCTCTTCTCGGTTTTCGTGCTCGGAGAGCTTTCGATATGCTTGGCCCAGGCTGTTTTGGGTCTTTGCATATTCTTCTGGGTCGGACTCGAAGGTCTGGACTTTGAGGGCCTCTTCGTAGGATGAGATGGCTTTTCCCAGGTTTTTGGTGGCAGCGGTTCCTGACGCTGTTGGATCTGATGCGCTAATCTCGGCAAGGTGGGCGTAAATCTGGCCCAGATTGCTTTGGGTCTTTGAATACCCGCCTGGGTTGGATTCGAGGGTGCGGATCTTGAGAGCTTCTTCGTAGGATGATATAGCGTTTTCAAGCTCGGTTACTCTTCTGGCTGCGTTTAGTCCTGGGGTATCAGTTTCTTGGGATTCGAGTACCTGGGCCAGAAGCCTGTGGGCGTCGCCCAGGTTGTTTTTGGTCTCTGAGTACTTTTCAGGCTGGGCCTCCAATGTCCAGATGGTGAGGACTGCGTCATAGGCGTTGGTCGCTTTTGTGAGAAGTTCCTCTCTTTTGTGATCGTTTTCTGGGGCTGAAGTGATTGCGAATGCGGCGTAGGCTTGGCCCAGGCTGCTTTGGGTTTGGGCATAATCTTCGGGGTAGTCTTCGACGGTTCTGAACTTCAAGGCGGCTTCGTAGGCAGAAATTGCCTTGTTCAGGTATCCTTCGCCGTTTCCGATGGCAGCAAGGCGGCTGTAGGCGTCGCCCAGGTTGTTTTCGATCTCGGCGTGGTTTCGGTTTCCAGGCGTTTGAAACTTTAGCGCTTCTTCGTAGGCGAAAATTGCTTGCCTCAAGTTTGGTCCTTCGTCTTTTATTTGCGAGAGGTGGAAGTGAACCTGGCCCAGACGATTTTGGATCTGGGCGTGTTCTGTGGTGTGGTCTTGGGAGTCGTAGACTTTGAGGGCGTCTTTGTAGGATTGTATGGATTTTTCCAGGTTTGATTCGGTTGCCCCTTCGAAGGACTGGTTGTAGCGACATGCGCCTTCTCTTAGCTGAATTCGACCTTTGACGGAAGGTTCTGGGTGGGGCACGTGTCTTAGGACGTCTTCGTAGATGGACATGGCTTTATCGACTTCGCCTCTGTCGGCCAAGTCGTCTGCGCTGTTCATCAACAGGTTTACTATCTGTCTGTAGCTTTTTCTGTTTTTGTATTCAGTGGCGATCCAAGCCAGAATGGCTCCTGCGGTAAGTCCAATGGGCCCCGCAATCCAGGGGTTGCTCATCTCGATGGCCATGTCAAACGATCTCCCTCGTTTTGGTTTTCAGGATTAAAATGTTTGAGGTCTCCGTTATGTTGAGTTTAGGGTTGTTTGGCAACATTTTTCATTAATTGTTTTGGGTTGGAGGCATTTCAAGTTGAATTTGTCCTTTTAATGTGGGTGGTTAGTAGCTTTTAGGTGTGGTCTCAACTTTGGTATTCTATTCTTCACTCGATGTGATTTAAACTTTTGTTGACTGAAGTTAGATTTCGAAACGATCTTTGATTTGAGTTAGGAGTATTTGGCTGGTTTGGTTGAAATGTTGGGTGGGTGCGGCATCTGATCGCCGAAACTCAGATTGGTAGGTGCAAAAGCTCGAAGAGGCCGATCATTTTCAGTGACACGTAGAGCATGAGAAGGGCAAAGATTCTCTTCAGGCTTTCGGCTGGGAGGCGGTGGGCTGCCCATACGCCGGTTCTTGCCATGGGAATGCTGGTTCCAGCAAGAAGGATCAACTGGTGTAGGTTGACGTATCCTACAGAATAGACAGGAAGGTCTGGTGTTCCAAGGCCGTTTATGAAAAAAGGCAGGGCTAATACCCGCCATTTCAATGGCGGGATACAGCCCGTGCCTACCGATGCGCAAGTCTTAGCGAAAGATGTAAATACCGCT